>MDTE01023994.1_pt1 | contig 24183 bp, 24 predicted proteins | sample 811231 | NCBI WGS metagenome assembly MDTE01 (sample SAMN05326651, study PRJNA326480) | marine metagenome | isolation source: seawater | place: Indian Ocean: Red Sea | collected 2010 | reverse complement strand
TAACTGCCCGTGAGGTCATACGGCTAACCAGCCAGTCCCGGGAAATGGCCTGCAAGATTCCTGCAATCAGGTAATTGCCCCGAGCACCTGGGCAAAAACACCGGACCCAAAAAACCTTGCCAGCACCACCGCCAAGGAGGTATAGCCGGCTCCGAAACCCAAGGCGAGCAATGTCGTCGAAGCGCACCGGCAACACAGCGCACCGGCAACACAGCGAAAGACTACCCGCATGGCCTGCTCGCAAGCGGCTCCAGCAGGCACCGATTTATTTCGGCATAGGCAAGATAATCAAAGCGTTTTCCGGAAAGGACGCTTCACCCGGCCTGCCATTCATGCGATAGCGAATGGTCAATTGCTTCACGATTCCGGGCGCTGGGTCACCATCAAAACTCGTGTTGTAACTTTGCGTCCGCAACATAATTAACGGCAAGTCACTGGCATGTTTACGCAACAACTCAGTGACATCCTTCTGCTTCGTACCGGCTCCGTATTGTGCCTGGATGATTTCCAGTTTCACTTTGTCGAGCCCCACGCCAGCCAGTAATTTCTGGGCATTGGCTCCCGAGCCCCCCACTTTCTGTGCAATCACCAATGCGGCCGCCGTGGCGTCAGCCTTCAGTTCGGGACTTTCCATGGCTTTGACGGCAAGTTGGAGTCCGGCGGGACTGGGATGTAACTTCAGCACGTCCAGTACCAGCTTGCGTTCTGCCGTTCGACGCGTCACGTCGAACGCGTTCTGGCACATTGCGGCGCGCCGTTCACCGGACATCGCAAACTTTCGCGCCAGGCCGATGTACCCCCGCAACGCGCGGATCCGATATTTCTCTGCGGGACCGGTTTGGGCCAGGTCCAAGAGCACCGGTGCAGCAGTAACACTGTTCCACTTGCCCAGCAATCGGCTACTCGTATCCTGCAACTGGGGATCTTTCGCTTTGGCCGCCGTCGCGAGCGTCTCAAGTGCTACACTGCCGCCAACGTCACTCAGAATTTCCAATAGTGTATTTTTGGTTTTCGCAGGAGCTTGTCGAAACGCACCCGCCAGCTGCACGGCACAGGCAGCGCGATCCGGCATCCGCACACTCGCCAGCTTCAACGCCCGTTGCGCCACAGGGGCATCTTCAGGATGGCGAGGCTTGACAACCTCGGAAAGCAACATGGGAAGCTGCTCCAGAGAGACAGTTTCCCCCAACGCCAAAAGCGCAGCGCGGCGAACTACGGGGTCCGCATGATCCAGTGCCTTTGCAACCACGGGTACTGCGGCAATACGGCGTTGTCCAACCAATTGCAGCAAAAGCGGATAGTTGCCACCTCTCGCCGTGGACAGGAGCGCCACGAGCTGCTGGTCAACACCTTGTCCGGGAAGCTCCGCCAGGGTTGCCTTTGCCATTTCGCTTAGCATCGCGTCATCGTCAGCAGCAAGCTCCAGCAGCGTAGCTAGGCACGAATCGTCACCCACGCGACGCAACGCGTCGATTGCCGAGAGACGCACTCGAGTATCACCTTTTCGTGCGGCCTGAAGTACAGCTGTCAAAACCACGGTTTCTGGGCGGTCTGCCATCGCCTGCACCATCAAGGCTGCTCTTACCGGCCGGGCGCTTACCAGCTCGGTTGCCAGGGCCCGGTCAACCTCACCGCCAGGAAATTCACGGAATGTCGCCAACGCCAGCTGAAACAACCGCTTGTCGGCTGATCGAAAGGCCTCGATCAGCAGGGGAATACCGGCCTGCTGGCGAGCGAGAATCGCGCCGCGTGTCGCCTCGACAATTCGCTGCATAGGGACATTGGCCATCCTCACCTGGTCGTAGATTTCCGTAGCCGCAACGCGTCCACCTTTGGAATCCAACAATCGCTCAGCGCAAAGAACACAGCCCTCCGCCACGGCGGACCGTACCGCACCTGAAGTCGTTGCCAATGCCGCCCGGAGCGCGTCTGTCGACGCAGCATTTCCGATGTGCCCCAGTGCCACCGCAGCGGCAGACGCCACTTGTACATCGCCGTCTTGCAGCTTTTCAGTCAAGGAATCGACAGCCTGTGGGTCACGACGAACGCCAATCGAATTGATCATGCCCACCTGCAAACGACCGGCCAGGCGATCGGCAGCGTCCCGCAACGCGGCGTTGGCAGCTTCACCGGGGATTGCCTCCAGGGCAATGCGCGCCCACGAGGAGAGCTGTGGATCGGGCAGCAGTTTCGCCAGCTCAGGCACCGCCCGCTCGGAACCGTAAATCGCCAGATTCTTGCAAGCCAACGCCTTTTCAGCCGCCGCCGCATCAGAACGCAACACTGCCAGCAGGATCGGTTCTTGTTCGTCCGCCACCGTGGGCCCTTGAAAGGCACGCACTGGGGAAACCAGCAGGACACATAGCATGACGAACAAGAAAGCCAACGGAGCAAAGAGGGGACTCGTTTTGATTCGCATGATTGTTTTGGTACGCATGATGGTACGCATGATAAGGTTCCGTTTTCGAGAGGAAGCGCGAGGCAAAGTCAAACGATGCAGGACATACGTCGTTCGCACCGTTACAGCCTCCACGGTTCTCGTAATGCCTCCGACCTCAGACGATTGGCCTGTTCGTCGTCAATAAATTGATTCGTTGCGTTATCGTATTTAACCTGCCGATTGAGGTGCAGGGCGATGTTCGCTGCGTGGCAGGCGATGTGCGCATTACAGGCTGCCTGGGCATTCCCTTTCGGGTGACGACGGGTCTTGACACAGTCCAGGAAGTCACGGACGTGGAACGTCGCGGGATAGCCACCAATTTCTTCGACGGATCTCCCGGCCAAAAGCGCCGGAGAACTCAACACCATCTTTCCACTATCACCGGCTTCGACCCAACCAGTCTCACCTTCAAATCGAACCGGACACGAGCCCAGCGGAATCCAGCCTTTTTCTCGAAAGATCAACTGTGTCCCATTTTCATAACGCGCCACCAATTCACCATTCTGAGGCGGATCGTACTCGACCGGAGGCGGACAATCATCCACTGCCCATTGACAGAGATCAACGCAATGGGATCCCCACTCCAACACGCCGCCACCGACCAGCCCACCACCTTTTTCAAAGTTGAACCCATCCAACAGCTTACGATTGAACGGTCGCCACGCGGCGGGGCCCAGGTACATATCCCAATCGACGACTTCCTTGTCCGGTTCTGCTTCCGGGATCAACCAGCCGCTCATCATTGCCTGCATCCCCGCGGGATGGGCATAGACTTTCTTCAGCTTGCCAAGTTTTCCGGTACGCGCCAGCTCGCACGCAAATGCAAAGTGGGGCAGGTTGCGACGCTGCGTACCCGCCTGAAACACACGTCCTGTGCGCCGCATCGTGTCGGCCAGTATCAAACTCTGGCTGATGTTCTTGGTAACGGGTTTTTCACAGTACATATCTTTGCCCGCCTTGGCAGCCGTCATGGCGGCGGTGGCGTGCCAATTGGGCCCGGTGGCGATCAGTACGGCATCAATGTCACTGCGGTCAAGGACTTCACGGAAGTCACGGTAGGTATCACAATTTGCGTTGCCGTGATGTTTGTCGACGATCTGCTTCACTTCACCGCGTCGCTTGCGTTTGATGTCAGCAACGGCAACAAACTGGACATCCTTCTGCTGCAGGAAACAACCCAGGTCATAACCACCGCGACGCCCAATGCCGATACCACCGACCACGATACGTTCACTGGGTGGCACGGCGCCATCGCGGCCCAGCGCCGAACTCGGAATCACCGTGGGAGCCACAGCCGCAGCAACCGTGGCGGAAGCAGTGGTCTTCAGGAACTGACGTCGAGAACGCGGTGCTGAATGGTTCGACATACTTGCTCTCCTGCGAGTAACCCCCGTGAACACGGCACACGCCGTGGAATGAATTGCCGGTCAAACAAGCAGTATACCTGTCAGCAAGCCCTTGCTACACACCTGTCAGTCTTCGTGCCACGGTTTGCTCGACGCGACCAGCAACGCCCCAGGGATCAGATTGACCACCATTAAGAACCTCTAGCCGTTACCCGATCCAATGGTCGTCTGCAGCCCACCGTCCACGCGCAGCACCTCGCCGGTGACATAATCGGACAGTTTGCTGACAAAAAACTCGACGATATCCGCGACATCTTCCGGCTCACCCAACCGAAGCAAAGGACGTGTTTCGTCCAGCAAGTCGGCAGCCTTCCGTCGGGTATGAATCGTTGCCAACCAGCGGGCACTCTTGATTTGCCCCGGTGCAATCGCGTTCACGTTAATACCCTGATCCCGCAATTGGACAGCGAGACAACGTGTGTATTGAATGACGCCTGCCTTGGCGACACCATACGTGGTTTCCTGCGCCGTAGGCCTCAACCCCGCCAATGAAGAGATATTGATGATGCGGCCCTCCACCCCTGCTGCCAGCATGTGCTGCGCAACGGCTCGCCCCATGTTCATTGTCGTAAGTAGATTGCGATTAAGGACTGCGTGCAAATTTACGTCGGAAACAAAAGCATTGTTCGGCTGTGCCTTGCCTTTGCCATCGGCGGCAATATCACCACCAGCATTATTTACCAGGATGTGAATCGTGCCGAAGCCCGCTACCCCTTCAGCAACAACGCGTTCCGCTTCCTCCGCGTCGGTCAAGTCCCCAGTTACGACCAACGCTCTACGGCCGATTTGCTGTATGGCATCCGCAACACCGTCAATCGTCTCCGCTTCGCCAAAGTCATTGGACGACTCCCGATGCACATCATGCACAATCACATCCGCGCCGAGTCGCGCCAATCGCTCAGCAATCGCGCGCCCAATACCGCGTCCTGCTCCGGTAACCAGTGCCACCTTGCCTTCAAGTTGTCCGCTCATATTGAAACCACCCTGTGGGGGATAGCGATGATGGAATCAGGAAATCCCTCCGCAAACAGCACCGAGCCACACGGCCTTGTGTTACCGCTGCTCACTCACCTGTGCGTTGCATTTCTGGGACTCACTCTGAATCGTCCGTCGGGACGAGAATCTGCGCCGTTATCTGCACAACGTAATCCTTGATACTCTCGCGATAAGGTGTCATATGCGGCGCCACGGCGTGTGCCTCCAGAGCACTCAGGTCACGCCATTTCTCAACAATCACCACCACGTTATCGCGGGGCGGGACCTGGATCGGGATGGATGTGGGAAGATCGACGGTGGAACCATACTCGATGCAACCATCTTCCGCACGAACCAGCGGAACGACTTTGCGAAACTCAGCCAGAAAGGCGTCGCGTGCACCGTCATGTAACTCCACCGTTGCCAACGCGTAAATCATGTCTGTTTCCTTGGGTTCGAATTAGATTGTGCATTTAATGAGGACGGCTACCAGGACTCTTGATGAGACGGTCGTTCAGACATCCTGTCAATCAGACGTGTATTTCTTCGGCCGCGCGTGCCTGTACTGCACCGAAAACCGGGAGCAGCTGCACTCTGCCCCGGCTCAGGAAGCACCGGCTGCAGCGGCGTCCCAGGTCACATTGACATCAAATGGATAGATGGGGCGGGGGGTACGTGTCCAGGTGAACGCGGCCAGATCCGACTGGGTCATCCCCGGGGAATCAACCCGAATCAACTCCTTTCGCCACGGCGCGAAGAACTGAAAATTGCTCGCCGTTTTCACCACCACGGCGCGGGCTTGTTCGATTTCCAAACCCAGATGCTGGTACAGGACGGGGTGACAAATCGCAAAGCCCGCAGAAGCCAGCACGGCGATGTGAACCGGTCCAACCTGTAACAGTGCGACACCACCGACTTCGACACTTCCCCGTTCTTCTATGTCTGCCTGATGTCTCTCGGACACTGCCACCACAGTACCAGTGGCTGATACGGGCTGATTGAATTGCTGGTCGATCTTGCCTCCCAACGACACCGTGATCTCCGCGCCGACTCCGGCAGCCAGCGCCACGTCGAACGCGGCCCGATCGACAATCGGTACCAGCATGGTGCGATCGGTTTCCGGTTGGCCCGCAGCCTGACGCAACAACTCACGCAAAATCCAGGTACTGTCTCCAGGAGCGCCGCCGTAAACGGAATCACCGGTGTCGGAAAGGACGAGCAAGCCGTCCTCGTGCGCATAGGCTCGGCGTACCGCCTCGGCCACTTCCACTCGCTCCGATTGCCAGAACGCTGCTCGCAATTCCCAAGCCAGAGCACCCATTTCGGCTGCCAGCTGGTCTGCCAGGACTGCGTCATCCTCGGTATGAACAACGACCGCCCAGCCCCCTTCGGCGACATCCAGCCAGGGCTGCATCGGGTAAGGTGAGACATCGAGCACGCCTGGCTCCTGTTCAAGTGCACGGGCTCGATCGAACCATTCCTTCATTGGGCCCCCAGAGGTCAGAAATTGATCCTGTGGTGTAATCATCGGGATCTTCCGCCAGGCGATGGCAGGGCGACAACCCGTCCGCAGCCAATCAAACAGCAATCTCGCAGCCTTGACTCCCGTGGCCAGTGGATCATGTGGCTGAGTTTCATGACCAACCAGCAAGTCAGCACAATCGACCATCCGCGCCGTGATATTGGCGTGGTGATCCAGGGGACAGACGAGTGGCACATCAGGCCCGATGACGTCCCGCACCGCGGCCAGTATCGCACCTTCCAGGTCATCCTCGCGCTCGCTGCTGGCGGCGCCGTGCAGTGACAAATAGACCGCATCCAATTGCCCCGCATCCCGTAATGGCTGTAGCAACATCTCCAGTAGCTCATCACTGGTTTCATCCAGGATCTTGGCCCCCGCGCCTGCCCAGGCACGGACCAGCGGCACCACCTCCACCGTTTCATCTTGCATCTGGGCCACCTGCAAGAATCCACCCGGTGGGCCTACCCCGGGCAACTGCGCCAGGAGTTCTGCTCCCTGGTACAGACCATACGCTTCGAACGCAGCACGCCCCATGCGAGACGGCGTGAAACTGCCGGTCTCCTGGACGATTTCACCCAACGCAATACGCATCATGTACCTCACTGTGGACGTCGCTACCGCACACTTCACCCGACGGGCTCGTGCGCGACAGCACAGATTCATATTTGCTCCGCGCGACCTCGGGACGGAAGCCAGCGCACCGCCTCAGACTCCAGCAGTTTCCACACCCGGATGCCGAAACTTTACTCGACTTGCAGATCGTTTTCAGGGGGGCCAGCCTCAGGTTCCTGCCGTACGTTTCGCCAGAACATGTTGTTTTTCACCCGCGCATGAGCCTCGACAATGCCCTCGGTCCACCAAAATTGGTCGCTTTCGCGAGCATCTCCGCCTGTCAAAACATCTGGCAAACCGCGATCCCAGTGGTGCACAAGTCCAATAACTGACGTGAATCTGCTGGCCAGGGCAGGGCAGTTGAGGCGGACAGAGGCTGACCTTTGAGTGCTCAGAGCTACCCACGTTGCCATAACTTTCAGTGAGGCTGCTGCGACCATCCATCCCACCCCCTCCAGTGCATCCCGGTGCTAGTTTGATCAAAACCGGTGCGATCGTTACGCTGAACAGGCCTGTCATGGCGCCGGGAAAGCGCCAGTCTGGCTGGAGAAGATCGGTATGGGGCATGTCCCACAAGAGAAGTCGAAAGAGCAGCTGTTCGATTCCCTGGCAGATCGCGAGACGATCGCGCCACCGGCATTCACAATCGATAATGCCAGGCCAGCTAATGACAAGCATGGCCAGCTGACGCTTGCCGGTAAGGCGGCAAGTTCATCGCTGGAGATGTTTGGCCGTTACCAACTCATCAAACTACTCGGGCAAGGTAACATGGGCTCGGTCTACCTGGCCGAAGACACTACGCTCAAACGTCTGGTCGCGGTCAAGATCCCCAAGTTGTCTGCCGAGACCGATCCAGTACTGCAGGAACGTTTCTACCGTGAAGCGCGCGCCGCGGCCGTACTCAATCACCCCAACATCTGTCCTGTTTTCGATGTCGGGCAAATCAACGGCCAACAGTACATCACCATGGCCTATGTCAAGGGACGCCCGCTGTCTGACTTTGTCGACCCAGACAACCCAGCCCCTGCAGATCAGGCTGCGACCCTTGTTTCTCGCCTGGCACATGCCCTGAGCCAGGCGCACTCGCAGGGCGTGATCCACCGAGACTTGAAACCCGCCAACGTCATCGTTGATGAAAAACGTGAGCCGATCCTGATGGATTTCGGTATCGCGCGGCAGGTAAACAGCAAAGACCTGCGGCTCACATCCACGGGTGTGATTCTAGGCTCACCCGGTTACATGTCACCCGAACAAGCGGAGGGGGACCATAACCGCGTCGGACCAACCAGCGATATCTATAGCCTGGGTGTCATCTTGTATGAATTGCTGACGGGAACGATTCCGTTCCAAGGTTCACTGGTCTCGGTGCTATCGCAAATTGTCGGCGAACAGGATGCCCGCAAACCCTCAGAATTGCGGGAGAACCTCAATCCTCAGTTAGAGACCATCTGCCGGAAAATGATGGCCAAGCAGATTGAGAACCGTTACCAGGCGATGACCGAGGTCTACGAAGCACTGTCAGCCTGGCTCGCCGGCGATGGCCAGCCTGAGCTGGCAAATCGCCCAGCCAATCTGTCAGCTTTTGATGCCAAGAAAGCAATTCGAGACGTACGACTGGAGAAGCTGGTTCGCTACAAACAACATATCCAGTCACTTCTGAAACAGAGCCAGTATGAGACCGCTTTGAAGCTCCTCAAACAAATGGCCAAATTAAAGGATGCCCGATACGCCAAGTACGCCCAGTGGGCTGCTACGGAAGCAAGCAAGACCGAAGCCTCGATCCACGAGAGTAAACAGCCCTATCGTTTACAACCGGCGAGCAAGATTGAACGCAAGGCGTCCCTAGCTCCCTCGGTATCAGCTCGGCGACAGGCAGTTCGTGCGCGGCGTGTCACACGCCTGGCAAAGCGGGCCGTCGTGTCAATTCTCTTTGTCATCGCTCTGACAGCACTCTCACAATTGAACGTACCCGCCACCTGGCGCAGAACCCCCGTGCTTCAAAATCAGCCTGCGACGCTGCAGCAACCTGTCGTCGTAACGGAACAGCAGCCCAGCCCGCCGGAACAGCAGGTCATCGCGTCTGAACTGCAGATGGTCGCGCCTGAACGACCACTGGCCTCGCCGCAGATACCTTTCCAGGACGACCGACAACGCGCGCAGCAGAAACATGGCCAGAGACATCCCGATCGACCTCACGACCGCGACGGGCGTGGTGGACCAAGGCGCGACCCACCGCCGAAACATAGGGGTCGTGGGAAACGCGGTCCTGGTCGCCATCCTCACAAGGGCCCCGGCCACCACAGAGGGCCTGGCAGAGGGCCCGGCAGGTGACCAGCGTTCGTCACGAAGCGCCTGTACCGACACCTGACCAGCTACCTTCTAGCGTAGCGACAAACTGCGTCTTCCCGGCAATCCCTGCCAGCCAACTGCCCCGTGATGACCGATCCGGACGGCAGATTTCGCCTCGCAAATATCAAGCTCGGCAAGTGGATACAGACTGCCGAAACAAGTCCGTGATCAGGCCCCGGGGATCCGCACATAAAACGGTATCACGCCAGCGGATTCATACCCCAATCGCCGATAAACCGGCGTCCCCATTTGCGACGCTTGCAAGATAGAAGTTTTGTAGCCTGCATCCGCGGCCAGCCGCAGGGGTTCCCCGGTTGCAAATCCACCCAGTCCACGGCCTCGGTAATCAGGCAGCGTGGAAATGTTGTAGACCTCGGCAATTCCATCCCGAAGAATGTTCGTCGCGGTCGCTACAGGGCGATCGCCATGAAAGACGAGAAAGTAGTGATACTCCTCGCCCTCCTGGGCAATCGACTCCACCACGCCAGGTCCCAGCAGATCGGCAAACGGTCGAGGCAACTCATACCCAGCGGCCATGATGTCGACCCAAAGGTCGTGGCGGTCAGCTCCAACACACTCAATGGTATAATCGTCGCCCAGTTCCGTGGCCTTCAAATTCTGGATATCAAGTGCCATCACCGGCAGCTCTTCAGCCCGTTGAAACCCGCGTCCGGTCAGCAATGCATCGACTTCCTGGCTGGGTGATCCGAGACAGAATACGCAACTCGGAAACGCATCCACACACAATGGCGTGACGGCTTCAGACAACAGCTCGCGATCATCCACATCACGGGTAATCAAGAGATTGGCGATGGGGTGTGCCAGGCCGGTACAAGCACGAAAATAGCGTTCCGTCGCGGTGGCATTCGGACCCTGCAGGAACCCGCGAAACGTCCTGTCAAACACATTGGTTCCCACCCGGTACATCAGGCCTGACAAATCCACCACCGTGGGAAACTCCTGCTGACTCTTCTTTGCACCGGTCACAAACCCACCCTCGTATCGAGTAATCCGAACACGTGAAATCTGACGCGTCATTCGCGACGCGGGCCGCGTGCCCATCATACCAGCTCTGTCGTTCGAATCAGGCTGTGCGCTCACACTGCTCCTGCTGGACCACTGCGTAGTGCTGCCGCGTCCCGGCTAGGCTGCGCAGGAACACGCTGTCGTAGCATCTGGCTAGCGTGGCAGCTATCATCGAGCCCTGGCCGCCAGGCATTCGCGAAAATGCAATAACAACCAGGGAACGGTCGGCAGATGCTGTGGCTACGTCGCACTTGACGCGATTTTTGCGCAGCGAGTAGGCTGACAGGTCAGACGGTCGAGAAACTAGAAAACTGTGGCCACGCTGGCAAACAATCCCAGCACAGGGAGAGAACGGTCATGGCTCACGACGCCTCGTACTCTGGACGGCTGGGGAGACGCCCATTCCTGCAGTCCGCCATGGCCGGTCTCGGCGCACTGCAGTTGCCAGACCTGTTGCGACTGCAAAACCAGGCCGCGGCCACTGGTCGCCCGCGGCGCGACACGGCCTGTATCCTGGTTTGGCTGGATGGCGGTCCGAGCCACCTGGACACCTACGATCTGAAACCGGAGGCGCCGGTCGAGTTTCGCGGCCCCTTCCGCCCGATTGGCACGCGTGTCCCCGGCATGGACCTCTGCGAGCTGTTGCCGCGGCAAGCCAAACTGGCCGACAAATTTACGCTGATCCGCTCGTGTAGCCACAGCGAGGCGGACCATATGAAGGGGGCCCAGTACATGCTAACCGGGCGCACTTCATCCGGGCCCAACGGGCTGGAACCGGATGTCCGCTACCCCGATTTAAGCGCGATCATCAAGTGGGCCGGTCCCACCGGCCGCAGTGGGTTACCCAGCTGCGTTGGCGTTCCCCGCCGCCATGAGTCGGCCGGCGCCGGCTACCTCGGCATGGCATACGAACCGTTTGAAGTGCAGGCCAATCCCAACAAGGCAGATTTTGAGGTCCCCAACCTGGGTCTGCCGGCAACCGGTACCAGGCGACTCCGCGACCGCGTAGAGCTACTGCGGAATTTCGACGCCTTGCGACGTGACCTGGGCCAGCGGGAACTGCTCGAAGCCATGGACAGCTACGACCAGGAAGCGGTCCGACTCTTGACCAGTGACGCGGCCCGCAAAGCGTTCGACCTCAAGAGTGTCGACCCCCGCGAACGGGATCGCTACGGCCGCAGCTACGTTGGACAAAACCTGCTGCTGGCGCGGCGGCTGGTCGAGGCAGGGATCACGTTCGTGCATGCGGACGGGCGTCATTACGCGGACGTCGCACCAGGAATCCAATCGGACTGGGACGACCACGCTGGCTTTCCCAGCCCCATTTTCGACTCAATGGCAAAGCGGTTGCCATGGTTCGACCAGGCCGTTTCCGCCCTCATCGAAGACCTCTATCAACGTGGTCTCGACAAACGTGTGCTCGTGGTTGTGACCGGCGAGTTCGGACGCACGCCGCGTATCGGTACCAAAAAAAACGCCCTGACCAAAGCGATGCACGTCGGACGTGAGCACTGGTCGCAGGCAATGAGCATGATCGTCGCCGGGGGCGGCATGAATATGGGACAAGTCATCGGGTCCACAACCGCCCGAGGACACATCCCGAAAGATCGGCCCTTACGACCGGGCGATCTGCTCGCCACGATCTACCAGCACCTGGGGATCGATACCACGCTGGAATACCATGACCGCAGCGGTCGCCCGCTCCCCATTCTGTCGGAAGGCGCACCGATTGCAGAGCTTGTCGGTTGACGTGGGAAACGTCGTTTCTCCCTAACCACCGGGGTGCACATGCCCCCACGGAAACGCTCGCAGCAGCGATCTGGTAAGATTCCAGAACGGTTGCCCCAAAACCCGTTGCAGCCAGCCAACCAGCTTTCTCCCGTGGAACCGATCATGAAGTCCCCAGCGGCATCTCTCTCGTTCACAATCGTCCTCTTCACCGCGTTTGGTTTGAGCAGCTCCATCACTGGAACGCGCCCCGCGGACAAGCCGTCGGGACAACCCAACGCGAATCCAAAAGCATCCCCGACAGTCGCCAAAGTACGGCGTCCGGTACTGCAAATCATCAACGGTAGCGCACAGACGATCGAGGTCTACTGGCTGAAGTCCGCCGACGAACGGATCGGCAATGGTCGCATCAAGCCTGGTCAGAACAAGCTTATCACCACCACACTCGGCCACCGTTTTGCTGTCGTAGGACAACGCGACCGCACTGAAATCACCGTGACCAGTGTCGTCCCGGTCCAGGCTGTGCGTTTCGCTCCGCCGGATCCGGACGGCATACCGGCTTTCTATACCCAGCGTAGCAGTGCCGGCGGTTTCCCGATTGTCGCCTCCGCGAAAGTCAACCCGTATGCCATCAAGGAAGCCACCTACCTGGTCAATCTGATGCTGGCCAAACGCCCCGACGTCCGCGCGGCCATGATCCGTAGCGGCGCTCGGCTCTGCATTCTGGCCTACAACGAATTTACCACCGACCAGCCGGAATTCGCCTGGCTCGGTAAACGTCCCCTCAAGCGGTTTCCCCAAATCGCCCCCCAGGACTATTGGGATGCGCGTGCCCGTGGTTTGGGTGGCAGCGAGGAGGACCCTTTCTGCTCGTGCGCCGAAGAAAACCTGCTCGCCTACCAAGGCGACCCCTACGCTGCCGAGTGCATCCTGATTCACGAACTGGCGCACAACATCCACTTGCGTGGTCTGGTCAACGTCGACCCTGACTTCGACGCGCGACTCACCGCGACTTACGAGGCGGCCATGGCGGCCGGCCTCTGGAAAGGCAAGTACGCCAGCGTGAATCACCACGAGTACTTTGCGGAGGGCGTCCAGTCTTGGTTTGATAACAACCGTGAAAACGACCACGACCACAATCATGTCAACACGCGGGAAGAGCTGATCGAGTACGACCCGCGACTGGCCAACATCTGCCGTGACGTGTTTGGAGACACGAAATTAAGGTACAGCAAACCTGCCACGCGACTCCATGACCACTTGAAAGGCTATGACCCGCAGGCCGCCCCCACCTTCACATGGCCCCAACGTCTGAACGAGGCGAAAGCACAAATCCGCCGCGCTGCCCAGCAACGCAGCCAAACAGCCCCGGAAAAAAAATAGATTGCCGGGGGTCTACTCCGTTGTGGTGACACAAAACACCTCTTTCAAAGTAACTAGCCCTGGTGCTGCGGCACCGACGATCTGGTCGCGACAGAAGACGAGAAAGTAGCCCAGCAATGCCCACACAACGTCAGATGCACCACCCACATTCACTTCCTGTCAGCGCCACAACCAAGGGTGTCCGTACGCGTCAGGCAATCTGCACACACCTCCTGAGCTTGTTGTTCTGCCTCACGGTGAGCCTCGTGGATGTGGTCGCTGCAGCCGACCCGACGCCAGTCAAGAAACTCATCGTGACGACCGCTGATTACCAGCGGCGGACGATCTACCATTCCCCGCAGTCACCTGGTTTTACTTGTTGGACAGGAATCTGGTCGATGCCAGACCAGTCTTTGATGCTGGCATTCACACAGGCAACCGGGCCACTGAAAGGACGCGCCAAAGCACCACCCGCGGTCCGGCAGCGACTCAGCTGGCCGCCGGTAGGTCGCGAAAATTATGATATGACCGGGCTGGATTTAAGTAATGTCTATCTGCGTTCAACCGACCACGGGAAGACCTGGAAGCAGGTGAGTCAGGACCATTTCCGTTCTTGTATGAACGGCGCCGCGTGCGCGCGATCCCAATTAGCCCTATCCGAGGACACGATCATCCGAACCGTCTGGGGCCGGTACCTCCCCTACAATGACCCACCGGTTCCACAGACAGGGCTGCTGCAACGTTCCAGCGACAGATCGCAGACCTGGCAACCACTGCAGGCTATTTTGGACCCGAAAACGATCACTCTGTTTGTTACCAAGTTGAAACGCCTGCGTGATGGGCGAATTCTGGCCATCGGCGGCGCCGCCGACGTACCCGCGAACAATCGTCTCTCACGTTACGAGTTAAACGCCAGGTGGTATCCGGTGGTACTGGTTTCACGGGACCACGCGCAGACCTGGGGCCGGCCGATTAAGGTTGTACCCGCGAACGCCGCAAAAAATTGGGGCGGCGAGGAGTTTGATGTCGCCGAGCTGGCAAACGGAGATCTACTGTGTGTTTATCGCCGCATTGACCCTGCCTCCGAAAAACGGAACCGCGAAGTGCGCTGGCAGAGCCTGCTAAAAAAACAAGAGGATCGCTGGACGCCCCAACGCGTGGGTCCGGCACCCTTTCCCCACAGCGGACATCCGACGCTGCTGGCCACCCGTGAAGGAGTCGTGCTGCACATTGCCACATCAGGCATTCACTGGACCCAGGACGCGGGACTCTCCTGGCACCGACTGGACCTGCCAGGCACGCATTATTATCCCGACACGGTTCAGGGGCACGATGGACAAATTCATATTTCCGCGCACGTCGGGGGAGACAACGCCTATGGCGCGGTCGATCAGTCGATCACTCTGGATTCGTTTCACCTAATGGTCGAGCGTTGAACGTCCCCGACTTGCATGCCACGATACTGCACCCGTTGGGCATCGATCACACCGAATTGACATTCCACCACCATGGCCGTTCCGAATCACTTACCGACCACCTGGTCACTGGCGCCGAGGTCGTTCCCCAATTGCTGACATGATCCCGCCGAGACTGTGAACCGGGCACTTCCCCTGGACACCCCATTCACAGGGGCACTCGATTTTCTGACCATTGACTGTCATCCTGTGCAAGCAGAACAAATCATCCATTCGCCTCCCAGGAGTTACCCGATGAATCCAGTCCAATACAACCGCCGGTCTTACCTGCAGCAAATGCTCTATGGTTCTGCAGGGCTTTTCAGTCTGGAAGCCTGGAACAGGAAACGCTCAGACGCGGCGGCGATCGGTCCTAACGATCAGATCAAGGTCACCAAGATCGAGACCTTCGTGCTGAAAAACTCCTGGGTCTTCGTGAAGGTTTCGACCGACGCCGGAATTACTGGCTGGGGGGAAATGCTCAAGGACGACGCCAAGGCCTGCGCCGCCGGCGCACTGGAAGTGGGCGACTATCTGGTCGGCAAAGACCCCCGCCGCGTCACCCACCACTGGCAAGCTATCCACCGCGGCGCGTTCTATCGAGGCGGTCCGATCAAAACTGCAATTTCCTCAGGTATCGACATGGCACTCTGGGATATCACCGGCAAGTGTTACGGGGTCCCTGCCTATAAGCTCCTGGGCGGCCCCACACGTGACCGTGTCCGCGTCTATGGGCGTGTTGGTGGGGAAACCGGTGTCACTGCCATGAAGGTGGGACCAGGTACGACACGAACGCCGTTCAAATACGTGGAAGGCAAGAAGTTCGTGGACGAAGTGGCAGAACGCTTCAAAGCACTACGCGATAGATTCGGGTCCGGTGTGGACATTGGCATCGACTTCCACGGAGCAGTCCAGCCACCAACCGCGGCCTTGCTGATCAAAGCTCTGGAACCCTATGACCCCTGGTTTTACGAAGAGATTGTGCAGTGCCTCAATGTGGACGTGATGGCCGATCTCGCGAAAAAAACCCATATTCCGATCGCCACCGGCGAACGCATCTTTACCAAGTGGGGATTCCGAGAAATTCTGGAAAAACGGGCTGCCATGATCCTGCAACCGGATCCCTGTTACGCAGGCGGCATCACTGAACTCAAGGTGATCGCAGGGATGGCTGAGGCCTACTACCTCCCACTGGCGCCACACAATCCCCAGGGCCCTTGCTCATTGGCCGCCGGGCTGCAAATCGCGGGCTGTGTCCCGAACTTTCTGATCCAGGAACGCGGCGACAACGAATACGCCAATCTGCTCGCCAAACCACTGCCTCCGGTCAAGGACGGCCACCGGCCGCTACCCACAGATCCTGGATTGGGTATTACGATCGATGAAGACAAACTCCGGGCGCAAGTCGGTGAACCCAGGCCGTACCTGGCCAGGTTCGACCCGGATGATGGTTCGGTTATCGACTGGTAAGTAGCCCTGTCGGTAAACCATCAACGGTTTGTGACCATCCTCGTTTCTGGAGAGTGCACCCGATGTCGGTTCAACAAGCGAACGACTTCCGCACATGGGTCAACCAGCGCGACCTGATACAGGAACAAATTCGCACCGCGGCTGCCGACGGCAACCTGCAACTGTGTGAACTGGCGGCGACACACGGTTACCAGTTTACGGCAGCGGAGGCGGTCACCGCCTGGGGAGCAGAGCACGGTAATGAACTACCTCACTGGGGTTCTGGTGAAAATTGGCTCTCCTGGGCAGTCTGGTTCCTGGTGACAACCCGTGTTGAATCTACACCAGAATCGCCAACCGACAACTAAAACGCTTTCCACCTGCTACGACCTGCCAGAGTCGCTCAACACGGCGCCGCGGCGTCAGCCTGGACCCGCGTTCCCGGCTCATCCACCGCGCCTCGGCGGTCCCCCTGGCACATGTTACGATAGCCGCTGGATCGTTGCTGATCCGTCGACGCCGACTCGTGGAGGAGAGATGAAAATGCACCACTCGTTGCAGTGGCTGGTCGCTTTGGTTCTGGTCGCACCCCTGACGATCACTCAAGCCCAGGAAAACAATCGGCCACCGGCAGGATTCACAGCGCTCTTCAATGCTCAGGACCTGCAGGGCTGGCACGGGGAAGCCGAAATGAGCCCGCTCGCACTACAAGCCATGCCCGCGGCAGAGCGCGATACAAAACTAACAGAGTGGGCCCAAAATGCTCGCGTGCACTGGACAGTGGATCAAGGGGAACTGGTCAACGATGGCCAGGGCGTCTATCTCACTACCGACCAGAAGTTCGGCGACATGGAATTCTGGATTGACTACAAGACCGTCCCCCTGGCCGACAGCGGTATCTTTCTGCGTGGCGTTCCTCAGGTGCAGATCTGGGATTTCACCGAACAAGCGAAGTTCCCACTCGGTGCCGACAAAGGTTCTGGAGGTCTCTGGAACAATCGCCCCGGGGCACCCGGCAAGGACCCCCTGGTCCGGGCAGACAGACCTTTCGGGCAGTGGAATCGTTTCCGCATCCGTCAGGTCGGAGCCCGCACCTCGGTCTGGCTGAACGACAAGCTCGTCGTCGATCGGGCCATCATGGAAAACCTCTGGGACCGCAACCGCCCCCTTTTCGCTCGTGGCCCCATCCAGCTGCAAACCCATGGAGGTGAGATCCGCTGGCGGAACATTTTTGTACGTGAAATTTCCGTCGCCGAAGCCAACCAGTGGTTGAGCGATCCGGCCAGCCAAGGATTCAAGTCGATCTTCAACGGGTCAAATCTGGACGGCTGGCAAGGTGCCGTCGACAACTACCAGGTTCGTGACGGATCCATCGTCTGCAAACCGAATCACGGCGGCACGATCTATACGACTGAAGAATACGCCGATTTCCGCGTCCGCCTGGAATTCAAATTACCCCCTGCCGGAAACAACGGGCTGGCCATCCGTTACCCGGGCATCGGCAAGCCCTCGGTCGCAGGGATGTGTGAAATTCAGATTCTCGATTCGGAACATGAGCAGTACCGTGACAAGATCGATCCTCGGCAGGCACACGGTTCCGCCTACGGGATGGTGCCCGCTTACCGCGGCTACTTGCGCCCCAGTGGTCAATGGAACTTCCAAGAGGTCACCGTGGTGGGATCGACCGTCAAGGTCGAGCTCAATGGATTTCCTATTCTCAACGCCGACCTCGCGGAAGTGTCTGAATTCCTGGGAAATCACCCGCATCCGGGCAAAGACCGTCGGCAGGGATACTTCGGCCTCGCCGGCCACAATGACCCAGTCGAATTCCGCAACTTGCTGATCGAACGGCTTGGGAATGAACCTCCCAAGCCGTCTTCAGCTCGATGAATCCCTAGTGCCTGGCGCACTCGTTGTTTGCCAAACTGCCGACATTGCCAGGCCACATGATCTCCAGCATGCAACCAGCGAGTACAGAGAAGCCCGCTGCAAAATCCGCCAGCTGGCCCGCGTTGTGCGTCTGGCTGGGATTCCTGGCGGCTGGCTATGCCTATGTCGCCGGATTTCTCTGCCAGCGCGACCACCCGTTCCATTCGGGTAACCCGGGAATCAGGGACTTCACACTGGTCCTGCTGCTGGGCCCAGTGCTGTTCATGCTCGGCCCGAGACACAACTGGAATCCCCACAGGTTCTCCGCTCTCGCGATCTTGAAGTGGAATGGCATGTGCTATTTGCTTCCCTTCTTCCTGACGCTCCACTGGGAGTTTCTGGGCCATGCGATCGGCGCGCAATTCTCCTTGAAAGCAGCAGACCTGGCCGCCTTGGACCTACGGTCTGGAGGCGCGTTGGCAATGGGCGTGACCATCATTACCGGGCTGTTGGTATCCCACCTTGCCTGGGCGCGCCGCGCCAAGATCCTCTATCCATACGCCACGCTGCTCTGTGGCATCCCCTGCTTGATCGGCATCATCACCCTGCTAGTCGGTGACGGCTATTACCTTCACGTGCACCATTATTGCCTGGGAACGTTTCTCTTTCCGTTTTTTCGTTTTCGCAACAGGTTTTCGCTCACCGCGCAGGCTGTCTTTGTTGGCCTTGCTGTGGAGGGCATCAGTCGCTGGGGAATGGACCCTGTATGGTACCCGTCGGTTCCCTGACCGGCCTGCGAAAGCAGGCCAAAAGTGGTTAGACTGCAAACAAAGAAGGCTGTGCTGCGGCCGCCCGGCCCCACAGATGAACCCACTCGACTCCACCCAGATCGTCTTACGATCCGACCGCGCGAACAGGGAATTCACCATGAATCGGATACAAAACACTTTGCTCGGCGCTTGGCTTGCAGCATGCGCTGTCGGGGCTGTCGCCGTCAGTGCTGTCGAACCCCTTGTTTTCACAGAAACCAAACTGGAATCAGGAGTCACCGTCGCCGACATCGAACCGCTACAGGATGGACGTTTATTGATGGTGCTGGACCGCGACGGAGAATTGCGAGCTTCGTTTTCATCCGACCAGGGTCAGAGCTGGACACGTTCCGTGCAACTCGTGGCAAAACCAGTCGGTAACAGCGGATATTTCCACCCCAGTCTCACTCGAGCTGGCAACGGTACGTTGCTTTTGTCGTACCAGCACTACGTACGGGAAACGCGCCCGGTCTACAAAATCAGCTACTATCGCCGCTCCACCGACGAGGGTCGCACCTGGGGTGACCAGCTCTTCATGGCGGCGGACGGCCTGTTTAATGACAAACCCATCCGGCTTTCGACCGGCCGCTTGATCGCCCCCGTCGAAAGAGAGGCTCAGGTCGAGGGGGGCGACCATGCTGGCTATGTCAGCAGCGTCTTCTTCTCTGACGACAACGGTTTCAGCTGGACCAGGTCCAATGAAGTCAACGCACTGCCCGTGGAAGCACAGGAACCGCATGTCGTCGAGCTGAAAGATGGACGCCTGATGATGCTGTGCCGCACCTACAGCCGTTACGTGTTGCGTTCGTACTCCACCGACAAGGGCATGACCTGGAGCAAGGGGGAGCCGATCCGGGAACTCAAGCTGCCAGCCTGGTCATCGGCGTTAAACGTGAAACGAATCCCCTCGACAGGCGACCTGCTCCTGCTGCGCAGCGTAGCAGGCGAAAATGGAGTACGCTCGCCCTTTGTCGCGGTGATTTCCCGAGATGATGGCGAGACCTGGACAAACGAACGCGTCATCGCGGGAGACCCCGAGGAGCGATACGGCTACCCGTGTCTGCTATTTCTCGACGACCAGGTCATCGTCGGTTACGGATCCATGGCCGGCTCTCGAGTGGCCCGGTTTCCCACCAGGTGGTTCTATCAACCGTGACCAGCGGAACCAACGCCAAACCGAATTGCGGTTCGCCATGAGACATGCACATCCACCGCATTGTGACCGTCGGATGCTACTGGAGGCAGGCACACTCAAACGCAGGCGATCTGTTCAATCTCTGTGATCTCATCCGGCTGCAGCTGAAATTCGAAGACGTCGAGATCGGCCTTCATGTGCTCGGCATCGGTGGTTCCCGTCAACGGAATCATGCCCGCGTCGAGGGCAAAGCGGAATACAATTTGCGCGGGTGTCCGCGCGAGACGCACGGCGACCTGGCGGACTACGGGGCTGCGCAACACAGGCCGGTTCGCCGTCAACAAAGAAAAGCCCTGGTAGCACATCTCGTGCTGCTGACAAAAGTGACGAGTTCCGCGATCCCAACCGGTCGTGGCGTAACAACGGTTTTGTACGAAACGGGGCGGCACCCGAGCGGCAGCACACAACATCTGCAACTGTTCTAGTGAGAAATTACTGACACCGATAAGCCGGACCCGCCCCTCTGCGTGAAGCGACTCCATGGCTCTCCAGGCCTCCCAATCGTCCGCCGACAGTCCCACTGAACTTGTTGGACCATGTAACAGGTACGAGTCGATCGTGGAAACGCCCAGATGCTCCAGCGAAAGCGCAAACGACTGGGCGACCTGCTGCGCAATGGGGGCCGCAGGGTCGTACGGCAAACGATCGTCCTGGCCACCGCGGAACGTAAATTTAGTCTGCAAGAATAGAGCGGACCGCTCGGCACCGCGCGCCGCGGAAATCCCCTGACCGACCGCCGCCTCGTGGTAGTGCTTGCGCTGATTGGCCGTATCAATACCAGCAAATCCCTGCTGCAAGGCCAGCTCGACCAGCCCTGCCGTCTGCACTTCTTTCCAGGCAGTACCGTAGAGGAAACGGGGAACCGTGACACCGTCGAGCGTAACTGTCCGTGCTGATGGATTCATGATTGCACCCTCAATGGTCTCCAACTCCGATCCTTCAGTCCGCTCACATCGACAGGCAACGGCAGCGCGGTGATCGGTTGCCCACAACCACACCTATTGTGATAGCCGCGACAACATCTGGACAGGGCATTGGTGTTTCGCCATATCCTGGTAGGGGATATCTGGCTGATGGCAGGCCAATCGAACATGTATGGCAGTGTTCGCCTTGAAGAAAAGCTGCCCGCGTTGCCCTACCTGAACATGCTGAACTTTGAATTGATTCGTGAGGAGCCGCACTGGTGTGCCAGCAAATCCACCGGGTTTACGCTCCGAAATCAAAAGACCGGCCTGGACGAATCCTGGATCTTCAAGATTGAGTTCGATCCGGCCCAGTCTAATGTCGTGCTGTTACGGTCCAGCGGGGCATTTCCCAGAAATCAAATGCAGCTTTGCTATGCGACCGGACCGACACCCTACGCCAATATCCAGGATCAAGGCGGTATGCCGCTGCCAGCCTTGGGACCGATGCAGATCGCAGAATGACACCGCCACCATGAGGCAACCACACTTGGCAGGGGCACACCTGCTCCCTTTCGCTACGTCTCCGTCCGATTGGTAACCACGTAGTGAATCGTGATGCCGAATCTTGAATCTACGCGCACCCTGTTGTGCTCGCGATACGCGGGCTGCGTGTTCTCTGTGTACGAGATTTCAAGATTCTTCTCGTCGATCCAACGCAGTCTGATCTCGGTGAAACCACTCCACGTTTTGTGCTGGCCCAACAACCCGTCGCGTTGATTCAGGGCGACTCCCGCGCGTCGCAAACTTACATTGCTGTAGCAATAGCCCGCGGCACCACCACCTTCACAAGAAAAACTCGTGGCGATGAACTTGCCACCTGGTGACGCTGCTTCTACCAGCACCTCCACCGTGTCCGTGCCGCGCCAATCGTGACACCCGCCACCCCACATCAGGATCACGGCGAAGAGTACGTTTCCAAAACCTGACTTTCCCGGCCGGTCGGCAACCATGAAATCCAATACTCGCGAATAAGATGGCGAACCCCTGCAACACAAGTATGGTTACGTTGTTGATCCGCAGAGGCATAATTTGTGATACTTTGTGCAATGCGCCACGAAAAGATTAGAAATGGTCCTCACAATCTCACCCACGGTGGCCACCAGTCATTCGACCAGCAAACGCGTGTGACGACTCAGCCTGGCCTACTACACCAGAGCCTGCCGTCTTGTGTCCTGCGTAACCCGGTCTCCTGATCGAACCCCGTCGTTGTTGAGTCATACTGAACGCCTGCTTCCTCTTGAAACCCTTGCCCGGAGCGTCTGAAACGTGAACCTGCGAACACGCTGCCATTTGGCCACCCTGTTTGTCCACACCGTCGCTGGTGTGTATCTGCCCACCGCTGCGAACGCTGGCGAAACAGTATTTCCTGACGTTCACGTCACTAATGTGCGCCGTGTTTTTCACAACCGTGAACACAATGCGTTCACCGACCTGATTCGGTTTCGCGAACGATTCTACCTGGCCTTTCGCAGCTGCCCTGACGGTCATTCCGTTTACCCGACGTCGACGATCATCATCCTGGAGAGTGTTGACGCCCGGACGTGGCGGCCAGTGCACCACTTTCGCGTAGCCAAACGGGACACCCGAGACCCGCATTTCCTGGTGTTCAAAGACAAGCTGTTCGTCTACACAGGCACCTGGTACTGCGGCGATTCGGCACCTGAGGTCCGCGAATTCAACAAGCATCTAGGCTATGCCGTCTGGAGTGCGGATGGGCGTGGGTGGAGCGAGCCAGTCATGCTGGAGGGGACGTACGGACACTATATCTGGCGTGCGGCGGCGCACGACGGAACCGCCTACCTCTGTGGACGCCGCAAGCGAGAATTTGTGGAGACACCCGGGAAAATCCGCTCCGACGTCGAATCCGCCATGCTGGCCAGCGATGACGGACTGATCTGGCGCACACGGGCACTGTTTCAAACAACCCAGGGAAACGAAACCGCCTTTCTGTTCGAGCCGGACGGCAGTGTGCTCGCGGTCGCCCGCTTTACGCTGGACAACTCACAACTCTGTCGCGCACGACCTCCGTACACTCAATGGGAACGCACCGACCTGGATCGTTTCATCGGTGGTCCATTGTTGGCCAGATGGGGGGAACGCTTGCTGGTTGGCGGCCGAAAAATAACGGCACCTGTTCCGCGGACGACTCTCTACTGGCTCACCGATGGGAAACTGCAGCAATGCGCGGAGCTACCCAGCGGCGGTGACAACTCCTACCCCGGATTCGTCGCACTCGGTCCAAAACGTGGACTGCTCTCCTGGTATTCCAGCCACGAGAAAGACGAGGCGGGCAACACCATGACAGCGATCTACCTGGCCGACCTGGAGATCGCAGAGTAAACCAGGTCGAGAGTTCTGCAATTACTGGCCAGTGTGTTGTTCCATGACCCAGGCCAGGTTGAAACTTGCCAGCCAATCCTTGCCGGCCAACAAGTAAATCATGCCTTCACTGGGCGTGCCTGGGCGTCCCGCGGCAAGCCACGTGTAGTTTCCTGGTCCGGGCCGAACGAGCCGCTGAAATGGCCAGTTTTCTCCGCCGTCCAAACTGACGCGCACGGTGATGTCTTCGCGTTTGTCGCGACGCCCTGGAGAACTGAAAACCAGGATGTCACGATCTTTGTAGGGCAACCGCAACAAGCCAGATTTACAACCGTAGACATCCGGCGGTCCGTCCCACAGTTCGTCGTCCTCGTGTTCGCGATCCCAGGTTTCGCCACCGTCATGACTGAACGTAACACGACGATAACCGGGGCGACTGTGTGTGCGTGAGTTGAAATAGATGCGCCCATCGCGCAGTTCCACCAGCGAGGATTCCCCTGTACCACCGAGCGGAAACGGCGCACTGGGCGTCCAGGTTTTACCGTGGTCATCGCTGTACAGGGCATTGCTGTAATGATCGGCAAAGTACTTGCGGTTCTTTCCCTTGTTCAGGTAACCAACAAACACACGTGTGGGCATCAGCAGGCGCCCTCGATGGGCGCCGAATTCCAACGTAATCCCCGGATCACTGGAACACAAAGTG
>MDTE01111215.1_pt1 | contig 24187 bp, 19 predicted proteins | sample 811231 | NCBI WGS metagenome assembly MDTE01 (sample SAMN05326651, study PRJNA326480) | marine metagenome | isolation source: seawater | place: Indian Ocean: Red Sea | collected 2010 | reverse complement strand
TGCAGTCTATAACGCGCTTTAGTTGGTGGCCCTCCCAGTACTGCTGCAGGCGCTTCTGGCCTGAAATCGTGTAGTTGGTCCACAGGCCGGCGCGCAGGTCGCGCTCGTAGGTACCCTCCCACTGTACATTGCCGTTGCGGTGGTAAGAGATATAGGGGCCTGTTTTTAGATTCCGGTCGTATTCGGCAACGCTGGCAATTCTCCCGTCTTTGGCGTAGCTGTACCACGTGCCTTGTTTGCCATTGAGCGAGTACTTGCCGCGCTCCCTGATCTGACCATTGTCCCAGTATATGAAGGCCGGTCCCGTGGTCCGGCCGTTCTGGTAGGTCTTTTCCTCTCGCTTCTGGCCGTTGGGCCAGAATTTGATGTAAACGCCGTGGAGTCGGTCGTCGCGGAGGGGGATTATGGACTTGATGCTTCCGTCGGCGAAGGTCTCAAACTCGATGCGTTCGATGTTTTTGATTTCGCCGTTTTCATATTCTTCGCGCTGGAGTTCGATTCCGGATTCGGCATAGTATATCCAATTGCTGGTCTTCAGCCCCCGCGAGTACGAGCCCATGATCTTGCGATTGCCACTTTCGTAGAGCTCGATATAAATCCCGTGTAATTGGTTGTCGACGTATCGCGTGCTGATTTTGGTCTTGCCGCTGGGATAGTAGCTGCTGTAGGCCCCGTGCCACTGCCCTCTGCGATAGGTGCCGTATTCGCTGAGGTTGCCGTTGGGCCAGTAGAGCCGAAAGGGGCCGCTCCATCTTTGCCCTTCGCGCCAGGTATGGGTCAGCGTGGTGTGTCCACGCTCGTTGAAATAAGACCAGAGACTGTCTTTGCGACCCTCTTTGTAGAAGCCTTCCTCTTGGGGAGATCCACTTTGGTAGAAAGCGCGGTAGACGCCGTGTTTGATTTCTCGATCCTGGTCGAGGTAGAATTGAAACTGCTCCTTGGTGCTGCCGTTTTCGTAAAGGCTTTGTCCCCATTCAGGATGGTTTGGCGATGGGCCAACCGGGTCGGTCGGGGCAACTGGAGCCTCGCTGCTGCAGGCGGCGAGAAAGAGGAGAAGCGGGGCGAGTGAGCCGATAGGGCGTATCATATTTCTACGAGTCGGTATCACCGTGGATTGTGAAGATTCTGTAGAAGTGGTGTCTCGCGTCGGTTGCTCCGATCTGAGCTAGTCCAATGAGGGCATATCAACGGCGTCGTTACGGCGTTGGTGCATATCTTCTTCCATCGCTTCTGGATAGCGATGCGGTAGGTTGGAGACGGTATCGAGTTTGAGCAGGGCCTCTTCGTCGAGGCGAAAGCTGCTGGTGCGAATATTGTCGAGTGCCTGCTCTGCAGTGCGAGCGCCGATGATGACCGAGGTGATGGCCGGTTGTTCGAGTACCCAGCGCAGGGCGATCTGAGCAGGTGAATGGCCTGTTGCGGCGGCAATATCGAGGAGGGTCTGCAGACTCTGGTCGGCGTTGGCCGCGAAATAGCGCTGCGGATAGGCCCACTCGTCGGCGGAGCGGGTGCCGGCGACGGTTCGCTCGCCGGGCTTGTACTTGCCGGAGAGGAAGCCGCCGCCCAGCGGAGACCAGACGACTACGCCCAGCCCTTTGAGCTGACAGACCGGAATCAACTCTTGCTCGATATCGCGAACGACGAGGCTGTACTGGGGCTGGTAGCACTCGAAGCGGGCCAAGCCGTTGGCATCGGAGATCCACAGGGCTTCCATCAGTCGCCAGGCCTGGTAGTTAGAACAGGCGATATAACGGACCTTGCCTTGATGCACCAGGTCGTCGAGGGCGCGCAGCATTTCTTCCAAAGGAGTCTGGGTATCGACGTGGTGTATGTAGTAGAGATCGATATGGTCCATTTGCAGCCGTTTGAGGCTGTCTTCGACGGCGTTGAAGATGCGCACTCGCGACATCCCCGAGTCGTTTGGACCTGGGCCCATGGGATTGAAGAATTTGCTGGCGACGACCGCGTCCCGGCGGCGTCCCTTGAGCGTCTTGCCGGTGAGCACCTCGGAGTCGCCGTTGCCATAGGAATCGGCGGTGTCGAAGAAGTTGATGCCGGCGTCAAGAGCTAGGTCGACGATCTTTTGCGCTTCGCTTTCGTCGGTGCTGTGCCCGAAGGTCATGGTGCCCAGACAAAGTTCGGAAACTTTCAGGCCGGTGCGGCCCATGCGGCGGTATTCCATCCTCGGACCTCCTTGAAAATGAGCGAGCACGCACTGTTTCTAGAGGGTGAGTGCCCGCTCGATGTTCAGGCGCTGGCGGCTTCTTGCTGGTAGTACTCCGAGAGGATCGCGGCCACTTCCGGGCGGGCGAATTCGGGTGGTAGAGCCTCGCCATTGGCCAGTTTTTCGCGGACCTGAGTGCCCGAGAGGAAGAGATAGTCGTCACCGCCGTGTGGGCACTCGCGCATCATTACTACCTCGTTGCAGCTCTTGCACCATACGGTGTGGTCGCCGCGGAAGATTTCTATCTCGAGATCGGCGCTGATATCGTCGAAAATGGTCTGGGCGTCGAACGCGCCGTAGTACTCGCCGACGCCGGCGTGGTCGCGGCCGACGATCAGGTGGGAGCAGCCGCTGTTCTGACGAAAGATGGCGTGCAGTACTGCTTCGCGCGGTCCGGCGTAGAGCATATCGAAACCGTACCCGGCGATCATCACGGTATTTTCCGGGAAGTAGAGCTCGACCATTTTGCGAATCGAATTGTCGCGGACATCGGCGGGGATATCGCCGGCCTTGAGCTTGCCGAGCAGCATATGGATGAGGATGCCGTCGGCTCCGACGGCATCCTGGGCTATGCGGCAGAGCTCTTCGTGAGCGCGGTGCATGGGGTTGCGGGTTTGGAAGGCGACGACGGTATTCCAGCCCCGCTCGGCGATTTCGGCCCGCAATTCGACAGCGGTGCGGAAGGTCTCGGGAAAATCACCGGGAAAATAGGAGAAATTGAGTACCTCGATCGGACCAGAAATCAGGGTATTGCCCGCGCTTTTAAAGGCCGCGACACCGGGGTGCGCCTCGTCCATGGTCCCGAAGACCTGGCCGATGATCGCATCGCGGTCGGTGTCGCTCAGCGTTTCGATGGCGCTTATTTCCTGAATGGCGATGGTCGGATGACCGTCGACATTGGGGTCGCGCAGGGCGATGCGGCTGCCGGAACCGACCCCTTCGGGTATCTGATCGGCAGGCACGAGATTGAGCACTGGTGTGGGCCAGAGCAGACCGCTGCTAGTCCGCATCTCGGCAGCGACGCTCTTGGCATCGGCCAGATTCATAAAACCATCGAGTGGTGTGAAGTAGCCCGAGCCAAGCATCACGGTTGAGGCGGCGGCGCCAGAGGAGACGACGATCGAAGGCGCGTTCTCTGCTTCTAAGCTGCCGCGCGTAGCGTCGTCTTCAATGTATAGGGGTTTCAGTTCGTCGGCACCGTGCGGGTTGATCATGGTATTCTCCTTGGATTAAAGCGGGATAATTTCGCAGATTCTGCCCGTCGTCTGGTCTTCGCAGTACCAGAGATGTCCATCGACGATGGTCATGCCGTGGCTCTGGGGCGCATCCTGGGGCAGAATCAGAATTTCGAGGCAAGCTCCGGTCTGGATATCGTAGCGGTAGGCGGTGTGCAGGGTGCTATCGTTGCACCAGAGCTGGGTTTTGGCGTCGTCGGCCCAGGCCAGGCCATGCGGCCGGTTGCCGAAGGCGACGGGAAACCAGGAACAGGCGGTGATGGCAGTGGCATCATCGCCTGTTTCGAGACGCAGCTTGAAAATCGCCTTAGCGGGCGGCGACGAAGCCCAGAGGTGTTCACCGTCCCATTCGAGACCGTGGTAGCCGGTGTGAGTACCGCCGACCAGATCCTGGGCGAAATCGACAATTCCGCTACCGATGCCGCGGCAGCTGATTTCGATGCATTCTTCGCCGCGGACCTGGGTCAGAGCCAGGTTGTAGGTGCTGGACATGAAGATGGTTTCACAGCCTCCGAAATCGGTATAGGCTACGCCACTGGGTTTGCACGAGCCGGCCTGGAAGACGTTTTCGCTCGGGTTGTTGCGCGGGTCGTTGATGGTGATCAGATCGCCGTCGGCTTGGTCGGCGACGAAGAGCTGGTCGGTCAGGGGGTCGTAGTGCAGCCCATTGGGTTGCGCGCCGTCTTTTTGAATCTGGTAGCGCACTTCGGTGCGGCTCTGGGTGACTTTGACATCGGAATGGCGCATGAGGTCCTTAATACACCGGGATCTTGGCGTCGGCGAGGATCCGGTGGACGTTGGCGGCAGCGCGAGGGTATTTCTCGTTGGGCAGGTGTTCGAGGAGCATATAGCCGTCGGGGTGGGCATCGTGCCAGAGTTTTAGGGCGGTGGCGATATCGAGTTCGCCGTCGCCGGGGATCTCTTCGTCGATGTGCAGGACCAGGCCATTAGAGAGCTTGATGTCCTTGCAGTGGCCGACGGGCGCAATGGGGTTCATGATGGCGAAGATCTGTTCCAGGCGCTGAGTGCTCTGGTATACCTGGTCCAAGTTCTGGAAGTGATTGACATAGTCCATCACTACCCCCATTTGTTCGGAGCCGACTTCGCGCAGCACATCGCGGTTGATTTCCGGTGATCCCATGATGGTGAGCAGATGGGTCTCGATGACGATGGAGACGGCTTCGGCTTCGGCTTTGGCGGCGATGCGTTTCAGCGTCTCTACGAGCTGGGCACGGGCTTCGGGGCTGCGATTGGCTTTGGCTGGGGCGTAGGAGCCTTCCGGGTTGAGGCTGCCGGTGCGGATCAGGCAGGTGTGGGCGGCGAGGTCGCGGGCGACTTCGATTCCCCGCTCTATTTTGCCGACCACCAGGTCGCGGACCTCCGGGTTTGGATCGAATAGACATTCGGAAAAGCCGATGCCGAACTGCGGCAGTTCCATATCGGCGGCGGCGATCCGATCGCGAACCTGATGGCATTCTTCGGCGCTGATTGAGACGAGTTGGTCGGCTGGAGCATGGAATGCGACTCCGCTGAGCTCAAGTGCTTTTATAGCCGCTAGATCCTGGTTGCCGATCTCGCGGAAGTCCGGGGGTAGCATGCCGACGACGCCGAGGCGCATAGAAGACTCCTTTTTTGGGCGAATTGTGAAAATAACACATAATGAAAGGACAGCAAGAGGCTCCTTGCTCTCTAGGTCAAGGTGGCCTAATATTGTTAGGTTCCCTCGGGGCGTTGAGGATGGTCCGGAATCGCCTTATCCCGAACCTGAGGACATAGTTGGCATAAAAGAGAATGACCGGTAAATCCGGATCAGAACTTCTGCCGGAGCATTTCACCAAAACGACCCGATAACCATCCGTCCATGAGCTTTGTGATCTCATTTATTACCGCGCTCGTCTCGGGACTTTATACCTCGCTCTGGGGAGCTTTTAAAGACTCTCCCTACGAGGGCTTCAAACCCCGGACCTTTCCGCGCAGCATCTACTTCCATATCGCGATCTTCCTGCCGCTGTACTTTGTGCCCTATTTCAGTGCCGAGTTTCAACGCCTCGGTCTGGTGCAGACTTTTTTCCTGGTCATGGGTGTAGAGCGTTTCCTGGCCGAAATATACAAGGGTTTCTTCCGCACCGAAGACCAGGGAAAATACTTCGTGCCCTCGCGGATCACCTTCTTCGGCCACCACGTTGCAAGCGATCTCTTGCGCTATGGGGTGGGGGTGATGATTGTCGCGATCGTCTTTGCTTTTTTGCTGGTCGAAGTACCGATTGAAAGCTTCTGGGGCTATTTGGCTACCGCGTATTGCACGGGACTGATCGTGGCTTTGGGAGGAGCCTATAAGGACGCGCCTTTCGAGGGGTTCAAGTGGCTGAAATTTCAGCGCTCGGCCGCGGTATTGTCCGCCTTGAGCTTCGTGTTCTATCTTCTCGGCGATCGGGAACACCCGATTGCACTGGGTTTTCTAATCTACATGAATGGCGGGTTGGAGCGGTTCTCGGTCGAATATTACAAGACCTATATTCAACGCAATATGTCGGGAAAATTTCAGCCCGATCTGCCGCGTATACAGCAGGCACTCGATAATCGGGAAAAATTTCACTATATGGCCTTGTTGATCATTGCCGGCCTGATTGTTCTCTACGTCCATGAACTCGGCGCACTATGACGCCGTGGTGGTTGGCTCGGGGTTTGGCGGGTCGCTGGTCGCCCGGGCCCTGGTCCGGTCCGGGCTCCGCACGATGCTGCTGGAGCGGGGCCGTTGGGCCAAACGCGACGATCTGGATTGGGATCAGCGCGAGATCCTGATCAAACGGCGCTATCAATCCGTTTCTCCACTGCTGGTCAAACAGTACCGAAGTCGCGATTTTCAGCGCATTTATCCCAACGAAATCGTCGGTGGCAATTCGGTATTTTACGGTGGAGCTTCGCTGCGGCTGCGCAGCGGAGATTTTGCTCGTTGGCCTTTTTCCTATGCGGATCTAGCCCCCTATTACGCCCGTGCCGAGCGCGAGATAGGGGTTCATGGTGTGGCGGGAGTGGATCCGTATGAGCCTCCGGGGATAGAGGGATATCCGCACCGTGCCGTCGACTGGAGCGCGCCGGCTCAGCGGATCTACGAGGCGGGTACTGCACTGGGGCTGAAGCCCTTTCCGATTCCGCTGGCGATTAATTTTTCCAATCGTTCGCGTCCGCGTTGCCTGCGCTGTATTACCTGCGATGGCTTTCCGTGCAAAGTTGAGGCCAAGAACGATATGGCGTCGACGGTGTTGTTGGAGGCGCAGGAGGCAGGTCTGGAAATTGTCGTCGGCGCCGTGGTGAGCCGGTTGGTGCAAAATGGAAACTGCGTCGAGGGCGTCGAGTATATCGATGCGGAATCGCTGCAGCGTTTTGCGCTCTCAGCCGATCTGGTGGTCCTGGCCGCCGGGGCACTCAACAGCCCGGCTTTGATGTTGCGTTCGGGGTTTGATCATCCGCTGATCGGTCGTTTTCTCATGCGCCACTGCAACGGGATTGCCAGCTACGTCTTTCCGTTTCGCACCAATCCGCAGCAAGTTTTCCACAAACAGGTCTGCTTTGCGGATTGCTACGAAGATTTGCGCGCAGAGTTGGGTACTGCAGTGGGAGTTATTCAGGATATCTACACTCCGGCGTCGTCCGTTATCCGTCATCACGCGCCCTGGGGCTTGAAGACGCTGGCAGGGCTTTTTGCCGGTTGTATGCAGAACCTGCTCTGTATCGCCGAAGACGACCCGCGCGAGGAAAACCGGGTATCCCTAGGCGTTGAGCGGGATGATTTCGATCTGGCTCTGGTACAGGTTGAACACGATTACAGCGATGCGGACTGCCGGCGCCGGGACTATTTGCTGGAAAAGGCCGAGGCGATTTTGTGCCAGGCCGGTGGTTTGTGGCGCTATCGTTACTTGATCGATTCCTTTTCGCATGCCGTGGGGACTTTGCGTTGCGCGTCTGCGCCGGATCAGGGCGTACTCGATCCGGACTGTCGCTATTGGGGCAGCGATAATCTCTATGTGGCCGACGGCAGTTTCATGCCCTCTGCCGGTGGGGTGAATCCGAGTTTGACCATTGTTGCCAACGCCCTGCGGGTAGCCGAGCGCATACTGGAGAAGCGATGAAGAAGATCTGTCTGGTGGGGTGTGGGACAATCGCTCAGGTTCACGCAAAAAACCTCCTCGGCAAGGCCGAGTTGTCGTTCTCCAGTCGCACGCGGGTCAGTGCTGAGGCCTTTAGCGCCCAATACGGCGGTGGCCGGGTTTTTGACTGCTATGAACAAGTGCTGGATAGCGAAATTGATGCGGTGCTGATCTCTTCACCGCCGCAGGCGCATCGGGCGCAGGTCGTCGAGGCGCTGAAGGCGGGTAAAGGGGTCCTAGTTGAAAAACCGCTCTGCGCGACGGATGAGGATTTGTCGGCGATCGCGGCGGCGGCGGAAGCGCATCCGGATCCGCTGCTGATGATTGCGGAGAACTACTACTACAAGCCCTCGCTCAAAGTGCTCAAATGGATTTTGCGCCAGGGCTTTATCGGAGAACTGACGCGGGCGACGATCGGCAAACGGTTTTCGCAGGCGGCTACGGGATGGAAGAGCGGCTACGGCGCGCTTTTGGAGGGGGGGATTCATTTTGTGGCCTTCGGCGCGGATCTCTTTGCCGATCCGCTGCGGCGGGTGACGGCGGAATTTCCCGGATACCAGGTGGGAGAGCCCGAGCGTCGTTCGGTGGTGCGGATCGAGTACGAGGGCGGGGCCGAACTGTATTTGCGCTATGCCTGGAATGCGTTCAGTTTGACCCGGGGCGTTTTGCAGCATTCGCATATAACGGGTACGGAGGGGCGGATAGTTTTTGAGAGTAACGGTTTGTATATACGCTTGAAAGGAGAGCGGAAACGGCTCTACTTACCGGGGGTGGGGGATTTGATGGGCTACGGAGGTATGATAAGGGATTTTCTGGAGTGTTTGCAGGAGCCCGGGCGGCAGCCCTATTCGGATCTTGCGCGAGCGCGGAGGGATTTGGGGATTGTATTTGCCGCCTATGAAGGATTGGCCTAGGCGGCAGCCCTGCTGTCTTGAGTCTATTGCTCCGGGATAGAATAGGACCAACAACGATGAGGAATTTTCTATGAGCGAACCAGATAAAATAATCTACTCGATGTACAAGGTGAGCAAGCACTACAATCGCGAGACGATCATTGCAGATATCTCACTCTCGTATTTTTACGGGGCCAAGATCGGTGTACTGGGGTTGAATGGATCGGGCAAGAGTACGCTGCTGCGGATCATGGCGGGGGTAGATAGCGAGTACGAGGGTGAGATCCACGTGCAACCGGGTTTTACGGTGGGCTATATGGAGCAGGAACCGGAGTTGGAAAAGGGCAAGGTGGTCCGGGAGATCGTCGAGGAGGGGGTGCAGGATACGGTGGATCTCTTGCGCGCCTACGAAGAGCTCAACGCGCAATTTGCCGAGCCGATGGACGACGATCAGATGAACGCGCTGATCGAGCGGCAGGCCAAGATGGCTGAAGAACTCGATGCGGTTGGAGCCTGGGATCTGGATAGTCGATTGGAAATGGCGATGGATGCGCTGCGCTGCCCTCCGGAGGATCAAGTGGTCGATACGCTTTCCGGCGGTGAGAAGCGGAGGGTGGCGTTGTGCCGGTTGTTGTTGCGCAAGCCGGATATTCTCTTGTTGGATGAGCCGACCAACCATCTCGATGCCGAGACGGTCGCGTGGTTGGAGGGGCACTTGCAGCAATACGAGGGGACGGTCATTGCCGTGACCCACGATCGTTATTTCCTCGATAATGTCGCCGGGTGGATCTTGGAGTTGGATCAGGGCAGAGGTGTGCCGTGGAAGGGCAATTACTCTTCGTGGCTGGAGCAGAAGGACGAACGGCTCAGGTTGGAGGAGAAGAGCGAGGGCGAAAGACAGCGGACGCTGGAGCGCGAATTGGAGTGGATCCGCATGACGCCTAGGGCCAAGCAGCAGAAGAACAAGGCGCGGATCAGGGCTTATGAAGAGTTGATCAACCAGGACAAGGTGCGGCGCAACGAAGAAATGCAGATCTATATTCCGCCGGGGCCGCGCCTGGGCGATATCGCGATCGAGGCCAAGAGCGTGAGCAAGAGCTACGACGATCGGATCCTCTTCGAAAATATGGAATTCGCTTTGCCATCGGGGGGGATTGTCGGCGTCATCGGGCCGAATGGCGCGGGCAAAACGACCTTATTCCGACTGATAACCGGCCAGGAAGAAGCCGATAGTGGTGCGCTGGAAATCGGCGAGACGGTGCAGCTGGCCTATGTCGATCAGAGTCGCGAGACGCTCGCGGGTGACAATACGGTCTGGCAGGAGATTTCGGGCGGTGAAGAGGAGATCGAGTTGGGCGACCGCACGATGAACTCGAGAGCCTATGTCTCGCGCTTCAATTTCGGCGGCGGTGACCAGCAGCAGGCGGTTGGTACGCTATCGGGCGGTCAACGCAATCGGGTGCATCTGGCGAAGGTGCTCAAGGAGCAGGCCAATGTGCTCTTGCTCGACGAGCCGACCAACGACCTCGACGTCAATACGCTGCGGGCCTTGGAAGAAGGCCTGGAGGGTTTTGCTGGTTGTGCGGTGATCATCAGTCACGATCGCTGGTTTCTCGATCGGATCGCGACGCATATCCTGGCCTTCGAGGGCGATAGCCAGGTCTACTGGTTCGAGGGTAATTTCTCCGAGTACGAAGAGAATAAGAAGCAGCGCCTCGGCGAGGATTCGATCGTGCCGAAGCGCGTGCATTATCGCCAGTTGACGCGGGACTGAGATGGCCCGCCTCCCCGATCCTTCGTGGCGCGACGGTCTGCGCAGCCTGCATCCGGACGAATTCCCCCAGCTCGACGCGCTTTTGAGCGAGGTTTTTCGTCCGGGTATGCCGCAGGAGTATCCGCATATTTACACGCCGGACGACACGGCCAACCTGCGGGTGGTCGTCGAAGGCGGCGAAGTGGTGGCACATATCGGCACAATTCGCCGGCACGTTTCGATTATGGGCTGCACGGTGAAGGTGGCTTCTCTGGGAGGAGTGGCCACCCGTCCCGATGCCCGCGGTAAGGGGTACGCGACTGCGCTCTTTGAAGATACGATCCGCGATTGCCGCGAGCATGGGGTCGATTTCATCGTCGTCTCGGGCTATCGCAAGATCTACCATCGCTACGGATGTCGTTATGTCGGGCGCGACTGGCGTTTTGTGATACCGGCGGATCGAGGCAGTGATTTTGCCGATGAGGGTTTGGATCTGCGGCCGATGACCAATGCCGACGCCCCGGCACTGGCGGCGCTCTATAGGCGCGAGCCGGTGCGCTGGTTGCGGCCGCCGTCCGATTTCGACAATGCGCTCAAGGGCCATGTGATGAATCGGCCGGCGGAGGTATTGGGGATTTACGAATGCGGAAAATTGCGCGCCTATGTGATGCAGGGCCCGCAGAAGAAGGGCGAAGACCAGCATCAGTCGATTCTGGAATTTGCCGGGGACCGCCGCGTTTTGGTCGGTGCGCTGGGCGCGTTGCTTGTGCGTGCTGGGGCGCACTCGCTCGACGTACATGTGATGGGCTGTGATGGTCTCTTGCGCGATTTGCTGTGCGAGCGGGGATTGCAAGGCGAGTCGGCCCACACTTCGGGCACGGTGACACTGGTGAATTTTCCTCAGTTCATGGAAAAGATGCGGCCACATTTTGTCGAACACTTAGGTCCGAGCGCGGCGGAAGGGTTGGCGTTTGATCAGCGCGGCGAGCAATTGATTTTTACTTTTGGCGGCGATCAGGTGGTCGCGCCAGATCGGGGGGCGGCGGTAGAATTGATTTTTGGCACGACGGATGGGTATGAGGAAAAATTACGGGCGGCGGGCGGACGCGCTGGTGAGATACTCGGCCAGATCTTCCCGATTCCCGGGCTCTGGTATGGCCCGAATTACGTCTGAGCGGTGGTAGCACGCGCAGCCCGGCAGCGATTCTAAGCGCTGTTTCTACGGATGCTGCGCATTTAATCCCAGTAAAGGAGCTCGTCATGTATATCGGTACTCAAGGTAAATTCCCCGAAGATTCTGATCTAGAAGTCCTTGCTCAGCTGGGTGTCAACAATATTGATACAACGCCGTCCGAGCCGATTGACGAGTGGACGACCGAGCTGCTGGTCGCGATGCGCGAGCGCTGCGCCAAATTCGGCATCGAGCTGGAGATGACGCATTTGATCAGTTCGGGCAACGCGCTGAAAGACAAGGCCACAGGTGCGATTTTTCTCAAGCCGAGCGACGAGCGCGAGCGGCAGCTCGATACGGTCTGCGAGGTGATCCGCATGGCGAGTGAAGCGGGCTTGCGGGGGCTCAATTACAATATTACCAATCTGGGCCATTTGCGGACGACGCGCACGCTGGGTCGCGGCGGTGCGAGTCTATCGTCCTTTGACTACGACGAGTTGCTGGAAAAGGGCAGCGATCGAGAGCCGGAGGAAACGCGCTTCAGCGAATTTCAGGATGGGCCGGCGGACGACGACGAGATGTGGGAGCGCATCGACTATTGGCTCCAACGCGTGATTCCGGTCGCTGAAGAATACAAGGTGCAGATGGCCTGTCATCCTTCGGATCCGGGTATCGGCTACAACGTCACTTATCGTGGTATCGCGCGTGTTATGGGAATGGTCGATGGTTTTAAGAAATTGATCGATCTCTACGAGAGTCCCTATAATGGCCTGAATTTCTGTGTTGGATGCATGTCGGAGAGTTTGGAAAACCCGGCGGAGCAGATTTTTGATGTGGTGCGTTATTTTGGTGAGCGGAAAAAGATTTTCAATGTGCACTTTCGCAATATCAAGGGCGGTTTGCGAAAATTCGCCGAGGTTTTTCCGGACGAAGGCGATGTCAATATGATCAAGGTGCTGCGCACCTTTAAAGAAGTCGGCTACGAATATATGATAATGCCCGATCACGTGCCGCAGATCTCGGGGCCGGAGCCGCGCAAGGTGGGTTTCGCCTATACCTATGGGTATATACAGGCGGCGATGCAGGCGGTCGACGAAGATTAACCCTGAAGTACAGAACCCAAATGGCAAATACAAAGCCCCCGATGCAGGTTGCGCATCGGGGGCTTTGTATTTGCCGTGTGATATAGGGTTCAGGCGATGGCCGAGAGCGCCTTGCGCGCGAAGACTCTGGCCAGGTGCTGGCGGTATTCCTCACCGGCGAAATTGTCGCTGAGTATCTCGGCACCGTCGGCGGCTTTTTCGCTGGCGGCAGCGATGGAGTCTGCGCTGAGATTGCCGCCGAGCGCCTCTTCGACACCGGTGTCGCGGAAGGCGGCGTTGGCGACGCCGGTAAAGGCGACTTTGACCGCCCCGCCCGAGGCGGCGGCAGCGCAGCCGACTACGGCAAAACGAGAGGCCGGGTGTGGGAATTTGGCATACGATGATTTCTCGGCGTTGGGCACGCGGATCTCGGTAATGATCTCGTCGGGGCCGAGTGCGGTCAGGAACAGGTCGACGAAATATTCATCGGCAGAAATCGAGCGCTCGCCATCGGGGCCTTTGACCTGGATTTCGGCGCCGAGCGCCAGGATCGCGGCCGGGTAGTCGGCCGCCGGGTCGGCGTGAGCCAGCGAGCCGCCGATGGTGCCCTTGTTGCGGACTTGGGGATCGCCGATGACCGCGGCGGCCTGGGAGAGCGCGGTGGCTTTGGTGCCGATTGGGTCGGAGGCCTCGATCTGGTGGTGGGTGGTAGCCGCGCCGATGGCGATGGTACCGCCGTTCTCTTTGATGTAGTTGAGCTCTTTTAACCCGCCGATATCGATGAGAGCACCAGGTGTCGAAAGGCGCAGTTTCATCGCCGGGATCAGGCTGTGGCCGCCGGCCAATAGCTTGGCGTCATCGGAGAGCAGGCCGATCGCTTCGTCTACCGAAGCCGGGCGGTGGTAGTCAAACGATGCAGGTATCATATCCGATCTCCTCTAAGTGGCTTGCTGGATGGCCTGCCACACCTTTTGCGGCGTTAGTGGCATATCGAGATTGCGCACGCCCAAAGGCCATAGGGCGTCTAGCGCGGCGTTGACGATAGCTGGCGGCGAGGCGATGGTTCCGGCCTCTCCTGCGCCCTTGACCCCCAGTGGATTGTGGGGACAGGGGGTGACCTGATGGTCGGTTTCGAAGCTGGGCAGGTCATCGGCGCGGGGCATGGCGTAGTCCATATAGGAGCCGGATGAGAGCTGACCGTTCTCGTCGTAGATGGCGTGCTCCAATAGCGCCTGGCCGATGCCATGGGTGATGCCGCCGTGCAGTTGTCCCTCGACGATCATCGGGTTGACGATATTGCCGACGTCGTCTATGGCGAGGTAGCGTTTGATCTCGATGCCGCCGGTTTCGGTATCGACCTCGACGACTGCGATATGGGCGCCGAAGGGGAAAGTGAAGTTGGCCGGGTCGTAGAAGCTGGTAAAGTCCAGGCCGGGTTCCATGCCTTCGGGAAAATTATGCGGCACGTAGGCGGCCAGGGAGACCTCGCCCAAGGAGATCGACTGGTCGGTGCCCTTGACCGTCCAAGAGCCCTCGACGAATTCGAGATCTTCTTCGGCGGCTTCCAGCAAGTGCGCGGCGATCTTGGCCCCTTTCTCCTTGATCTTGTCCATGCTCTTGACGATGGCGGTGCCGCCGACGGCCAGAGAGCGCGAGCCATAGGTACCCATGCCGAAGGGCACGGATTCGGTGTCACCGTGGATGATATCGACATCTTCAAGCGCCACGCCCAAACCATCGGCCACGACCTGGGCGAAGGTAGTTTCATGACCCTGGCCGTGCGAATGACTGCCGGTGAAGACCGTGACCTTGCCGGTGGGTTGGACCCGCACGCCGGCGCTTTCGAAGAGTCCGGCACGGGCGCCTAGGGAGCCGACGACCGCCGATGGGGCGAGACCGCAGGCTTCGATATAGGTCGAAAAGCCGATGCCGATATGGCGTCCTTCGGCACGGGCGACCTCCTGATCTTTGCGCAGGCCATCGTAATCGATTTTTTCCAGGGCTTTTTGCAGAATGCCCGGGTAGTTGCCGCTGTCGTATTGCAGGGCGACCTGGGTCTGATAGCCCTCCTGCTCGACGCCATCAAAAGCGGGGATGAAATTTTTCATCCGCAACTCGGCCGGGCAGACACCCAGTTCGCGGGCGGCTTGTCCGACTGCGCGCTCGAGGAGGTAGGTCGCTTCGGGGCGACCGGCCCCGCGCAGCGCATCGACCGGGGTGGTATTGGTGAAAACCCCGGTGACGTCGACGTAGATCGCCGGAGTGGTGTAAAGCCCCTGCAGCAGCGTGCCGTAGAGATAGGTCGGTACACAGGGGGCGAAGGTCGAGAGATAGGAGCCGAGGTTGGCAAGAGTGGTGACGCGAAGTCCGACAAATTTGTGGTCGGCATCCAGGCCCAACTCGACCTTGGTGTGGTGGTCGCGGCCGTGGGCGTCGGTGAGAAAGGCCTCGCTGCGGCTGGATGTCCACTTGACCGGCCGGTCGAGCTTATTGGAGCACCAGGTGACGAGGACTTCTTCGGCGTAGTGGAAGATTTTAGAGCCGAAGCCGCCGCCGACATCGGGCGAGATCACGCGCACCTTGTGTTCGGGCAGTCCCATGACGAAGGCGGTCATCAAGAGGCGGATGACGTGGGGATTCTGCGACGTGGTATAGAGCGTGTAGTGATCGCGGGCCGAGTCGTAATCGCCGATCGCACAGCGCGGCTCGATGGCGTTGGGAATAAGACGTTGGTTGTCGAACTCCAGGGTAGTGATATGGGCGGCTCCAGCCAGGGCGGCCTCGGCAGCCTCGGCATCGCCCAGCCCCCAGTCGAAGGGTATATTATTCGGAACTTCGTCAAAGAGCTGGGGCTTGCCATCGACGATGGCATCTTCGACGTTGACGACCGCGTCGAGGATTTCGTAGTCGACCTTGACCAACTCGGCGGCATCGGCGGCCTGAGCGCGGCTTTCGGCGATGACGATGGCGACGGGGTCGCCGACGTGGCGGACCTTCTCCGCAGCCAGTACCGGGTGGGCCGGTTCGAGCATGGTATCGCCGTTTTTGAAGTCGACCTGCCAGCCGCAGGGCAGGCCGCCGAGGTCGGATTCGGCAATGTCGGCGCCGGTGTAGACGGCAAGTACGCCGTCGGCAGCGGTCGCAGCCGAAGTATCGAAACCCTTGATTGAGGCGTGGGCGTGCGGGCTGCGTACGATGGCGGCGAAGGTCATATTGGGCAAGACGATATCGTCGGTGTAGCGGCCTTTACCGGTGATAAACCGCTGATCTTCGACGCGCTTGACGGACTGTCCTAAGACTCCCATGGCGGCCTCCTAAGCGTGTAGGGCGGCGTGTTTGACCGCCTTGACGATGTTGTCGTAACCAGTGCAGCGACAGAAGTTGCCTTCGAGCGAATGGCGGATTTCGTCGTCGCTAGGATCATCGTTGCGCTCGAGGAGCTGCCAGGCGGCCATGATCATGCCGGGCGTGCAGAAGCCGCACTGCAGGCCGTGGGTCTCGCGGAAGGCCTCCTGTAACGGGTGCAACGAACCATTCGGGCCCAGACCCTCGATGGTGGTGATCTCCGCACCATCTGCCTGGACGGCGAGCAGGGTGCAGGATTTGACGGCCTGGCCGTCGATAATGATGGTGCAGGCGCCGCAGTTGCTGGTATCGCAACCGACGTGAGTGCCCGTCAGACTCAGGACTTCGCGCAAATAGTCGACTAGCAGCTGGCGTGGTTCGACCTCGTGTCGATGGGTCTGGCCATTGACGGTGACAGCGATCGGTACTGCCATGGGTCACCTCCCGGGGAATGGAGTGGATATTACTTGGGTAGTTCTTTTTCTAGCGCTTTGAAAAATTGATTGGTAAACATGCGCGCTACACCCGAAAGCAGGCGCTGGCCCATACTGGCCAGGCGGCCGGTCAGTTGCGAGCCGCTCTGGACCACTACCGTGGTGGCATCGTCGCCCCCTTCGAGCCGGACATTGCCCTCGGCTTTGATCTGTCCGATCTTGCCGTCGACATCGATGAGCAGCCGGTAGGTCTCGGGCTCGTTTTTGTCGACGACGTGAAGCGTGCCATTGAAGGCGCTGTTGATCGGTCCCATTTTGATTTGCAGTACGGCTCGGAACTGGTCCGGTCCGGTCTGTTCCAGCGTTTCGACGCCTGGAGTCGTGCGGGCGAGTACTTCCGTGTCGTTGAGCAGATTCCACAGAACTTGTCTGGGAGCGCTAAAAGTATGGGATCCTTCAAATTGCATGGTTCTGAACTCTTGAGAAAGAGACAAAAAGTCGATAAGATATATAAAGTTTGACTAGTCTTGTCAATTAAGTAGTGAGTTGGACTTTCGAGTGCGGTCTTCCTGGCGAGATGCCGAGGGCAGTCATTCGGGTTGGATAACCTCCTGATGACGAGTGCTCAACTCGGCGTGGCAGTCTGGTTTTAACGAGAGAGCTGGTTGGATGCGCGATATCTGGGACGATATGCTAAGGTGGCTCGACCGGGGTCAGGACTTCGCTGTAGCGCGGGTGGTCGAGACCTGGGGTTCCTCGCCTCGGGCGGTGGGTGCGGCGATGCTGGTCGGTGCCGATATGGAGGTTGTCGGATCGGTGAGCGGGGGGTGTATAGAAGGAGCGGTTGTTGAGGAGGCACTGGGGGTGCTTGATTCCGGCGAGGCCAAAGAGTTCAGTTATGGGATCGCCGACGAAAAAGCCTGGTCGGTGGGCCTCTCCTGCGGTGGTGAGGTCGAGGTTCTGGTGGAGAGGCACTGGGCCCTGACCGCCAACGAAGAGAGCGACGAGGTGTGGTCGGCTCTGGCATCGGCCGTAGCAGCAGATCGACCAGTGATGCTCTTTACCCGCCTGAATCGCGGGAGTTCTGCGCCGTTGTTGGTTTATCCAGAGGGCGAAGTGGTCGGCGATTGGGGCGAGTTGGGCGAGAGGGCCGTGAGTGCGGCCAGGGAGGCTTATGCAGAGCGGCGCAGCGGCGTAGTGGAATTGGGGCGCGAGCGGGTTTTTATACAGGTTCTCGCGCGGCGGGACAAGTTGATCGTGGTTGGTGCGGGGCATATTGCGGTTCATCTGGTGCCTTTTGCACAGGCGTTGGATTTTGCGGTGACGGTGGTCGATCCGCGCCAGGTTTTTGTGCGCGCGGTGCGGTTCCCGTCCGCGCCGGACGAGTTGGTTGCGAGCTGGCCGCGGCAGGCATTGGAGCAGCGAGAGCTAGACGACGATACTTATGCGGTATTGTTGACGCACGATCCCAAGATCGACGATGAGGCGCTGGCGGTGCTTTTAAGTGAGGAGTCGGAGGTGCGGTACATCGGTGCTTTGGGGAGTCGGAAGACGCACGCCAGGCGGGTGGAGCGTTTGCGGGGCGAGGGATTTAGCGAGGAGGCGATAGGGCAAATTAAAGGACCAGTGGGGATGGATATCGGAGCGAAGAGTCCGGCGGAGATCGCTTTGAGTATTATGGCGGAGGTGGTAGCAGTCCGCCGCGAGCGGTGAAGAGGGGGTAGATTGGGTATTGATCGAGCGAGTGGTGAAAAAGGGCCGGAGAGTGCGTCCCGATCGCTGAACGAAGGAGGTGTGATGAACGAGCAGCCGAATATCATATTGATTACGACGGATCAGCACCGAGGCGACTGCCTGGGGATCGATGGACATCCTATTGTTCAAACGCCGAATTTAGATGCTTTGGCGACGAGTGGGGTGCGCTTCTGTCGCGGCATGACCGAAAGTCCGAGCTGTATTCCCGCTCGCCGTAGCTTGATGACCGGTATGGCTCCGGCAGCGCAGGGCATGGTGGGGATGACGAACGCCGACTGGAATCCGCCCCACACGCTGGCGGGTTCGCTGCGCGATGCGGGATATCAGACGGCGCTCATAGGCAAGCTACATCTGGCCCCCAAGGGAAAGCGCTTTGGTTTCGAGTATCAGGAACTGGCCGATGGCCCCTACGAATACGAAGGCAATGCCTATACGCGCTGGTTGCGAGACGAGCATGGACTGCAGGATATAGATGCCGGCATTGCACACGGTGTTGACGTAAATAGTTGGGTGGGTCGACCGGGTCATCTGAGCGAAGCACAGGGCATGACATTCTGGTGTGCCAGCCGCGCTATTGACTTTTTGCACTATAGGCGCGATCCAACGGCGCCCTTTTTTCTCAATGTGTCCATATTTGATCCCCCCCCGCCGCTGGTACCGCCCGAGTGGTACTACAATCGCTATATAGGGATGGACCTGCCCGAACCGGTAGTTGGAAATTGGGCGCAGGATCCAGGTGGACCCAGGCCGGGTTATGCGCCATCGGCCTGGCGCGTCCATTTGGATCCGGATTTGATGCGCTGCTGTCGGGCCGCCTACTACGCTACGGTGAATTATATCGATGATCAGATCGGTCGGCTGATTCAGTATCTGCAGCGGGAGCAGCTATACAGCAATACGCTGATCGTCTTCACCTCAGATCACGGCGAAATGCTGGGCGACCATCATCTGTTCCGAAAGTGCTGGCCCTATGAGGCCTCCGCTCGGGTTCCCTATCTGGTCAAACCACCGGCCCGTTGGGGTATAGCCGGTGGAAAGGTCAGTTGCTGTCCGGTGGGGTTGCAGGATCTCATGCCGACATTTCTCGAGGCGGCTGGTGCCGCGGTCCCACCGGCGTGTACGGGGAAAAGCCTGGTCCCGATCGTCCGTGGTACATCCGACGCGGTCCGTGCGGAACTGCACATTGAAGATTCGGGTACCTACGAATCGATCGATGGCTACCATGCACTCATCTCGGAACGCTACAAGTACATCTGGTATTCACAGCGCGATATGGAGCACTTATTCGATCTGGAGAATGATCCGAACGAGCAGGTCGATTTGGCGCTGGGTCCAGAAGCAGATGAGCTGCTCGTACCCTGGCGAGAAAAACTGGTGCATATTCTGGGGAACCGGCCGGAGGGTTTTGTGGAGAACGGCACCCTCCAGCCTGGCAAGCCGCACACCAAGTGGGTACCCGGCTTTCCTGCAGATAGGTTTATGCCTTTTCTATGATAGGTTCCCTACCTCGGTTGGTGCGAGGTGATCTCATAATTCGGAATGCACGGCTCGCTGCGAGGTGCGATGGCGGTCGGCAATGAGGGTATGGTGTTGTGAATAAATCTGGAGGGTATCGTGGTTCAGTCTGAACGATTGATGGAGCGACCGCATGCGCTGACGCCGGATGAACGGGCAGCGTGGGAAGAGATGGGTTACGTCGTGCGGGAAAATGTATTTTCTCGCCAAGAAAATGCACGGCTGCAGTACGTAGCTGAAGAGGTTGTGGCGGGGCATCGATGCATGCCCGTAGTCCATATAGACCGCAACGCGCAGGTGCGCGATGGGCAAGATGGACGCAGTGCGATTCACGCCATGCACAAAATACATCACCCGAGCTGCTATTTGCCCGAGTTTTTGGCCCGCGTACGCGATGAGCGATTGACCGATCCACTGGTCGATATACTGGGTCCCGACATATTGGGCATCAACAATGCATTCATTTGGAAGGCGCCGCGGATTGGGCTGGGTTTTCCCTGGCATCAAGATAAGTACTACTTCCGCAAACGCTTTAAAACCGATACGACCGTGGGCACGTGGATGGCCATCGACGACGCGGATGAGGACAACGGCTGTCTCTACGTCATGCCCGGTACTCATCGCCAAGATATTTCAGTTCACGATGAATTATCCGGGCCGCAGCAAACGGAATTTCGCCGTGCTCGGGCCGGCCGTGACGAGGTGGGCGTGCCCGTACCGATGCGCGCGGGCAGTGTTATCTGGTTTCATTCGCATCTTTTGCACAAGAGTACGGATAATCGCAGTACGCGCTTTCGCCGCAGTTATTTATCGCACTACCTCAGCGCTCAAGCGCGCTGGGCCGATCCGGACCGGGTGGGAGAGGGACAGCAGATTATGTGGGTGCGTGGACGCACCTTTCCCGAGTGCATTTCTCAGGTGAGGCGCGACGTACTGCCAGCAACAGAGGCGTCCGGTGTATGAGGGCAGGTTGTGATGACCGGCTTGATTTGCTCCAAAGAGACGGAGACTTTGCCGGGCGATGGCTGGGCATTGCCCGGCGACTACCGGATGATAAGCGTCAGGGCGTAGCATGTACAGATGCACTGAGATAAGCGGGATCGTTTTAGCGGCAGGGCATTCTTCGAGGATGGGTGAGAATAAGCTGCTGATGCCCTGGGGGGAGCAGTGCGTTGTACGCAGCGTGGTGCATAAGGTCTGCGGGCTCGGATTGGCGGAAGTCGTTGTCGTGACGGGGCATCAGGGGGTGCGGGTGCAAGAGCACCTGGACGGATATCCGGTGCGGACAGTGCACAATCCAGACTTTGCTAAAGGTATGGCTTCGTCGATTCGAGCGGGGGTGGAGAGGGTGGGTGGCAAAGGGTATCTGTTGGTGTTGGGAGATATGCCGAAAGTTGGGGAGGAGACCATGGGGATCGTAGCCGGGGCATTGGATCGAGATACGGCGATTGTCGTGCCGGTGATGGATGGGCGCAGAGGGCATCCGGTGGCATTCGGCAGTGCGTACAGGGAGGAACTCCTGCACTTGGAGGGGGATCGGGGCGCGCGGTCGATCGTCGGTAAATACAGGGCCCGGGTCATCGAGGTCGAAGTGGATGATCCGGGAGTTTTCGTCGACGTGGATACACCGGAGGCGTATAGGGCGGCACTGAGAACATGAAGCCTCTGCAGTGCAGGATTTTAAGTTTTCGGCACCAATAACTGGGTCGTCTCGGCCTCTTTCTCGATCTGATCCCAATCCCATAATTGCGGTATGAATTCCACGTCGGCCCACAATCGGGCCTGGTCGGCGTAGTGCGGACTGGCGGGGTGGCCAGAAGCCCCTAGCGGGGATATCCAGCGCGAGCGGGTCCAGTCGGAAGGGTCGTGGATATAGCGATTGACCGAGAGACCGGTGACGTCGAAGGTGTCGAAAGCGTAGCTTCCGGCCAGGGGGGTATCGCCGTCACCGTGGACGGCGAGTGAAGGTGGGTTCAGCAGAGAAGCAGCTGCGGGAAATACGGCGGAGAGCGGGTGCTGAGGCCGGGTGCGGTGGAGACGGCCCCATTGCCACTGAGCCATATCGCGGCCGAGATCTTCTTTGAGTGCGGCGAGGGCGGCGCAGAGTGCCTGGGCCAGGGCGTCGGACCAGGTTTCGCCTGGTGCTAAGAGCGAGGTCTCGCCGCGCTGGAGGGCGATATCGACTTCGATGTGGATGAGGCGCCAGTGGTTGTCGCCGCCGGCCTGGGCGAGGAGGGCTGTGGCATCACTACCGAAGAGGTGCCGGGCGATATGGTGTCCGAGTTCCTGGCGGGTTCGGGCGTAGATCGTGGGCTGGACCTGGTCGCGGTCGATACTATGGTCCCATTGGCGCAGCAGATCGAGGGCCCGGGCGCAATCGGCGTCGGGCGGATCGATCTCGAGCAGGGCTGTGGTGAGGATCCGGGCTGGGAGCGAGACCCGCTCGGCGTGGATCGCTCCCAGGTGTTCGGGGGTGGTGTTGCCTTTGGGCAAATCCAGAATCCGGGTCTGAATACGGCGGGCGCGGTAATCGGGGCTGAAGGATAGACCAACGTAATAAGGATAGTCGGCAGCGGCGACACGCTGGTTGCAGGTGATCGCGTAGCCTGCTTCGGGATTGAGGGCTTTGGGCAGGTCGGTGTGGGGGATATAGCCCTGCCATTCGTGCGCACCGCTCCATCCCGGCACAGCGCGCCAGCCATTGGACGACTCGCGGATCGGGATCTGGCCTTCGTGCAGATAGCCGAAGTGGCCGTGGATATCGGCGACGGCGTAGTTGTTGACGCGGTCGGTCCAATTGGCAAAGGCCTGGTGTAAATCGTCGATCGATCGAGCGTGCATCGCGTCGCGGGCGGCATCGGGCCAGGGCGTGCCCTGGATGAGTCCGGGGTCGCTGATCGCGACCGCCTGGCCCCGGTGCGGGTCGCCGGCGATGATGGGGCCATGGTGGGTAATGACCACTTCCAGATCGACGGGGTCGGCATCGCGGACGCGGATCGTTTCGCACAGGATTTGCGCGGGATGCCACTCGCCTTTGAATTCGTATTCCAAACCGTCTGCCGTGCTGCGAAATTTTTCGATGAAGAGGTCCTGGGTATCTGCGTTGCCATAGGTCATGCCCCAGGCTACGTACTGATTGTGACAGAAATGGAGGATGCCGGGTACGCCGGGGACCGAGTAGCCGATGATTTCAAAATCGGGACCGGCGAGGTGGGCCTGGTAATAGACCGAAGGGGTATCGAGGGCGCGGTGCGAGTCGCCGGCGACCAGCGGCAAGCCGGAGTCGGTGTACTCTCCGGAGATCGACCAGGCATTGGAACCGGGATCGGTTTCGTTGAGCCAGTTGGCTTCTTTAGCGGCGCGGGCGAGATCGGCGAGTCCGTCGAGGGGCTCGCCGGCATAGCTTTCCCCGGGGGGGACGGTGAGCAGCTGGCCTTCGGGATAGCCCCGGATCAGGCGGGAGAGGTTTTCGGGGCCGATTTTTTCGGCGAGGCGGGTGCGCCAGAGCTTGGGCTCGTAGGTACCGAGCAGGCTGTTGCGCATTTTGTAGACCGCGAGGCAATGCCAACTTTCCCAGGGTTCGGGGCGCTGATCGAGGAGCCGGTATTCGATGGGGAGGGCCTGGGTGGTATCGAGGAAGGCATTGACGCCGCAGGTGTAGGCATCGAGCATGGCGCGGGCTGCAGGACTGGAAGCCTGGTAGTCCAATTGGGCGGTGCGGCCCATGCCGGCGGCGCGCAGGAGGCGGTCTCGCGCCAGACCAGAGGGACCGGAGAATTCGGCCCAACGGCCCAGCGCTTGATGCCGATCGAAGTCCATATGCCAGAGGCGATCCTGGGCTGTGGCGAAGCCCTGGGCGAAGAAGAGATCCGCTTCGCTCTCGGCCCGAATATGGGGGATGCCCCAGGAATCGCGGTGGATGGTGGCGGTGCTTTCGAGGCCTGGGAGTTTCTGGGTGCTTTCGAAGTCGGGGAGGGCGGCGTGAAGATCCTGGTCAGTGATGGGCATTGCTTCCTCGTTTTTTGAGCGATCGGTGGCGATTCAGGCGGGACGGTCGTGGATCGGGCCGGCGTGGTCGCGGAGCTTGCCGCCTTTGCGTCCGGTGAGTACGGCCTGGACCTCGCCGAGGATGGAGAGGGCTATTGCCTCAGCGGTTTCGGCACCGATATCGAGACCGACAGGGCCGAAAAGGCGGGCGTGTCCTTCGTCGTTTATCAACGCCCCTTCTCGTTGGAGATCGTCCAGCAAGCGCTGAGTGCGCGCGTGGGGGCCGAGTACGCCTAAATAGGAGAGCGGGGTATCGATGAGGTTGCTGAGCAGGGCCTGATCCTGTAGATAGTTGTGGCTCATGACGACGGCAGCTGATCGGGAGTCGAAAATGAGATCCGCGGGCAGATGCCCGGGTTGGGCCAGGAGGACGCGCTGGGCTTGTGGGAAACGCTTGGCATCGGCGTAGGAAGAGCGGTGGTCGGATACGGTGACGCGCCAGCCCAGCTCTGCGGCGAAGTGGGCCAGGGGTACTGCGTCATAGCCAGCGCCGAAGATGTAGAGGGCGATTGGCGGTAGGAGCGGCTCGACGAGGAGCGAGGTTCGGCTCTGAGCCCATTCGCAATGCTGGGTCAGGCCCGGAAC
>MDTE01002432.1_pt1 | contig 24193 bp, 23 predicted proteins | sample 811231 | NCBI WGS metagenome assembly MDTE01 (sample SAMN05326651, study PRJNA326480) | marine metagenome | isolation source: seawater | place: Indian Ocean: Red Sea | collected 2010 | reverse complement strand
TGCTGGCGAGCGACCTGCAATGCTCCTTCATAATCTTCATCCGTTATGAGTTTGCGGAATTTAGCTGAGCCTGTCACATTCGTTCGCTCACCTATATTAACAAAGCCCGGGATCATGGCCGTACACTTACGGCTTCTAGTCCAGAAATAGCGAGCACGGGAAGCCGCCCGGGCAAGGATCGTGGAGATATTCCCTCCACTGAGGCAGCAATTGCTTCTATATGCGCGGGCGTGGTACCACAACACCCCCCCAAGATATTTACCAAGCCCTCCTCTGCCCATTCATGCAAAAACTCCGCTGTCTGTTCAGGCGTTTCTTCATATTCACCAAACTCATTAGGAAATCCAGCGTTTGGATGAGCACTGACCAAACAATCTGCAATAGGTGACAATTCAGCTACATATGGCCTCAGTTGCTCTGCCCCCAAGGAACAGTTCAGCCCCACACTTATAGGACCACAATGACGCACCGAACACCAAAATGCCTCCACCGTTTGGCCAGTTAAAGTTCGGCCCGACCGATCAGTAATAGTTCCAGAAATCATTATTGGAAGGGATGACTTCCTTTCCTCAAATAACTCCGCAAATGCAAATAGCGCTGCCTTTGCATTCAGCGTATCGAAAACTGTCTCTAATAAAAATAGATCAACCCCGCCTTCCATGAGACCTTCTGCCGCCTCACGATAACCCAGCCGTAGGTCATCGAAATTTGTAGCGCGATGAGCCGGGTCAGATACATCTGGTGAAATTGAAGCCGTTCTATTGGTCGGACCTAACGTGCCAGCCACAAACCTTGGCCGGGAGCCCGGAGCGACAGCGTTCACTGCCTGTCTAGCAAGACGCGCACCTTCAAAATTCAACTCCTTAACTATACCCTCGAGCTTATAATCGGACATAGAAATAAGGTTGGAGTTGAAGGTATTAGTAGTTAGTATATCAGCGCCCGCTTCGAGATAAGCTAGGTGGATTTCTTTGATCAAATCTGGTTGGGTCAAATTGAGTAAATCGTTTGCTCCGAATAACTCGGCTGAATAACTGGCAAACCTTTTCCCGCGATAATCAACCTCACCCAACTGCTGCCTCTGGATCATGGTGCCCATGGCTCCATCCATCACCAGAATTCGACTCTCTGCTGACTCCAGGATATTTTCCTTCATGAGCCTGCGCCTAAAAATGAAGGAGAAGAAGTAAACCTAAAACTCACAAAGTCCCATGTCGCTACAATTAAATCCGAGCGATTCAAGGTGCAGAAATGCAGCTCCTCTACGCCTTCCAAAATCAAACCTAGAAACTGATCACACCCGATATCCCGGGTCACCTTGTTGGCTTCACTAGACCCATTCGGCATTCTCCCAAAAGGCATGTCCAATCCTACCAAAAACTGCGAGCATATTTGGTTGATAAAGGCATAGTGCCCAACCGCCCGACCCACACAACAACCGTAAGTTTCCCACCTTTTAATGTGGCAAAATTTTCGAACTCCAACTCAGCCGTTTGAAACCAAGCCGCCATTTCTTTTTCCTCAAATCCAAGTCGCCGATGAGCGTAGTCCTTTCGGAGGAACTCCAGCTGATGAGAAGCAAAATCAACAACAACCAATTGCCCTCCAGGGCGGAGAACACGTGCGGCTTCCCTCAACACTCTTGCGGGCTCCTCAGCGTAATGAAGAACCATGTGGAGAACCACAACGTCAAAGGAAGCCCTAGCAAACGGCACTTTATACATATCCCCGAAGCGAGCATGACAGTTGTTGGCTCGGGCACGCCGTAACTTGGTTCTAGCAAGGCCTAGCATTCCACGAGAGGTATCGATGCCCACGCCTCTCTTTATATCATCTGCCATAACTTCTAGGATCCGTCCTGTCCCAGTGCCTATGTCTAACAAATCCGAAATCTCCCTCCCCGAAAGACACTGTTTCAAAACGGACTCGACGTTCACCTCGTCAACATGGAACCTCCTAACTTCATCCCACCTAGGAGCAAGCTCTGAAAAAAGGAGCTCAGCCTCCGATGCACGTTCACGTCTCAAGATTCTGAGACGTTCCCGATCCGAAACTAATTGCTCAGCACCTATCGGAAGGAGGTCGAGGATATTTTTCGCCAGCGCCCGACTGGCGGCGTCTGAGCTAATTTTATAGAAGGCCCATGTACCTTCCTGCCTTCGCTCCAGAAGATGGCAATCGCACAATTGCCGAAGATGGTGGGATATACCAGATTGCGGCTGCCCAAGAATTTCTGTCAAATCCTTAACAGTGAGCTCTTCTGCTGAGCACAAAACCAGCAATCTCATCCGGGTCGGCTCCGCCACGGCACGAAATTTCTGCAGCAATGACTCCAAAATGCCACCTCACATTCAATGTCGTCTGTTATTACGATAAATCAATATATATTGATATACTAATTTTTGAAAGACCCACTTGTGCTATTTTGTACTTTTATTCGTTCTTAAAAAGTGGAAAGTAGACGAGCTTAAGTTTGGGCGACTGTCCTGGGAGAGGAGGGAACAAAATACTTTGGAATGTGACGTATTTTTACAACGGATTAAAAGGGACCCATAGTATTCTAGTAGGTCAAGCTAGTGTTTTTTGCCCGATTGTGGTACCGAACTTTAAGACTTGGTAGTCGGCGTCCCTCAACAGTAGCATAGTGCTCTGTTAGGGATCGGAGGCTCTGCGTATGGCCTCTTATAATAGCGTCTAAAATTGGTCTTGTCGCTGGGCCACAGCGTTTTGTAGGATGGGGAAGTATTGCGTGTTAGGTAGTCGAACATTTCTGAGGAATATATTATTGAACCACCTAAGTACCTTTAAGTTGGCCGCCCGTCCATTGCTAGTAGGCATTCTCTTAGCTGGACTGAGCGGATGTGCGACCCCACCTAAAGATCCGGAAGCGTATAGTGAGTGGGAGAGAATTAATGATCCGCTAGAACCCATGAACCGTGGGGTATTTGAGGTCAATATGCTTCTCGATGGAATTATCCTAAAACCCGTTGCTCAGGGCTATCGGTGGGTTTTCCCAAATTTTTTCCGATCCGGAGTACAGAATGCAATTGGCAATCTAGGGGAGCCACTTAATGCGGCAAATTCCCTCCTGCAAGGGGAGTTCAGCAGAGCAAGCACAGCCGTAGGCCGCTTGCTCATAAACACCACCGTCGGGCTAGCGGGCTTGATTGACGTAGCAGAAACGATTGGATTGGACCCGGTCAAGGAAGATTTTGGCCAAACCCTGGCTGTGTGGGGCATAGAAAACACCCCTTACCTAGTGCTGCCTCTGATTGGGCCATCCTCAATTAGGGATGGCATAGGAAAGGGAATAGAGTTCTTTGTAGACCCAACGGCCATTGCTCTAGAAAATTCTGATCTTGAGTGGATCACCTGGACCCTTACAGCGGTTGATATTATTGAAAGGCGGTCGCGACACATTGAAACCCTTGATGATATCGAGCGTAACTCAGTTGACTTTTATGCGGCAATTCGGAGCCTATATCGGCAAAAGAGGAATGACTTAATCCATAATGGCAATGCCCCTGAACCTGATCCGTTTTACGGACATTCGCCGGACCTCCCGGACGATAGCGAACTATCGTATGTGAATTGAACTGATGTTGCGGCGCCGCTTTTGCTTACTTAGCTTTATCGGACTTCCTTGCTTACTAGCATCTGGAAGGATAGGCGCCATCGCTTCCACAGAAACCGAGCAAGCTAAATTTGTAAGCACCCTTGTCGATAAAGCAATTAAAATACTGGAACTGCCAATCGAAAACCGAGCCGAGCGGGAAGCTGAGCTTCAAAGCTTGGTGCAGCATGATTTTGATATGCCTACTATAGTAAGATTAGTGCTAGGCAGGCATTGGCGCACAACAACAACTGGCCAGAGAACAAGGTTCTCCAATGCGTTTCTGAGTCATTTTATCAGTGTCTATTCAGATCGACTAGGCATGTACAATGGTCAGATATTGGAAATAGAAAAATCTGCCCCACTAACCGAAAAAGACACTGTGGTATTTACCCATATATCTCGGGAAGGAGCCCTGCCTCTGCGTTTGGATTGGCGTGTTCGCCAAACCAGCAAGGGGCTTAAAATAGTCGACATAGCAACCGAAGGAGTAAGCATGGTCACGACGAAACGGTCGGAATTTTCCTCGCTGGTTGCACGTGAGGGGGTGGAAGCGCTCATTGCTCGACTAGAAGGTATGAACGCTACGGCCGAAGAAGGCCGTTCATAATGGCGTCGAATAGCGGCAGAAGCATCTCATGGCGCGAACCAGTTGAGAGGATCTGTTTTCCCTGAATATGATGAATACTGACCTCCGGCTTGCACTTATTGAATGGCAAACTTGGCTTAGGACAGAACGCCGGCTAGCAGAAAACACGCTTTCTGCCTATCATCGGGACGCTGAAAGATTTCTAGCTTTTCTTGCTTCCCACAAAGGATCTGCAATGTGCTTAGACCAACTAACATCCTTGCACATCCGCGATTTTAGAGCTTGGTTAACACAACTTCACAATGAAGGGCTGAGCCCGCGCTCGAGATCACGGGCTCTAGCTTCTGTTAGAAATCTCTTTCACTTTCTGGATAAAGAAAAATACGGCCAGAATGCAGCCATATCAGCCATACGAAGGCCCAAAATGGATAAGCCGCTGCCCCATTCCACCCACTTGGAACTAATAGAACAGGTCATCCATGCAGCCGGTTCAAAAAGGCACGGTCGAGCGCACTGGATCGGGCTGCGAGACCAGGCCCTCTTGACCATGTTATATGGCGCTGGGCTCAGAATAGGCGAGGCACTAAGCCTTAACGCCAGCGTTTTCGATGGTGATCCCGAAACACTGATAATTAATGGCAAGGGAAACCATCAAAGGATGGTCCCTATCCTTCCCCTTATAAGAGAGCGGGTTGCCAGATATAAGAATCAGTGCCCCTATCACTTTAGCCATGGGACAGCCTTATTTCTAGGGACAAGAGGAAAACGACTTAACGCTGGAGTCGTCCAAAAACTAGTCAGGAGCCTGAGGCAGGAGCTAAATATGGGGGACGCCCTGACCCCTCACGGGCTTCGGCACAGCTTTGCAACGCACCTACTATCAAACGGCGGAAATTTACGGATCATCCAAGAGTTGCTGGGCCATTCTAGCCTTTCTACAACGCAGCAATACACGACTGTTGCCGACAGGGAACTCCGCGGGGTTTTTCGGAACGCCCACCCGCGTGCAAAGGCCTGATCCTAACGACCTCGATGTGCCCGCCCCTCAATAGAAGAAAAACACTCTACTTTTTCAGAGCCGCCAGCATAGCGACACCCATTTCGGCTGGCGACCCGACAACATGAACCCCCGCTCCTTTGAGGGCATTGATTTTGGCCCGAGCCCCGCCTGACCCGCCGGCCACGATAGCCCCAGCATGACCCATACGCCGTCCTGGAGGAGCAGTAGTCCCAGCTATGAAACCCACCATTGGTTTTCGCTTATCACCAAGGCTCTGCAGATACTCAGCAGCGGCTTCTTCAGCAGACCCCCCTATTTCACCTATCATAACCACCCCTTCCGTTTCAGAATCAGCCATAAAGAGTTCAAGACACTCTATGAAACTGGTTCCGTTTACCGGATCTCCCCCAATCCCAATGCAAGTAGTTTGACCAAGGCCGACAGCCGTCGTCTGTGCCACAGCCTCATAGGTCAATGTGCCAGATCGTGAAACGATTCCAATTTTTCCTGGCTCGTGAATATGACCAGGCATAATCCCTATTTTGCATTGTCCAGGAGTTATAATTCCAGGGCAATTCGGTCCTATTAATCGAGTACCACTACCTGCTAATTGCCGCTTCAAGAAGACCATATCCTGAACCGGAATTCCTTCCGTAATACACACCACCAACTCTATACCAGCCTCAATTGCCTCACATATGGCAGCAGCCGCAAATGGCGGAGGAACATACACAACAGTAGCGGTAGCCTGTGTTTTTTCCACCGCTTCCTGGACAGTATCAAAAATTGGCCTTCCAAGGTGTTGTTGCCCCCCCTTCCCAGGGGTGACACCCCCAACCAATTGAGTGCCATATTCTATCGCCTGCTCGGAGTGAAACGTACCCTGCTTACCCGTAAAACCCTGGCATATAACACGAGTGCTGCTATCAACCAGAATCGACATTACAACTACCTCTTAACCGCACTGACTATCTTCTTAGCTGCATCAGACAGGTCACCGGCGGTTGTCACCTTGAGCCCCGATCGACCAAGAATTTTATTTCCCAACTCTACATTAGTGCCCTCCAACCGAACGACCAGTGGAATCTCTAGACCCACTTCTTCGGCAGCCCCTACTATGCCCTCCGCTATTATATCGCATCTCATAATTCCCCCAAATATGTTAACTAAAACCCCCTCTACGGCCGGATCAGCTAAAATAATTTTGAAGGCTGCCTTAACCCGATCACCAGTCGCTCCACCACCCACATCTAAAAAGTTTGCGGGGCTAGCGCCAAATAACTCAATGATATCCATCGTGGCCATTGCCAATCCCGCACCATTCACCATGCAACCAATGTTTCCATTAAGTTTTATGTAATTCAAACCTTGGTCCTCAGCCATTCGCTCCCGTTCATCTTCCTCATCTACATCCCTCAAGGCCAGTATCTCCGGATGTCGGAACAGGGCATTGTCGTCAAAATTAATTTTCGCATCCAACGCCACAATCCTCTCGTCTCTTGTTACAACGGCTGGATTTATTTCCACCAGACTAGCATCGGTCGAAGTGTAGAGATCATAAAGGCCCGTTATAAATTCAATACCTGCATCAAGTGTTTGCCCCTCTATGCCTAATGTCATCAAAAGATTGCGGGCGTGGAAAGGTTTCAGGCCAATCATCGGGTCAACGGCTATTCTGCTGACCTTCTCTGGGCTGTGCTCAGCCACCTCCTCTATATTCATCCCCCCTTCCGAGGACCCTATTAATGATACACGAGCATTATTACGATCCAAAAGAACCGCAACATAAAGTTCCCGCTCAATCTCGCACCCATCCTCAATATAAATTTTTCTGACTGTCTTGCCGTCTGATCCAGTTTGAGGGGTCACAAGCTGCATTCCAATCATTGCAGCAGCGGCTTCAACCACAGCCTCAACACTATGACAAATTCTTACTCCACCCCCTTTACCGCGGCCTCCAGCATGTATTTGAGCCTTTACCACCCAAACCGGTCCCCCGAGCTCTTTGGCTACCTGCTCTACCTCCCTAATATCAGAAACCATCTTACCATTTGGAACTGAAACGTTACTCTTTCGGAGAAGGTTTTTTGCCTGATACTCATGGATATTCATTTAAGTAGTTTCCACTTCACTTCCAGAACAGATTATGAACGGCCAAATCTCTTCCGCCTTTGTATTTTTTTCACTAATGCCACAAGGTTCTTCACAGCGACTACTGATTTTTGAAATTGTGACATTTCAGTTCTACTGAGAGCTATCTCCACGACCCTCTCGACCCCCCTAGAACCAATTATGACAGGGACCCCAACATAGATTCCTTTAACACCGTACTGCCCGTTCAAAAAAGCTGCACATGGAAGCACCCGTTTCTGATCTTTTATATAAGCCTCTGCCATTTCAATGGCGGCTGTCGCTGGAGCATAAAATGCCGAACCAGCTTTTAGCAACTTAACTATTTCCGCCCCTCCATCTCGAGTTCTCTGCACAATCTCACTTAGTTGGGTTTTAGAAATCCAGCCCATCTTAACCAAATCCGGAAGAGGAATCCCAGCAACAGTAGAATAGCGAGGCAAGGGAACCATTGTGTCTCCGTGACCACCTAGAACAAAGGCTGTTACATCCTTTACCGAAACGCCCATTTCTTCCGCCAGAAAATACCGAAACCTGGCTGAATCTAAAATACCGGCCATCCCAACAACCTTATTATGAGGCAAACCGCTAGCTTTCTGCAAAACCAGAACCATTGCATCTAGTGGATTAGTAATACAAATGACAAAGGCGTTCGGGCAATTTGCCTTTATACCTGCTCCAACTGCCTCCATCACACCTGTGTTGACACTAACGAGATCATCCCGACTCATGCCTGGCTTACGAGGGATCCCCGCGGTCACAATAACAACATCAGCACCTCGGATGGCCCGATAGTTGTTTGTGCCAACATACTTTGCATCAAAACCACTGACTGGCGAGGCCTCCACTATATCCAAAGCCTTCCCTTGCGGAACGCCCTTCACAATATCGAACAATACAACGTCGCCGAGTTCCTGTAGTCCCGCCAAATGCGCCAAGGTACCACCAATATTACCAGCGCCTATTAGAGCAATCTTTTTTCGAGCCATTCCACTATGCCTCCCTGAAGGTATTATTCCTTTGAACGTCCGGTAGGTACCCTATTACTTGACTTAAGGGCAAGTCTCTCAGCTACAAATTTCTCAAGCGGGCATCCTGAGACAAATAAGCTGAAGTTTGCATCTCTCGCAATCTCGACGCGGTCCGAATAAATTGGCGGGCCCCCTTGCCACGAACATATAATTCCTCCGGTTTACCAGCAGCACTACATACCAATTTGACTTTATGCTCATATAGCACATCGATAAGAACGGAGAAACGACGCGCCTCGTTTCTCTGCTCCGGCCGCATGATAGGGATATCAGATATAACCAAGGTATGAAATCGATCAATAATTGCTAGGTAATCGGCAATTCCCACGGCCTCCTCGCAGAGCTCACCAAAATTAAACCATGCTACACCCTTGTTTGCCCGTCCCACGTGTAGAAGCCTACCTTCCACCATAAGCTCTTCCGACCTACTATCGCCCCCACCGGTAAGAGTGTCAAACAGTCCTCTTAATGCAATGTGTGCGGCATCATCTATGGAACTAAAATACACCCGCCGAGAGCTCAACCCTAATAGGCGGTAGTCAACACCATCACCCAAGAAAATAAGCTCAATCTGTTCCTTCAAAAGCTCTATGAATGGAATAAATAGTTCTCTCTGTAGTCCCCCAGAATATAAGTCTTCAGGACACCAATTAGAGGTGGTGACAAGCCGTACCTTATTATCGAGAAGACTAGAAAATATTCGGCGAATTATTAGTGCGTCAGCAACGTCACTTATCTCAAATTCGTCGAAGCAGAGCAGATCAATTTTCTTCGATAAGGAATGTGCCAATGCGATAATAGGATCCTCAAAATCATCCTGCTCTTTGCCCTTTTTTCGCCGGGCATGTATCCATTGGTGCGCTTCCCGCATGAAAATATGGAAGTGCACTCGCCGCTTCCGAGTGGACTTTACAGAAGAAAAAAACATATCCATTAGCATTGTCTTTCCACGCCCTACCCCACCAAAGAGATAAATGCCTGTGGGCCTCCCGGTGGCCTTGGCGGAACGGGACCGACGCCACCAGCGAAACAGTTTCCTGGGGCCATCGTCAGTTGCAGAAAGGCTGTTGATAAATTGTGAAAGGACCCGGACAGCCTTCTCCTGTTGCGGATCCCACTGAAGGTCGCCACTTCTAACCCGCTCGGAATAAAACCTAGTCAGGTCAGTTGCATTGTTTGTGACTCTAGCCACGTCTGGTAAACAGCTCACTTCAATGTTGGGATTGAGAAGTCAGCTCCTTGACGTATGCCTGAAGGCCACCGGGAGGTCACCGTTTTCAACCTCGTGTAAAACCTAACACCATCCATTCCATGAGTGTTTGATGCGCCAAACATTGAGTCCTTCCACCCACCAAAACTATGATAGGCGACCGGAACAGGAATCGGGACATTAACGCCGACCATTCCAATGTTTGACCGATTAGAGAAATCTCTAGCTGCGTCGCCATCACGGGTAAAAATTGCCGTCCCATTCCCAAATGGATTGTCCCTAACCAATTGGAGAGCTGATTCATAATCGGGAACACGAACTACGGAAAGCACCGGACCAAAAATTTCTTCCTTGTAGATACTCATCTCAGGCACGACTTTATCAAACAAACATCCACCAAGGAAAAAGCCATTTTCGTAGCCTTGTAGACTAACATCCCGGCCATCCACTACCAATTCGGCGCCATCAGTTACTCCTGCATCTACCAAACCTTTTATTCGCGCTAAGGCTTCTTTGGTTATCACAGGTCCCATTTCCGCCTCTAAATCGGAGTAAGGTCCAATTTTTAAATTCCTCACACGGGGGGCCAAACGTTCGATTAGTGGGTCCGCAGAACTGCCTACAGCAACCGCAACAGATACCGCCATGCAGCGCTCTCCTGCCGAACCATAAGCTGCTCCCATCAAAGCGTCTGTTGCCTGCTCGAGGTCAGCATCCGGCATAACTACCATGTGGTTTTTAGCACCTCCTAGGGCCTGAACACGTTTTCCAGCGGCAGCGGCGGGTGCATAAACATACTTTGCTATCGGGGTTGATCCCACAAAACTAATTGCATCAATGCCTGGATCATTCAGCAGTGTGGCAACAGCGTCTTTATCGCCATTGATGACATTTAGAACACCAGCTGGGGCACCAGCTTGATGGAGCAATTGTGCCAAGAACAATGGGCATGACGGATCCTTTTCGGACGGCTTAAGAACAAATGTGTTGCCACAAGCAATGGCCAAAGGAAACATCCAGAGAGGAATCATAGCAGGAAAATTAAAGGGAGTTATGCCAGCACAAACACCAACTGGTTGTCGTAGTGAGTAAGAATCTACGTTCGTTCCCACCTGTTCCGTAAATTCACCCTTGAGAAGGTGAGGGATACCACAAGCAAATTCAACAACCTCCAAGCCTCGAGTGATGGATCCTCGCGCGTCCTCCAACGTTTTACCATGCTCCGACGAAACCAAGACTGCTATTTCATCCATGTGCTCTTCAAGCAAAGCCTTAAAACGGAACATAACTCTAGCTCTCTGAATTGGAGGAGTGGCTGCCCAGTTTGGTAAGGCTTCAGTAGCCGCATTTATTGCGGCTGATATTTCCTCAACACCTGCGAATGGAACCCGAGACACCACATCTCCTGTCGCTGGATCAAAAACATCCCCAAATTTACCTCGTTGTTGATGCAGTTTTTCCCCGCTAATCCAATGGTACAAACTCTTTGCCATATTCACTCCCCCCGGTCAGGCCTACACCTAATTTGATTTTCCCAATAAGGCTTAGCCCCTTCACTCAGCCCACGCAAGTTGTTACTCTAACGGCTTGTCCGATAAAATAAAAAAATCCTCCAAAAGGCCCCGCCAACCCGCTCAAGCACCCCAAAATAGGACAAGAATCAATTCCAACAAGCTTCCGTGGACGTAGCTATTAGGTGAATAATCACTACAATAGGGGATAATCATTAATACAAATCCAAAGGTACCCAATGTCGGAATATGAGTTTGTTAACATGGAACAAGATGGGCCAATCACCCTAATTACTATCAATCGCCCTGATGTTTACAATGCACTACATGCACCCGCACATATAGAGTTTGATCAAGTGTTTGACAAATTCGCGTCAGATCCAAAACAATGGGTTGCGATTATTACTGGGGCCGGTGATAAGGCATTTAGCGCAGGAAATGACCTGAAATATCAGGCTGCCGGGGGCCCCCGTGGTCGTCCAGCCAACGGCTTCGCGGGTCTGACAGAACGATTCAATCTAAACAAACCAATTATCGCGGCCGTGAATGGCTTTGCAATGGGCGGCGGCTTTGAGATTGCCCTCGCCTGTGACCTCATTATAGCATCAGATAACGCTATTTTTGCACTGCCTGAACCCAGAGTTGGCCTAGCCGCACTCGCAGGAGGTTTACACCGGCTTCCGCGTATTATCCCTCAAAAACAAGCACTTGGGATGATTTTAACTGGCCGGAGGGTAACAGCTGCAGAGGGCCAACAACTTGGTTTTGTCAACGAAGTAACAAAACCGGAACGGCTTCTAGATGTCGCCCGAACTTGGGCCAACCAAATTCTCGAGTGCTCACCCATGTCAATTCGTGCGTCCAAACAAAGTGTGTATGAGGGGTTAAGACAGCCAGATTTAAAAAATGCAATGGAAGAAGTTTATCCTGCTGTTCAAGCCCTTTACGATAGCTCGGACTTCGTTGAAGGACCAAAGGCATTTTCGGAAAAACGCCCACCTAAATGGAAAGCTGAGTAAAATCGAGAAATATATTGGGAAACCCATCGAATGAGCTAACGTAGTTGGCTAGTAAATTACGATGGAACAAAAGTGGTTTTTTATAGCTTACAATAACTTCGAGGAATACCATGCCAGCAAAAGACACCGTCGCCAAGATTACTAAAATGACTTTTGAGGAGGCCTTAGCTGAGCTGGAAGAAATAATTCGTCGCCTAGAGGGCGGAAATACGGATTTGAACGATGCTATCACTGCCTATGAGCGAGGAACCGCCCTCAAACGTCATTGTGATGACAAACTACGTGATGCTCAGGAAAAAATTAGCCGCATCAAATTGGATGAGGCAGGCAGCATTAGCAGCGTAACTCACGAACTCCCAAAAGAAAAATAACCTTGAACTCGTTACACAATGCAATGGCGGAAACAGCAGCCGCCATCGACGAGGAGCTGGAGAAGCTCATTCCTGCTGAGACAGGCCCTTTAGCAAACCTAATGGCATCACTCCGTTACTCCGCAATTGGGGGCGGAAAGAGATTACGTCCTTTCTTAACTATTCAAACTTCTCTTCTGTTTTCTGTCCCAAAATTACAAGCCCTGTGCGTTGCAACAGCAATTGAGTTGGTCCACTGTTATTCTCTTGTACACGATGATTTGCCCGCGATGGACAACGATGACTTCCGTAGGGGGAAACCCACTAACCATAAGGTGTTTGGTGATGGGCTAGCAATCCTCGCTGGGGACGGCTTACTTACCTTGGCATTTGCAACTTTGAATGGCAGCAACAGCGGGATTAGCTCCAATATGCGCTCCCAACTCACCCTCGCATTAGCAAAAGCTGCTGGTATAAATGGAATGATCGGTGGGCAGGCGATAGACCTTCAAGCCCCACGCCAAACCATGGCTCCATCAGAGATTAGACACCTGCAAGGCCTTAAAACCGGTGCCCTGATATGTTTCGCAGTTGATGCGGGGGCTGTCCTGGGTTCCGCTACTCCAAAGGAGAGAGATGCACTAAAAGGATACGCAAGTTCCTTGGGGTCGGCCTTTCAAATCGTTGATGATCTCCTTGATATAGAAGGAAACTCCAGTAAAGTCGGAAAAAAACTCAGAAAAGATACAGACGCTGGCAAAGCAACTCTAGTCAACTCCTTGGGTACAAACGAGGCTAGGAGGGAAGCTCAAAAAATGACAATGCAAGCGTTAGGCTACCTCGAATGTTTTGGTGAGAAAGCAGAACTCCTCCGTGAAGTCACCCGATTTTTATTTGTGCGAAACCACTAACTGAGTTCTTACCAACCCTATGAAGCACACCTCTTCTTAAATTCAATAGATGAAAACCCCCAATATCTTTAGACTTGATGACCTTCTTGTCCTACGTCAAATGGCTAAAACCAAAACGCAGGCAAAAGCTTGCATCATGGCCGGGCTCGTATTTCACGGCAGTACCCGCCTGGACAAACCAGGACATAAGGTAAAAGCGGACATCCAGATTCACTTGCGGGAGAAGCCTCATCCGTGGGTCTCTCGTGGAGGAATTAAGCTTGCTCATGCGATAGACCACTTCCAACTATCTATAAATCAAAAGGTTTGCATGGACATCGGATCTTCGACTGGGGGTTTTACAGATGTACTCCTGTCGAAGGGGGCTAAAAAAGTATATGCCATAGACAGTGGAAAAGGACAGCTAGACTGGGGTCTGCGAAACACGGAAAAAGTTGTAGCGCTCGAAAGGACCAACGCCCGCCATCTCACCTCTCAACAAATCCCGGAAGCAATTGAAATAATCACATGTGATGCTAGTTTTATTAGCCTAACCAAAATTCTACCCACCCCGCTCACATTCGCAAAAACTAACGCTTTCCTAATAGCACTAATCAAACCACAATTTGAAACGAGCCGAGAGCACATCAGTAAGGGGGGAGTCGTCCGTGATCCCCAACTCCACAACTCCGCTTGCAAAAAAATCCACAGCTGGATCACAATAGAAACACCATGGACACCCCTCGGGATTGAACCAAGCCCAATCACCGGTCCCAAGGGAAATCGGGAGTTCTTAATCGTGGCGCAACTTCAGTCGTGAGTTTTGAACGGCCATGGAAACTTATGGGCTTGAGCTAACGCCGAATGTACCAATTGTAGATACCGGAAATCACTAGAAAAAGCAGTACTACTGCCGCCGCATCCATTAAATACGATCCCCAGGAACCCAAAATACGACCACTGTGGAGATCCAACAGCACGCGCTCCCAAGGGAGGCCCCTACCACGAAACGCCAACAGCACCGATTCTTTAACTTCGGCTGGCGCTTCCTGAGCCAACGCCCATTCAGGTTCTTCAACTGAGCGCTTCCACGTTAAGAACCCATCCAAAGAGGCAAAATTGTCTCCTCCCGACTGGATGTAGATAGCCGCCTTTAAGTGCCCTACACGACTAATGGCTCCAGCCTTCCAGCTGAGCTTCTCAACCAATTGTCCATTATCCTCAACGAGATAGATGGTATCGCGGCTTGCAATAACTATTACCCCGTCGCCTTGCACTGCCCCTACCAATGAACCCTTAAATGAAGGCACAGGGACTGCGTCCATAAACAAGCCCCCATCTACTTCCGACAGCCAGCGGCTCCCAACCCGAAAATTGACAGGCGACCTTTCAGGGGCAATCCCGTACCAGGTCAAAAGCCAATCGTTACCAACGAACTGGCTATCTAAGTTTAATCGCTCAGTATGGTTGAGGGCTATCCCAGTGATGATGAGAATAGCCACAAGCACGGAAGCAACCACCCCCAAATTACCATGCCAGCGAAATATCCAGGGGTTAAGGTGCATTATCCGGTAACGGCGGTCAAAAACCTTCCAACTACTTGGTCTCAGTATCAATCTCCTCGGCTAAATAGAGTGCCAAGCGGCCCAGTCTTGTCAAAGCACTCACCGACAACGTAGCACCCGAAATACCATCTATTCTGCGGTCTAACCGGTAATCGCCATCAACCGTAGCCCCCACGAATTGATCCGTAAAGAATTTGTGTCTGACCTCCCAACCCCGGCTCTCACGGTAGATCAAAACTGCAACTCGTTCGATTTTCCCACCCTTCACGACATAACCAGTCGTAATAGGCTTTACCTTGCCAATCTCCTCTAATATCCAGGCGCTACGAGAATCGTCCATCCAATATCTAACCCGTCTTGCCCCCTTCCCATGGGACATGATCCTGCTGGTTATAGCCTTTCGGTCTTTGGTTATCCACAACACCTCTGGTTCCGGCAATGGAGATCCGAAGACTTCTTTTAAGAACTCAGTTGGTTCTAGGTACACCTCCTCGGCTCCGAGTTCGTGACCGCCACAAATCAGCACTAAAAAACAACAAACTATATACGGGCGCATCCTGAAAGAGTTCATCCTGAAACCAGTCATGAAAAATGAGGGGACCTTTCAGTCCCCTCATATACTAAGAGTCGTTCTTATTCACAATAGTAATGCGAACTATTCGCATATTTCTATGTTTACGAACGGACGCTAGAACTGCCACCCAATACCCAGGTTCAGGCGGTCATCATCACTATTGCTGCCTTCGATGCTCACCTCATCGTAATCTGCCTTTAAGACGACATCAGGGTGGATCCAATAGTTGAACCCAACAGTAATCCCATCCTCTTCACTACCAGTACTGTCACCAGCTTTAGTATCAAGGGCATAATAGCGGGCAAATATCCCAAGCTCACCATCGCCACCCGCGCCAGGAACAGCAAAGCGATAGGAAGGCTCAATAAAATACCCCCATTGCTCATCTCTGCCAAACGATGCTGCACCAACACCCGTGGTTCCACCATCCATATCCCAGGCGGCATACATTGCCTTAAGCCCCACAGGACCATTGCGATAGTCGAGGGTCGCATTGTACAGATAGGCGCTTGTATCAAAATCTGTGTCCGTATTAGGCTCTGCCTGGCCCTGTGTCAGGTCGTCCTGATATTGTATGCCAGCTGTCAGGTTGAGCCCTGGCATGCCAGCATACCGGAGCCGAAATGTTGCAGCTGGCCTGTTTGCAACAGCCTCGGCAACTTTTTGACGACCACTCCGTATGGCGAAAGCGCTGCTACCCGTGGTAGGAACCTCAAGTCCAGAGTGGAAAAAGAAATCGTATCCCAATCCTTCACTTAACTCTCCTTTGGAACCCACGCCCGCTTCCCACCAAGTAGTAGGAATAATCTGAGAATGGACCCGGTCACGTTCAACGCCAAAAAAGGTGGGTGGTTCATGGGTTTCGTTCAACATACCCACTGGAACCAACACAACTCCCGCATAAAGTTGGTTAGTAGGAGCATTATTGTATTCGATAAATGCCTGTTCGAGTTCAACCTCACCAGGCTTGCCGTCACCCGCCAGCGCGTGTTCCAGCTCAAATTCGCCTATCACCCGTAACTTGTCATTAAATTCATACTCAGTGAAAAGCACCCAACGATGGACGTCAATCTGCTGCTTGTCACCCGCATTGTAATGCACTTCAGCATAGCCGCCCCACAGAAGGTCGCCGCCTCCGTGGCCATGGCCACCCGAACCCGACTCCTCTATCATTTCACCAGTAGTCTCGACCTTCATTTCGAGCTCCTGGATTTTATCCCACATTTCTTCCGCAGTAGGCGGCTCCGCAAAAACTTGCGCAGACGCAACACAGAGGCCTAGCCCGATGGTGGCCGCACTAAATATTACATTACTTCCTTTATTCTTCATCTGAGAATGCCTTTTATTATCAATAATTCTCCATTAGATAATGATATGCAGTCTCATTCGCAATGCTTTTAAGAGTCATTCTCATCTAAACCAAGCGACTGTGTTATTTATACCACAGACGAGAACCCCACCCCAGTTTGGCCGCCCAAATTACGACCTAAACAAAAGCGCCCGCCAGTCGACGACAACTAGCGGGCACTATATGCAGGTAAAGATGAGCAAAGGGCTTGTTTAGGCTGGCGAGAAGGGACTAGCCACCCCTAAACAAGCAATTCGAGTTATACGCCATGTTGAGGCATGTTGTCAATGCGAATAATTCTTATTTGCACTTATTGTTGGTTAGGTTAGCTAAATCCTACTTACCCCGCCCCCATATGCTCTTGCAGGTAATTTTCCAAACCTACGGACTTTATCCTAAACTGCTGGGTCTCGATCCAGTCTATGTGCTCCTCAGTGTCTTCGAGAATTTTTTCGAAGATTTCCCTAGATACAAAATCAGCCAGCCCTTCACATATGGCGATGGCTTCTTTCAGGCAACCCTGATTCGCCATTTCTACTGCCAAATCCGCCTTGAATATTTCGGGTACATCCTCGCCAATTTTGAGCTTACCCAGATCCTGCATATTCGGCAGCCCTTCGAGGAGCAGAACTCTTTTGATAATATAATCAGCGTGCTTCATTTCCCCAATAGACTCTTGGTAGACCTTCTCACCCAACTTCAGAAAGCCCCAGTCTTCTAGCATTCGGGCATGAAGAAAATATTGATTAACCGCAGTCAGTTCATTGGTCAAAATGCGGTTCAATTGTTCCAGTACCTTGGCTTCACCCTTCACAATTTAATCTCCTTTTCTCTTCTCAGAACAAACAACCAACAAACACCAAGACAAAATAAACATCTCCCTGCACCCTATAAAATTTTTAATATTACGACACTTTTCCGAAGGGTCAGGCCAGGCCCCCTATTTAGAACCCAATAACAATAAGAATACTATATAGAGGAAGACGCCGACAATAAGACAGTGTGATAACGACTCGCATTCGCATACTTTTTTTGATATTATCCCCGCGGGAGGAACCGAACAGTATGTATGTATGTAACTGCAATGGCATCTCGGAACGGATGGTTCAAACTGCGCTTAACGATGGCGCCACAACTTGGATCCAGGTGCATGAATATTTTGAGTTCGCCCCGTGCTGCGGCAAATGCAACACAGAAATTACTGACGCCATTACATTGAAAACTCGGCAGGAACCCGCCGCCAGGCCATCATCCCAGTCCATGTTCAAATCTCCCCTATTAGCGAGAGAGTTTTAGATTGTTTTTGTGGCCAGACCTGCAGCCTAAAGGAATTGCAGCCCTACTTGGAAGATTACAACCAACCCCATCCTACTAAATACCCTGGGATACAAGCAGCAAATAAACCTTCCAAACCGGCAACTAAAGATCTTGTCCCTGAGACATTAAATGCTCTAAGTAGGAACATCCAAAATTAAGGTTGTAATGCCGGCACGGAACGACGTCCTATTGCTAGGTATTGCTGCAGTGGAATCTCAGGACATTGACCAGTTAATTTATTGGCCCATTTGCCCCCGATGGCGAAGAAAATGATCGGCCAAAACACAGGCCATCATTGCTTCCCCGACAGGAACTGCTCTTATGCCTACACATGGATCATGGCGACCTTTGGTGGAAATTTCTGTCTCCACCCCATCCAGATCGATCGTCTGGACAGGCTCTAATATAGAACTCGTTGGCTTAACCGCGAAGCGGGCCACTATTTCTTGCCCTGTACTAATGCCACCAAGGATGCCACCAGCATTGTTAGAAAGAAACTCGGGTCCACCACCAAAACCTGCTCGCATTTCGTCAGCATTCTCTTTCCCCGTCATCGTGACAACATCCAAGCCAGCGCCAACTTCGACTGCCTTAACGGCATTTATCGTCATGAAACCCTTGGCCAAATCGCCATCCAATTTATCGTAAACAGGCTCCCCCCATCCTGCTGGAACTCCGGTCGCCACGACCTCTATCATAGCACCCAGGGACAAACCCTTCTTTCGAATTGTTGTTAAAGTTTCTGCCCACTCCGAAGCAATTTGCGCATCAGGACACCAAAATGGATTCTTTTCTACTTCATCCCAATTCCACGATTCACGCCTAACTGGCTGATCTCCCATCTGGACTAGGGCTCCCCGAATCTTTATCTTTTCCCCAAGAATTTTTCGCGCAACTGCACCGGCCGCAACCCGCATTGCTGTCTCACGGGCACTAGCCCTACCACCCCCTCGATAATCCCGGATCCCATACTTGGCCCAATATGTATAGTCTGCATGACCCGGCCTTAACTTATTCTTAATTTCACCATAATCTCGCGACCGTTGATCTTCGTTACATATAATCAAGCCTATGGGGGTCCCAGTGGTATAACCCTCAAACACCCCTGAGACAATTTTAACCAAGTCTGCTTCCTGCCTTTGTGTTGTATAACGAGAGCGACCTGGTCGACGCCGGTCTAGCCAATACTGCAAATCTTCTTCCGAAAGCTCTATCTTGGGTGGCACTCCATCCACAACGCAACCTATTTGTGGCCCGTGGCTTTCACCCCATGTCGTGAACCTAAACGCCTGCCCAAACGAATTACCTGGCATCAGCCACTCACACCGTAGAAATATCCGGAGCGTCAGGCCTTTTCATTCCAACCACATGATAACCTGCATCCACGTGATGGATCTCCCCGGTGACCCCAGAGCTAAGGTCACTCAAGAGGTACAGGGCCGCTCCCCCAACGTCTTCAATTGTCACATTGCGCTGAAGCGGACTATTGAGTTCATTCCACTTCAAAATATATCGAAAATCACCGACGCCACTGGCTGCCAATGTTTTTATCGGCCCCGCTGAAATAGCATTAACACGGATCCCATCACCACCCAAATCAGCCGCAATATAGCGCACGCTAGCCTCTAAGGCGGCTTTTGCAACTCCCATGACATTGTAGTGCGGAATAACGCGTTCGGCACCATAATAACTTAGAGTGAGCAAACTTCCTCCTTCTTTCATCAAAGATGCGGCGCGACGGCAAACGGCTGTAAAGGAGTAGCAAGAGATTTGCATTGTCTGAGAAAAGTTCTCGGCACTCGTATCCACATATCGTCCCTTAAGTTCTTCCTTATCCGAAAATGCGATGGCGTGAACCACAAAATCCAACCCTCCCCAACGATTCTCAATATCAGAAAAAACTGAATCCAGCGCGACATCATCACTTACATCGCAGGGCAACAGAAGATTAGAACCTACAGATTCAGCTAGGGGCCCCACCCGTTTCGCAAGAGCCTCCCCCTGATAAGTAAAGGCTAATTCAGCCCCGTGTTCCGCCGCGGATCGAGCAATGCCCCACGCAAGGGAACGATCATTGGCGACACCCATAACTAGGCCTCTTTTTCCTGCCATCAGCGGTGCTACCGCTTCTCCAACGGCTGGCTCTGGCTCACTCATTTTATAGCCCCCATAACATACCCCTGACTGCCACTATCTATTATTCCAAACTTTCCAATATCCTACACCAAGAGAGGAAATAGGGGAAAGACCGGATCCCAACGGCACGCCTTGTGCCAGCTAATATAACCCAAACCAACTAACTAGGCTCCCGTAAAGTTTGCTTTCCGCTTTTCTATAAACGCTTCAACGCCTTCCCGAAAGTCACTTCTTCCGGCGCACTCAGCGAAACACTCTCCCTCCAACTGAAGTTGAGCTTCAAACTCATTCTCCAAACTTCGGTACATAAGAGCCTTGGCTTTACCATACACAAACGTGGGCCCTGCCGCCAATTTTTCGGCTAACTTTGCGCACTCCGCGTCCAACTCATCCGCTTTGACAACAAAGTTTACCAACCCCATATCAGACATCTCCCGAGCGGTATATCTGTTGCCCAACAGTGTCATTTCCAGAGTCTTTTTGAGTCCTATGGCTCTCGGCAAGTGAAAAGAGGAGGAGCCATCCGGAGTAGTGCCTATATGGCAATATGCAAGCGTAAAAAAGGCATCTTCTTCGGCAATAATCAGATCGCAAGCAGCCGCTAGTGAGACCCCTGCTCCCGCTGCAGCCCCCCTAACCATCGCAATTATGGGTTTAGGCATTCTCCTCATGGAAAACATAATTGGATGAAGGTTGTGAATGCGGTGTAGAAAGTATTTTTCTACCTCCTCCGCTTCACGCCCCTTGAGGTACTCATTCATCTGGGCTACATCACCACCAGCCATAAAATGTTCGCCTGCACCCGTAAGAACCACACACCTAACTTGTTCATCAAACTCAATATCATGCAGAGCCTCGTCTAGATCCGCGCGCATGTCCATAGAAAGCGCATTCCGCACCGCAGGCCTATTCATTGTCAAAGTTGCAATCGTTCCATCTCTCTTTACCTCTAGATCCGCCATTATAACCCTCCATTTTCAGGGCGCGTGGCCCATAATTTGAATTTTATCTCTTCCAAAATATCTATCATTTCGTTCTGTATTAAGATTCTCGGTTGGAAGACTAGTTTTATGAATGTTTGCTAACCAGCCTATCTAGGCTTTACATTAGGAGCTAGTCTCTAACACTAACTGGCTAACTTTAGCAAAATACACATAACCAGCATGGCACAAAATAATGCTTAAACTATACGGCTATTTCCGATCATCCGCTGCTTATCGCGTTCGCATAGCTCTTAACCTTAAGAAAATTGAATGGACCTCAGAAGCAATCCACCTGACCAAAAATGGCGGTGAGCAATTCCATGAGCCGTATACAAAGGTCAATCCCCAGTCCCTGCTGCCTACCATCGAGGAAAACGGGGAGCAGCTAACCCAATCCTTGGCTATACTAGAATATTTGGACGAGCTCTACCCAGATCCCCCTCTTCTTCCAAAATTACCAATCCACCGGGCCCATGCGCGCGCGCTCGCATTAGCGGTGGCGTGTGACATCCACCCTATCAATAATTTACGCGTGCTAAAATATCTGACCCAGAAAATGGGAATAGATGAAACCCAAAAAAATGAATGGTACCGACATTGGGTCTCTGTTGGTCTGAAAGCAATAGAAACTATGCTCGAGCAACAAACTGAGACCGCTGAATTCTGTTTCGGATCCCAGGTCAGCCTGGCCGATATTTGCCTGATCCCGCAAGTGTTTAACGCCAACCGATTTGACTGCGATCTTAGCGCTTATCCCATAATCACCCGCATTAACGCAAATTGTCTTGCCATGGAGGAATTTCAAAAAGCCGAACCGCAAAATCAGGAAGATGCTGAGTGACGAGAGCAAGCGCCACTCCCTCCGCCTGGGAAAAGGGTTAGCCTACCGTATTTTGGTTATCACTCCCCACCAACTTTTTATACCGTTGGCTGATTATGATTAATATAACCAATATTCCACCCAAAGCATCACTCTCCCAGGCACCATGCAAAAGCAATACTGAAGCAAGCCCCGTTGCACCTCGTTCCCAGACTTGTAATTTTGTAATCAAAAACCCTTGCACCGCCATACCCAGCGAGACCACCGCAATAATACCTGTGATCAACGCCTGGACGATCTCCACTGGACTACCAATGGCGAGAAGGGCAGGGCTATAAACCATAACAAATGGAACCAGATAAACTGCTGCACCTAGTTTCATGGCCTCTAAGCCGGTTCGTTGCAATGGAGTCCCTGCTATAGTCGCGGCAGCGTAGGCCGCAACGGCTACTGGCGGCGTAATTGCCGAAATTATGGCATAATAAAACACGAAGAAGTGGGCTGCTAAAGGTTCAATCCCAAGCTTAACCAGAGCAGGAGCGCCAAAGATAGCCACTATCATATACGCGGCTGAGGTTGGTAAGCCCATACCGAGCAAAATACAACTAACCATCACGAGAATAAGCGTGAGAAGCAAACTTCCGCCCGTTATGTTAATGAGAATTGACGTAAACCGAAGACCCAATCCACTTAATTCTATGGTTCCCACAACCAGCGCCGCAACGAAAAGTGCTCCAGCTATGGGAGCAATCCGTCGAGCTCCGACCTCAAACCCATCCAGCAAGCGCTCCAAGTTTAATTGTGTGCGCGAACTAAGCAGAGCAAACAGGAGAATAGAGCAGACCCCCGCAAAAGCCGCAAAGAATGGTGTTGTCCTATCAAGCAAAAGAACTACTACTACTACCAAGACCAGGATCATATGGAGATCCGACCATATTTCCCGACGAGCCTGTTGCACCAGATTGGGTGCCATAGATGGCAGGCCGAATTTTTTCGTCTCCAGATGCACCATAAAGTACACAGCAAATAGATAAAGAAAGGCTGGAAGTGCAGCCGATTTAGCAACCTCTACATATGGAAGACGCGTAAAATCAGCTATCAAAAAGGCTGCAGAGCCCATAATCGGTGGTACTAATTGACCGCTCGCAGATGCGACAGCCTCGACAGCTGCTGCGAACCGACGCTTAAAGCCCGTCTTTATCATCAGAGGAATAGTAAAAGTACCCGTTGCATAAACATTTGCCACCGCGGCGCCTGAGATGGAGCCAAACATACCGCTCGCCAAAACCGCCGCCTTTCCTGGACCGCCCGGCTGTCTTCCCATCAAGCCCGTAGCAAGGTTCATAAATAACTCCCCACCCCTGGCTTTTTCCAAAAGTGCTCCAAGAAGGACAAACATCAACACATAGGTGGCTGAAATCCCAGTTATTGATCCGTAAAGGCCCTGGGTCGTCATAAACAAGTGATCAAGCAAACGCTTAGGCTCCACCGCTGCCTGATTGAGTGGGCCAGGGAAGAAATTTCCAAAGAGGCTATGCAGTATAAAAACGCCTAAGAGTAAGGTAAGAGTCCACCCAACGGCCCGCCTACATGCCTCGATGGTGGTTCCAAGGGCTATAATACCAGCCAGCCATGCCCCCATGGTAAATTCTGACACATATGGATAACGATCAACCACATAAAAATAATTCAGATAAATGTATGCAGCTGGGACCCACGCAAAACCAGCAAGCACCCAATCAAACCAAGGAACAGAAGTTCCCTGATCGCTCCTCTTGTAGGCATACAAAAGAAAAATCAATGAAACAAACATAGCAACGTGAGTGGGCCGGAATTTCATAACTTCAGGAGCCCCGAACATCGCTGCAGCTAGGTGATAAATGATTATTAGAGCGGAGAACAAGCGAACAAACAGCCTAGATCGAACTGGGAGGACTCGTTGTCCAGCCACCTGAATGGTGTCACGCCCCAGAAAACCAAAATCGCTGAAAAGTGGCAACAGTAATTTGACCACCGCATAGAAGGCACTGCCACATAATAATATTAAGCATACTAACTGCCCGTTAGTCGGGGCCAACACAAAAGGTATTGTTTCATCGAAGGTTGG
>MDTE01117639.1_pt1 | contig 24198 bp, 20 predicted proteins | sample 811231 | NCBI WGS metagenome assembly MDTE01 (sample SAMN05326651, study PRJNA326480) | marine metagenome | isolation source: seawater | place: Indian Ocean: Red Sea | collected 2010 | reverse complement strand
TTTTAGCCACAAAATATTTACAGGTTAATTAACAATGTTACTTGGAAATTATTTTACTGATGTAAACAAAAAATATAAAAATTTTTTTTTTTCAGGCATCTCATTTGATACAAAAAAAATAAAAAAAGATCATATTTTCTTTGCAATTAAAGGAAATCGTACAGATGGAAATGACTTTATCCGAATTGCAATCCAAAAAGGCTCAAGAATTATTATCACAGAAAAAAAAATAAAAAAATTTTCTGATGGAATTTTATATATTCAAACTAAAAATATAAGAAAATTACTTTCTGAAATTTCTTTTAAAATTTATAATAAAAAACCAAATAATTTAATTGCTGTAACGGGAACAAATGGAAAATCATCAGTTGCGGATTTTTACTATCAGATATTAAAATTGAATAATATAAAAGTTGCATCAATTGGTACATTAGGAGTTCAATATAAAAATTTCAAATTAGATTTATCTAATACCACAATAGACCCAATTAGATTAGGAAAAATATTAACTAATCTTAAAAGTCGAAAAGTTGAAAATGTTATTATGGAAGCTTCTAGTCATGGACTTGATCAAAATAGATTAGATGGATTAAGCTTTAATACAGGTATATTTACAAATTTATCTCAAGATCATCTAGATTATCATAAAAGTCTAAAAAATTATTTAAAAGCAAAACTTTATTTATTTAAAAGATTAGTAAAAAAAAGAGGAAATATAATTACAGACAAAATAATTTTTGGATTTGAAAATTTGAAAAAAATTTCAAAAAATAGAAAATTAAATTTATATACACTTCATGATAAAAATAAAAATCAATTTGAAGTTATATCTCATTCTTTCCAAGAAGAGTCTCAATTACTTAAGGTTAAATATAATAATTCTATAAGAGAAATTAAAATTAATTTAATTGGAAAAATACAATTAACAAATGTTATGATGGCAATAATTGCTGCAAAAAATAGTAACATTAATTTAGATAAAATCTTAAAAGTAATTTCAAAATTGAAGTCTGTAGAGGGACGATTTGAAAAAATTGGTAACATTAAGAATCGATCAAAAGTAATTCTTGATTACGCACATACACCCGATGCTTTAAAAACATGTCTTTTGAATTTAAGAGAGCAATTTCCTGATAAAAAATTAACAGTCTTATTTGGATGTGGAGGGAATAGAGATCAGAATAAAAGATCAAAAATGGGCAAAATAGCTAGTGATAATTCAGATAATATTATTCTCACTGACGACAATCCAAGATTTGAAAACCCTAAAAAAATAAGAGGAGATATTAAAAAAGGTATTAAAAAAAAATTTTTGGAAATTCCGAGTAGATCCAAAGCAATATTCGAAGCTATCAAAAACTTGAATTCTGGAGATATTCTACTAGTTGCGGGAAAAGGTCATGAAAAAACTCAAGATGTTAAGAATAGAAAATTTTATTTTTCAGATAGAAACATTATATTAAACTCAATAAGAATAAAAAATAAAAATTTATCTAAAAATTTAAAATTAAATATTATAAAAGAAGTTGCTAGAATTCGAAAAACAATCCCCACAATACCTTTAGGAAGAGCAAGAATTAATTCACAAGAGGTATTAAAAAATGATATTTTCTTTGCAATAAAAGGAAAAAAAAATGATGGAAATAAGTTTGTTGTTCAATCATTTAAAAAAAAGGCATCATTAGCTATTGTTAATAGAATTCATAAAAAAATAAATATTAATCGACAGATTGAAGTTAAAAATACATTAAAATTTTTAACTGAAATCTCAAAAATTTTTCGAAATGTTATAAATACAAAAATAGTTGCCATTACAGGAAGTTGTGGCAAAACTACACTTAAGGAATTATTGGGAAACGTACTCAGAAAAATTTCCAAAGTAAGCATTTCTCCTAGATCGTATAATAACAAATTTGGAGTTCCATTAAGTCTAATTAATTTAAAACAAAGTGATGACTTTGGAATTTTAGAGGCAGGCATGGATAAAAAAGGTGAAATCGATTATTTAACAAAAATTATAAAACCTAATGTTGGTGTTATCACAAATATCAACTATGCTCACGCTAAGAATTTTAAGAATATAAAACAAATTGCTTTAGCAAAATCTGAAATAATAAATAATATAAGACCAAACGGATTCTTAGTATTGAATGCCGATGACAGTTTTTTTTCAATTCATAAAAAAATTGCTATGAAAAGGAATTTAAATGTAATTTCTTTTGGAATTAAAAACAAAATAGCAAATATTAGGTTGGTTAATATAAAGCAAAGAGGAAAAAAATTTAAAATTCAGATAAATTTTAATAATAATAAAAAATATTTTTTAATTTCAGATAACTTTCAAAATAACATTTATAATATCCTTGCAGCATTAGCTGTAATTAGTATTTATTTAGATATATTTAAATTAAATAAGAATATTTTCTTAGATTTTAAAATTCCTGGTGGCAGAGGTGATCATTCAATAATTAAAATTAATAATAAAAAAATAAATTTAATTGACCAAAGTTATAATTCAAATCCTTTGTCATTAAGATCAGCAATTATGAATTATGATAAAATTAATACCAAAAAATCAAATAAATATCTTTTACTTGGCGACATGTTAGAACTTGGGAAACATTCTGAAAAACTTCATAAGTCAATTATTCCGTTAATAAATCAAACTGACATAGATAAAGTATTTGTAAAAGGAAAAATGGTTTCAAAAATATTTAAAGACATATCAATCGCCAAAAAAGGCAAAATTTTTGCTGATAAATCAGAAATAATTAAGTTTATTAGTAATGATCTAAATAATAACGATTATTTAATGATGAAAGCCTCATTTGCGACAGGTTTCAATAACATTGTAAAAGACTTAAAAGAATTAAATTAAATGCTTTATCAATTTTTATTAAATTTTGTTGATACCTTTACCTTTTTAAACGTATTTAAATATTTAACTTTTAGGACTGGTTTATCTTTTTTTACATCATTGGTTATAGTTCTAATTGTTGGAGGTCCATTTATAAAATTTTTTTCTAATCAAAAAATATTTAATCCTATTCGAAATGATGGACCAGAGGACCATGTAGTAAAAAAGATCGGCACACCGACAATGGGAGGAGTTATAATTTTGTTTGGTTTATTAATATCAGTAATTTTTTGGGCCGATTTATCAAATATAAATATTTTATTTTGTATTTATATCGCAATATCATTTGGAATTCTTGGAGCTTACGATGATTTTAAAAAAATTAAATATAGCAACTCTTCAGGTATTTCATTTAAATTTAAGTTAATTTCTCAAATAATTTTAGCGATTATGGGAGTAGGATTTTTTGTTTACTTAAATGATTATCAAGATTTGACAAATTTGTATTTTCCATTTTTTAAAAATCTAATCGTAAATCTTGGATGGTTTTTTATACCCTTTGCTATATTTGTAATCATAGGTTCATCAAATGCTGTTAACCTAACAGATGGACTAGATGGTTTAGCAACTGTCCCTGTAATATTAGTTGCTGCATGTTTTGCTTTTATTAGTTATGTTACTGGAAATATTGTTTTTTCAAATTATTTACAAATTCCCTATATTGAAGGGACAGGGGAAATTTCTATTTTTTGTGGAGCAATTATTGGCTCATGTCTAGGTTTTCTCTGGTTTAATGCTCCGCCTGCTAAAATTTTTATGGGTGACACAGGCTCATTATCTTTAGGAGGATCATTAGGGGCAGTTGGAATAATCACTAAGCATGAGATTGTTTTAGCAATTACCGGAGGGCTTTTTGTATTAGAAGCAGTCTCAGTGATGGTCCAAGTAATATCATACAAATTAACAGGTAAGAGAATTTTTAAAATGGCACCTATTCATCATCATTTTGAAAAAAAGGGATGGCCAGAGTCTACAGTTGTAATAAGGTTTTGGATTATCTCAATAATTTTAGCAATGATAGGTTTAGCCACACTCAAATTAAGATAATGAATGGAATTTCTCATATTTTTATAAATAAGAAAATTCTGATCTATGGTTTAGGTAAAAGTGGTATTTCAGCATCTAAATTTTTAAAGAAAAAAAATAAAATTATTTTATTTGATGATAATAAAAAAAACCTGTTTAATCGAAATCAAATCGTTAAGACAAATTTTGATGCAATAATACTTAGCCCAGGAATAAATATTAATAAATGTAAATTAAGTAAGTTTTTAAAAAAAAATTCAAAGATAATATATACAGATTTAGATATTTTTTACTCATTTTTCAAAAATAGATGTATCACTATTACAGGAACAAATGGCAAATCAACAACTTGCCAACTTCTTTATGAAGTCTTAAAAAAACAGAAAATTGATGTAAGATTAGCAGGAAATATTGGATATCCAATTTTATCAATTAAAAATTTTAACAAAAAAACTTTATTTATAATTGAGGCCTCATCCTATCAGTTAGAATACAGCAAACTATTTAGATCTAAATATGTAGCAATATTAAATATTTCACCAGATCACTTGGAAAGACATCAAACTCTACAAAAATATATATCAGCTAAATTTAGAATTATAGAAAACCAAGATAAAAATTCTTTTGCATTTATTAATAAAAATAACTTTCTTATCATGTCTAAAATTAAAACAATTCAATATAAAAGTAAGATAATTAAAGTTAACACTAAATTGACGGATCATTTTATAAATAAATTCAAAAATAATAGTTTTCTATCAGGATCTAATATAGAAAATTTGTCGTTTGTTATTAAATTAAGTGAAGCTTTAAAAGTTAGGGAAAATAATTTGATCAATGCTGTGAGAAAATTTAAGGGCCTCAAATATCGTCAACAAGTAATTTTTCGAAAAAAGGACTTTGTTATTATTAACGATTCAAAATCTACTAGCTATTCATCTTCAATCAAAATTTTGAAAGAAAGAAAAAATATTTATTGGATAATCGGGGGGATACCAAAAAAAGGTGATAAATTTAATTTATCAAAAAATTATTTTAAAAATATAAGAGGTTATGTTTTTGGAAAAAACCAAAAAAAATTTTTATTTGATTTAAGTAACAAAATTGAAATAAAAAAATTTTCAAATCTTAAAAAGGCTTGGATTACACTAATAGAAGATATTAAAGATGATAATTCAAAAGAAAAAACAATTTTATTTAGTCCAGCTGCAGCATCCTTTGATAGTTTTAAAAATTTTGAAGATAGAGGTAAATATTTTAACCAATTAATAAAAAGATATCAAAGTGTTTGATAAATATTTTAACTATTTGTCCTACTATAAATGGTGGAAAAATTTGGATAAATTAATCTTCAGTCTTATAATCTGTTTCTTTATAATCGGTTTATTTTTTTCTTTAGTATCAACTTCATTAGTAGCCTCCGATAAGTTAGATACAAATAGTTATTTTTTCTTTTTTAAACATTTAACATTTGTAGCGATAGGATTAATAATTATTTTTATACTTTCATATATTGAGATAAAAACCTTGCACATATTTTCAATTTATTTTTTTTTTGTATCTTTAATCTTATTAGTTTTGGTTCAATTTTTTGGTATTGAAATCAAAGGATCAAAAAGATGGCTAGATCTAATATTTTTGCCAAGAATTCAACCTGTAGAATTTATAAAACCTTTTTATATTGTTGTATTAGCTTTAATCATTTCAAATAAAAAATTTGCTAATATTTTTATAAAATTTTTTTTTTCCTTTTTCCTAACATTTATAATTTCCTTATTATTGATAATGCAACCAGACTTTGGCCAAACTTTACTGATAGGATTTAGTTGGATAACTTTGATTTTTGTATCAGGAATTAATCTAACTTTTTTATTTTCAGTGTCTATTATTGGGTTAACTTCACTAATCTATGTAGCATTCTATATTCCAAAATTTCAATATATAAAAAATAGAATTCTTTCTTTTTTTAATTCAGAAACAGGAACTCATAATGCTCAATCTGAGAAAGCGATTGACTCAATAACGAATGGTGGTTTTTTTGGAAAAGGAATAGGAGAAGGAACTTTAAAGACCAGGGTTCCAGAAGCCCATACAGATTATATAATATCAGTTATTGCAGAAGAGTTTGGTATTATTGCTATAATTTTGATAATATTATTATTCCTCATATTCATTTATTCAGTTTTTAAAAAAGTTGAAAATAAAACAAACAATACTTCGAGATTAATCTTAATTGGATCTGTCAGTTTGATATTATTACAAGCAATGATTCATATAGGAGTTAATATAAGATTATTCCCTACAACTGGTATGACTTTGCCATTTTTAAGTTATGGTGGATCATCTATTATTAGTGTTTCAATATTATCTGGAATAATCTTAAATTTGACAAAAAGAAAAGTTCAAATCTAAAGTGCAAAAAATATTAATTTCTACAGGTGGTACAGGTGGGCATGTAATCCCCGCTCAAAATATTAAAGAATATCTAGAGGATGATTTCGAAGTTTTTTATGCAACTGATATTAGAGGATTAAAATATTTATCATCTAATACCGATAGAACAATTATAATAGATACACCTAAATTGAACCTAAGTTTTCTTCTACCTTATAAAATTTTAAAAATAATTTTTTTAATATTTAAGTCATTATTTTATCTAAAAAATAATAAGTTTAAAAAAGTAATTTCAATCGGTGGGTATATGTCTATACCTATAATAATTTCTGCCAAAATTTTAAGGATAAATATACTTTTGGTAGAACCCAATTTAGTTTTGGGAAAGGGTAATAAATTTTTTTTAAATTTTGCTACTAAAATACTTTGCTATTCGAACCAATTATCAAATTTTCCTAAAAAATATCTTGATAGAATTAAATTGATAAAGCCATTAATTTCTAAAGCATTTTATGAGGTAGAAAAAATTGAAAAGATAGATGACAAATTTTGTTTTTTGATAGTTGGAGGTAGTCAAGGAGCAAAAATATTTGATGAAATATTAAAAGAAGTAATACTTGAAATTTCAAGAGATTTTTCAATAAAAATAATTCAACAAACACATAAAGATAATATTGATAATTTAAAAAACTTTTACGTGTCTAATAATATAGATAATTTAATTTTTAATTTTGAGGAAAATTTTTTTGATTTAATAAACGTTTCGGATTTATGTATTACTCGAGCTGGAGCTACTACGCTCGCAGAAATTTCATTTTTAAATAAACCATTTATAGCAATTCCTTTACCTTACTCTAAAGATAACCATCAGATGATGAATGCTAAATATTATGAAAAAAAAGGATGTTGTTGGGTAATAGATCAAAAAAAATTAGATAAGGAAAAATTATCAATTTTTATTAAAGATTTACTAAAAGATAAAAAAGATCTAATTAATAAAAAAAAAAATTTACAAAAATTAAATCATGATAATACAAGAAAATATATTTATGATGAGTTAAAAAGAATTATTAATGAAAATTAAATTAGCAAAAAAAGAAATAATTCATTTTATTGGCATAGGTGGAATCGGCATGAGTGGTTTAGCTTTGATAATGAAAGGCCAGGGTTTTAAAGTTCAAGGTAGCGATATAATAAATAATAAAAATATTGAACGACTAAAAAAACAAAAAATAAAGATTTACTTAGATCAATCACAAAAAAATCTTAAAAATGCGACTATCGCAGTCATTTCATCTGCTATTAAAAAAAACAATCCTGAATTAGTTGAAGCTAAAAGAAGAAAAATTTTAATTATAAAAAGAGGAGAAATGTTAGCTAGTATTGTTTCTCTTTTAAAAAACATAGTTGTTGTAGGTTCACATGGAAAAACGACTACAACTTCACTAATCACATCAATTTTTCAAGAAACAAAAATTGATCCAACGATAATCAATGGTGGAGTGATTAATTCAATTAAAAATAATGCTAAACTAGGAAAAAGTGACTGGTCAGTCTTAGAAGCTGATGAATCAGACGGTAGTTTTGTACATATTGCCCCTACATATTCCATCATAACTAATGTTGATAGAGAGCATATGGATTATTACGAGTCTATCAAAGATTTAAAAAATCATTTTATAAAATTTATAAATAAAACCCCATCTTTTGGAAAATCATTTATTTGTAATGATGATAAAATTAATAGAGATCTAATAAAATTAATCAAAAATAAAAATTTTTATACTTTTGGCCAAAAGAAAAACTCAAATTTTATTATATCAAATATTAAACAAAGTAAATTTTTTTCGGAATTTAATCTAAAAGTTAAATTACCTAATAAAAAGATATTAAACATTAAAAGTTTTAAAATTCCTTTATTTGGTATGCATAATATCAGAAATGCTGTAGGCGCAATAGGAGTAGCTCTTACTATTGGAATACCAATACCAAAAATAAAGTTAGGGCTTATAAATTTTAAAGGTGTTCAGAGAAGATTTAATAAAATTTTTTCATATAACGATATTGAATTTTATGACGATTATGCTCACCATCCCACAGAAATTAAAGTTGTATTACAAGGTATGAAAAATGTTTTTAAAAAATTTGAAAAAGTTTGCATATTTCAGCCTCATAGAATTTCAAGACTAAAAGACCTTAAAAGAGAATTTACTTACGCCTTTAAAGATGCTGATACAGTAATATTATGTCCAATTTATTCAGCTGGAGAAAAAATTAAGTTAGGATTTAGTTATAATGAATTTGCAAGAGAACTTATTAAAAACTCAAATGTAAAATTGTTTATGGTAAAAAATAATCATGAATTAGCAAAATATTTAAAACAAAATATGTATGGAAAAAAAATTATCGTTGGTATGGGGGCAGGCTCAATCTCTAATTGGATTAAAGAATTACCTAATTTGATGAAATGAAAATTATTTATTTAAAAAAAATCCTTAAGAAATTCAAAAAAGATATCATTTTTAATGCTGATATAAAAAAAAAGAATTGGTTTAATATAGGTGGGAAAGCTAAAATTTTTTTTAGACCAGCTGAATTAAAAGATCTTATTGAATTCCTAAAAATTTTAGGTAATAGAGAGAAAATTCACGTAATTGGAGCAGGATCAAATACATTAATAACAGATGAAATATTTGATGGTGTAATAATAAAGCTTGGAAAAAATTTTAATCATCTATCAAAATTGAGACCTGATGTTGTTATTTCAGGAGCCGCAGTAACAGATAAAAGATTATCAGAATTTGCAGCAGAGAATAATTTAAGTGGTTTTGAATTTCTATCTTGTATACCCGGAACTGTAGGTGGTGGAATTAAGATGAATGCTGGTTGTTTTGGAAGTGAAATTAAAGATATTTTACTTTCTATTCAGGTAATTGATCAACTTGGTAATGTATCATCAATACAATCTGATGAAATAAATTTTGATTATAGAGCAAATAATTTATCAGATGATTTAATTTTCTTGAGTGCATCATTCAAAGGCAAAAGTAAAGATTCTAAGATTATTTTTGAAACTATGAAAGAATTAAAAATTAAAAAAGATATTAATCAACCAACAAGAGTAAAAACAAGTGGAAGCACTTTTAAAAATCCAAAAAATATAACAAACAAAAAAGCTTGGGAACTGATTAAAGAGTCTGTGCCCTCAGATATAAGATTTGGAGATGCATGTATTTCTAAAAAACATTCTAATTTTTTTGTAAATAAAGGTAATGCCAAATTTAGTGATATGAAAAAGTTGATTAATTACGTTGAAAAATGTGTATTTAATAAAACAGGTATAAACATAGAAAAAGAAATTAAAATTTTAGAAAATTGAAAAAAAAAATTCTAATTATTTCAGGTGGTTACTCAAAAGAGAGAGAAATCAGTATCCAAACAGGCAATCAGGTTGCAAAAGAATTAAAAAATAATGGTTACAAAATAAAAATTTGTGAACCAAATCATAATCTTTATGATTTAATCAAAAAATTTAAACCCAATGTAATATTTAATGCCTTACATGGACAATATGGTGAAGATGGTTATATCCAGACAATTTTAGAAAATATTAAAATTCCTTATACACACTCGGGTGTACTTGCCTCCGCAAAAGCTATGGATAAAGAAATATCAAAAAAGATATTTATTCAAAATAAAATATTGACTCCCAAGTTTATAAAATACTCATTTAATGATCCACATAGTGAATTAGATATGAATATTAGAAAAAAAATTGGTTATCCAGTTGTGATTAAGCCCTTTAATGAAGGCTCTAGTGTAAATGTTTATATTTGCAATAGGAAAAATTTAAAACAAAAATTAAAATATCTTAAAACTTATAACAAAATTTTAGTAGAGGAGTTTATCCCTGGAAGAGAAATTCAAGCTGCAATCTTAGGAAATAGAAAATTAGGAGCAATCGAGCTTCAACCAAAGAGACAGTTTTATGATTATAAAGCAAAATATAATTCTAAAGCAAAAACTAAGCATATAATTCCAGTTGATCTGAAAAAAGAAAAATATGATGAATTAATGAAAATTTCACAAAAAGTTCATAACTTACTTGGTTGTAGAGGTGTAACTAGATCTGATTTTAAATTTTATAAAAATAAATTTTATCTTTTGGAAATCAATACACAACCTGGAATGACTAAACTATCTTTAGTTCCTGAGATTTCAGCATTTAAAGGTATAAATTTCATTAATCTTTTAAAATTAATTATTAAGGATGCAGGGACGAATAAGTAAAAAAATAATTCTATATTTATTTATTTTATTAACATTAGTTAATCCTATTAATAGAGAATTTCATAACAAAAAATTAGAAAAAAATTACAGTTTTGAAATATTAAGTTTAAGTGAGTTTAATGACAAAAAAATTATGAATGATTTATTAAGTTATAAAAATCAAAATTTACTTTTTTTGAAAAAAGAAGATATTTATGAAATAATTAAAAAATATAAAATAATTGAAGATTATAATATTTATAAGAATTATCCCTCCAAGTTAATTGTTAATTTTAAAAAGACACAATTTTTAGCAATAACACAAAAAGAAGGAGTTTATTACTACATAGGATCAAATGGTAACTTAATAAAGACAAAAAAGAAATTTGAGGATTTACCGATTATTTTTGGCGATGTTGATGTAGAGGAATTTTTAAAATTAAAAAAATTAGTTGATAATTCTATTTTTGATTTTAGAGAAATTAAAAATTTATATTATTTTAAATCTAAAAGATGGGATATTGAGACAAAAGAAGGACTTTTATTGAGATTGCCACGGAAAAATTTAGATAGATCTTTTCAATTGTTTCTTGATTTTATAAATAACAAAGATACGAAAGATATAGATATAATAGACTTAAGACAAAATAATCAGATTATTTTAAATGGATAATCTAAAGAATAATTTTTTTTTAATAATAAAACCGAATCTTTTTGCGTTTCACATTGTAAGTGCAGATAGAAAAATACTATACAACAAGGAAGTTTCCTACAATGAACTAAATTTGGAAGATAATTTTGATCTATTAAAAAAATTTCTTGATAATAATATTTTTGAGAGTGAAAAAAGATTTAGTAGTTTCATTGAGGATGTTAATTTAATAATCGAAGACAAAAATTTTATTTCCATAGATTTATCATTAATTAAAGATTTTAAAAATGTGGCTGAAAATTTTGATAATATTTCGAATGATTTATCTATTATCAAAAAAAATGTAATGCAATCCAATATAGATACTCAATTAGTTCATATGCTTATTAATAAATTTATAATTGATAAAAAGGAGTATTTAGAACTTCCAAAAGATATAGATAATAAAAAATTTTTTGTACAAATGAGACTAATTTGTATAAAAAAAAAGATATTATTAAATTTAAAAAAAATCTTAGCTATTTATCAAATTTCAATTAAAAAAATTTTTAGCTATGAATATGTGAACTCTTTTATAACAGACGGATCAGACCAAATATCAGTGGTTGCAAATAAATTGGCTAAGGGTATGAATAAAAATGAAATAAGTTTTATGGAGAAAAACTCAAAAAATATTGGTTTTTTTGAAAAATTTTTTAAATTTTTTAGTTAAATTTGTATTTTAACGTAACATTTCTTGTTTTTTCTAATAAATAAAAAAATATTAAAAGAACGAATGTCTTTGCTTACCCAAAAAACAATTAAAAATTCAATCAAATTTCAAGGTATTGGTTTACATAGCGGAAAAGTAGTAAATTTGTGTCTTAAAAGTTCAGAACCTGATACTGGAGTAATATTTAAAAGAGTTGATTTAAAAAATAATAATTTAATTTATCCAAATTTTAACAATGTATCTAACACGTCTTTAAATACGACTATTTCTAATGAATTTGGTGCGAAAGTTTCTACAATTGAGCATTTAATGGGAGCATTATTTGGCTTAGGAATAGACAATATTTTGGTTGAAATTGATAATGAAGAAGTTCCAATATTAGATGGTTCGGCAAAAGAATTTATTGAAAAAATTTTATTAAGCGGTTTTAAAGTTTCAAATAAACCAATTAAAATTATTAAGATTAATAAAAAAATAGAATTTAAAGACTCAAATAGAATTATTTCTATTGAGCCCTCTAAACTAAGTTTAAATATAGATTTTAAATTAAAGTATGAAAATAAGTTAATTGGAAATCAAAGAAATAAAATAAATGTTTATCAAGATGATTTAATTGAAATTTTTAATTCACGAACTTTTTGCTTATTTGAGGATATTGAATTGATTAAAAAAAATGGTCTTGCAAAAGGTGGTAGTTTAGAAAATGCAATTGTAGTAAAAGAGAATGAGGTATTGAACAAAGAGGGATTAAGAAATTCCAAAGAATTTGTTAATCATAAAATCTTAGATTGCATTGGAGACCTTTTCACATGTGGTTACAGACTAATAGGCAATGTCATTTGTTCTCAAGGTGGTCATTATTTAACTAATCAATTATTGAGACAAGTATTTAGCGATAATTCAAATTTTTCAATAGTTGAGATTCAAGAAAAAAACTTGCCACATACATTAATTAACAAAAGTTTGTTAAAATCTATAGCATAATTTTAAACTATCTCTATAATTTAATAAGTTTAATGTTTAAATTTAATTTTTTATTAATATTTCTAATTTTTTTTTTTAGCGGGTGTACAAAAAAAAATAACGAGAATATTTCTTTAATTAAACAAAATTCTCAAGAACTTGAAATGATTTCAGCTTACAATAAAGCTTATGAATCTCTTAACAATGGAGATCCGTACTTTGCCTCAAAAAAATTTTTAGAGGCTGAACTTTTGTATCCACAATCGGAGTGGGCTGCTAAATCTGCTTTGATGGCATCATATTCTTTTTATCAACAAAATTATTATGTCGAAGCAATTTCAAATTTAAATAGGTTTATAGATACATACCCAAAAAATAAAGACATGATATATGCCCATTATTTATTAGCAATTTGTTATTATGAAATGATTGAAGATGAAAAAAGAGATACGGAACCTTTAATTAATGCTAAACAAAAATTTAATTTTATTGTTACAAATTATCCTAATAGTGAATTTGAAATAGACTCAAGATTTAAACTTGATTTGATTGAAGACATTTTAGCTTCAAAAGAAATGTATTTGGGTAGGCATTATGCAAAGAAAAAAAAATGGATAGCAGCAATGAACCGTTTTAAGGTTGTTGTAACTGATTACAACAGAACAGTTTTTATAGAAGAAGCATTACATAGATTAGTAGAAATTAATTATAAATTAGGCCTAATTGAGGAGTCAAAGAAATACGCAAAAATTTTAGGTTATAACTATTTATCTAGCGAATGGTATAAGAAATCTTATAAAATATTTAATAAAGATTATTCAACTATAAGCCAAAATGAGATTAAAAAAGATAAAAGAGGAGTTGTAAAAAAATTTAAAACACTTTTTGAATAAAATGAATGATGAAAAAATTGAACGTGATTACTTAGAAAAAATTAAACTTTTAAAAAGATATAACAAAAAATACTTTGATGAAAATAAATCTATAATTTCTGACGCTGATTATGATAATTTAAAAAAAGAAATATTTATTCTAGAAAAAAAATATTCTTTTTTGAAACACGAAGAATCCCCCTCAAATAAAGTTGGATATAAACCCTCAAAAAATTTTAAAAAAATTGTTCATAAAGTACCAATGCTTTCACTTTCCAACGCTTTTAATAGAGAAGACCTCAATAATTTTGAAAAAAAAATCTTAAATTTTTTATCACAAAATAACAGCTCAAATATATCATATACTGCAGAACCAAAAATTGATGGTATTTCTGCTTCATTAACATATCTAAACGGCAAATTAAAATTTGGTTTATCTAGAGGAGATGGTAAAGAGGGGGAGGATATAACTTTAAACCTTAAAACTATCAAAGATATTCCTAAATCAATCATTTCGAAGGATTTTCCAGAAGAAATCGATATTAGGGGTGAAGTTTTTATACAAAACAGTGACTTTAAAATTTTAAAAGAAAAATTTGCAAATCCAAGGAATGCGGCATCAGGCTCATTAAGGCAAAAAAATCCAGAGGATACAAAAAAAATTCCTTTAAAATTTATTGCATATACATTTGGATTTCAAAAAGGACTTAAGGTTAATAATCAATATGATTTTTTAAATAAGTTAAGCAAATGGGGATTCAAAACCAATCCTTTAAATAAATTAATTAAAGGAATAGATAATTTACTGAAAAACTATGATGAGGTAGAAAAAAAAAGAGCAAATTTAGATTTTGATATAGATGGCATAGTTTATAAAGTAAATGATTTTGGTTTACAAAAAAGATTAGGTTTTATTGCTAATGCTCCGAGGTGGGCAATTGCACACAAATTTTCTTCAAATAAGGCTGTTTCTGAAATTTTAGAAATTGATATCCAGATAGGTAGAACAGGGGCTTTGACACCTGTCGCAAAGATTAAGCCTATTAACATTGGAGGAGTAATAGTTTCAAATGCCACATTACATAATGAGGATGAAATAAATAGAAAAGATTTAAGGGTTGGAGATACTGTAACTGTTGAACGAGCAGGTGATGTGATACCGCATATTTTATCTGTAGATATTAAAAAAAGACCAAAAAATTCAAAAAAATTTATTTTCCCTGAAAAATGTCCATCTTGTGGATCAAAAACAATCAAAGAATTTAATTTAATTACAAAAAAAAATGATGCAGTGAGAAGATGTTCGAGCGAAGGATATGATTGTGATAAAATTTCTATTGAAAAATTAAAACATTTTGTATCAAAAGATGCCTTTAATATTGATGGTTTTGGAAAAAAAATTGTAGAAAGTTTTTGGAAATTAAATTTGATAAAATTTCCTCACGATATATTTGAACTAGATTATGAGATTATCAAAAAATTAGAGGGTTGGGGACGTTTATCTGTTGAAAATTTAAAGTATTCTATCAATGAAAAAAAAAGATTTCTCTCGAAAAATTTATATATGCTTTAGGAATTAGACATATAGGACTTGAGAATGCTAAATTATTAGCTAAATATTTTGGGACATTTTCGAAATTTAAAGCTTTATCTAAAAATAATTATTTTAATGATTTAATAAATATTGATGGAATTGGTGAAACTCAAATTAATTCAATAAAAAATTTTTTTTCAAATAAAATGAATTTAACTGTGTTAAATAAACTAGAAAAAATTTTATCTATAAATAACGCAATAATTGAGAAAAAGAATGGTTTGCTTAAAAATAAAACTTTTTTAGTTACAGGAAAACTTGATGGAGTTAGTAGAGCAGAAATCAAATCCCTGATCGAAGAAAATTCTGGAACAACAGTAAGTAGTGTTTCAAAAAAACTAAATTACTTAATTGTTGGAGATAAACCAACAAAAAGAAAAATTTCAACTGCAAAGGAGTTAAAAATTAAGATAATAAATCAATCTCAATTTTTAAAAATGCTAAATAAAACTAGCTAGCCATTTTTTTTCTTTAAAATTCAAGTAATTTGAAATTTTTGAATAAACATCTAAATGATATTTGAATAAATAATTCTTTTCGTTTGAATTCAGTAAATTATAATTTATTAAATCTTTCTCAATAGGCACCAAAGTTAGATTTTCGAAAAATGTTCTATTTTTAAATCTTTTTACATAAACTAAATTTTCTATTCGGATCCCAAATTTATTTTTCTGATAATATCCTGGTTCGTTACTTAAAATCATACCTTCTTTTATTTTGATCTCGTTAATACTTGAAATGGATTGCGGTCCTTCGTGTACATTCAGAAAATACCCAACGCCATGACCGGTTCCGTGTGCATAATCCAAATTATTTTTTTTTAGATATTTTCTGGCTCTTAAGTCAATTTTTTTGCCTGTATTATATTTTTTTAAATTTGTTGTAGCTACAGCTATATGTCCTTTGAGAACATAAGTAAAAATATTTTTAACTTTTTGATTTTGTTTTGAAAAACAAATTGTTCTAGTTACATCAGTTGTGCCATACTTATACTGACCACCGGAGTCACATAAAAAAATATCTTTCTTTTCAATAGTTTTGCAATTTCTTTTATTTGCACGATAATGAACTATTGCTCCATTTTTTCCTGATCCAGCAATAGTATCAAAACTAGGATAAAGAAAATTTTTATTCATTTTTCTAAATTTTTCTAGTTTGTTTTGCGCATCAACTTCTGTAATTCTTTTTTTATTTACATTTTTTATCCAATATATGAATTTCGTTAAAGCTACACCATCTAATACATGAGATTTTTTCATATTGTGAATTTCAATTTTATTTTTTATAGATTTTAGAAAGTAGGCTGGATCTTTCTTTCTTAAAATCTTAAATTTAGATTTTAAGATATCTTCAAAATAAATTGAACAAGAACTTTCATCTATAATAATATTTTTACCATTTAAATTGTAAATTACTTTTGAAAATTCATCAGTATCGACTAATTGATTTGATTTAATTATTTTTTCTTTTAAAAGTTTTTTACATTTTTTTTTATTACTTATTAAAATTATTTTTTTTGATTTACTGATAATCAACCTACAATTTGGTATAGGACTGTTTGGCCCATCACTTCCCCTTATATTTAAAATCCAAGCAACATTTTCTGGAGCACTAATAAAAATAAAATCTGATTTGTTTTTTTTCAGATAATTAGAGATTTTAATTAATTTAGAATTTGAGGTTTCTCCAACAATATTTTTTTTTAAAGAAAAAAAAGGGAATGACTTCTCTACTTTTTTTTTCTCAATTTGATCAATTAAATTTTCTTTAATAAATTTTACTTTGTTATATTTTAAAAAATACTTTTTTATTTGATTATAAGTAAAAAGCTTTGGATCAATTCCTAACTTAAGATTTTTAAATAGGTTACAATTTATTAATTTTTCAAAATTGATAATTTCAAAATTTTTCCCAGACTCAATCTGGCTTTGAATTGTGTATCTACCATCTGTAAATAAATAATTCTTTTTTTTTAAAATAATAGCAAGACCAGCAGATCCAGTGAAATTAGATATAATTTTTAATCTATTTATTTTGGAATATTCTGTAAAATAATCATCATTTTTAGGAATTACATAACCGTCAATATCGTAATTTTTATATTTATTTCTTAATATTTGTATATTTTTGACCATTTTATTTTATTCTTTTTTGATACCTTATCCACCCAGGACTTCTAGTTTCATTTTCAATTTCAAAATCTTGATTAAATTCAAAATCTTCAGCTTCTTTATCTTCCTCAAAAAAAGAATTTTTTTCTATATAATCATTAGGAAGTTCATCAATAAATCTAGATGCCATACTGTCAATCCAATCTCCTTGATAAAATCTATTCATTGAAAATGATATTATTGCGTTTTTTTTGGCTCTAGTAACCCCGACATATGCTAATCTTCTTTCCTCCTCTAAACCGTTTTGACCTTTTTCCTCTATTGATTTTTGATTTGGAAATAAGCCTTCCTCCCATCCAGGTAAAAATACAATATCAAATTCCAATCCTTTAGCTGCGTGCATAGTCATCATGTTTATTTTTTGTCCTTCCCAATCTTGATCAATTGCAGTTGCCAAAGATACATGTTCTAAAAAACTTTCAAGATTATCAAATTCTTTCATTGCATTTAATAATTCTTTTATATTTTCAAGCCGACTTTCGTTGTCAACATCTTTTTTATTTTTTAACATTGATGAATAGCCTGACTCATCTAATATAATTTGTAATAATTTGACATGGTTAATTCTTTTATAGTCTAAATCATTTCTCCATTTAGAAATAGAATTTAAAAAAATTGACATGCCTATTTTTGTTTTAGGTTTGATAAGGTTTTGCTCAAGCATTTTTCTTGAGGCGAACTCAAGACTAGATGAATTATGTTTAGCAAATTCATGAATTTGTTTTAATGTATTATCCCCAATAGATCTTTTTGGGTTATTTACAATTCTTTCAAAAGCTAAATCATCTTTATGCTGGTAAACAATTCTTAAATAGGCAACACAATCTTTAATCTCAGCCCTTTCATAAAATTTCGTACCTCCTAAAATTCTATAAGGTAGTCCAATTTTTAAAAATCTTTCCTCAAATTCTCTTGTTTGAAATATTGCTCTTACAAGAATTGCAATATTATTTAATGAATAATTTCTTTTGATTTTTTCTATCTCATCTGAAACCCCTGCAGCTTCTTCTTTTCCATTTTTATAACAATTTAATTTAATTAAATCACCTCCCTCTTTAGTCGCTTTAAGAGTTTTACCTACTCTATTTTGATTATTAGATATTAGTTGTGATGCTACAGATAGAATGTTTTGTGTTGATCGATAGTTTTGCTCAAGTCTAATTACTTTTGTATCTTTATAAATTTGATCAAATTCTAAAAAATTTTTTATTTCTGCACCTCTCCAACTATAAATAGATTGATCATCATCACCCACACAACAAAGATTTTTATTTTTTTCTGCTAATAGGTTTAACCATCTACTTTGAATATAATTTGTATCTTGATATTCATCGACTAAAATATATTTGAAATTATTTGAATATATTTCTCTTATATCTTTATTTTTTTCAAATATTTTAACAACATGCAAAATTAAATCACCAAAGTCACAAGAATTTAAATCTGTAAGTTTTTTTTGATAAATCTTATAAACTGGTAAGATAGTTTTTTCATAAATATCTTTTTGATTAATAATTACCTCATTTGGGTATTGTCCTCTATTTTTCCATTTATCTATTATTGCAAGCACATATTTTGGGGCAATTTGTTTAACGTCGATGTTTTCTGCTTTACAAATATTTTTAATTAATCTGATTTGATCGTCCGTATCAATTATTGTAAAATTTGAATTTAAATTAACTGCTGTTGCGTGTTTCCTTAAAAGTTTTGCGCAAATAGAGTGGAAAGTTCCTAGCCAAGATAAGCCAGTGGCACTAGCGCCGAGCATTAAACTTACTCTAGAATGCATTTCTTTTGCGGCCTTATTAGTAAAAGTTACAGCTAAAATTTGATTAGCAAACGCTTTTTTTTCTCTAATTATATGAGCAATTCTACTTGTAAGAACTTTAGTTTTTCCAGATCCAGCTCCTGCTACAATTAATAAAGGGCCGTCTAAATGAGTTACTGCCTGAGATTGTGCTTCATTTAAGTTTTTTAAATAATCTGAGTTTACCATTTCAATTATTAATTTATAAGTTTCTTTCAATGAAAAAAAAAAATATTTTTCAAAAAAAATTTAATAAATCAGTATTATCAATAACTAACAGAATAGAAAGTTTTTTTAACTTTTTTCGAGATAATTTTTTTAGCAAAAAAAAAAGTAATTTTAAGAATATTGATAATAGAATAATTTTAGCACTAGCTGTTATCTTTATTTCAATATGTAGTTATTTTTTATTGCCATCATTTTACGACAAAAACAAAATGAAGATCTTAATGGAAAAACAAATAAGAGATAAATACAATTTAGAGGTTAAATTTGACAAATCTTTAAATTATGGACTTTTACCCAAACCACATTTTTATTCGGATAACACAATTATTAATTATAATTCTAAAGAAATAGCTAAATCAAATAATACAAGAATTTCAATTTTTTTTACTAATTTTTTTTTTTCAGATAATCTGACTATTAGCGATTTAATTTTCAAAAAAACAGATTTTAAAATAGATAATTCAAATTTTGAATTTTTCAGCAAAATACTTAATAATAATATAACCAGTCAAAAAATAAAATTTATTGATAGCAAATTATTTTTTTTAAATAAAAATCAAGATATAATTTTTCTTACAGATCTAAAAACACTAAATTATTCATATTTAGAAAACTCTTTAAAAAAACTTAATTCAAAAATGAAGATATTTAATGTTCCACTAAACTTAGATGTAGTTCACGATATCAATGAAAATAGAATAATAACTGAAATAGACTCGTTTCCATTAAGGTTAAACATAAAAGGTGACTCAAATTATGATAAAGAAAGGATAGATGGTCAGCTAGATATATCTGTAATTAACAAAAATAAAAAAATCAGTTATGTATTAAAAGACAACTCGCTAAAATTTAATACAAGAGATAAGGAAATTGTTGGAGATATAAACATAAAACCATTTTATCTTTTATCAACTTTAAATTTAAAGAATATTGGATTAAATGAATTTCTAGACAACAATTCTATATTAATAAATCTTCTTAAATCTGAAATTCTTAATAATAAAAATTTAAATGGTAAATTGAGTGTTATAGTAGATGGTTTAAACGACTTAAAACACGTAAATAAAATAAAATTTGATATTCAGTTTGAAGAGGGTTTAGTATTTATTTCAAATTTAAATTTTATTTTTAAAGACTCTGTAATTTTTGATTTTAATGATGTAAGCGTAATTATCGATGAAAATAAATTGAAATTTGCTGGTGATATTGTTTTAGAATTCAAAGATATTCAGAATTTTTATAATCACTTTCAAATAATAAGAAATTATAGAAAAAATATTGACAAAATATCTTCAAATTTTGTTTTTAATTTTGATGAAGAATTATTTGAATTTGATGAATTAAAGATTGGAGGAATTGATAAAAAAATTTCTGATAAGTATTTAAATAAGTTTAACACTGAAAAAAAAGATCTTTTAAATAAAATAACATTCAGAAATATAATTAGAGATTTTTTTAAAACTATTAGTTCGGACTAATCATTTTTTTTGGATCAACAATTTTGTTGTAATTCTTCTCACTTACTAATCCTGTTTTAAGAGTTTCATACTTTAGTGTTGTGTTATTTTTGAGCGCTTTTTTTGCTATTTTTGCAGCATTATCATATCCAATATGAGGGGCTAAAGCTGTTACTAACATAAGTGAATTATCTAGGTGTTCTTGAATTTTTTTTTTATTAGCCTTTATCCCCTTTACACAATAAAGAGTAAAATTTTTTGTACTATCTGCAATCAAATCGATGGATTGTAAAATGTTGTGAGCAATTAATGGCTTAAATACATTTAATTCAAAATGACCATGAGACCCTGCCATCGTTATTCCATTATGATTACCAATTACTTTTACACAAACCATTGTAACAGCTTCACATTGAGTTGGATTTATTTTTCCAGGCATAATTGATGAGCCTGGTTCATTTTCAGGTAAAATTAATTCTCCATATCCAGCTCTAGGACCAGAACCTAGAAAACGAATATCATTTGATATTTTCATCAAAGCAACAGCACATGTATTTAAAGCACCAGAAAAATTTACAATTGCATCATGTGCTGCAAGCTCAGCAAATTTATTTGGTGCTGGTTTAAACTTAATTTTTGTGAATTTTGATATTTCTTTTATAACTTTTTTGTCAAAGTTTTTTCTTGAATTAATCCCTGTACCTACAGCTGTTCCTCCTTGGGCTAAAAATAAAATTTCTTTTAAAGCGTATTCTATTCTTTTAATACTTTTTTTGACCTGAGTATGATAACCTGAGAATTCTTGTCCAAGAGAGAGAGGAGTTGCATCTTGCAGATGCGTTCTCCCAATTTTAACTATTTTTTTAAATTTATTAGACTTTCTTTTTAATTCCTTTTCTAATATTTTTAGGCTTGGCAGCATTTTATCTATAGCTTCTTTAGCAATAGAGATATGCATTGCAGTAGGAAAAACATCATTTGTAGATTGAGATTTATTTACATGATCATTTGGGTGCACAGGCTTTTTAGATCCTTTCTTACCTCCTAAAATTTCTATTGCTCTATTAGCAATAACTTCATTTACATTCATATTAGTTTGTGTTCCAGAACCTGTTTGCCAAACCTTTAATGGGAAATTTTCGTTTAGTTTACCTTTAATCACCTCGTCAGATGCTTTGATAATTGCCTTAGAGATTTTACTATCAATTAATTTATCTTTTGCATGTACGATTGCTGCAGCTCTCTTAATAATTGCAATTGATTTAATTATTGAGATATTAACAAGAATTTTACCTATATTAAAATATTTGTTTGATCTTTGAGTAGATGCACCCCAATATCTATCGTTTGGGACTTTTATTCCACCAATACTGTCAAACTCTTTTCTTAATTTCATTGATTAATTTCTAAGTAATAAATAATTAATAATATACAATAAATTTTTTAAAACTTACAGGAGCATTATGTCGAATTTTAGTAAAGTAGGCACTTTCATGAAAACTTTTGGTCAGGAAGTTAAAACAAAACCATCATTTAGTACTGATAAAATAAATAGATTAAGGATAGATTTGATTAAAGAGGAATTAGAGGAGCTTACAGAAGCCATGAATAATAAGGATTTATTAGAGGTAGCTGATGCACTAACTGATATTTTATATGTAACCTATGGGGCAGGGCATGCATTTGGAATAGATTTAGATAAATGTTTTCAAGAGGTTCAAAATTCAAACATGAGCAAGTTAGATGAAAACGGTAAACCTATTTATAATGACTCTGGAAAAGTTATGAAAGGACCAAACTATTTTAAACCTGATCTTTCGAAATTTGTAAATTAAATTTCTAACTTAAAATCAATTGCAGGAGCACTATGAGTAATGCTTCCAACAGAAATCCTGTTTACACCGGTAGCTGCGATTGCTTTAACATTTTTTAAAGTTACGTTCCCTGAGGCTTCAGTTTGATAATACTTTTTTGCAATTTTCACACTTTCTTTTAAATTTTTAATGTTCATGTTGTCTAGTATAACAGTGTTAAATTTTAAACCCAAAATTGATTTTAATTGTTGGACTGTATCAACCTCAACGGTAATCTTCCTTCCTCTTTTATTTTTAATGGCTTTTAAAACTAAAAATTTTAAATTTGAACTCGCAATATGGTTATCTTTAATCAAATATTCATCACTTAAATTAAATCTATGATTGGTACCACCTCCTAATTTTACAGCATATTTTTGGATTACTCTTAAATTTGGAATTGTTTTTCTTGTACAGCAAATTTTTGTTTTTTTTCCTGCTAATTTCACGAATTCATTTGTTTTAGTCGCTATTCCAGAAATATGAGATAAAAAATTTAAAGATACCCTTTCCGCAATTAGAATATTTTTTGCTTTGCCTTTAATCAAAGCCACCAAATTTCCTTTCTTGACTCTAGAACCGTCTTTTTTCTTAATTATAAATTTTATTTTATTATCAATTAGTGCAAAAGTTTGTTTAGCAAATAGTAACCCTCCAACAATTGCACTTTGATTTGAAACTAATTTAATTTTTACGATCTTATCATTTTCAATGAGGTCTGAGGTAATATCACCCGAAGGGTAAAGATCTTCATTCAATGCTAGCTTTACGATACTTTTAATAAATTGTTTACTTAATTTTATTTTTGACACTTAGTTATCTGCCAATGGCTGCCATTTTTTCTACTGATATTCTGGCTTTTTCAATTGTTTCTTTATCCATAATTATTTCACCAGTTTCATTTTCTAAACAATCTAAAATTTTTGGAAGTGTAATCTTTTTCATATGAGGACACATATTACATGGCTTAACAAATTCTACCTTTGGATTTTCTATTTGTATGTTGTCGCTCATTGAACACTCAGTAACCATCATTACTTTTTTTGGCTGTTTGTCTTTTACGTATTTGATCATTCCAGATGTTGATCCAGCAAAATCACTTGCTTCAATGACCTCTGGTGGGCACTCTGGATGAGCTATAATTTTAATACCAGGATTTTTTTTTCTAATATCCTCTATTTCTTTTTTATTAAATTGATCATGAACAATACAAATTCCTTTCCATGAAATAATTTCAACATCAGTTTGAGAAGCTACATATTTTGCTAAATAATCGTCAGGTA
>MDTE01038779.1_pt1 | contig 24201 bp, 16 predicted proteins | sample 811231 | NCBI WGS metagenome assembly MDTE01 (sample SAMN05326651, study PRJNA326480) | marine metagenome | isolation source: seawater | place: Indian Ocean: Red Sea | collected 2010 | reverse complement strand
TTGCAAAAGATAATGTTGTTATTTTACTCTTTTTAACAATTATTTTATGTTTGTTGCTTGGAATGGGGCTCCCGACTACCGCAAATTATGTAGTTGTTGCATCACTAATGTCCATGGTGCTTGTAGATGTTGGAAATGCATCAGGTTATATTTTTCCTCTAATAGCTGTTCATTTATTTGTTTTTTATTTTGGTTTAATGGCTGACGTTACACCGCCTGTTGGTTTAGCATCTTATGCTGCCGCAGGTATATCTGGAGGAGATCCACTAAAAACAGGTGTCCAAGCATTGTGGTACAGTTTAAGAACAGGAGTTTTACCTATTGTATTTTTATTTAATCACGAACTACTATTAATTGGCATTGAGAATATTTGGCATGCAATACTAGTTATCATCACTTCTTTGGTTGGTATTTTAGTTTTTTCTGCTGCTACGCAAGGATGGTTTTTACAAAAGCTCAGATGGTATGAAATAATCATATTTTTTGTTATATCAATTTCATTTTTAGCACCCGAATTTATATTGAATAAATTTTATCCAAAGTTTAATTATATTGATTTAAATGATGCAAATAGCATCTCTTTTCAACCTGATAAAGAAGTTCATTTAAAGATTACTCGACCCAGTCCTTACGGAGAAAGATATAAATTATTTGTAATAAAAAAAGGTACCTATGAAGAGAAATTTAATTTAGAAAAATATGGCATTAGTATAGTAAATAAAAATAATCAAATTGTAGTTGATACACTCAATTGGAAAGGAGAAGCCAAAAAGAGTGGATTTGAGATGGATGACATTATAAATGAATTAAAAATTGAAAATTTTGATAGGCCCAATAAAGATATAGTCTATTTATTTTCTACTGGATTTTTATTTTTTTTTGGATACTTAAATTATAGAAGAAAATTTACTTATTAATAATTTTCCAAACACCTGAAGCTGAAGCAATAATTTTATCTTTTGATTTTAAATTACATTCTAAAAAAACCAAAGATTTAGTTTTTTTTATAACTTTTGCAGAACCTAAAATTTCATCTCCCAATTTAGTAGCCCCAATAAATTTAATATCTAAAGAAATAGTTACACAAATAGCATCTTTGGTAACTCTAAAAGCAGCTGTTCCAGCTCCTGCATCTATAATTGAAGAAATGAAACCACCATGAGTAATTCCTGCAGCATTTAAATGATTTTCATTAATCTTTACCTTAAATTCATAATCAGTTTCATTAATTGTTCTGAATAATAAACCACCATTATGTTTCATGAAACCAGGTTTAATACTTAATTGTTCAAATTTTTCTGTCATTTTTTTAAATTAGTATTGTAATTAAAAGTAATACAAAAAATATTATTATAAAAAAATATAAAACGGCTTTTTGCAATGATATTTTCATAATTTTCCTTATCTTGGTGCGCCTGCTAGGATTCGAACCCAGAACCTCCTGGTCCGTAGCCAAGCGCTCTATCCAGTTGAGCTACAGGCGCATTTTAATATTGAATATGTATATCAAAAATTAGTATTTCAAGGAATTTAAACTTTTTTTTAAAAGTAATCTTTGTACCCAGAATTTAGCATCAAGATCTTTATTATTGTTTAAAAATTTAATTTTTGTAATAATTTTTACTAACATGGCTTTATTTACGCATGTAACAATGACGAAAAAAAGATATAAATATGTCTAAATAATTCTGCTATTTAATATATAATTAGATAGAATCAACAAAACTTAATGGAAAATAAATTACTAGTCCCTGATATTGGTGAATTTGAAAATGTCGAAATAGTTGAGGTACTTGTTAAAAAAGGGGATAAAATAAAAAAAAATGATACTATCGTCACACTTGAAAGTGACAAGTCAAGTGTAGAAGTTCCTTCTACAGCAGATGGTTTAGTTGAAAAAGTAAACGTAAAAATTGGAGATAAAGTATCCAAAGGTGATTTGTTGGTAGTACTTAATGGGGATTCAAAAATAGTTGAAGAGCCAAAAAAAGATATTAAAAAAAAAATACCTCTTGATACTGAAAAAATAATTAAAGAAGCTGAAGATACAATAGTTACAAAAAAAAATATTGAAAATAATTTTATAAAATCTGAAAAATTAAAAAAAGAAAGTATTGTATTTGCCCCTGATACAGATATTGATCCAATCGAAACTAAAGAATGGATAGAGTCCTTATCTGCAGTGCTTCATAATGATGGAAAACAAAGAGCTCAATTTTTAATTAAACAATTAATAGAACATTCATATAAAGAGGGTTCAGATTTGGTGTTATCACGAAACACACCATATATTAATACAATTTCACAGGAAGAGGAGGAGAAATCTCCAGGGGATCAAAATCTTGAGCGGAAAATTAGATCTTTAATAAGATGGAATGCTGCAGCGATGGTTGTTAGGGCAAATAAAAAAAATCCAGAACTAGGTGGTCATATAGGAACTTTTGCATCTGCAGCAACACTTTATGATGTTGGTATGAATCATTTCTGGCGAGCAAAGAATAATAAATTTGGTGGTGATTTAATTTATTTTCAAGGTCACAGTGCCCCAGGAATGTATGCAAGAGCTTTTTTAGAAGGAAGAATTTCAGTAAAGGAATTAGATAGATTTAGACAAGAAGTAAAACCTGGAGGACTTTCTTCTTACCCTCATCCATGGTTAATGCCAAAATTCTGGCAGTTCCCAACTGTTTCAATGGGACTAGGCCCAATTATGTCAATCTATCAAGCAAGGTTTAATAAATATCTTATAAACAGAGGATTATTAAAAGATGAAGGTAGAAAAATTTGGTGCTTCTTGGGAGATGGAGAAACAGATGAACCAGAGTCATTAGGCGCCATAGGTTTAGCAGCAAGAGAAAAATTAGATAATCTTATATTTGTTATTAATTGCAATCTTCAAAGATTGGATGGTCCAGTTAGAGGCAATGGAAAAATTATTCAAGAACTCGAAGGAATATTCAGAGGAGCTGGCTGGAATGTTTTAAAAGTAATTTGGGGTTCTTATTGGGATCAATTATTAGCTAAAGATAAAACAGGTTTATTGATTAAAAGAATGGGAGAAGCAGTTGATGGAGAGTATCAAGCTTTTAAGGCGAGGGGAGGTAATTATGTGAGAGAAAAATTTTTTGGAAAATACCCAGAATTGCTTGATTTAGTTTCTCAAATGACTGATAGAGATATTTGGAAATTAAATAGAGGAGGACACGATCCACATAAAGTTTTTGCTGCTTATAATGTAGCAATGAAACACAAAGGTAGCCCTACAGTTATTTTAGCTAAAACAATTAAAGGTTATGGAATGGGTAAATCTGGAGAAAGCATTAATACAACACATCAACAAAAAAAATTAGGAGAAGAAGATTTGCTATATTATAGAGATAGATTTGATGTTCCTTTGACAGATGAACAGGTTAAAAATATTGAATATTACAAACCACCAGAAAATTCACCTGAGATGAGGTATTTAAAAGAATGCAGAATAAAACTAGGAGGAAATTTGCCAGAAAGATCCTCATTCGCAAAACCAATAAAAACTCCTCATGATGATATTTTCAAAACAATGAAAGAATCTTCAGGGTCAAAAGAAATGTCAACTACAATGATTTTAGTAAGATTACTAACAAGTCTTTTAAGAGATAAAAATGTTGCCCCAAGATTAGTCCCCATTATCCCTGACGAAGCTAGAACATTTGGAATGGAGGGTTTTTTTCAAAAAATTGGAATTTATGCAAGCGAAGGACAAAAATATGAGCCTGTGGACTCAGAACAATTAAGTTCATACAGAGAAGATGTGAAAGGACAAGTTTTAGAAGAAGGAATTACCGAAGCAGGTGCCATGTCTTCTTGGATTGCTGCAGGAACATCTTACACAAATAATGATTTATCAATGATACCAATATATATATTCTACTCAATGTTCGGATTTCAGAGGACAGGAGATTTTGCTTGGGCAGCTGGAGACAATCAAACTAGAGGTTTTTTAATAGGAGCTACAGCAGGTAGAACCACCCTTGCAGGGGAAGGACTTCAGCACGCTGACGGGCATAGTCATTTATTTTCCTCGGTAATTCCAAATTGTAAATCATACGACCCAACATTTGGTTATGAACTAGTCACTATTTTTAAAGATGGATTAAAACGTATGTATGAAAATCAAGAAAATATATTTTATTATATTACTACGATGAATGAGAACTATACACATCCCGCTATACCAAATACAAAATCGATAGAGAAAGAAATATTAAAAGGAATGTATTTGTTTAAAGAGCTAAAAAGATATAAAAAAACTACCATTCAACTACTTGGCTCTGGAGCAATTTTAAGAGAAATGATCAAAGCTGCAGAGATACTTCAAAATGATTATCAAATTGACAGTAATATATGGAGCGTTACAAGCTTCAGTGAATTGAGAAAAGAAGCAGTAGAAACTGAAAGGTATAATTTATTAAACCCTGACAAAAAACAGAAAGAAAGCTATGTAGAAAGTAGATTATCTTCACAAGAAGGTCCAATCTTAGCTGCTTCAGATTATATAAGACTGAATTCAGATCAAATTAGACCCTTTGTAAAAAAAGGCTTTTACTCATTAGGAACAGATGGGTATGGTAGAAGTGATACGAGAAAAAATTTAAGAAAGTTTTTTGAGGTAGATAAAGAGCATATTGTTGCTTACTCTTTGAGTGTGTTAGCCAAAGAGCAATTAATATCATCAAAATATGCTAAGGAAGCTATAAAAAAATATAATATTGATCCAGAAAAAGAAATGCCAACTAAATCTTAATGTCAGAAATTAAAAAAATTTTTACCACACCAAAAGTTAGAAAGTTTGCAAGAGAATTAGGAGCTAATTTAGAAAGTATAGAAGGATCTGAAAGGAAGGGCAGAATATCGGAGGAAGATGTAAAAAAATTTGTAAATTTGCAACTTAAAAATGAAAAAAAAATAAATTTAGAAAGAAATGAATTTGAACATTCTGACTTTGGAGAAGTAGAATTTAAAGAAATTTCCAGAGTAAAAAAAATGGCTGCTCCACATCTAATAAAGTCATGGAGCACAATACCGCACGTAACACATCATGAAGAAATAGATATAACAGAATTAGAAAATTTTAGGAATTCCCTAACAGATCAATACACTGGAGAAAAAATTAAAATTACTCCATTAGTTTTTATTATGAAAGCACTAGTTCTTTGTTTAAAGAAATTTCCTTTTTTTAATTCCTCCATAGAGGATATTACTATTGGAAAGGTAGTTCAAAAAAAATACTTTCATATTGGAATTGCAGTAGATACAAAACATGGATTAATGGTTCCAAAAATACGAAATGTAAATGAAAAAAATTTAAAATCTCTTGCAAAAGAATTGAATGATGTAAGTGAGAAATGTAGAAAACTTAAAATTGATAAAAAAGAATTTTATGGGGGATCAATGACAATTTCTAGTTTGGGAGGCATAGGTGGCTCTTTTTTTACACCAATTATTAATTCTCCCGAGGTAGCTATTTTGGGAGTTAGTAGAGCGAAAAAAAAACAAATTTTTCACAAAGGTAAATTTAGTCCAAGAATAATTTTGCCAATATCTCTTTCTTATGATCACAGAATAATAGATGGTGCGGAGGCAGCTAGATTCTGCAACGAGTTAAGTGAGAATCTTGGAGATAACTTTGCTTATAAATTATCCATTTAATGATGTATTATGTCTAAACAACTTTCTTTGATAAGTGCCTTCGTTTGTTGTTTAATTTGGGGAACAACTTTTATAGCACAAGACACCGGCATGGACGAAATTGGTCCATATACTTTTAATGGGGTTAGATTTTTTATAGGTTTTTTAGCTCTAGTTCCTTTTTTTTTGATTTTAGAAAAAAAAAAGTTTAAATCCGAGTTTAAAAAAAATAAGAAACAATTTATTTATTTATCATTTTCCATAGGTATATTTTTATTTTTTGGAACAGCCTTGCAACAAGTTGCATTACTATATACCGATGTAGCTAATGCGGCTTTTTTTACAATTTTTTATGTTCCAATGGTTCCTTTAATTGTTTTTATAATATTTAAAAAAAAGGTTCACTGGAGTGTTTGGCCATCTGTGATGTTCTGTGTAATTGGGGGATATTTGCTAACTAATTTTTATGACGCTTCGATCAGAAAAGGAGACTTGTTAGTAGTAATAGGTGCTTTATTTTGGAGTTTACATATTATTTTCATAGGTGAATTGGTAAATAAATTTGATTTACCAGTAACTGTTGGATTAGTGCAAACTTCTGTAGTTTCTATTTTATCTATTCTAATTGGTTTTTATTTTGAGACTTTTACTATAGAGAAAATTTTAATGGAAAAATACGAAATTCTTTACGCAGGAATTCTTTCTGGTGGTTTTGCATTTGTTCTACAGATTTATGCACAAAAAAATATTAGCCCAGCTCCAGCAGCAATTATTTATTCTCTAGAAGGTGTATTTGCTACAATCGCAGCTTGGATTTTATTGAGTCAAATTCTTAATTTTAATAATATTTTAGGTTGTCTTTTTATTTTAGCTGGAGTTTTAATTTCTCAGTTAATTCCTGAAATTAGAAAATTTAATTATAAATAATTATAAAAAGTAAAAAAGATAAAAAAATTCTATAATAAATAAAAATATTTAAATTAAATTTTTGAACATAGATTAAAAAAAATTTTATAGTTATATATGAAAAAATAAAAGATAAAATTATAGAAACAAAAACAAAAATATTTATTTCATAACCTTTATCAAAAATATCATTTAAAGTTAAAGCGCTTGCTCCTGCCAGAGCAGGAATAGAAAGATAAAAGGATATTTTTGAAGAGTCTAATCTACTAAAATTAAAAAATCTTCCAGCTGTAATGGTTATACCTGATCGGCTTACACCTGGAATTAAAGATAGAATTTGGAATAAACCTATTAGTAAAACATTTTTCATATTAAGATCATTATTTATATTTTTATTGCTTTTAAATTTATCAGCAATGAATAATAAGATTCCAAATAGTAAAGTTGTCCATGCAATAATTCTTATATCCCTTAAGTAGTTTATAAATCCTGTTTGATAAAAAATTAAACCGACCACAACAAGTGGCAACGATCCAAAAACAATTAATTTAAATAAATTTTTGTTTGCAAAAATCCCTAATAAATCTTTTCTAAAATAAAATAAAATTGCTAATAAAGATCCTAGATGCATACTTACATCAATCTCTAATGAAGCAATTTTAAAGTTACTAATTTTAGAAATTAAAATTAAATGTGCTGATGAACTAATGGGTATAAACTCGGAAATACCTTGTATTAACGATAAGATTACAATCTCTAAATAATATGAAATCATATTAGAACTTATTTGGTAAACTAAATATTCAGTAAATAAAGCAATTCCTTGATTGCATATTAGGTATGCAAAAGTTGTTAAAATGTAAATAAAACAGTACTTATTTTGAAAATAAGGTCAGTATAATTGACCCAATTATACTTTAAGGCTTATATTTTATATTATATATATCGCAAATTATGCCTGAAAAAATGCTTAAATTTGTAAATATAGGTCAGCAAAACCCACCTAAAAGAAAGACAGTCGATAGAAAAGATGATTTTAAAGAAATCTACACCGAATTCATTAATGAAAAAGCAAATGAGCAATCTAGCAGGTGTTCACAATGTGGGATACCTTTTTGCCAAATACATTGTCCTTTAGGAAATAATATACCTGATTGGTTAAAATTGACAGCTGAGAACAGATTAAAGGAGGCATATGAATTATCTCAAAGTACAAATAATATGCCTGAAGTTTGTGGGAGAATTTGTCCGCAAGATAGATTATGTGAAGGAAATTGTGTTATTGAACAGTCAGGTCATGGAACAGTAACAATAGGATCTATTGAAAAGTTTATAACTGAAAATGCATGGGAAAAAGGTTGGATTAAACCTCTAAATATAATTGATGAAAAAAATGAGTCAGTTGGCATCATTGGTTCAGGACCTGCTGGATTGGCTTGCGCAGAACAAATAAGAAAAAAAGGATATAAAGTTACTATATATGATCGATACGACAGAGCGGGTGGATTATTAATATACGGTATTCCAAACTTTAAACTAGAAAAGTACGTGGTTGAGAGAAGAACAAAACTTTTAAAAGATAGTGGAGTAAATTTTAGTCTCAATTTTGAGGTAGGTAAAGACTCATCATTAACAGAACTAAGAAAAAAACATGATGCAATCCTAATTGCGACAGGAGTTTATAAACCTAGGGAAATAGAAATTGAAGGAAATAATTTAAAAAACATTTTTCCTGCAATGGAATTTTTAACAGCATCTAATCGAAAAGGACTAGGAGATATTGTTGAAAATTTTGATAACGGAATGTTAAATGCAGAAGGAAAAGATGTTGTAGTCATAGGTGGAGGAGATACTGCAATGGACTGTGTAAGAACATCAATAAGGCAAAAAGCAAAATCAGTTAAATGTTTATACAGAAGAGATAGAGAAAATATGCCAGGTTCTGCAAGAGAAGTTTCAAATGCTGAAGAAGAAGGAGTAGAGTTTGTTTGGCTGTCTAGCCCAAAAAAATTTGAAGGAAATATTTTTGTAGAAAATGTAATAGCAAATAAAATTATATTAGGAGATACAGATGAAAGTGGAAGAAGAAAACCTGTGGTTGATGATAGTTCAGAATTTAAAATCAAGTCCGATATAGTAATAAAAGCTCTTGGATTTGATCCAGAAAACATTCCAAAATTATTTGATGAAGAAAAACTTGCTGTAAGTAAATGGGGAACTATTAAGATAGATTTTGATACTATGCAAACAAATATAAATGGGGTTTTTGCTGCAGGAGATATTGTAAGAGGAGCTTCATTAGTAGTTTGGGCAATTAAAGATGGGAGAGATGCTGCCGAATCTATACTTAGGTTTTTAGACAATAAAAATAAACAAACAAAAAAAGTTGCATGAATAATATAAAAAAAAAAAATTTAGAGTTATTAAAAAAAAATCATATTTATCGAGAAGATCAAGAACACGATGCATGCGGAGTTGGTTTGGTAGTCTCTACTAAGGGAGAAAAATCTAGAAAAATTGTTGAATATGGAATTGAAGCTCTAAAAGCAGTTTGGCACAGAGGAGCAGTAGATGCAGATGGAAAAACTGGAGATGGAGCCGGTATACATTTAGAAATACCAAAAGATTTCTTTAAAGAAAAAATTGAAAATACAGGACATAAAGTTGAAAAATCTGAAATTTGTGTTGGAATGATATTTCTTCCAAGAAACAATTTTTCTGCTCAAGAAAATTGCAGAACGATTGTTGAGAGTGTGCTCACAAAAAATAATTTTAATATTTATGGATGGAGGCAAGTTCCGGTTAATCCAAAAGTTTTAGGAGAAAAAGCGGAATTAACAAGACCAGAGATAACACAAGTAATTTTTAATTATAATGAAAATGATATTAAAGGAAAAGAACTTGAGATTAAATTATATGAAGCCAGAAGAAAAATTGAGAAAGAGACTTTAAAGAATAATTTAAATAGCTTTTATATATGCTCATTTAGTTCAAAATCAATAATCTATAAGGGAATGTTTTTAGCAGAAGCTTTATCTGATTTTTATCCTGATTTAAAAGACAATAGATTCATTTCACGTTATGTAATATTTCATCAAAGATTTTCTACAAATACCTCACCAAGTTGGGATTTGGCTCAACCATTTAGGTCATTGGCACATAATGGGGAGATAAATACATTAAAAGGAAATATAAACTGGATGAAAGTCCACGAACAAGAGATGTTCAGTCCAATATTTGAGGATATTGAAAATATTAAGCCGGTAATTCCATCAGGAAATTCTGATTCAGCCTCTTTGGATAATGTATTTGAATTATTGCATATATCAGGTCATTCAGCACCATTGTCTAAATTGATGTTAATTCCTGACGCTTGGTCAAAAAAAAGTAAAACTTTATCTCGAGATCAAAGACAACTATTCAATTTTTTAAATAGTACAATGGAACCTTGGGATGGACCAGCCGCCATTGCAGCTACAGATAATGAGTGGGCAATAGTTGCCAATGATAGAAATGGATTGAGACCATTAAGATACACGATTACAAAAGACGAATTACTTTTTGCAGGATCAGAGTCAGGAATGGTAGAGTTTGATGAAAATTTGATTTTATCAAAAGGCAGACTTGGTCCAGGGGATATACTTGGAGTTAGAATAGATAAAGGAAATGTTTATTCAAATAGTGAGATCAAAAATTATCTAGCTAAGGAATATAAAGGATTTAACAATCAAATTATAGATTTAGATAAAAAATTTCAGATAAAAAATGAAAAGAAAATCTTTGATGATTTAGACCTTAGAAGAAGACAACATTGTTTTGGTTACAGCTTGGAAGATTTAGAACTAATTTTGCACCCAATGATTGCTGAAGAAAAAGAGGCTACCGGATCTATGGGGGACGATACACCTCTTGCAGTTTTATCTGATAAATACAGACCTCTATATCATTATTTTAGACAAAATTTTAGTCAGGTAACAAATCCGCCAATAGACTCTTTAAGAGAAAATAAAGTAATGAGTTTAAAAACAAGATTTGGAAATCTTGGGAATATTTTGGATTTTAATAATTTAACAGAAAAAAATATTTATGTTTTAGAAAGTCCTATACTATCTAATTCTCAATTTGAAAATTTTTTATCCTATTTTGGAGAAAATTATAAAATTATAGATTGCTCATTTACTACTTCAGAAAATCTGGATAATGCAATAAAAAAAATTACTAAGGAATCAGAAATTGCTGTAAGAGAAGGAAAAACTCAGATTGTTTTATCGGATAAAAACTTATCAAATGAAAAACTACCTATTCCAATGCTTTTATGTGTAGGGGCAATTAATACACATTTAATTAATCTCAAGTTAAGGGGGTATGTATCAATAAACGTTCAAACTGGAGAAGCATTAGATACACATTCATTTGCTACATTAATTGGAGCTGGTGCCACGACAGTTAATCCTTATCTTGCATTGGATAGTATATACCAAAGATTTCAAAAAAAATTATTCCTAGATATTACTTTTGATGATTGTGTTAAAAAATATATTAAATCAATAAACAAGGGGCTTTTAAAAATAATGTCAAAAATGGGTATATCAGTTATTAGCTCGTATAGAGGCGGTTGTAATTTTGAAACAGTTGGTCTCAGCAGGACTATTGTGAATGAATATTTTCCAGGAGTACTTTCAAAAATTTCAGGTATTGGGCTTAATGGAATAGAAAAAAAAATAAGAAAAAATCATGAAGATGCATTTAAAAATGATTCTAATATTCTTCCTATTGGAGGTTTATATAAATTTAGAAAAGATGGGGAAATACATCAATATCAAGGAAGATTAATACATATGTTACAAACGGCGGTTTCAAAAAATTCATATGATTTATATAAAAAATACACAAAAGGAATATATGACTTACCACCGATTAATTTAAGAGATTTAATTGATTACAGGCAAAGATATTTAAATGAGCCTTTAGATATCTCCCAAGTAGAACCTGTGGAAAATATTTTAAAAAGATTTGGAAGTGGAAGTATGTCACATGGAGCCTTATCTAAAGAAGCTCATGAAACCTTAGCTATTGCAATGAATAAAATAAAGGGAGCATCATGTAGTGGTGAAGGAGGAGAGGATGAAAATAGATTTAAAAAACTTGCTAATGGACAGTCTTCAAATTCTAGAGTTAAGCAAATAGCCTCTGCCAGATTTGGTGTTACAATTAACTATTTAAATAATTGTAATGAAATTGAAATTAAAATTGCACAAGGCGCTAAGCCAGGAGAAGGAGGACAATTACCTGGTTTTAAAGTAACAAAAGAAATTGCAAGATTAAGACACTCAACTCCAGGCGTAAGTCTTATATCACCACCTCCCCATCATGATATATATTCAATAGAGGACTTGGCACAGTTAATTTATGACTTGAAACAAATAAATCCAAATGCGAGGGTAGGCGTTAAGTTAGTAGCATCTTCAGGTATAGGGACAATTGCAGCTGGGGTCGCCAAAGCTAAGGCAGACATTATTTTAATATCTGGTCATAATGGTGGCACTGGTGCTACACCTCAAACAAGTGTCAAATATGTTGGAGTTCCGTGGGAAATGGGTTTAACTGAAGCTAACCAAGTACTTACATTAAATAACCTAAGACATTCTGTAACACTAAGAACAGATGGCGGGATAAAGACTGGTAGAGATGTAGTGATAGCTGCAATGATGGGCGCAGAGGAATTTGGAATTGCAACTACAGCATTAGTAGCAATGGGATGTATAATGGTAAGGCAATGCCACTCAAATACATGTCCAGTTGGAATTTGTACACAAGATGATGAGTTAAGAAAAAAATTTACTGGAACTCCAGAAAAGGTAATAAATTTATTTACTTTTGTAGCTAGCGAAGTAAGGGAAATTTTAGCTGAGTTAGGGTTTAAAAGTTTAAATGAAATAATAGGAAGAACAGACTTATTGAAGCAAATAAGCAAAGGATCTCCAAATTTGGATGATTTAGATCTTAACCCACTTTTTGTTCAAGCTGATCCAGGAGAAAATAAAAGATATTGTGAAAAAAGTGTAATCACCCAAGTACCTGATACACTTGATCAAAAAATATGGTCAGAAATTGAGAGCTTAATTGATAAAAAAAAATCAATTGATAGGATTTTTAAAATTAAGAACACACATAGAGCTGTAGGAACTAGAATTTCTTATAACCTATATAAAAAGTTCGGTTATAATAAATTGGAAGAAAATTCAGTAGAAATTAATTTTAAAGGATCAGCCGGTCAATCTTTTGGTGCTTTTGCAACAAAAGGTTTGAAGTTAAATCTCGAAGGAGATGCAAACGATTATGTCGGAAAAGGGTTATCTGGTGCAACAATATCAATTAGATTACATAATAAAAGTGAGTTAATACCAAACCAAAATACAATAATTGGGAATACAGTTTTATATGGAGCAACCTCTGGTTTTTTATATGCTTCAGGTCAAGCTGGAGATAGATTTGCAGTTAGAAACTCTGGAGCAACTTCCGTTATAGAGGGATGCGATTCAAATGGGTGTGAATACATGACTGGTGGAAATGTAGTAATTTTAGGAAATGTAGGTGATAATTTTGCAGCAGGTATGACAGGTGGAATGGCATTTATATATGATAAAGAAAAAGAATTTGAGAAAAAAGTTAATACAGACACAGTTGTATACCAGAAAATAGAGACAGATTTTTGGAAAAAGTTTTTACTAAATTTAATAAAAAATCATTATCAAGAAACTCACTCAAAAATTGCAAAAGAAATACTTGATAATTTTGATTATGAGCTTAATTTTTTTTATCAGGTTTGTCCAAAAGAAATGTTGGATAAACTTAAAAATCCAATCTCTAATAAAAAATTTATATTTAAAGCTAGTTAATTATTTTTTTAACAATTTTATTTAACTCACTTAGGATTATCTTTAAATTTTTTTTAGAAGACAAACTGTGATTTCCATTTTTGATTATTCTTAATTTTTTGTAAGAATTTGGGAATAAATTGAGAATTTTTTTAGAATAAATTATTGGAACACTTTTATCATTATTTCCATGCAGCATTGTAATAAATATTTTATTATTAAATTTTTTATTTAAAACTTTATTATTTTTTTTCCTACCATCTCTTATAAGTTGATGTGTGATTAAATATTCGTATTGACCATTTTTTAAATTAAATTCTCCCTTTTTAGTAATTTCTTTTTTAATTCTTTTGTTAAATTTATTCCACATTAGTCTCGTTGTAAATTCAGGAGCCGAACCAATTCCTATAAAACCTTTAATTTGTTTGCTGAATGATTTAAATAAAATTAATGATAACCACGCCCCCATACTTGATCCAATCAGTATAAAATTATTACTACCAACAACTTTTTTAATTGCTTTTTTTGCATCATTACTCCAAATGCTAATATTTCCTTTTTTAAATAAACCAGATGATTCACCGTGACCAGAATATTCCATCGATAAAAAACCTATTTTTTTTTTTATAGCGTATTTTCTTAATGTGTTTGGTTTTTTTCCCACAATATTAGATGCAAAACCTGGCAAAAAAATAAGATATAGGTTTTTTTTGAAATAATTGCTTATATATCTAAGTTTTTTTGTTTTAGAAATTTTAAGATATTTGTATTTTTTCATGTAAAATTTACACAAGTAATCTGTTATTATATTATTTTACCATATGTCATCTAAATTAAAAGTTTTACAAGTAATCCCCAGGCTAGGGTATGGAGGCGCAGAAACAGGTTGTTATGATCTAGCTCATTACCTTCATGAAAATGATTGCTCTTCATTTATCGTCACCAGTGGCGGAGAATTGTTAAAGTACATTAATAAAAAAAAAGTTAAATTGATAAGATTGCCTGTGCATAGCAAAAATCCAATTTTAATATTATTAAATGCAATTATCTTGGTAATGATAATTTTGATATTTAATATAAACATCGTTCACGCTAGAAGTAGAGCCCCAGCGTGGTCATGTTTAATTGCGACTAAAATAACTGGAAGAAAATTTGTTACAACTTTTCATGGCACCTATACTTTTAAAAGTTCATTAAAAAAATTTTATAATTCAATTATGCTGAGGTCAGATTTAATAATTGCAGGTACAAATTTCATATTTTCTCATATAAAAGAAAATTATTCTAAATATCTTAAACCACAGAAAAAGTTTTTAGTAATTTTTAGAGGAATAAATACAGACTTTTATAATCCCAAAAAAATTAAAGATTCTGACGTAGATTTACTAAAAAAAAAATGGAATCTTCCAGAAAATAAAAAAATTATTTTATTACCTGGACGACTTACAAGTTGGAAAGGTCAAGAAATGTTTTTAGAGTCCTTAGAAAAATTAAAGAAAGTTGCTCCTGATATAGATTTTTTGGCAGTAATAGTTGGAAGTGAACAAGGTAGAAATATTTATAAAAAAAAGTTATTGAGATTGGTTGATCAATATAGGCTTATAAACGAAGTTAAGTTTGTAGATAGTATTGGGCTTATGCCTGTAGCATATAAATTATCAACAATTGTTGTATCCTCTTCTATAGAACCAGAAGCTTTCGGTAGAGTTTCTGTCGAGGCCCAAGCAATGGAAAAACCAATTATTGCAAGTAATATAGGCGGCTCAAGGGAAACCATAATGGATGAAAAAACCGGTTTTTTGTTTGAGGCTGGAAATTCTGAAAAATTAAGTAAAAAATTAGCAGAAGTCTTAAATTTAAGTGATGTAACATTAAATGGCATAGGATCTGAGGGAAGAAAAAATATAATATTAAAATTTAATGTTGAAAAAATGTGTTTTTCTACTTATTCAGAGTACAAGAAACTAATAAATTAATGCCAAATATAACTTTACCAGACGGAAAAATACTTAATTTTAAAAATAAAGTTACAGGTTTAGAAGTAGCAGAAAAAATAAGTAAATCACTCTCAAAGCAGGCCTTGCTTATAAGCGTTGATGGAAACTTAAAAGATTTAAGCTATGATATTGAAAAAGACTGTTCAATTAAAATTTTTACAGCTAAAGACAAAGAAGGTCTAGAAACAATAAGACATGATACTGCCCATATACTAGCGATGGCCGTACAAGAGCTTTTTCCTGGAACGCAAGTAACAATTGGGCCTGTAATTGAAAATGGATTTTATTATGACTTTGCTAGAACAAAAGCTTTCACAGAGGAAGATTTACGTAAAATAGAAAAAAAAATGTTGGATATAGTTGAAAGGGACGAACCAACCCATAGAGAGGTATGGAAAAGAGACGAAGCTGTTGAACATTTTAAAAAAGCAGGTGAAGTTTATAAAGCTGAAATAATAAAAGATATACCAAAAGAAGAGGAAGTTTCAGTATACTTTCATGGCAAATGGCACGATTTGTGCAGAGGACCTCATTTGTCATCTACTGGTAAAATTGGAAAGAATTTTAAACTTACAAAAGTCTCAGGTGCTTATTGGAGAGGAGACTCTAATAATGAAATGCTTCAAAGAATTTATGGAACATCATGGACATCAAAAAAAGAACTTGATCAATACTTAGAGAGAATAGAAGAAGCTGAAAAAAGAGATCATAGAAAAATAGGAAAAGAAATGGATCTTTTTCACTTTAGGGAAGAAAGCCCAGGATCAGTTTTTTGGCATGATAAGGGTTGGAATTTATTTCAAAAACTTATTTCATATATGAGGTCTAAACAAGACAGCGCAGGGTATAAGGAAATAAATACCCCCGAAGTTCTCGATAGGTCTTTATGGGAAAAATCTGGTCACTGGGAAAAATTTGGGGAAAATATGTATACTTCAAAAACACCAGATGAAAAAGTTTTTGCAATAAAACCTATGAATTGTCCAGGATGTGTTCAAGTTTTTAATCAAGGTTTAAAGAGTTATAGAGATCTACCTTTAAAAATGTCAGAGTTTGGAAAAGTTCATAGATATGAGCCATCAGGGGCATTACATGGATTACTTAGGGTTAGAGCATTTACCCAAGATGATGCACATATTTTTTGCACTGAAAATCAAATTACTGAAGAATGTGTTTCAGTTACAAATTTAATTCTCGAAATATATAAAGATTTAGGTTTTGAAAATGTAATTTTAAAATACTCTGATAGACCAGAAGTTCGAGTTGGAGAAGATAAGATTTGGGACAAATCTGAGGCAGCTCTTTTGAAAGCAATAGAGGCAACAAATCTTGAATACACTATTAACAAAGGAGAGGGTGCTTTTTATGGACCAAAAATAGAATTTGTTTTAAGGGACGCAATAGGAAGAGATTGGCAATGCGGTACACTCCAAGTAGATTTAAATCTCCCAGGCAGGCTAGGCGCTTCATACGTAGATAAAGATGGAACAAAAAAAGTTCCAGTAATGCTTCATAGGGCTCTATTTGGTTCTCTAGAAAGATTTATAGGTATACTCATAGAACATTACTCAGGAAAACTTCCTTTATGGATGTCTCCATTACAAACAATGATCATACCAGTATCTAATGATTTTGAAGATTATGCTAAAAAAGTAAATATAGAAATAAAAAAAAATGGAATTTCTAGTGAGGTAGATTTAAAAAATCACAATCTAAATTACAAAATAAGGGAACATTCTATGAAAAAAATACCACTTCTGTTAATTTGTGGAAAAAAAGAAGTTGACTCTAACTCAGTAACTATTAGAAGATTGGATTCTAATAAACAAGAAACTATGGAATTAAAAAAATTTTTAAAAGAATTTTCTACATCAAGCAAAGCCCCTTCCAACTAAGTGCCAGATTTTAAGCAAAATTACTTTCAGAGAAAAACAAAACCAAAAGGTCCAAGATCTAATCACAGAATAACATCTTCTGAAATTCAAGTTATAGGAAGTGATGGAGTTAATCTTGGAATATTAAATCTAAATGATGCAGTTAACAGAGCTAAAAATGAAGGACTTGATCTTATAGAAATATCACCGAATGCAAAACCACCAGTATGTAAGATAATGGATATGGGTAAGTATAAATACGACCAACAGAAAAAAGCTAATAAAGCAAAAAAAAAACAAAAAAAAATTGAACTAAAAGAAATTAAATTAAGACCTGTAACCGAAGTTCACGATTATACTTTTAAAATTAAACATGCCCAGAAATTTTTATCAAAAGGGGATAAAGTAAAGTTTACAATAAGGTTTAAAGGTAGAGAAATGCAGCATACAAATTTAGGAAATGTCCTAATGGATAAAATCAAAAAGGATATGGAGTCTATAGGTAAAGTAGAATTACAGCCAAAGTTTGATGGTAAACAAATGATAATGGTAATTCAGCCATTATAACAAATATTTGTAGTTGTAAAATAAATCTAATGTTTGTATAACCCGTAAAAATTATGCCAAAATTAAAAACAAAAAGCTCTGCAAAAAAAAGATTTAAAATTTCATCTAAAGGCAAAGTAATAATGGCCCAAGCTGGAAAAAGACACGGAATGATTAAGAGAACAAATTCTCAAATAAGAAAACAAAGAGGCACAACAGTAATGTCAAAACAAGATAGCAAGATAGTAAAATCTTACATGCCTTATAACTTAAGAGGATAATATGGCGAGAGTAAAAAGAAGCGTTACAAGCAAAGCAAAACATAAAAAAGTTTTTAAAGCTGTTAAAGGTCAATGGGGTCGGAGAAAAAATACAATCCGTGTTGCGCGTCAAGCTATGGAAAAAGCCATGCAGTACGCATATAGAGATAGAAGAAATAAAAAAAGAGATTTTAAATCACTTTGGATCCAGAGGATTAATGCAGGCGTTAGATCTGAGGGACTTACCTATTCAAAATTCATTAATGGTTTAAATAAATCAGGAATAAAGATTGATAGAAAAATTCTAGCAGAAATAGCATACGACAATCCAGAGGCATTTAAAACCATAGTTAAAAAAGCACAATCTGCTTTAAATTAATCTTCACTATTGTTTTTCTGAAGTTAACAAATAATCTACAAGAATGTCCGATATTAAAAAAATAAAAAACGATTATATCCAAAAGTTAGATGAAAAGTTATCTTTTGAAAATATCAATAAAATTAGATCTGAACTATTTGGAAAAAGTGGAATTATTTCTTTAGAATTTAAAAAACTAGGTTCAGTTTCAGCTATTGAGAGAAAAAAGTTTGCTTCAGAACTAAATACTCTAAAGGATGAACTTACTGAAAAAATTAATAATAAAATTAAATTAATTGAAATTGAAGAAATTAATTTAAAACTTAAAACTGAAAAAGTTGATGTAACTTTGCCAGAAAGAGGTTTTGATAGTGGAAAGATACATCCTGTATCACAGGTAATAGATGAAATATCCTCGATTTTTTCTGAAATAGGATTTAGTGTAGAGGAAGGTCCTGATATTGAAAATGAATATAATAATTTCACAGCACTTAATACGCCCGATAATCATCCTGCCAGAGACATGCATGATACGTTTTATTTGGATAATAAAAAAGAATTTTTATTAAGAACCCATACGTCTCCAGTTCAGGTAAGAACAATGTTAAAAGGGAAACCCCCATTCAAAATAATTGCACCAGGAAGAACCTATAGGTCTGACAGTGACCAAACCCATGCACCGATGTTTCATCAGGTAGAGGGATTGCACATTGATAAAAATATAAATATGGGACACTTGAAAGGATGTTTAGACTATTTCATTAAGGAATTTTTTGAGATTAAAAAAATTAAAATGAGATTCAGACCTAGTCATTTTCCATTCACAGAACCCTCTGCAGAAGTTGATATTGGATATAAAATAATCGATGATAAAATAGTAATAGGTGAGGGAGATAAATGGTTAGAAATATTAGGTTGTGGAATGGTTCACCCCAATGTACTCAAAAATGTAAAAGTTGATCCAGATAAATACCAAGGATATGCATTTGGAATAGGTATAGATAGGCTAGCAATGTTAAAGTACGGGATTAATGACTTAAGAGCTTTTTTTGAAACCGATTATAGGTGGCTAACCCACTTTGGCTTTGATCCATTGGATGTTCCTTCAAGTTACAGAGGATTGAGTAGATGAAATTTACATTTGATTGGCTCAAAGAACATTTAGAAACTAGAAATATAGAAAATCAAATTATTCAAAAACTTACTGATATCGGTCTAGAAGTTGAAAATCACGAAAGTATTAACTCTAATACTGATGATTTTATAGTAGCAAAAATTATTAATACTGAAAAACATCCAAATGCAGATAGATTAAAAGTATGCGATGTGGATATCGGAAAAAAAAATAATGTTAAGGTAGTTTGTGGAGCGCCAAATGCAAAAAATGATTTATTAACAGTTTATGCTGGTCCTGGTACAATTATTCCAAAAAATCAAATTAAGCTTTCAGTTAGTAAAATCAGAGGTGTTACTTCATACGGAATGCTTTGCTCAGAATCAGAACTTAATTTATCTGAAGAGAGTAAAGGAATAATTGAACTTGAGAATAAAAGATACTTAAAAAAGATTGGGGAAAGATATTTTAAAAATAGTAGTCAAAAAGTTATAGATTTATCAATAACTCCCAATAGACCTGATTGTTTAGGTGTTAGAGGAGTTGCCAGGGATCTCGCCGCGGCTGGCTCGGGTAAATTAAAAAAAATTTTAACCCCTAAATTAAAACAAAATGGTACACAAAAAATAAAGGTAAAAATAACTAAAGATAAAAATCAAGGTTGTACAATGTTTGGTAGTTGCTTAATTAAAGGTGTAACTAATAAAGAAAGTCCAAAGTGGCTAAAAGATAAAATATTATCTTTGGGACAAAAGCCAATATCTGCAATTGTAGATATAACTAATTATGTGATGTTTGATTTGAATAGACCTTTACACGCTTATGATGCAGATAAAATTAACAAAGAAATTGTAGTAAGAAATTCCAAAAAAGGAGAAACATTCGAAGCACTTGATAATAAAAAATATACTACAGATAATCAAATGTGCGTTATATCTGATAAATCTGGTATTTTAGGCTTGGGAGGAATTATAGGTGGTGTACGATCTGGGACAGAAATAAGTACTAAAAATATTTTGTTAGAGGCAGCATATTTTAATCCTAGGTCAATTAGAAAGACTTCAAAAAAACTAAGTATTGATACCGATGCTAAGTATAGGTTTGAAAGGGGAATTGATCCAGAGTCAGTTAAAATTGGATTACAGAAAGCAACAAAACTAATTATAGAGATTTGTGGTGGTGAAGCATCTAAATTTGATATTCAGTTAATAAAAAAAGAAAAAAAAAAATACATCAATTTTCAATTATCATTATTTAAAAAAATTAGTGGTTTTAAAATTAAAGATAAAGAAATTTTTAAAATTTTAAGTGATCTGGGTTTTAAAATTAAAAAACAAAAAAATAATTTTAATTTATTAGTTCCTTCATGGAGACCTGACATAAGTCAGCCAATTGATATAGTTGAAGAAATAGTAAGAGTTAAAGGTTATGAAAATATAAAAATAATTGAACCAGAAAAAAATAGATTTAAACCAACTTTAAACAAAAAACAGAAGCTGTTTCATTTTCTTCAGCGATCAGTTGCATCAAAAGGTTATTTAGAAAGTATAACCTGGTCCTTTACAGACTCAAAAATTAATGATTTTTTTAAAGAGGATAAAAAAAATTTAGAAATTGTTAATCCAATAAGTGCAGATTTAAACGTTCTTAGAAACTCAATCTTTCCAAATCAAATTTACTACCTAAAAAAGAATTTAGATAGAGGTGTTAGAGATATATCTTTTTTTGAAATAGGACCAATATTCATTGGAAACAAGCCAGGAGAACAGCTAACAGTTCTAGGTGCCTTAAAAGCTGGGAAAAATAATAGATTAAGTTGGAACGAAAAAGATAGAAATATAGACTTATTTGATGCAAAAAAAGATGTAATTAAAACTTTAGTAGAGTCTGGATTTGACAGAGATAAAATGGTTATACTTGATAAAAGTCCTTCTTATTATCATCCTGGAAAATCTGGATGTATCTATTTAAGTGAAGATGATAGTAAACCAGTAGCTTTTTTTGGGGAGATTCATCCTAATATAATAAAAAAATTAGAAATTAACACTGAGTCATTAGTCTGTTTTGAAATTTATTTAGATTATATTAAAAATACTAATAAAAAACTTAAAGATCAAAAAACAAAATATAAGTACTCAGATTTTCAAAAATCAGAGAGAGATTTTGCATTTATAATAGACAAAGAATTCAAAGTTGAAGAATTAGTAAAAATTATATCCTCAGTTAATAAAAATTTAATTAAATCAGTAAAAGTTTTTGACGTCTATGAAGGTGAAAATATACCTTCTGATAAAAAATCTATAGCTTTGAATGTCACAATACAATCCTATGATAAAGCCCTTAACGATAATGATTTGGAAAAAATTAACAACTCTATAATAAGATCAGTTGAAAATGTTCCAGGGGCTAAAATTAGATCTTAATTATGTCTAATACTATTGAAAATATAAGAAACTTCGCAATCATTGCACATATTGACCATGGAAAATCTACTATTGCGGATAGAATTATTCATAAATGTGGAGGTCTTAGTGATAGAGAAATGAAAGCACAAGTTCTTGATTCAATGGATATTGAGAGAGAAAGAGGAATTACAATTAAAGCCCAAACAGTTAAGTTAAACTATACTTCTAAAAATGGAAAAAAATATGTTTTGAATATAATTGACACACCAGGTCATGTTGATTTTAGCTATGAGGTTAGTAGGTCATTGTATGCATGCGAAGGCTCAATATTAATTGTTGATAGCACTCAAGGAGTGGAAGCACAAACTTTAGCAAATGTTTATCAAGCACTTGATACTAATCACGAAATAATACCAGTATTAAATAAAATTGATTTACCGGCATCAGATATAGATAGGACAAATAAACAGATAGAAGATGTAATAGGGATTGACACTTCAAATACAGTTCCTTGCTCAGGAAAAACTGGAGAAGGGATAGATGAAATTTTAGAACAAATTATTCAAACTCTACCAGCTCCTACTGGAAAAAAAAATGATAATTTAAAGTGTTTATTGGTAGATAGTTGGTACGATACTTATCTCGGAGTAGTCATATTGGTAAGAGTTATAGATGGAAAAATTTCAAAAAATATGAAAATAAAAATGATGTCCACAAATCAAGAACATTTTGTAGAAAAAGTGGGCGTTTTTACCCCAAAAGCCAAAAACATTGACGAACTAAACGCCGGTGAAATTGGATTTATTACCACTGGAATAAAAATATTATCAGATACCAAAGTAGGAGATACTATTTGTGATGCAAATAATCCTTTAAAAGAAGCTTTGCCAGGTTTTAAACCGAGTAAACCAGTAGTATTTTGTGGGTTATTTCCAGTAGATAGCTCAGAATACCAAAAACTCAAAGATGGTTTGGCAAAACTTCAGTTAAATGATGCAAGTTTCTCGTACGATGCAGAGTCTTCATCTGCATTAGGTTTGGGTTTTAGGTGTGGATTTCTAGGACTTTTACACCTAGAAATTGTTACAGAAAGACTTGAAAGAGAATTTGATATAAATCTTTTAACAACAACTCCAGGCGTTGTTTACAAAGTTCATATGAACGATGGTGAAATTAAAGATTTACAAAACCCCTCGAGCTTACCAAATCCAACAAAAATTAAATTAATTGAGGAGCCATGGATAAAAGCAACAATAATTACTCCTGACGAATATTTAGGTTCAATAATTAAATTATGTCAGGACAAAAGAGGTGTTCAAACTAATCTTAGTTATTCAGGTAATCGCGCTGTATTAAATTATAATATACCTCTTAATGAGGTAGTCTTTGATTTTAATGATAGATTAAAATCTATGACAAGTGGTTATGCTAGTTTTGATTATGAAATTTCTGATCATAAAGAGGGCGATCTAGTCAAACTTGGTATCTTAGTGAATGGTGAGACTGTTGATGCACTAGCTATGATGGTACATAAAAGTTTTGCTCAAACAATAGGTAGAGAAGTTTGTGAAAAATTAAAAGACTTGATACCAAGACACAATTTTATGATACCAATCCAAGCAGCCATAGGTGGCAAAATTATAGCTAGAGAAACGATTAAAGGTTTTAAAAAAGATGTTTTAACAAAAATTCATGGAGGTGGAGCAAGAGATAGAAAAAGAAAACTTTTAGATAAACAAAAAAGAGGAAAGATGAGATCTAAACAGTTTGGAAAAGTAGAAATACCTCAAGAAGCATTTATAGGTGTACTTAAAATAAATAAAGAAATTTAATTATTTTTGATTTTATCTAAAAATCTTAAAATATTAAGACTTTTTGTATTCAATACCTTATGATTTTTTTTACTTAAAAAATATTCAAATGTACCATTGATTTGGTTAAATTTTTTGACTTTTACTTTTTTATTTGAATTTTTTAAAAATAGTTTTATATCGCCTCCTTGAACAATTTTTTTTGAGAAAAAAAAATTTATTTCAATACATCCTTTTTCACCCAAAATGCTTAGGTTATTTCTGTAAGGAAGATTAAACCCCCAATGAAAACTTCCTATTATTTTTTTTTTTATTTTTAAAATCAAAGATCCCGATTTATCAATTTTATTTTTTTTTGAAAAATTAATATTCTTTTTTATTATCT
>MDTE01005054.1_pt1 | contig 24201 bp, 31 predicted proteins | sample 811231 | NCBI WGS metagenome assembly MDTE01 (sample SAMN05326651, study PRJNA326480) | marine metagenome | isolation source: seawater | place: Indian Ocean: Red Sea | collected 2010 | reverse complement strand
CTTGTTCCATTAATAAGAGTTAATTCGATTTGATCATCATCCACTGGAGGGATGAATATTTCTCCGAGTACTCGTCCAAACTTACCTGTACCAGATGATTTAAGGATAAATTTATTATCATTACTTTTCAACAATTCTGTTAATCGATATTTAGCTCCAAGTCCGTATCTTTTTTCGTCTAAGTCTCTGGTACGAGATTCGGGAGTATCGATACCCATAAATCTGATTCGTTTATCAACGTGAACATTGAATCCCAAATCTATGTAAGAATCTATGGTATCTCCGTCAACAATTCTTTTTACTCTTCCTTCATACTCAAACATTTTTCCTCTATAACGTGTTTCTCCTGATGCTCGTCTAGTTCTGTTAAGTCTTTAAATGTTTCATCACATTCAAAACAACTAGCCCAGCCCCATTTTTTATAGTGCTCCATATCAACGATTCTAATTTCGTTCTTGGAAATCATCGAACCTGTGTATCTTAACGTAATTGATCTTCAATTCATCCAATTTCGTATAGCACCTTAGTATCTCTCGGTCAATCCAGTTTTTCTTTCCGTTGAATTGTCCGACAACAAACAAAAATTGTAGATATATTAACCATACCATTTTCATTTGGTCCTCCTCTAATCAAAATATAACCAATATATTCCTATTAGGGTTGCGATGAAAGCTATTGTGGCGTAGTCAGTAAAACTCAGCCACTCCTTATACCATTTCCAAGGATTCATTTTCCTTGTCCTCTATATTTCTTCCAACCCTTTCTCTTATGCTTATTTTTAGGTCGGGAATTACTAGAACATCCTATTGAAGTTCTTTTGGGTACTGATTGCCAGGTCTTTGCATTTGCCTGTTTAAAAGCTGATCGAGCCATTTTCTTTATTTGTCTTGAGTCATAATATAAAGCTGGGTAGAGCCTAGACTATCTCGAAAGAAACTTTTGCATCACCGCTCTCGATGTTTGTGTAGCAATTAGTTTCTACTCCTTCACCCTGTGGCACGTACCGTCGGGACTTTTGGAGGAGAATCTCTTAACTTCATCTAGGTGGAGCACTTTATTCACGACAGGCATCGAAGTCCGTCCCTTCGATTCTGGCTTTAGTGTCGTTTGCCCAGCTGATCTTACCAAACCCAACTAACATAAGAATATCTAGTTCCTTTTGTCACCGGGGTAACATAATGAGGAAACAGAAAACAAGAAGGAAATACATACAAATCTCCTTTTTCTGTTTCCAATAAATCTCCGTCTTTGTCATCAAACATATAGGTTTCACCACCTTCATAATCATCATTTAAATGACCTATAATAGAAAGGATCGGAACTCCTTTTCGTACACCATCAAACATAGAATGAATATGGTCGCAATGAACTTTCATTTCTTGACCTGGGAAGTATAGTATAAATTTTATTCCAGTATATCCTTCCCATCCACTAAACCAATAAAAATCTAAGCCCCGAACATATTCCTCTAAAGCACCTCGTAATTTTTTTATTATTACATCGTTTAAATCTTCAACTTTATTCTGGAGAGTCATTTCTGGATCTCCTGATTGAATAAGGTCGCCTGCATAAGTGGCAGGGTGCATCTTTTCAATATCTATAACTTCTGATTCTTTTTCTACTCCAGCCGGAGGTATATTTTCAAATACTGGTAAAGATGTAGTCGGTATATACCATCCGTGTTTCTTCCACTTGCACGTATTCAAATCACTTATAGCTTTTTCACAAAAATCATCATCTAAAAAATTCTTTTTGTGAAAAACATAATCTTCAATGTTTTTCTTCAATGTTTGTTTTTGTTCCTATAATCTGCAATCGCTCCTTTAATAGCGTCTTCCGCCAATACAGAGCAATGAATTTTGACAGGTGGTAGTGAAAGTTCTTCCACGATGTGAGTATTCTGAACCGTACTTGCTTCGTCCAAAGACTTATCCTTAATCCACTCAGTTGCCAGAGAAGAAGCCGCAATTGCAGATCCGCACCCAAAAGTTTTAAATTTGGCATCAACAATCTTTTCATTTTCGTCTACTTTAATCTGTAGTTTCATAACATCACCACATTCTGGAGCACCCACAAGACCAGTCCCAACACTACTATCCCCAGGGTCCAAAGAACCAACATTATGTGGTCTTTCATAGTGATCTAATACTTTTTCGGAGTAAGCCATTATCTAGTTAAAGCAAGTATTTTTGATATCTGTGCATCTAATACTGGTGCTCTACCAGGCCAATGTATGTATGCTTTATCCGGGTTACTCTTTAGATTCCTCAGCAGTGGAATAATCAATTTTTCCAATGCCTTAAGTTTCTTAGTTTTATACTCTTCAAATTCGGTCTTTTTTGCTTCCAGTTCAGCTTCAGAGGCTTCCTGTCTAGCTAATAGATCGGCTAAATTATTATTGATATCACCAAAATCTACTTGTCCGTCACCATCAAAATCTAACTCACGGACTTCATTGACTGCCTGTTCCATTGTATCGAGTTTATCTTCAATGCTACTCAAATCTACATTCACTTCTGGAGCATTGACTGTGGTATCTTTCGCTAAAATTTTAGCTTGATTTGCTTCAATCACATCCAATTTATTTTGAATCGGAGTCATATCAGGCATATCACCAGCGGTAAGTGCATCTACCTTTTCAAGTGCAATAATTTGATCCAATTTATTTTCAAGACTACTCAGATCAACATCTACGGATTCGGTATTTGTTACTCCTTCAGCAGGGATTAGGGCTATTATTGCATCTAGTTTTTGAGTGATTGGTCCTAAATCGGACGATATTGCTTGTGTCGTTTTAGTTACAACCGCTTCATTTGCATCGGCTTCATCAGTATCGGAAAAAGAGAACCCCCAATCAAAATCGGCTTCTTCTATCGTACCGTCTTCCGTTTCTATTTCAGACATTTGTTGTTCTCCAATATTACGTTTGTATACTATTTATATAATTTCTGTCATCTGATTACTACCACCCTTTACTTCGACATATCCAGAGTTTGGTGTTCTATTAATTTGTGCTAATGAATCAAAATGTTCAAATCCATAAGCATCTTCACATAAATGACAATCATAGCATTGGTTCTTACAATTCGGAAGAGCCTTGCACATTTTAACCCCAGCTTCGGTTTTGTAAGGATGAACAATGTTTTTAAAGTATTCCTTTACTCGTGGTACAGTTTTTTCATAGTGTATAAAATATCTTTCTTTGTCTTCTTCGGTCGGAGTCGTAACATATCCAAGACCATTCCAATTACTCAAGAATCCAGTACCCAGATCATAAACATCCTTGAATGATCTAGCAACAAAAATGTCCTCTGGGACTCCCCTCTTATCAGATGGTGCGATATATGACCAACAAGCATATGATTCTGGTCTTGAACCAGCGAACGGCGATTTAAGTCTTCCGCTAAACTTGAAAACATCTACCAGTTCGTTATACATATCGAACCGCTCGTTAGTGTCCCATACACAAGAAGTTCCAATACGAGGTAGCTGATTCATTCTACTAGAAAATCTCCATTTATTACAAGAAATATCTGCTAGAGTTAAGAAATAATCTTTCCCCATTGTGCTTCCAATCCACGGTTGGACAATATCGTGTTCTTGTTTGAAAGGACAAAAAGGCATACATCCTTCCGATGCTAAGAGGTAAGTAGTGATTCCTCTATTTTTCGCACATTTGGACATTCTCCTCAATTCGGATAAATTTCTATTGATAGACCTGTCAATCTGTATTAAATCATAACCCAAAGCGTGTTGGTCAACCATTTGTTGAGTATTCACGATTATATGATTTACAGTATTTTTCCATTTCATTTCTGGAAAATTCTTCTGTAAATGTCCGCTTCCCATCAAATGAATATTTCCGATTGTACACATTCTAAGACCACGCTCGTAGAATTCTCCAAGATATTTGATAAATGAGTTTCTAACGGCATCGTTGGTCAAAATTTCTACAGGATGAGTCTCCTGATTAATTGTCATAGAGATGGGAATATCGTACTCTTCCTGTATTTTGAAAAGATTATCGATTTGTTTGTCGGTAGCTTCCTTACCCATTACATCTCCATAACGCCTATGGGTACCACCAAATTCGTAATGAAAAGATTTTGCAAAATAGATATCAGCTATTTCTTCTCTGTAGGAAGGATGAGCATTCTTGATAATGTTATAGAAAAAGTTCTCATTATCTGCTTGGTGATTTACATCATACCTGACAAAATCATCAGGTCCGTCCATCACCGTTTTTAGAATGTCATTATGGGGAAGTGAGAATTTTCTGGCGAATTGGTTCATTATATAATCCTTGTGTTTATCGTTTAATATTTGACTCCTATATTATATTTAGGCACAAGTTGCCAGTCAACTTTGTCTTTAAACGATATTATCTTAAATTGACCAACATTTCCCATTGGAACCAATTGGTCTGGTTTTACGACTGTCAATAAATTCCATTCTTGGAGTAGGTTTACAATCGCATTTCTTCTTTCAACATCTACTTTAGTTAGATTAGTAGGTTTTCCATCTAAGGCAAATAATTCTTTAAAATGGACTATATAATAATGTCCTTGTTTGTGTAATATATGAGTAGATTGATATAAGATTTTTTCTCGGTTTGATGCCACTCCCATTCTGGTAAGTGTTTCTTTGATTTTCAAAAAGTCATCGTCTTCCTTGAACGTGATTTCCACCATATCCGATGGAGCCCAGTCTACTACATAATCTTCTTCATTCTGTTTTCCTTTTGGTTGTGTCATCAGCACCGCCTTTCGATAATCTGAGGCGTATTTCCTCAATTTCTGATTCGGTGAGAAGGTCTAAAACTTCTCTAGCCCTTTGTTCATTATAATTATAATAGCTTTTAACAAGTTCAAGAGCAGGTGATGGACCAGTTGCTTTAGCCCATTTAGACCACCTTTTCTTTTGTCGTAAACTATTTATAAAATAGTCATACTGAAGTACAGGGTCTAGCTGGTATCTTACATTCATCTCATTTACGTACAAAACCGTGTCAACATTCATACTTAAAGCACGGTTAATGATGAAACAGTTCTTTCCATACTCTGATTCATCCATATCTCCCGTACGGATCAAATTTTTATGTCCGTAGTTGATATCTGGTAAAATTTCTTTAAATAAATCAGCCAAGTTTAGGGGGCTCGATATTAGTGTTAACTGTAGTTACTGGTGGAGGTGCTTGTGGTTTACCAAGATAAAACGTATCCAATAAATTCTCCACAACTTCTCTGGTGGTCTGACCAGCTGGATGCTGAATACATCGACCATCTTTAAAGAAATATGTTACAGGATGTTGACCTACTGGAAATGTCATAGTTTCCGAAATTTCATAAACTGTAATATCCTTAAATCTTTCTTCAGCAAAGACGGGTTTCAATACGTTTGGTAAGAAAGAATCGCACACAGGACATTTATCTCTGGTGTGTATAAACACAACATTGCCACCTTTATCAATGATTTTTCTTGCTTTCTTTTCGGTTACTACCGGAAAATGATTTGCCATATTATTCCTCTTTTATAAACACGCCACCGGCTGATAAATGTCCTTTGCGATCCTTAATTTCGTTATATGCGGCTTCTACACATTTATCAAATTTGATATCCAAAACCTGACATACTCCTCGCAAAGTAACGTATATATCTCCAATAGCATCGGTTATTAGTTTCTCATCATTATGATTTATTGCATCTAAAAGTTCGGTGGTTTCTTCTAGAGTTTTAATCGCCTGGCCCATTGCAGTTCCATTAGCACTAATTCCCCTATCAATCATCCACTGATCAATTTTATGATCATAAACTATTTTATTAAAAACATCATCCGTCATTTTTCCACTCCGCTTCTGCCATCACCTCAGTTAAAAAGGCGACTAAGTTAATTTCTGCATCCTGCACGAAAGCCTGTTTATATTGGTAGTCCGCAATCATAAGAACTACCTGTGGGATGCTCTGCGGTTGTAAAAACCGGTGCATCTGGTCGTAAATCTGGCGATAAATAGCAATGGGATCTGTATCTATGTGGTCGACTACCCATTGTCGCATACCAGTAAAGTTTTTGTCCTTTAACATCGACATCAAACTACCGATATTAGCTTCACCTACCCTTGCTAGAACGCCTTTATCGATGACTCCACCAGCTGAATATCGCTGGAGTTCATTTAGGGTTCTTCGCATATCTGGAAAGTGCCGTTTAATCAATTCAGCTAAAGCCGGCTTGCTTTCAATTTTAATATCTTCTGTTTCAAGAATATTTATGGTCCGATCCATAAACTCTCCCATCAAGGATGGAAGGTCTCTTTTTTCTATTCTAAAATCTATATATGTAGTCCGAGAATGAATCGGTTCAATGATCTTATCTTTGAAATTACACGTTAAAATGAATCGTACATTCTTGGAAAAGTGTTCTATGAATCCACGAAGAGCAGGCTGGAACGATTGTGGGTTTAAATAATCTGCTTCGTCCAGGATGATACACTTCTTCCCACCATCAAAGGAAACAGTAGAAGCAAAAGTAGCTATATCGTTCCGTAACGTGTCTATATTTCTATCAAGCGATCCATTGATTACTAAAGTGGTATAACCCAATTGTTCACAAAGGGCTTTTGCTACAGTAGTCTTACCAGTTCCTGCAGAACCACTTAACAATAGATTCGGCATATCGCCATTTGACACAAACTCCTGAAATGTATCTTTCAAAGTATCTGGAAGGATACATTCGTCAATTTTCTTAGGGCGATATTTTTCTACCCAGAGAAAATCTTTATTCATAAGTCGAATCCTGTTCTAAAGCTATCCAATAAGTTAATTTACCATCCGAAGAAGTCAACTTTGAAATCTTCTTGGATGAAATTTCAACATCATAATCACCCGGTAGCATCTTCAACCGTTCAGTCAAAAAATAGAATTTGAAGTCGGTACTAGATTCTCCACCGATATAAGAACCCACTTCCACTCTGAATGTATTTGAAGTGTCGTTCCGTTTGTCAAGAACTTCAGCAACAACTTTGTCCTCTTCTCTTCGGATAACCAAATCGGGAACTGCTAATGTACCAGTTGCACGTTGAAGTTTATCATAAGTTTCGGCTGTCAATTTGAATTCAACTTCACTTGACGGCATCGAAATTTTAGAAGTTGGATATACGATAATTTCTTTATCTGCATACCAATAATGAGTTACTGAATTTTTATCTTGGATAGTGGCATATTGCTCACCAAACTCCACATCTGGATCATCGAATAATGATATTGTGGAAAGGAATTCATTAAGATCATAAATTGCAAAATCTTCTCCGTTGGAAGATTTGAAAGTCTCGGCAACTTTTGCTGATCCCAGTACGTTTTTCTGTACAGATACAGTATCTATACTGTTTCCCTCTGTAAAGAGAATCGATTGATTAATGGAGGCAAAATTTTTCAAGACCTCCAGGGTGTTCTCACTCAATTTCATAATATACTCCTTTTTTATTTAATTACGCCTATTATACTAGGACTTGGGGTCAATGTCAAGTTTTTCGTACCACTTAATAGAATCACAAGTAGGACAATAATCTTCCATTGAATCTGCATTTGTATCTACTTCACATCCCTCAACACGGGTACAAGTATTGGTGTATTCCACACTGGTTTGGGATATCCCTATTTTTGTGTATTTTCTGGTTCCAAGATATCGTTCTGGTTCCGCAATACAAATGTCTGATATCGGATTCATCTCCGCTTTGCATTCCAGGTAGGTTCGATATTCTTTAACATATACGTAAGGACTACTCTCAGCTTGGGCTGGAGGAGTCACTACTACAAAAAACAGTCCTAATATTGCACCGATTATTTCCATTATTTTCCCCTTTCATATGCGGTTGCTAAAATTAAATAGTGCATTGCTTTCATAAGATCCCGTTCATTCTTTCCCTCTTTCTTTCCATATCGCATTAAGTATTTGATTGCATTATCAATTGCGGTGGAGCCAAGAGTTCCTCTATATGCAAATACATCTATTGTCTGTAAATCATTTGAAGAATCGGCCGTGGTATAATGGCTCGTATAAGTTGCCTTAATATGATTCTCCAGGTCTTTTAAAACTTCTCCCTCTCCATAACGCCAGGGAGTTTTTTGTGGTTCCATTATTGGATGGTGTTCATCCACGTCCTCTGGGCTAGCCGTGATAGTAGGCCGAGGTCGTTTTTCTCTTTCAAGTCGTTCAGCATAAGTTTCCATCATACGTATCCCTCCTGTGGTATTATAACATCTTCAATACAAATTCCGTCTTCCGAGAGCATATCTAAAAACTTGTACATATTTTCGGTATCTGGAAATCCGTACATTTCTGATTCTCCGTCTTCATCCATCATTTCTATAATGTATTCCATTTTTCTAGTGTCTCCCTTCTGTTAAGTAGAATCCCCGGCCGCGAAAGGAGGAAGGAAACGACCGGGGTGCTGAATGAGGGGTTCAAACTACCCCACGGAGTTATTCGTTTGCGGAGTCATCTTCAGTTCCGCCATCTGTTCCGATTTCGGATCCTCCCTCAACATTTTCGAGTCCGACACCGGCATCAATTTTCTCATAAAGAGACATAAAGGATTCTCGGGTTTCATCATCGAAACGTTCAATCGCCATTCTGATTGATTTTCCGCGATCACCGAAAATCGAAAAGGATTTCAGGATATCAACAAGACGACGGGTTGAAACGATTTCGTCCACTCCGCCCTCTTCAAAAGTTTTCCTGATAATGTCTCCCCACATTGTAAGATTGGGAATAAATTTTTCAACGGCTTCAGATTCAATTCCGAATCCAGCGGCGGCTTTGAAGAGAATTTTTCTCTCTACGGCTTCCGAAGGATAGGGCTGATACATTGTAATTGAGAATCGGTCGAGGAAGGCTTCATTCAGAACATTGGTTCCGATAAAACGTCCGTCATCACTTCCCTTACCCTTGGTGTTGGCGGTTGCGATGATTGTAAATCCGTCAGCGGGCTCAACCCACTCGGCACGCTTTTTAATGAAGTATCCCTTTCCCTCAAGGACAGACTGAAGCGCCATAATTTTGTGAGATCCAAGGTCGATTTCGTCTAAAAGCAAAACTGCTCCGCGTTTCATCGCTTCGACAACCGGCCCGTATTGAAAAACTGTTTCGCCATTTACAAGACGAAAACCACCGAACAGATCATCTTCATCCGTTTCGGCGGTAAAGTTAACTCGGATCATTTCCCGACTAAGACTGGCACAAGTCTGCTCAATCCCAAAAGTTTTTCCGTTTCCGGACATCCCGGTCAAATAGACTGGGAAGAAAAGTCGGCTTTTTAAAATACGTTTAATATCTCCACAGTTTCCCCAGGCAACAAAAGATTTGTCTACTCTAGGAATAAATGAAATGGAAGTATCAAGTGAAGCGGCTGAAGTTCTTTCGGCTTCAGCAACAATTGAAGTAACCGATACTGCTTTTTGGTGTTCAGCAAGTTCGGTATCAGTCAACGGCTCAATGGCTGTAGTAGCTGAAATCCTTTCCGGTGCTTCAACTTCTTCGGTAACTGGGATACGGCGAACAATCGGGTCACTCGACACGACTTCGGCGTATTTAACTTTGGATGGGATGCAAATATTGTAAGTAGCGGAAATCGCTTCCATATTTGCTTTGGTGACATCAAGAGTGCCAAACATTTTTTTAGCACAAGCACCAAACTCATTCACATCAACTCGTTTATTTGTCATATCAACTCCATCATATAGGTGACATTCAGCAAAGAGATTCCTTCAATCTCTCATCTTTCATAAACCATTATACAGAATCCAATGGTATATGTCAAGTCTTTTTTTACATTATTTTTCATAAACTTCAGAGTACCAATAATCGGCATCATTATCATCAATTGGATCCAAATCCAGATCAAGCATTTGCTGGCGAATATCTGACAATTCACCTTCCATATACAGATCGGCCCGATTTCTATCCACGGTAACTAAATAGTGGACTTGAGGAGCGGTCCAATCTGCTAATCCGGATATAGTAGGATATGATATAAAAACTTCACTAACGACTCCCTCATCATCATCCAATGTACGAACGGGTTCGTTTTTGATAAATTTTGTGTTGGGTATCATTTTTCTCCTTTAAGCTACCAGGGCAACAAATTCGTTCAGCATCATTTTGTTAACTTTACGGGCTGAAGTAAATTTGCGAAACTGGGTACGTAGTTTTCCTTTTGCTACAACTCCCGCATCATTAGAAACTCCGTCTGTATTGAAATTTGCTTCTTTATCTAATTGCTTGTCATTTACGAGAAAATATGTAGCATATCCACTTTCTTTCATTGGGACATATCCGTGCTTTTTCGCAAAAGATCGGAGTTCGGCGTGTTCTGAATAACTTGCTTCATATTGAATCTGGCGATTAATCTTTGAACTATCGGTGATATGAAATCCAATCACATTAATGTTATGTCGGTTCGCAAGATTTCTCAGGAGACTTCCAGTCAATTTTGCACGGGTTCCGTCAGTATGAACAAGTCTTTTGGTAACATTATCACGGATTACCAGGTACTTTCTGTGGTCTGAACCGTACTGACGGTAACTGTAAACATCTTTTTTCTCCTGTTTCTCAGAATCCCAATAGTCAGAGCAGTAATCGGCTCCGCCATCAGTCAGAAAAATCGCATTAACTTTTTCGGCTCCGGTCTCTTTTTTGAAGTCTCCCACCATTTCTGTGGCGGCTAAAATTGACTCATTTAAAGGAGTCGAACAAGTTCCGTGTCCTGCAGGATGAGATAATCCAGAGTAATCTACTGATTTTCCAAGAAACGCCATATTTTTAAGTTGAATATTGAATTCCCTAGAGGACATTTTCTCACTAAAATATTCGTGCATTCCAAGTTTTCCAGGAACTAAATGATCTACAGCGGAGTTTTCCGCTCGGCTGTAGTAAGTGTCCTTTCCGATTTTATCAAGAATTCCACCGGAGTTACTGAAAGAATAAACTCTGAAAGGAATTCCAACTTTTCTAGCAAACATAACAAGTGTTAGGGTCTGCTTTACTGTGGCTTCCATCTTGCCGTGCATCGACCCTGACCAATCAATAAACATCAATAAAGCGTGATTTCGTCCATCTTTGACCGAAGCAACACGCCTGAAAATATCTTCATCTGTTCTGTATTTATGCAGTTTATTCATATCCAGAACACCGGTTTTGCTAATTGAAGTTCGGCGATATTCAGTAGCCGCTTGCTTCATTTCAAATTCTTTGACCATATAGTTGACAATTTGAGTGGTGTCCTTTTTCCAAGTTCTGAAAGCATTTTCCTCTTCCTTTTTCCACTTATCTGCACCAACTTCTTCCCAATGGAATCGATATGTGGAGAAATTTTCATTTTTGCTCCAATGTTCGTTTAACTGTTCAAAAATATCTTTCCAAGGAACAACTGATTTGTAAGGATTAATTTTTGGGAGATCCAAGTAGATTGGCTCTTTTGCTTCCGCATCATTCATTTCTTCCATCGCCTCTTCCCAGGCTTTTTGTGTTTCTGCTTCTGGGAGATCATCATTTTCTTCAGGATCCGTCATTTCAGCATCACAATTTCCACTTGCCGAGTGATTAGGTTCATCAGACTTTTCATCCCCTTCGTCTCCGGTTTCACTTTCTTTCTTTTCCCCTTCTCCGTCCGATTCATCACTTTTGCAATTTCCTTCATTATTTCCCTCTTCTTTTTCTTCATCAGAATCGGCTCTTGCACCAGAATCTTCCTCTTCTTCGTTTTCTTCTGATTCAGGAGGGGTAGGCATAGGGAATGGAGCTGAGCCACTTGGCTCCACGTCTTCATCTTCATTAGACTCGGTTTCATCGCCGGAATCACTCATCTCCATATCTTCCATATTTGTTTCGGCTTCTTCTTTCGCCATCTTTCCGAGTTCTCTTGATAATTCAAGGATATCTTCAAATGTCTCGGCTTTCAATACACGACCACGGAACTCCTCCTCTTCTTCCGAGAAAGGAACTTCCGCTAAAGCACCGATTTTAAAACTCAAATTAAGTCGGTCAGCAAATCCGTATTCTCCAAGATCACGACCGTGGGTACCGAAAAAATCTTGTCTTGCAAGGGCATCATACATTTCAAAAAATGTCTTTTTCATCCCTGGATATTTGATTTTCATTTTACGCTCGATACGAGCATCTTCGAGGATATTAGCGTAGGCTTTGAGATGGGAATTTTTCTTTGCGAATTCTGCCCATTCTTCGTAAGGGGTGTATAAGGCGTGACCAACTTCGTGACCAATCAGACCCTCATACATCGTGTGGTCCATATCTTTCCAGATGGGTAGAATAAGTCTACGATTCTTGACATCAAAAGATGCGGTTGAGACTTTTTTGTGTTCTACGTGAATGTTCTCGGTAGCCATCAGCTTGGCTAAGACATTCTTGGATTCGATATTAACGACTCGATTATTTTTTCCCATTTTCCCCTTTCTGTTAATCTCTCATTTTCATATACCATTTTACAGAGGTGGGAACAAATTGTCAAGTCTTTTTTGATCTTTTTTCATTTTTATGAGGGCGTGCCGCCGGTACGACACACCGGGCCCCCATAATCAATATCCTGTGTTTGGGTTATAACTATAAAATATTGCTCCGATTATTCCTAAAATAATGGGGATTAAACCGAAAAACCATCCGTAAGTGAAACAAAATATGATTATCTCCTCGAACCAATTTTTCATCAACTGATCCTAGAAAAATTTCCTTCTTTTTCAATCGAAATTACTCTACCAAATTTGTCTAATATCTGATCTCCTTTATGGGATATCACAAAAGCGTGGGTATCATCTCCAAGAGAATTCAGAATTCCCAAGAAATCCTCAACACCAGTGGAATCTAAACTACTGTCAAATATTTCGTCCAGGACTAAAAGATTTGTAGCTACTGAAGATTTCAATTTCGCCACTTCTCTCCACGTAAATAATAGTGCTAAATCAATTCGGAGTTTCTCTCCTTCTGAAAATGATCCGTATTGAAAAGCATCTCGACCTCGGCTCTTAATCGTTTCAATGAACGCCTCATCTAGCTGAAAATTGATGTAAAAATTTAATGCCGAAAGATACTTGTTGATTAGCTGATTGATAAGTGGAAGATAATTTCTTATAATAAGCGTTTTTATTCCACTATCCTTTAGGAGTTCTTGCACCGTATTCAAATGATGTTTTTGATCCTGTATGTCATATTTATTGGATCTGGCTTTATCCAAATCCTCTTTACTTTTTGTTAGTTCTGCTTGATCATTTTTGGGCTTTTTAGCTGATTCAACAAGACCGGTTTCTATTTGTGTTATGTATTCATTAATACCCATTATAGAGTTATTCTTTTCCGATATTCTGGTCAAGATATCCTCTATCTTATCTATTCGGTCCGCAAGGTCTGTTATCTCTGTATCAATATCAGAAATAGCCACTTTCAATTCATCTGCTTTTCCTCCTAACTTTTCGGTCACCTTGGTCTTATGTTCTTCCGTTATTTCCTGTGTACATTCAGGACATTCAGAATTTTCATTGACCAGTTGTATCTGACCCACTATATGAGTTTGCTTTGATGTAATTTTAGCTTTATATTCTTCAAGTTTTCGGTGCTTTTTCTTATGAGGAGTATAATCTTGTACCTGATCTTGAAGTTCCTCAATTTCGTTTTTAATTCCTTCGATTTGTTTCTTAGCTTTTTTCAGCTCCGCTTTCTTCTCTTTTACGGCTTCTGCATTATTATCTTGAATCTCTTTAAGATGTTCCTCTTGGAGTCTGATACTCTGATCCAATAGTTCTATTTGATGTTCTACTCCAGTTAATCTGGTACTATTATCCGATATTCGTTGCTTAACAATATCATTCATAAGAGAGAAAATTTGGATATCAAGAAGATCCTCAATAATAGCCCTCCGATCTCCTGCTCCAAGTCTCATAAATGGAATAAACGATCCTGATCCCAAAACAACTATCTGTCGAAATGCTTTTTCATTCATTCGCAGAACATATCGTTCCAAGAAATCCTGACTGTCTCGTGCAGAAGCCATTTGGTCATTCATTTCTCCATCAACATATATTTCAAATTTTGCTGGGCGAAGACCACGTTTAATCAGATATTCCTTTCCGCCATTCTCAAATTCTAGTTCAACCATACAATTCTTCTTATTGATAGAATTGACTAGTTGGTCTAGTTTGACTTTGCGGAAAGGTTTACCGAACAGTCCAAAGGATATGGCATCCATAAATGTAGATTTACCAGCACCATTTTGACCAATAATTAAAGATGTACGTGTGTCATCTATACGAACTTCCGACACTTTATTACCAGTGGACAGAAAGTTCTTATAACGAACAGTTTTAAATTTTATCATTATTTTTAGAAGGATCTGTAGTCAGACTTTTCCTTAGTCTTTTCTAATATAGTTCTAACAGCGGATGTGAGAGGAGAATCTTCCAATTCGACTTCAATAGTTACTTCTTCTTCGGCGAATGGATTGGGATTCTCCATTGGAGTGGTTTTAGGTAAATTGAGTTTTTCTTTAGTCATAATATCTCCTATATTGATAATGCTTCCACATACACTTCGTGGAGTATCTTTTTCACTTGTTTAGTATTATCTATACTCAAATTATCCACGTATTTTTCCAACGTGGTGATGGTATCTTCTGATTCAAATTCAATTTGACCAGAAGATAATAGACCGTGATCTTCAATGATATTGATCATTTCACACCGTTTTTCCAATGCGTCCACAGTATTAGTGAATAGTTCAATATCTTCTTTCTTATCCACGATGATCTTGACAATCTGGTCAGCATATGGCTCGACATCGATTGGCTTATCCTCATAGATAATCTTACTGTGCATTTTATACGGATTTGGTATAAAATCACATTCTAGAGTTTCAGTATCGAAAATATGAAACCCTCTTTGGTCGTTATAATCAGCCCAAGTAATCTCATACGTATTACCGAGATAATAAATGTGTCCATTGTCTGATTTTGTGTGGAAATGTCCAGAGTATACAGTATCATATTTATTAAGGAATTCTGGACTTCTTGAATGATACATAGATTTTACCCCTTTCATCATTTCAAATCCCGATAGATCAAAATGTCCAAAACATATTTGATTCTTAGATTTTTTGATGAAATCAAGAATTTGCTCTTCATTTTCTGAAGCAATCCAAGGTATCAAATCTACTTTATATCCGTCTGGTAATGTTAGTTCTGTGGGTTCAGAATAACCGATAACTGGTGTATGAAATGTGTCATTATCAGGAATTCCGTCTATATCAAATAACTGTTCGACTGAATTCAGCCGAGCGTGATTCTTAAAATACGTATCGTGATTTCCGACAATTGTGTGCATCACAATTTTGTCTTCAATCATCGGTCCAATAAACTCTTTTCTCATCCGATCTAGGGTATCATAATTGACATATTTTCGTCTATCCATCAAATCTCCCGAATGGATAATCGTTTTTATGTCGTGTTCTTTCAAATACGGGAAAAAAGTATTCGTCCAAAACCTATAGAAATAATCAGAGAATGCTTGACTATCTGATCTTGCACCGAAATGTGTATCTGTAATAACTGCTACTTTCATTGCATCCAGAATTCAAGATTGTTTTCAGGAGTAGATTCTATTTGTATTTTTCTTTCCCTCTCGGCTTTCTTCTGTTCTCGTTTCTGTTTCTTCTCTTTCTCTTTTCGTTCCATTTCGTCTATAAACTCTTTTATATGAATATGAAAATCGGCAGATCCCTTTTCATTGATGAAATCGGGAGAAAGTTTTTCGTGTTCATCTTCAATCTCCTGTTGATGTTCGGAATATACTTTATACTTAATATATTGTTGTTTTTTCTCCTTCTGGATTCTTCGTAAAAATGCGTAGTATATTATTTGTGTAAAATAAGCAAAAGGATTTTTGCTCTTCGAAGGATTGAAATTGTGCATATAAGCCAGACAATTTTCTAGACCGTCTGATATCATATCATCTTTATACGTGTAGTTTATAAAGTTTGGTCTATAGGAAAGTCTTTGTGCTATCTGTAGGAAACACATAGCAATGTAATCACTAACATAAGGTTTTGATTTACCAGCTTTCTTGGCTTCTTTGATCTCTTTTTGATAATCTATAAGAGCCTGTAAAAAATCCTTATTATTGATGTAGTGAGTTGGGTTATCTAAATCAACTGGTTCTTTTTGATCATTCTTAGCCATAGTATATTTTTCAAAATTATATTAAGTACAATATATCTTCTAATTATACTCTTTTAAATTCAATAAGTCAAGTCTTTTATGTAAATATCTATATAACCTGAAATGGCGAAGCCTCTCGAGGACCGTAGGTCCGAGAGTCAAAAGTTACATCTAAGTCCTGTTTCTCGCTTTGCTCGAAACAGGATGCTCAAGGGCTTCGCCCTTTCGCAATTTCATTTTTTAAAGTCTTTATTTAAAGAGAATTTATACAGTCGGTAAAAAGATACATCCTAGCTTATAGAGCCAGGTTACGGTTCCTGATAGCCTCGCTTGTGTCGATTCACAAGTCTCTAGTGGACAATACCATTATGTGGTGAGTCCCGACCCGATTTTTACGTATATTTAGTGCTTGCATCGGCACATCAATACACAGACCTCAACTCCGTTTGTCGAGTATTATAGTCTGCTCACTTCACCAAAGGCTACTTACCTAGGTTCTGATCTAGGTGGAATCCGTGTCTCGTCCCACGGCGAACATTGATGCAAATTTTTATATTATACTAAACTTTTGCTTTATTGTCAAGTTCTTCCTGAAAGGATTTTTCAAAAATAACTCCTAAACAAAATGACATTCCCGAAAAGATAATTCCTCCGATGATCATATGGGTGGAGGATATAGATATTAATTCATTTGCTAATGTCATACACGCATCCATGGTATTCCTTTCATTAATTAAGTTAAATTTCAAATCCTCCAGCTTTTGGAAGAATGACAGAACTGAACATTTGGGTATGTTGTTCAGCTACATCCGTTCTACATTCAGTAACAAAAAGGACATCCGTCAATTTTATACCTACTTCATCCACTTTGGCTGTTACCAGATATGGAACCATAGCCATCTGACTAGATCCATCTCCTGTAACTACTGTCTGGAGAGTGCAGGGATTTTTGATGTGTAATACTCCCGCAGAAGTTTCCTTGATAACATCGCAGATCAATTCGTGTCCCGTATGTTTAAGATGAACAGATCCTTTATATGGATATTCTTGGCTCATAATCGTATTTTCCTTAGTTTGTAATCAAATTTTTCACTATTGTATATTTTCACTCGCTCCAAAAAATGGCGGAGAGAATAATTTTTATGCTTTTTCCAACTCAAATCATCGCTTATGTCGAAAAGAGTTGCTTTGCTTTTGTTGTCGCATTTTCGTAGACCTCGCCCAACACTCTGCAAGTTTCTAATGCGAGACTTGACAGGGTGGCTAAAAATAATATTATGAAGATTTCTAATATTAATACCAGTCGAAAAAGTGCCGTAACTAGCCACGATGATAGCATTTTCAGATTTTTCCGTAATTGCACGTATCTCCTCTCTGACTTCCGTCTTGATTTCACCTGATACAAAGAACACCGGTCTGTCTGGACTTTTCTCTTTCAAATATTTAAACAGTTTTTCACCGTGCTTTTGTACAAATTGATAGAGAATTAGGGTATTTGAATCCCTGGTTAATGCTAGAGTACAGATAAATTCGTTTCTTTTCTGACACTTTACTAGCCAGTCGATTTCATCCGCATATAACATCCCTTTCACAAGTTTCTTTTCTTCGTCTGTATATCCCAAAGTGATTGCTTCAATATGCAATTGAGCAATCAAATCAGCATCCATCAACTCTTTACTTGTCGTAACATTATGTACAGGACCAAAGAGTCCTTCAAGGACCAACTTGTGTGTTTGGGTACCGTCTAGAGTACCCGTAAACCCAAATTTATACTCACAATCTGTCATTTTGGTCAGAATGGAAGTAAGTGATTTGGCTTTAAAATTATGTGCTTCGTCTCCGATTACAGCACCGAATTGTTTAAACCAATCCTTTTTCAGTTTGTATATAGATTGCCACGTAGTAATTACAATAGGACAATCCGTATCTTTATCTTTTCCAGCGTATATCCTGTGAGTCTGGTCAGCGTTATAGCCACAAGATGATCCCGTAGTATAATCTTCAAAGTCCTTATATAACTGTTCAACCAGCGAAGTGGTCGGCACGATTATTAATATTTTTCTATCGATAGTTTTCAGTAACCAAACCACTAAAGCATAGATCATTAATGACTTACCCGAACTGGTGGGCGAGAGCATTAAAGCCCTTTTATGATTGATACCATAAAATACGGTATCCATCTGATAATCATAGGGAGTTATGCTCTTACCATCCACATATGGGTCTAAATCACGAAAAAACTTGACATTTTCCTCATCCGTGATAGTAGGCACCAAGGTGGGATATTCAAGTATTAATGATCTTCTCTCCGCGAATTCGACCACGTATGGCAATAATCCTACATATAATTCACCACCAAACGCATTAAACAGTCTTATTTTTCCATCCCACGCTCGATTTCGATATGCTGGCATAAATCTATAGCCCGGGACTCTAAAGGTGAAGAAATCTGATAAATCGTGGGCTATTCCAGCCTCACATTCAATATTCAAATATACATCATCCTTTTTATGTACAATGATATCTTTCAATATTTTCCCTTTCCTGGAATTATATTTCTAATTCCGCCAGCGGGATCATAAGGAGTACCATTTTCAAAAGATCCTAGATCACCTTTCCTTCGTGGAATCAAATGTACGTGTGTCCACATTACTGTCTGTCCAGCATCTTCTCCATTATTAATACCCAAGTTAAATGCTGTCCATTTATAATCCATTATACCTTTTACACCCCATTCATAAGCCATTTCAAAACAACGTGTAATGTCTTTTCTTTGCTCAACTTTTTTAGGTACAAATAAAAGATGACCTTCTGTGACAGGAAATCCATCTTTGTATACTACTATATCTTCGGTTTCGTGGACTATATTATTATCAGACCAAGGAGCATCATAATAATTCTTTAAGTATTCTCTCATCCGCCCTCGGTAAATTTCATAAAGTCGATTGCATTCTTTATAGCAAATCCACGTTTGTCAAACATTTTACAGACTTCTTCAAGATATTTAACTGTTTCGTCTTGCAAAGCCACCTTTGCTTCTGCTTCCATCACAACTGGATCTACCTTAACATAGTCTTTGACCTCTCGATCTTTGAGGACATATTCATAAGGATCAGGATCTGAACCATTATAATAACAAGTCCTACCTAGAGATACTTTATTGAGTTCATTTTGAAGTTGCTTTAACTTCAATCGTTCCCTCAATAGCATCTTTAGATACTTATTGTGCTTGGTAGGAGTTAAAAGAGACTCTTTGGCGAGGATTGTTTCGTCAATATAGAGGTCTTTTTCTACTAATTTTTCTAGTTCTTCAATTTTCATAGTGAACCATTATAAACTACTTCAATTCAAATGTCAAGTCTTTTTTAGAGAGGAGTTCCGCTCTGATATGTCATATAATCATATTGCATTGTTAAATCCGTGAGCAACGGTTCTGCTGATTCGTTGGTCATCTGGAGTTCTCCTAGAATAGTAGGAAAAAGATTGTGAAATGTGAATACTACATCAGAAATATTTTTGTTATTAGACAGAACGTGTATACTTCCGTCTGAAGCCGTGACATCTCCTTCTTTATATCTTTTAGACATATCTGGTCCAGCCGCCTTGTACATTAAATCTAAAATTTCCATATAATTTCGATAGTCTTCATCCACAAGGAATGTGACTGTCATTGGAGCTATTGTTGAAGTATTCGTTGGTTTATATCTATATCCGTGAACAGGATCAGGAATCGGAACCTCATTTACGGAAAAGGTAGGAAGATTACACGTAGTTAACCAAAACTGTACGTTTGGTAACATATGTATGTTTAGCCTATAGTTCGTTGACTTGGCTAAATTAATTTTCCCTGGGGATAGTCGTTCTTGTTGTGCCATACTATTATTTATATCACTTCACTACAATATAAAAAGCCCCGCATCTTATTAAGATAACGGGGCTTAGAATAAGTTACCCACCATACAGGAATGGGTAAACGGTTGTTGTTTACAACTATTTACTATTACAGATTTGCAACAGTAAACTTTCGGAAGTACGGATTAGCCGCATCACTTCCAGAAGCGAATGGGTTATGAGTAAGACCGTAACGAGTCTTGAATCCCAAACGTGGCTGAAAGTCTTCCTCACCAATTGATTTCATCAATTGAAGCGGTACGTATGGACAGTAGAAAAGCCCTGCATCGTACATATTTGATCCCTTATATCCGACAGTTACACTATCGCTGGAAGCAAATTGGTCAATGAAAACTTTGTATTTTCCACCGAGAGTACCAGCGAAAACGCTTTTCGACTGGTCTATTGGATTTCCTGATCCAACATCCATATTAGGAACTGCTAATCCGGCAACCATATCAAGTGCAGATGCAACATCTGGACTTACAAGCAACCAGTTACCAGCACCACGGCCGGTATTCTTAGCAATTAAGTTAGCTTCACGGTTGATTTGAATCAATAGTGACTTGTAACGCTCACCACCCCAACGTGCTCCTCTGTTATCAGTGGAATCTGCAACGTCAAATGTTCCGGCAGTAGTTGTTCCAGCGGCTGCTCCTGCAGTCGCTTGAGAAAGAATTTTCTCGATAACTTCACGATTGATCTCAGCAAGAATTTCAGCAGACAAAATGTTGCTTAATTCTGACTCAGCATCCAATCCATGGATAGCCTTAAGGTCTTGAGCAAGTTCCAAAGAATACTTAGCTTTCAACGCACGAGTAGCGGCTGTAACGCTCGACTTCTCGATTGAGAAAGACATTTCTTTGAAGTCTCCTCCACCTGAAACAAATCCACCTAACGCTTCGCCGTCGGACGTAGTGTAAGTAGTAGTGGCTGGAGTTGCACCGTCATTCCCTGAGAAATCGACATCGGGTTGACCAGCGGCAGTTGTTAATGCTTCAGCACCTGTGCTGGCTTCGCCAGTATAGTGTGATTTCATAGCGAAAATGAGACCAGTAGGTCCGGACATAGGCTGGACTCCAATAGTATCATACGCCATTAACTGAGGCATAGTTCTACGTACCAACGAAATGAGAATTGGATCCCAATTGTCTACGTTAGCACCTGTAACGTTGGCTTCTTGCAAAGCCTTTTCTTGATTTTCTAAAAGACGAAGTGTTATCGCACGTTTGGTAGCATCATCGATCTTTGGGAGATCTTCGTGCTCCATAACTGGCTGCCACTTATCTTTAATTTCTTCTGATAAAAACATTTTCAGTTTCTCCTAGTAGTTTGATAAATGATGTTAAGCACCTAAGATGCTTGTTTCCCGTGTTTGTGAAAGTGAAGCCATAACCTTTTTCATTGCATCAGACATCACTACCTCCGAGGAAGTACCATTAGCACCCTCTTCTGCAACAACTTCTTCTTTCTCTGCCTCTGAAGGAAAATAAGTTTTCTTCAGAGTGTTGAGTTTTTCAGCAAAGGTCTCAGCATCTTCAAATTCCACACCATCTGCGAGACTTTTCATCTTAGCTTTTTGTGTTTCAGTCAAATCTTCTGTTACTTCTCTGAAAATCTTTTCAGCGGATGCTTCAGCAAGTTTACCTTTTGCTTCAACGTTTTTATTCATTTCAGCGTCCAGTTGTTCTTTAAGAGTTTCAATCTCTTTAGCTTGCTCATCAACTACATTGTATCGTTCATCTGGAACTTCAATGTAATGGTCAGCAAACAACTTCTGCATTCCACTAACGAAACCTTCTAGAATTTCGTTTTTCTGCTCGTGTTCGATAGCCTTGCTATTATCTTCGATCCACTCGGAAATCATATAGTCTAGATAACCATCTAATTTCTCTGTAATATCGGCAAGTTGTGCGGCTGTCTGTTCGGCAAGTTGTTCTTGCATCTTTTCTTCAAGAGATGCAATATTCTCCTTAACCTTAGCTTTAACCGCAGTCTCAAAAACGAGTTTTGTTCGTGCCTTAAAATCTTCTGTCAAATCTTGACCATCAAACAATGCCTTAACATCGTCTTCAACATCAACATCAACTTCCAATTCCACTTCTTCTTTTTTGGCAGATTTTGCTTTGGTTTCTTCTACTTCGTCATCGTCATCTTCGTCCGCCTCGTCCCCATCAGCTTCGTCATCTTCGTCCTCGTCATCATCTTCGTGGACTTCGACTTCGCCTGAACCAGCTACCGCTATTTTTTTCTTCTTTAGCGGTTTACCTTTGGGTTCTCCGGCTTCTTCAAGAGATTCTTCGGCAGTTTCAATTTCAGATGAGTCAGCAACCATTTCCAGGTCACCCTTCTCTAAAAGTTCATCAGCCTCTGACACCGTAATAGAAGTTGTGGACTCTTCTTCCTCGCCTTTCCAGACTTGAGTTTCTTCGTCCAAAACCAACATTTCGCCAGTTTCTGTTTTTAACTTCATCAGGGTTCTCCTAATCCTATTGATTAATCTATAAATTAGTTCTAATCGATTATGTAACTATATTTATAAAACTAATTAGTTTAACCGTAGCAATATGTCTCCATTTTACTACAACTTATTCATAAAATCTTCAAAAATTGTTGCTTCAATCGATGTTAATCGATTTTTCGGCGTCTTTTTGATTATTTTATTATACTTTGCAATCTCTTTTTCTTTGATTGCTCCATTATCCCATACCCACTCTTTTCCTTCCATAACACCATTTACGAAAGCATCAGGAGCAGATGGGTCCGCGACAATATCCGCGGCTGTAGCAAGATAGAAATCATCTTGCACTTCTTGATATCCTTTTTTATTCGCTTTAAGCGAACCCATACCACGAGAAGAGACTCCAAGTTGGGCTCCCTCTTTGATAAGGCTTTTAACGATATTTCCGTGTGGAGTATCAGTTACTTTAGCTTTTCCTCTCCAATTTGTTCCATCTTGAGTCAATTCAGTAATCATATGCGAAACTCTATCTAAATTGACAGTTGGTCCCTCAGGATGTCCTAGTTCACCAAACGCTCGTTTCTTATCAATATATTCTTTTGTATATCGCTTGACTTCTTTCTCCATAACTTTGCTGGGATACATTCTGCCATTGCGATTTTTTACGTCCGCCTGCAAGAAAACACCCTCTATATAGAGATCCTTTCCGTTAGCTTCTTGAATATACTCTACATTTTCGGTAATTTCCGATATTAATCTCATTTAACTCCTATTTTGTATATTTCGATTTGACTTTCCCGCCATATACTTTTTGAGCATTAGCGATTTTAGCACGGTTAACTTTCAACCACTTTTTTCTTAATTTCATACGTTTGACTTTATTGCCGCCTTTTTTACGCTCAATTTTATCTTTTAATTTCTGACTACGATTTTGAAATTTTAACCGATCTTTATTTTTCTGCGTTTGTCTGCGTTGTTGAGTAGTTCTAGCTTTGTATTCCTTAAGCCATTCTTCCGCATTTATATCTGCTTCAGTTTTATTACATATACAAGGATCTTCTCCACACGCATCACAGGTTGCTTCTTCTAATTGATGAATATATTCCCAGATATGCTCATCTTCTGCAACAATGTACATCCCCGATTTGCCTGGATCTTCAATAGATCCAATTTGCCACATTGACCAACCATTAGCTTCAGTCTCCAGTTCAAGTTTTTCGGCAACAGTAAATTTATTCCAATCTTCTTCTGCCCACTCGACAATTACTTCATCTTCTCCTAATGTTTCAATAATAGGAGCATTTAATAGTTCGTCTAGATAATCTCCGAATTTAATCAGACTCATTTTTACTCCTCGTGATCTGCAACGTGAGCATCATCTAGTGCTTTAAAACAGGCTTTCTTTTCCGCTTCATCTTTAATCATAGCACAACTGGTTACACCAAACTTCTTTAGAACAGCATCACGTTTCTTTGCATATTCTTTATCATCACCTTGTGTCCCAGGCTCACTCTTATCCGTGTCTTCTCCTACAGGATCTTCGTCCTCATCTTCTTCATCATCGTATGATTCTTTAGCAGGAGTTTTGTCAACATCATCAGATTTTGAGTTATTTTTCTTCTTTGCATCTATAGCTTTTTG
>MDTE01071680.1_pt1 | contig 24203 bp, 12 predicted proteins | sample 811231 | NCBI WGS metagenome assembly MDTE01 (sample SAMN05326651, study PRJNA326480) | marine metagenome | isolation source: seawater | place: Indian Ocean: Red Sea | collected 2010 | reverse complement strand
CCGCGCCGTATCCGTCGCCAGCCGGAGACGACGCCGAGGAGATACCGGGGTTACTCCGGGCGGCGGCGCGAACCTCGGCGAGCTCGGCGCGCGCGTTTTCCAGCTCAGCCCTGAGCTCGGCCGCCTCCTCCTCGGCCCTGATCTGCTCGTCCAGGGCGTCCTGCATCTTCCGCTCCGCCAGCCTCGCGCGCGCGACGGCCTCGTCCTTGGCCCTGACGGCCTCGTCGCGCTCGCCCCCCGCCCGCTCCGTGGACACGGCAGCGCCGTCGACGAGCGCCTCGGCATCCTCCCTCGCGGAGCGTTCCCTCGCCACGATCTCCTCCGCCCTCGCCCTCGCGGCGGCCTGTTCGCGCGCATCGATCGCCGCCGCGTCCCGCTCCGCGCGCATCGCCGCCGCGCTCGCGCTCGCCTCCGCCGCGGCGGTCACCGCCGCGTCCCGTTCGGCAACCGCCTCCGCCGCGGCGGTCACCGCCCGCGCTGTCCTGGACGCCCCCTCGTCTCGCTCCGCCTCCGCGCGTTCCCTCGCAGCCTTGGCCTCGGCGGCGATCCTCCTCGCGGCGCACAGCTCCGAACGCGCCGTGTCGACCTCCGCCCGGGTCTCCGCGAGGAGCTCCCGCAGCGCGGCGGCTTCGCGAACGTCGCACGCTCCGGCGGCGGCGTCGGGCGAATCCGGCGGTCCCGTCGCGGGCGGGGCGGCGGGGGGCGGCGGTCCCGTCGCCGGCGGTGGCGGCGGAATCGTCGAGGGGACGTGTACCGGCGGTGGCTGGGGCGGCGGGGGCGGTCGGGTCGCCCGCGGCGGCGCGACGTCCGCCGTCGGCGACTCCGGCAACGGCTGGAACGCCATCTCCCGCGACGGCGACGCCGCCTCCGCCGCGACGGCGACGGGTGGAGCCGCGAGCGTCACCGGCGGGGGCGGCGGGGGAGCCGGAGGCGGAGCGGCCGGAGGCGGGGGTTTTGCGACCGGCGGAGGCACGGGTGGAGCCGCTCGGGGGATCGGGGGAGGCATCGGGGGAGGGGGCACGGGCGCAGGTATCGGGGGTGATTGGGCAGCCGCGGCCCCTCCGATCCCTCCGCGCGTCCCTGTCGTCCCCGTTGAAGCGGGCTCGGGACCGGGCTCCGGGGGAGATGGGATCATGGTAGGTGCATTCGGAGGACGCTCGGGCTCGGACTCAGCCTGACCCGCGGGCGTCGCCGTGGTCGCATCTCCCCCCGCGGACTCCCCGCCTTCGTTCTCCCCGCGCGATTTGCCAGATCTCGAGGCTGCCGCCGCTGCCTTCTTCTGCCTGAACGCCTCCAGCTTTTGCCGCCCGGCGGCCCGGAGGTCGTCCTTCTTCGGCGGCATGTCGACGACCGGCGCCGGGCCTCTTCCCCAGCCCTGCCCTACGGAAGCCGCCTCGTTCTGGCGATCGGCACCCTCGACGAATTCTTGAAGGACCAAAAGGACTACTGTACAAGTCTAGAACTCTCAGACTGAGTGGCACCGTGGTTCGAGCGCTGAAGTCGGTCGAGATGTCGGAGGTGATGATATCTCAGGTGAGATGCGATATCGTGAACGTACCGGGCGCGTCTGCACGAGTGTCGCCGTTTCCCTCAGCGCGCAACCCATCGCCCTCCGACGTACAGGCGTCCCCAACACCCCCATCGAGCGATGCTGACGCACGACCCGCTCCGTTTCTCCGCAGGTGAGCGCCGGGACGGTGGTTCGAGGCACCGTCCTCGTCGCCTTCGTCACCCTGGCCACCACGTATACCATAGCCGTCCTCCACCGCGACGCGCCCCTGGTTCCCATGATCAGCGATACCTTCGTGTACGCCCCGGAGAGCTACGTCTCCAGGTTTGGCGTCGTGACCGCGTCCGCGATGCTGCAGCTCGTGGTGTGGCTGCTCCGCTCCTATCTTTGCGCGTTCGCGTCGGGTCACCGAGCGTGGAGGTGGTTCGCCACGGTCCACTCCCTATGCGGCGCGGTGGCGAGCGCGGCGATGGGCCTCGTGGGCGCCATCAACGACCAGGAGAACCTCAAGTACCACCTCTCCGCGGCGACGGTTTTCTTCTACTCGGTGATCCTGTGGCAGGTTGGGTACACCGCGCAGCTCGCGGCGCATCCCTCGGCGACGTCGCTCAGGTCCGTGGCGCTCAAGGCGGCGTGCGCGGTGAGCGCAGCGCTGGCGCTGACCGCGTTCTTCGCGTTCGCGGGGCTGGACCTGATGCGGTACTACACGCGGATCGCGGCTTGCGAGTGGGTGTTAGCAGCGGCGACGGGGTTGTCGGTGTACAGCCTCGGGTTTGAGCTGGAGGGGGGCGCGAGCGGACGGGAACGTGGGATAGGCATGGAGCTCGGTAGTCTGTGGCGGGGACCGGCGCCTGGGGACGATGAGGAGGACAAGGCCGACGAGGATTACCACCCCCTCTGATGCTCTAAACGACGAGCTAGTTGTAGATTCGCGATTTATTTAAGGCAGGCGCCAGCCGTAGTTCTTCCCCGAGGCGTCCAGCGGGAGCCACTGCTTCTCCGGCGTCGGCGGTCTCGGCTCCGGGGCCTCCACCGGCCACACGCGGTACTGGAACACGCACCTGTCCCGTCCCCCCGAGGAAATCACCCGCTCACCGTCGGGCGAAAACCGAACCGAAGAAACGTGCGAAGAGTGGCCGCGGTACGTTCGGTGCGCGGCATCCTCGACGACGGCGGGGTGGGCGAACAGCTTCACGGCGCTCCCGTCGTCCGCCGTGACCAAAAGTTCACCGTCCGGGGACCTGTCGCACGCGTTGACGTCCGTGCCGTCGCTGCCCGGGGGCCAAATGCCCATGACCGGGAAGCCGAGGACCCGCGTCCACGTCGCCCACCCGGTGTCCATCTGCGAATCCAGGTTTTGTCGACCGGTCCGCGCGTCCCAGTACAGCAGCTCGTAGTCGGCGCCGTCGCTGGACAGCACGGACGAGTCTTCCGACCAGTCGAGGTGACGCACCGCCGCGCTGTGGCCCTCGCACTTGGACTGGAGGGCGTAACCCCTGCCCGCCCTGCCCCGCACCAGGAATATATCCAACGAGGAGTCCCTCGTGCTCACCGCCAGGCGCGTGTCATCTGGAGAGTACTTGACGTCCTCGACGGACGCACCCTTGGACACGACCGTGCTAAATATCGGGCGCAGCGTCTCTTCGTCAAACACGGCGAATTCCCCGTTCTTTCCCCCGACGGCGATGTGATGCGACCGCTCGTCGTCCCCGGCGGTCTTTGCCAGTGCCTTGTTGCTGCACGCCACCGCACTCGCCGGGAACCCGACGTCGGCGCATCTGAGCACCTTGGTCTCGGCCGCGCTCCACAGATACAAGCTGCCGCTCTCCGACGCGCTGATGAACACATCCGGCGCGGTCGGATGCCAGCACACGGCGCGAAGGTCCGCCCGGTGGCCCTTCATCACCATCTTGGCCCTCTCATCTTCCACGTTGCACTCCCACACGTCGCACTTGTCCGTGCCCGCGACGACGACGTCGGAGCCGGGATAGCAGTCGATGGAGCGTATGGCGACGGGTGGCAACGCCCTGGTCTTTTTCTCGCCTCCCTCGCCGTCGTTGACCTCGTCCTGTTCCTCGTCGTCGTCAGGGGTCTCCATCCTGGCCGAGTACTTGGCGAGCGAAACCGGGTCGGTGACCTGGTCGCCGACGGTGTTCTTCCGGGCGTCCCACTGTCGAATGCACCCGTCCGCGCCGCCCGTGAGCAGAGTGAGGCCATCGTCCCTGAGCCGCAGCGCCCTGACGCCGCCGCCCCACGCGACCGTCCCATCCGGCTGGATCGTCCTCTGCCCGCGACCGTGCGCCTCAACCCTCTTCACCGCCTTGCCGCCGCGCCACAGCAGCAGGGTCCCGGCGGGCATGCCCGTGACCACCGCGCCCTGCGTCACTGGCATATCCCACGCGGACGTTTTGCTCGGCTCGGGAGGTTTCAGGAACTCGCACGACAGCACGTTTCCGACGCCGAATTCCCCGAACGACATCGTGATTGCGGACCACCGCTTCGTCGCCGGGTTCATGGTCCACTGCTTCAGGTGCTTCTTGCCCCAGGTGCAGAATCGCTCCAGGCCGGGCTTCGCGAACGGGTCCCACTTGACGCCGAAAACCCCCACTGGTCGCTCCTTGAACCCCGGGCCCTCGCCGACCAGGCCGACGACCTTACCCCCCGGCCTGGCCTCGCCGACGCCCGGCTTGCGCCAGTTCCAAATCTGCACCGTGTGGTTGTTATCGCACGCGACGGTCACCAGCTTGGAACCGTCCGGACTGAAGCTCACCGCCGCGACCGACCTGAAGTTCGTCTCCAGGGGCACTCGCGTCACCTCTTCGCACGTCCGAACGTCCCAAATCGCGACAAACGGTCTCTCCTCGTCCTCCGTGTCCGTGTCCTCGATGGGCTTCCTCTGGCCCGTCGCCGCAAGGGTCAGCGGGGGATACGTCACGCCGCCAATCTCAACCTCGGCGGCGCACGTCGTCATGCACGTGATGTCCTTCGTGTGGCCGGTGAAGAACCTCTGGGTATCGCGCGCGCGGTCGTACACGATGCCCAGGGAGGCTGCGTGGTACGCGACGACGTCGCCAAGCTTTGGCTTGGACGAGGCCGCCTCGCGGCCGGCGGATGGCCGTCCCGCGCCGTTGACGAAGAAGAGGTTCTGCGCGTGGCTCGTCACCCCGTCGTAGCCGTACACAAACTCCAGCTCAAGCTTAGCCTCGGGAGGAAGCGTGGATCTGTCCGCGAGCGCCACGTCAAAGTCGCTCGGCGCGTTGACCCCCTTGCGACAGCGGGGGTATATGATCTTCCTCTTGAAATCGTCGTCAACCACCGGGTACCCCCTGCACACGGGTTTCTCCGCGCTTTGCCTCGCGGCGCCCCGCACCATCCGCTTGATGAAGTTCTCGTACGGCATCGCCTCGCCCTCGGCGCCGCCACCGTTGAACCTGCACATCGCCCTCGTCTCCTCTGCGGTTAGGTCCACGCCGAGGTAATCCCACACCCTCTGAAAGTCCTTGTGCGACACCATGCCGATGCCGAGCTCGTCCATCTCCTCGAACGCCTCGGTGAGGTGCACCTTCGACGACCTCGCCGCGGTGTGCACTCTGCGGAGCTCCTCCCGCATGACCTGCTCGAGCTCGAGGATGCGGGACTTGGGCACGCCGAACGGCGGTGCGTTCCCGGCGGAGTCGTCCTTCCTGGGAGGGGGACGCGCGGGGGGCTTCCTCCTAGGCTTCCTCCTGGACGGATCGTCGTCATCGTCGTCGTCGCGGTCGTCGGAGATAATGCCGAGCTCGCGCTTTTCGGGAACCGAGAGGAGCCTCCCCATCGGCACCTTGCCCGCCGAGCGGCTCTTGGAGGAGGATCTCGACCCGGAAAGGGGCGCGATGTTCATCCTCGCAGTCGAGGTCAACGCGCTCCTCGAGGCCGAAGTGCCCACGCTACTCGTCGTCTTCGACCTCAGCTTCGTCTCTGACATGGTCCTGCTCTTGTTGGACCCTTCCATGACGAATGGTGGGTGACGGTCAGCCAGGGCGCTACAGGACAGTGTCGACGCGCAGCCGCTGTGCAACAAACGCACAACAACCGTAACCCTTAGCACAAACGGTCCTCCGGAAAAATTTGCGCGAGCGGTCGGTTCACACTGGGATCCGGTCGGAAAAATCTCAAGCGAGGAGGTGAAAACGCGCGTGACTGTACTGCATCCCTGCTCTTTTTCCCTTCGTCAGCTCGTCTGCTCAATTAATCCTCGCTTCTGATTGGTCGAGGCGCTTTTGACGGCTCATCGGAGCCCCTCCTGCCCCTGTTTTATCCGATTGAACCGCCCTTCCACCTCCCGACGATCCCACGTCGCGCGTGTCATTGTTCGTGACACGATCCTCGTGCGAACACTCTCCCTCACTCTCCCAGTCGTGCCCCCGATCCCCGGCGGCGTGACCTCTCGAGTACCCACAGGAAACCGCAGTTTAACGACGCGCCCAACGATGGCCACCATGACCAACGCCGCGGCTCCCACCAAGGTTCTTTCGCAGCAGAAGTCCGCGTTCGCGGGCAACGGCCGCGCTCTCGCGCCCGCCCGCGTCGCTCGCGTCGCCGCGCGCAACGTCGCCGCCCGCGCCGAGGTTAAGGAGATCCACATGCCCGCGCTCTCCTCCACCATGACCGAGGGCAAGATCGTCTCCTGGCTCAAGGGCGAAGGCGAGCAGATCAGCAAGGGCGAGGCCGTCGTCGTCGTCGAGTCCGACAAGGCCGACATGGACGTCGAGACCTTCTATGACGGCTACCTCGCGTACATCGCCGTGCCCGATGGCGAGATGGCCACCGTCGGCGCGCCCATCGCCTTCGTCGCCGAGACCGAGGCCGAGATCGCCGAGGCCAAGGCCAAGGCTGCCGCCGCGGGTGGCGCCGCGCCCGCCCCCGCGCCCCCCGCGCCGGAGCCCGCCGCGGCTGCCCCTCCTCCCCCCGCTCCCGCGGCTGCGGCTCCTGCTCCTGCCCCCGCTCCCGCGGCTCCCGCTCCTGCTCCCGCTCCCGCGGCTCCCGCTCCCGTGCAGGGCCGCGCTGACGGTCGCATCATCGCCACCCCCTTCGCCAAGAAGATCGCCAAGAAGCTCAGGGTGGACCTCGCCACCGTGCAGGGCACCGGCATGAACGGCCGCATCACCGCGGGCGACGTCGAGAAGAAGGCGGGTGTGCCCTCCTCCGCCCCGGCCCCCGCGGCTCCCTCCCCCGCAGCTGCTGCCCCCGCGCCTCTCCCCGCCGCGGCTGGCACCGCTGTGCCCCTCTCCGGCATGCAGAAGGCCGTGGCCAAGAACATGATGCCCTCGCTTGAGGTTCCCGTCTCCCGCATTGCCATGCAGATGTGCACCGACGAGCTTGACGCTCTCTACAAGAAAGTCAAGCCGAAGGGCGTGACCATGACCGCACTCCTCGCGAAGGCTGTCGGCGTCGCCCTCGCGCAGCACCCCATCATGTTCGCCACCCTTTCCCCCGCGGGTGACTCCATCATCTACAACGAGAAGGTGAACATCGCCGTGGCCGTGGCGCTGGAGCAGGGCCTCATCACACCCGTGCTCCAGGACACTGCTGGCACCGACGTGTACGAGATCGGTCGCAAGTGGAAGGACCTGGTGAAGAAGGCTCGCGGTGCGGGTCTCGGCCCCGCGGACTACGCCGGCGGTAACTTCACCATCTCCAACCTCGGTATGTTCGGTGTGGATTGCTTCGATGCGATCCTGCCCCCGGGCCAGGGTGCGATCCTCGCGGTGGGTGCCTCCAAGCCCACTGTCGTGCCTGTTAACGGCATGATTGGCGTCAAGACCCTCATGACCGTCAACATCACCGCCGACCACCGCCACATCAACGGCGACGTGGCCGCCGAGTTCCTGAAGACCCTGAAGGCTGTCGTCGAGGACCCCAAGGACCTCGTCTTCTAAGCCGCTTCTAACAAGAGTTTTTGGTGTTGACGTCTACCGGCGGATTGGTTGTATTTTGGTTCGTGCATCGCAAATTGGGTGCGATGATGCGGAGGATTCATGCGTAGAGAGAGAGAAGGCGAGTGTGACGCACGTCAGGAGGACTGGGAGAGGCGTGCAAATTTTTGATTAGGTATCAGGGCGTGCTACTCGGAGCTGTCCAGCAGTTGGGAGCGTTAAATAAACCACAGCTGCTAAATTATTTAACGTTTCCAGAGCACTTAAATATTAGCTTCACATGAATTTATCCCAAGCTCTCAGCGGGCAACGGGCCCGCCTGCTGCGAGGGATCGTAAGTTTCGGTGGGGCCCCTTTGCGTCCCCGTTTCCCTACAGCTGCGACGACGACCACGATTTTGACACCGCGTCCATGAGCCTCTCATGGAGTGCTGTGGAAGTCGCGACGATTCCACGGTCGAGGGACTCGAGGTAGCGCCCACCAGCCCAGTCCAGCGGCGCGCCGCCCGCGTCGGTAACCTTGCCTCCCGCCTCCTCCACGATGATCACCCCTGCGGCATGATCCCAGATCTTCTCCTTATAGCCCGCCTTCGGAAATTTCATGAAGACGTCTGCGTCGGCCCTCGCTACAGATCCGTACTTGACCTGGGAGTACACCCTCAGGGGTTTGGACTCGATACCCAGGTTGTCCGCCACGCTCGCGGTGAAGCCCTGCGAGGAGTTGGCCTTCATCACGGGCTCGCAGAACTTCGCCGCCTGCGGGTCGAACTCCTTGCTCACCGCCACCGGCAGCGGGTCAGCCTTGATCGCCGGGTCGCAGGGGAGCATATAGGCGCCCTCACCTTTGACCGCGGTGAATATGCATCCCTTGTACCATCCGAGGCTCTCACCCGCCAGCATCTTGCTCACGAGCCTCGGGGAGAAGCCGTAGGTGTAGGAGAAGTCGTACTCCAGAACCTCACCAATCTTTGGCATGTTGGGGCAACCCATGACACCAACCTTGAGGTCCCCATCCTCCATCATCGCGAGCGCGATCGCGTACTGGTCGCCACGCACGAAACCCAGGGTGCCATCCACGGGATCGAGAACCCAGTGACGGCCCTTACCGCCGGCGCCGCCGCCCTTGTTGATCAGGTTCACCACCTCGGACGATGTGAGCTCAGGCGCGTCCACACCCTTGTGCAGCTTCAGGGTTTTGTTGACGATTTTGACGATCTTCGAGAGGGTCAGCGCGCCGCCCTCTCCCCCCTCGGTCAGCGCCTCGGCATCCTCCTCACCGACCATGGTGAAGTCCGACCACTCCTGCTGGATCCTCCAGCAAATGATCGCCTGCGCGGCGTAGTCCGCGAGAGTCACCAGAGACCTGTCGTCCTTCGTCTCCGCCTGCTCGTCCTGCCTCATGAGCTGCGCCTGGACCTCCTGGCACAGCGTGGAGGCCATGCGGACGGCGTCCGTGGCCACCTCGAGCTCGCGGGCGTACTGGCCGCTCGCTGCAGCGGCATCAGACTTCTTCGCAGCGGCGGCCGCGCGAATAGGGGCGGCTGCGGTGGGGGGAAAGGGAGGGGTCAGCAAGGAACCAGGAATCGTTGGAATATTTCATGATTCGCCGCCCGGGGGGGTGATCGAGGGTGCGCACCGTTACGGCTCTTCTGGGGAGCGCCACGTCGCGCGCCCACAATGGGCGCGACGTTAAGCCGAATGGCGGACGCCATGGTCATGTTCGATGGGGTGCTGCACGTGGCGCAGCGACCAGGGGCAAGTGACCCGCCGCCGAAATCGAGGTTTACTTTTGATGAGGACCTCTTTTTTCCGAGATCATTTCTCAATCGTCCCTGACATCTACCTTCGTAGCTAGTCACACATGTTATGATGCGTAATCCTAGTTTGGCGTTAAGATCGTATGCTTTTTGTTGTTGCAAGATAGCGAACAGAATGGAAAGCGAGAAAAACTGAACATGAGATGCCAATCCGGTCAGTCCCAAAGGCAGGTGCATAGGCAGGGAGGAGAGGACAAATGGGCATGGGCGGAAGCGTGGACGACATTTGGGAGAAACTGAAGGCATCGTCAGCACCCTCGAAGCACGCGCTGAAGGCCAAGCGGCTTCTGAGAGGGGCGCACGCGGGCGAGTCAACGTCGCGGTATGGGGCTCAATCCTCGCGATCGTCGAGCCAAGGGACGGGCAGAGGGCCCACTGCGGCGCACGGGGACGGCTCACTGGAGGCCTTCTCCGCGCCTTCCACCTCTGATTCAACCTCCGAGCCGACCCCCGACCCCGAGCTTGAGAGTCCGAGCCCGGCGAGCTATGCGGATCTGGAAGATCTCGCACGGGGACTGGCGCGCGATCTAAACTCGCTGGCCGACACGCAGGCGCCCGCGTCGACGCGCCTGAGGAGCCTGAGGGTGCTCCGAGGGGTCATCGACACCATCGACGCGAGTCTTTTGCGTGAGGCATCCCTCGATTCCTTCGCTAAGCCTCTCCTTCGTCGCTTCGAGGACGCGTCCGAGCAGTGCCGCGAGGAAGCTGCGGAGGCGTTTGCCGCGCTGACAAGACGGATGGAGTCCGCGATGGACCTGCTGCCGTACGCCATGGCGGTGCTGAGGGTACGCCTGGGTCCCGCGGTTCCAGACGGCAAGGATCCGAAGGAGCCCAGCGAGGAGGTACGGGCCAAGCTCCACGCCGTGCTGGTGAGCCTGCTGACCAAAGGGGAGGACGAGTGCGTGTCGTGCGCGCCAGAGGCGGTGGACATCCTCGAGTTTGCGGTGGAGGACTCGCACGCTGATGTGGCGTTGCTGGCGTGCGAGTCCTTGGAGGCTCTCGTGCACAACCTGGGCAGGAAGCTGGCGCCCGTGAGCAAGAACCTGGCGTGGATGTTCTTCCCGAACCTGACGCACAGGCGCGCGAAGGTGAGGGTCGCGACGCTTCGCGCCGTGAGGGGGTTGATGCACTGCGGAGCGCACGAGACCATCCTCGATCTGGTGGCGTTTCAGCACCCGAACCTGGTGCCCGTCAAGGCGTTCTACGGGGAAGATCAGAAGGTGAACTACTTCGGCAAGCTCGCGACGGACGGCAGCGTGCAGGTGCGGTGCGAGTTTGTGAGGGTGATTGGTGATTGGATGACCACGCTGATTGAGCGACTCGACCACGAATCGCGGCTGCTCCCTTACGTCATCTCCGCGCTCACGGACGAGGCTGAGTTGGTGCAGAAGGAGGCTATGGACCTGATGGACCGTCTCGGGATCCAATACGAGAAGGAGCACGAGAAGGATCTGAAGCAGACGATGTATTACATGCCCGAGGCATTCGGTGAGGACATCTACGGCGTCGGTGAGGATGCGCTGACGCTGCCGCCGCCGTTCACCCGACGACCGCGGCTAGGATCCCGCATCCTGGTTAAAAACAACTTCACGTCCGTGGTCAACCCGGTGATCGGTGAGATGTCCAGCTGGCAGATCGAGTTGAGGGCCAAGGCAGCCGTGCTGCTTCGCACCATGCTGGTGTACCTCGAAGACAACGCGACGCAGCACGTGCACCACCTCTGCATGGCTTTCATCTCCGCGAGTAGGGACGACGCCGTGGGGCGTCAGGTTAGGGATTGCTGCAAGCTCATAGGAAGGTTCGTGCGGCCGGGTGACTGGATGGGTACGCTTCTCGAGAAGGTGCGGGGTTCGGGGTTTACTGACACCGCGTCCAGGGTCGGGGCGCTGGCGGTGCTCACCGGTTGCCTCTCGGGTGCGGCCAAAGAAGCGATGGAGGAGCTCGACGAGGAGGGGGGCGAACGTTCAAACTGCGACGACGTGCTGGAGGCACTCGAGGATCGATCCGTTTCGGGATCCTCGGACACCAAACTTCGAATCCAGCTGTGCAAACTTGTCGCGGCGTGCGCAAGGGAGAAACCCGCCACGTGGCGATCCCGTGCGAGTCGACTGTGCGCCTTGGCGATTCGAGCGGGTGGCGGCGAGATCGGACGGCTCGACGGATCGGCGGCGCACATGGACTCCGCCGTCGCGGAACTGGCCGCCGCGTGCGGACTCGCCTCGGGCGCGGACCTGATTGGGTCGATTCGCTCTGAGCTCGTCGCGCCCCTTCGATTGCTTCCGGCGAGGGGCTGGCGCGCCGCAGACGCCGCCGTGCTCACGGCTGCGGCGGAGGCTCCGGGCATGTGCACACCCGCGGACGCCGCGGATCTCGTGCGATTATCCTCGCTGGTGGCTGAGGGTCCAGCCGCGAAGGGCGTGCGCTCGCGACTCCTCGCGTTTCCCTTTGTTTCCCGCGGGCGACTCTCCGCACCGCTCGAGGACAGGGACGTGCAGCTCCTGCTCGGCGCCGCGCTGCCCCCGGTGGCGGCCGACCCCGGCGGCTCGTTCACTGTCGCGGCGCTGGCCGCGGCGGCGGCGGTGCTCGAACCGGTCAACTCGAGCGACGCCGCTGCGCGAGAAGCCGCGTCCCTCGTCGCGTGTCACGTCGCTTCCATCCTCGGGTCGGAGGCGGCGCCGGCAAACGTTCGAGCGGACGCGGCGCGTGTCTTGGAGATTCTCGCCGGGCGTCGGGGCGCGATGGAACCGCGCGATGTGGTGGCTTCCGCATTACCCGAGCTTCGATCCCGGCTCGACGATCCGAACGCCGGCGTGAGGGCTTCCGCGACACGCACGCTGGCGGCGGTTGCGGTGACGTCACCCTTCGCAGCTTACCACGCCGTCAGAGCCGCGCTTCAGCCGCACCTGGTCGATGCCGGCGACGCGGCGCCGCGAGATGTCACTCGGGCGGCGATCATGTCGCATCCGGCCGCGAGCTGTGCTGCCGTGCACGCGAGCGAACTGTCATCAGAGGCTGTGAGGAAGCTCGGTGAATCGACCGGGGTGGAGCTGATGGGCGACTGGACCGAGGCGGATATCGAGGGGTTTGACGACGCGCTGAACGCGGAAGACTCTCACGCTGCGGCTCAGGCGATAGCACGACTGGCCGCAGTCGGGATAGATGCGAACGGCACTCCCACGGTGAAGGGTGACGCGGTGGTCGAGGAGAAAGAACTCTTCGACCTCGATTGAACTCTTCTCGTGGATTTCAAAACTGCAGCAAGAACAACACAATTATTCCATACAACTCATTCGCTCGCTGAGCGCTTGCCGAGGTCTCCAGCGTTCATGATCTTGAAGCTGTATACGCTCGTGTCCAACTCGACCACCACCTTGTACTCCCTCTCCTCCACGGTCGTTAGTCCGGTGACCTCTCGCAGGTAACCCTCGGCTGTGTACGCCCGCTTGGGTCCGAGCACCGCGACGACGCCCCGCTCGAACCACCCGCCGAAACCCACCGCAGCCTTCGCCGCGTCCGCATCTCCATCGTCGAACGAGGACGACGTCGCCGCGGTATCAGGGATGGCGTCGATATCCCGCGGCGGCCACTCGCAGCTGAGCGCGGGGTCACCCGAGTCCTGCGGCGGCCAGTCGCAGCTGAGGCCGGCGTCGTCGTCATCCGAGCTCTTCTCCACGCTGTAGTCGTCGTCGTTCAGCTCGATAACCCCCCAGGTGTACGTCTGGTCGTTCCTCGGGACGGCGCAGTATTCTCCCACGCGGAAGCGGTTGGCGCGGTCGAACACGAAGTTGCACCCTTTCTTACCGCCGATCCACCGAGCGCCGACGCGCTCGCCCTTGATGACATCGCCGATCTCGACGCGGACGCCGCCGACCCACGCGCCCCCCTGCTGCTTGGGGTCCGCGGGATTCTCCGGGGAGGAGTACTGCCGCGTGATGGCCTCCATCAGCGTTCGACTCGCGGTGTTCGGGAGGTCGGAGAGCCGCCGTTGCAGGACGCCAATCTCCTTCGAAATGGACGCACCGCCGCTGCTGAGAACCTCGGCGTTGTAGAGCACCGAGTCCGCCTGGACGAGGGTCTCCCTGAGCGACAAGCATGCCTGGCTGACGCTCTCGCATGCGTTGGCGACGGACCTGCTCGCGATGGTGGCCTCGCGGCACGCGCGGACCATCTCGCGCACCGCGACGAGGAAGCCGGCGATGCACGCGGTGAAGACCGCGAGCAAGATGGTGGCGAGGCCGCCCAAGAGGACCTTCAACCCGAGTGTCACCTTGGCGGGTGCGGCAGGAGCCGGGGCGGCGACCGCGGCAGCGAGCTGGATAACGTGTGAAGGTACCGCCGGCGGCCGCAGAGGGGCGTCCGGAGCGGACACCGCGTTCGCGGACACGACGACGCGCACTCGGTCATCTCGCGGGAAACGACTCCGCGGAAAAATCGAGTCAGCAGCGCTCCGGGACACGACGCTGGCAGCGGCACTCGAGTGAGACGGCCGAGCCCGCGCCCGACGGGACGCGAGGGCTCGCGCGGGAACGAGCGCACGGGGCGTCAAGCTCGCCCTGAGCATCTTGCCCGAGCCCCCTCCGGCTTCTCTCTCTGTAAAGTAAAGTGTGTCACCGTGAACGACAAAAGACTCAAAAATAACGGAACCCTGCTGGTGGCGGGATTCCACACGTGACACGTGATTGGATCTCCGAATGGGCACATAGATTCGGGATTCCATTTCAACACAAAATATCGGGATCGACGCCAATAATTCTAACTGTTTGCATGTTCTTCTATCGTGATAGTTTACGCTTAAGAAGTCGAAAAAGTTTCTGCCACTCGAGAACGGCGGTTTGCTTCCGCTCGCCTCTTTCTCGCGCGACGACGTGGCGAGGACGTGTGGACCAGGCGACGTTTCGTGGCGCAGAAATGGCAGCGCAGATAATGAGCCTTCTCCGAGTCGCGGGTCAGCCCGTCGCGGGGCGCAATCCCGTGTCGAGGCGTCCCTCTCGTCGTAAGCAAGTGCCCATCCGTTCCCGCGCTTCCGCAGCCTCCGCCGTCGCCTCCGCCGTCGCCTCCGATGAGCCCCTCGCGAACCTGAAGGGCGTCGAGTTGAAGCGGGCGACCGACGGGCAAACCGTGGACGCCGCCTCTATCGTGCCCTCCTCGGGGCGCGTGATGGTGCCGTTCCTCACGCAGTTCGCGGACTTTGACTCGTGGGAGCTCGCGCAGAAGCTCGTCGACGATATCCCCGAGCTGGACGCCAACGGGGTCACCCTCGTCGCGGTCGGGATCGGATCGGTGGAGGCGGCTAAGGAGTTCAGCCGGCGCACCAACTTCCCGCTCGACCGCCTCTATGCGGACGAGACCGCCGCCGCGTACCAAGCCCTCGACTTCGCCCCGGGCTTCGGTCGCGCGGGCGGCGAGCTCGGTTGGATCGGGGAGAAGCTCCCCTTCGTGAACGGCTACGCGAAACTCCTGGTCATGTGCGCCGGGATTGGCTCGCCCGGCACCCTGGGCGCGGTCTTCGGCGGCTACATCGGATCCAAATACAGGAACCCGATCTTCCGCGAGGGTTCGAACTACGATAACCCTACGATTCGTAAGCTGATGGACGCCACGCTGGGGGGCGGGTACCAAAGGCCGTTCGAGCTCGCCACGCTGCGCCTGACGAACATGACCGAGATTCTGTCCAACTGGGAGGACCTCGCGCCCGCGGATGACAACCTGCTCGTTCAGCGCGGCGGGTCGCTGGTGTTCCAAGATGGCGCGTGCGTGTTCCGTCACAACGACGCCGGCATCCTCGGGTACTGCCCCGAGGAGAGGCTCGTCACCAAGGCGCTGAGCGACGACCCCGCGGCGCCCCCTGACGCGGTTGCCACGCTTCACGCCGCCGCGGCTGACCGCGGCGCCGATGTCGACGACCTCTACGCCTCCATCTCGGCGATGGAGAAGGCGAAGAAAGGCGATCGAAGGGTCAACGGCGAGGAGCTCAACGGTAAGTGGCGACTGGTGTACACGTCCGGCACGAAGAAGGTCGCCGCGAACCTCAACCGAGCCGGGTTCGGCGGGAGTTACTTTCCTTTGCCCGCCGTGCAGTCCTTCGACGTCGCCGCAGGCCGGATCCGCAATGGCATCTACCTCGGCCCGGTCAAGTTCTTCTTCGACGGACCGTTCGTGTGGCGAGAGAAGCTTAGCATGCTGGAGTTCACGTTCACCAGGGTGAGCCTCGGGCTTGGTCCCCTCGGGCCCTGGTCGTTTGACATCGACGACGGCAAGTGGGACGCGGTCAAGGCGGCGGAGCAGTCGGCCAGCGAGGGCCAGGGCAAGGTGGAGAAGGGCAAGGCCAGTAAACCAGGGGCGAACCCTTTTTTCAAGTTCGTGTACACGGACGATAAATGTATCGCGGCCAGGGGGCGCGGCGGCGGGCTGGCGATGTGGGCGAGGGAGGGCAAACCCGAGACGGATGCAAACTAGGTAGCCGATGCAGTATCCCGTAGCCGATGCACGTGGTAAAAAATTCTCGGAACAGTGAATCGCCTGGAGTGTTAAGTGTTCGCGCTCGTTCGCCCGGCAGCGGCACTGCCGCGGGCGCGGAGGACAGGGGAGCTGTCCGTCCTCCGCTCTCGTCATGTTCTCAGGGACCGATGCCATCCTGATTCCGCCCCGGGTGCGGGATGGCGAGCCCGACGTGGCGACGGTTGCGATCGGCGAGGGTGCGCCGGGAGAGCTGGTGGTGACTTGCAGGGTCTGTCAGCGCGCTCACGCCAAGTACACGTGCCCGCGGTGTTTCATGCGATACTGCGGGCTTAACTGTTACAAGGCGCACGATGGACGCTGCGTGGAGTCCTTTCACGGCGAAAACTTCGGCGACGCCCTGAAAGGGACGCGAGCCGAGGACGAAGGGAAAAAGCGCATGACGGAGATACTCGCCAGGTTCGCCAGGATGGACGCGGGTGACGCGGGTTTTCAGGGCGACAAGGTGGATTCCGACGACGATGACGAGGATGGGGACGACGATGATGCCGGCGCGTCGGCGCCGTCTTCGTCGGGGGCGTGCATCCTGTCGGAGGCGAACCTCGAAAAGCTGGCCAGGGGTGAGGAGCTGTGCGCGGAGGACCTCTCCCCTGAGGAGCGCGCGGCGTTCGAACGCTCGGCGGCGACGGGCGAGCTGAGTCACATGGTCGAACCGTGGAAGGCGTGGTGGACGCTTCCCGAGGCGACCGACATCGTCCTGGCCAGCGACGGCGGCAGGCTCGTGCGAGAGGTCGGGTCCCAGGTTGGGTCCGCGGTGAACGACGCGTCGCCGGCTGTTCCGCCGCCGCCGCACGAGTCCCTCCCGCCCCTCTCGCGCCTCACGCCCGTGAAACCCTCCCCGAGCTTACGGTGGCACCTACTTGACGTCCTCGGCGCGTACACCCTGACGTTGAGAGCGCACGACGGTGACTGGAGCGCGGATCCCCTCGCCGCCGTCGCCGCCCTCCTCTCGCTCTCCGCGGTTCTCGCCGCCGGCGCGGAGCGACCGAGCCGGGGAACGGGCGGGGCGGGGGACGCGGCGTCGACGGACCTTCCATGCACGGCCGCCGCCGCTCTACACGGCGTCGGATCCAGGGCTGCATCGAGCGCGAGCGGCGTCATGGCGGCGGCCGCGGCTGCCGTCTCCGCGGGCGGCATGACGCGCGACATCCTCTCGTTGCTGCGCGGGGGTCGCGGCGCCGCCGTCGTCGCCCTCGCAGACACGCGGCGAATGATCATCGCGGCGGCGGCGGAACTGTCCGAGCGCGGCGCGGTGGATGACGTGGATATCGTGAGGGGACGCGGAGGTCGACTCCCGCGCGCGGGCGGGGGTAGGTCCAGGCTGTCTCGCGGCGCCCTGTCGCGGCTGGAGCGAAAGGTTTTCTTCCTGCTCTGCTGGGTCAACGGGCTGACAGACTCCGCGCGCGGCGGTGAGGACGACCGCGCGGACGAGGGGGTGTTCGAGATACTGCGGGGGAGGCTGGAGCACGAGCTGAGGGCGAAAAAAGAGGCTGAGGAGGTCGCTGCGACGCGCGCCGCGGTGGTGCACACTTCGCACAAGCTGGTGGCGGAAGTGTCCCAGCAGTTATCGAACCCTTAACTTTTTTGCCAGCGGCGACGAACATTATTTTACCACTGAAATGCGAATCATCAGTTTAGATCAGTGCTGGCTGCTGACTCTGCTCCTAAGGGGTTATCTGCAATCTTCTCGCGGTTCGTGAGAAGATATCTCAAAATCCTTGCGTCTTTTGCTTGGTCAAGCAACAATGCAAGGTCAACAAATCGCTGATGCTGTGTCATTTTCCCTAACTTTTAAAACTGAAACGCATATAAAACGTGCTGTCAAATTTTCGAAAGCGAGCTGACGATGGTCCCGGCCGGCTTGGGATTTTTTTGGGGATTCGTCAGCACCGATCCTCTGGCTTCTCCTCTTCCCCTGCCCAATTTCTCACGCGCGCAAGCCATTCCGCGTCGCAGAGAAGCATTCGAAAGATGCGTGTTACTCGTGTCTTCCTCTTCATCGCCCTCGTGGCGGGCTTGATCCGCAGCGTTCACGGTGCGTGCGATCCCATCTCGTTGACTTCCCGTTGCACGTGATTTTCGTCAGAATTTCGCTCACGGGGCTCCTTCCTCCCCGGATCGTCGTGCCGCGCGCTCGCTCGGGACGTCCCGTCACGCGCTTGCACCCGCGCGCGACAGTTTTTCACGATCGTGAATCTCCGCGATGTGGACATCTCGGTCGAACCCTTATCCCCGTTGTCCATCCATCTCGCACCGTCCTCCGCCGCGCCCACCAACGAACGCGAAGCGAAATTCCCAACTGTATCTCACCGGAATTTTTCAATTCACCCTTTAGGCGTCGAGTGCAACATCGCGCGCGCGATCGAGCTGTTCCCGTGCAAGGCGGACGAAGGGAAGGAATTAACCGCGGCTCAACAAGAAGAGTGCTGCAATGGCATTTTCACGAATGAAATTGAACAACCCGGCTCCGGGAGCAAAACCGATCGTTGGGCTAACTCTGGCTGCTTCTGCGTCAAGGAAATCACCGCCCTGGACAAGAGTTTCTTCAACAACCTGCTCAAGCAGGCGAAAAAATGCGCAAATGTAGTCAAAACCGATCTCAAGTGCAGCAGCACCGGCGACAACGCACTCGATGAGTGCGATGCCAGCGTGTTCAGTGCCTGCCCAGGTACTCTACCCACCAACGGCTTTGCCGATAAAACGCAAGCCGAAATCAAGGCAGAGGTTGAAGCGCGTCCGCAAAAGATTCCTCCTGCGCCTCCGGCTATTTCTATTCCCCCTGAGGCCACGGCCAAGAAAGTTCAGATCGATCTCAGGCTCAAGGATGCCACTGGATTCCTCGGTGACAGTGCTGCCGCCAAGACGAAAAGGAAGGATCTCGAAGACAACCTTGCCAAGGCTCTATGCAATTGCGCTTCCCCTACCTTCAAGGTGAAGCTCGTGTCCGTCTCGAAAGGCTCCACCATCGTGAAGGCGGAGGTCGTGAAGGAGGATGGAGGCTCGCTCGATTCTAATGAACTGACTAGCATCAACACCCAGACGAGCGCTGGGCTTGGGTCGAGTCCCACGATGAGCAGTTACGGCAACATCTCGGCGACCGTTCCGGCACCCGCTCCGGCCGGCCAGGCGCCCGCACCCATCCGCGAACCCAAGGATATCGCTCTTCCCTCAAATCTCAACTCACCTCCCGCGAAGCTCCCAGACGCCGTGACTGGCATCCCCCGCATTGGTCTCGACGGCTCTGAGTACGATGGAGGCTTCAATATCACCAACAGCGACTATCTTACGTCCGTTGTTGGACAGATGCTTCCCGGTGTCGTCATGGCTGTTCTCCTCCTCGTCATCATGATTCTCATGCTCGTCGTGTACATCGTGGCCACCTTGTGCGGTCTTACCTTCTGCAAGTGCTGCAACGGCGCCTACAAGCCCCGCAGGTTCAGCAAGAAGGATCTTAAGATCAACAAGCTGGTATGCCTCTTTTTCTGTGCCGTCACTGCCGCAGGCGCCTTTACCGTCTTCGCGGAGACTCCTCCTCTCCTCGAAAACACCAAGGACCTCACTGGTGCCATGGCAGACACCATCTCTGAGCTTACGAAAAACGTCACGAAAATCGCGGATGCCATGGATGCTGCTGCCGGTGATCCTCTTCTGAATATCGGTGACGTCAGCAGCACAACTACTAGCATGAAGGATGCGATGAAAACTGTGGATAATACTGTGCAGGATGCTCAGGATCAGATCGAGGAATACGTCGACATGTCCGGCTTGTATGTTACCATCGCGGCGGGTGTCATGTTTGGCATCACTTTCATCGTTTTCGCCCTCGGCTTAATCGGATTCTGGCGTCTCCTGATCTTCTTCACGATCATCCTCTCCATCATGATGGTTGTCGGATGGATTGTCTGGGGCTTGCTGAGCCTGCTGACGGTCTTTGTTGACGACCTTTGCTGGGCCATGAACGACTACCTCAGGGACAGGTACAACTCTGACCTCAGCGAGCTCATCCCTTGTATGGATCCCGATGTTGCCGTGAAGACCATGAACGTCGCGAGGGAACAGGTCGCGACGGGTATCGCCGCCGTCAATGATCAGCTCGAAGAGTACGCTGGCTCAAACCCGTACCTGAAGTACCTGTGCTACAACTACGCGAAGGTCCCCTTGAAGGACCTCTGCACAAAACCGACCATCTACCACGAACTGAGTTACTCAAGGTTCGTGTGCGAAGCTGAGAACAAGAAGAAACTCAAGGATAAGACGACTTGGGATTCATGGGACGCACAAGTCAACGACTTGATGATGTTCCCGGATGCCTTCTGCCCGTACCCGACCGACTTTTACAGTGTCCCTCTCGGAAACTTCAGCACTGGTCTCAGGCCGCTCCGATGCCCCTTCAAAGGTTACGATGACGACGATATGACACAGGTGAATGAGTTCGCGATGGGACAGTGCTACACCATGAAGCAGATTCCCTCCGATGTCTTCGACGCCAAGGCAGCGACCGCCAACCTCGCGCAAACGGTGCTCGATATCGTCCCCATTATTGAGTCGCTTCTCCAGTGCGAGCTTGTCTCCACAGCCTTCTCCAGGATGGTTGGCCCTTGCGACGGCATGGCTACTGCTCTCACCAGCCTCTACACTGGATTCCTCCTCGTCGCCATGGGCTACTTCCTCCTCTGGGCCTCCACGCTCGTCATCATCTCCCGCCTGCAGTACTACAGGTCGTACTGTGTCGACGCGGACAAGTACTAAAACCCCCTGGGACCTTTTCGCCACGCACGCCGTGCGTCCTCCGCGACGTCACGCCTGCGTAATCTTGCGTTATCATGAGTGAATAATAAGTGTACACATGATGAATATCGAATGATGCACACATTTTCAAGATTGACTACTGTTCATACAGAAGGACATCGATTCGTCCGCGGCCACGGACACCTTTTCAACCCGTACGCGTTTGTGCTCCAAAACGCCAGCTGACTTGCACGATGACATGGTGAAAATATCAAAGAACAACACAGCACCACGCACAGAGGACCGCGCTCAGAGGATGGCCAGTTATTACATATTCAGTTTCTAATTGCGTGCCTCCCCTATGAGGACTCGTCGAACATGTCCCCCGCGCTTCCCTCCCGCGCGGCCCGCATCGCTTCGCTCCGCGCGCGCATCGCCTCCCTCGCCGCGTTGCTTTTGCTTGCGAGCACCACGTCGCGTCGGTGTTGTTCGGGGTTCATGGGCTGGAACCCATCCGGTACGTCCACGATCGGGGTTTTTTTCTTCCGTATGGCGCGTGGGGGCATCTCGAACGGGACGAGCTCGTGCTCCTCGAACGCGTGCCTCTCACCGGGGAACACCCGAAGCTTTCGCATCATCTCCCTCCGCAGCTTGTTCTTTGGCAGCATCCTCTCCACAGCCTTGCGCAGCACGAACGTGGGCTCCTGGTTCATCATTTCCCTCGCCGTTCGCTCAACCAATCCACCCACGTAACCGGTGTGACGATAATACTTCTTCTGATCCATCTTTCGTCCCGTAAGCGTCACCTCCGCGGCGTTCACCACCACCACCACGTCCCCTTCGCTCTTGTGCGGCTGATACGTCGGCTTGTCCTTTCCCTGCAGCAGGATGGAGAGTCTGGACGCCAACCTCCCGACCACCTCGCCGCGTGCATCCACTAGGCGGTACCTGAGACCCTCAGTTACCACGTTGCGAATGTGCGACATGCCTCCCGTGAACTTGTATGACATGGCGCCCGCAGCCGTCGGTCCGAATCAGTCAAATAAATGAACGCCCCTCGCGTGACTGAACTTGAGCACAAGGATCCTCGTCTCCGCCCGGGTCTGCCCGCGCGATGGCTCGATCAATATTGGACAAGAACTCGAGCGCCTCTGTCTGGAGTCAGATCGCTCGGAACGGCTCTTGCTTCCGTTTGGTGCTGTCTGATCTGTTGAGAGGAAACCCTGCCCCAAATCTGGCCTGCTGGGACTCTCAGCTGCTCTGAAACAGGAATCTGGCAGTCACCACAGGCAGTCAAGCGTCCGCGGATATTTGTCGGCGCGGCTGTGCGATCGTCCTGGCAAACCCAGCTGCGGGCCAGCACTCGCCGATCCTCGGCAACCACGAAGCCAAATATGGCGATCGTGACATGCCGCGCTCCAACCCTAGCCCCGGTCTTGGCTCCAGGCGCTCGCCCGACGCGCCGCGCGTCCGTATCGGCTTCGTCCGCGTCGCGATCAACTGGCAACTCGCGAATCGTTTCGCGGGGTTCTCGCCTCCGCGCGGCGCACCTGGGTGGCGTCGGTGATGACGCAGACATGTACGACGAGGACGTGGACTACTCAGGGAACCTTTGCATGTTTCTGGACTCCGCCAGCGAGGAGGAGTGGGCAAAGTGGCTGCCCTCCGGCATCTTCGCGGGCGTCACCACCAACCCGATCATCCTCGAGAGGGACGGCAGGGAGTGTAACATCGCGGCGCTCACGGAGCTGGCGAAGGAGGCACTGGCGTACGACGCCGTGCAGGAGTTCCAGGTGCAGACCTGGGGCAAGACCAGCGACGAGATGTGGAAGAACGGCATCGCACTTGCGAAGTATGACCCAGATGTAATTGTGGTCAAGGTGCCCGGCACGTTTGAGGGCATCAAGGCGGCCAACGCGCTGGTGACGGACGGGATCAGGGTCACGATCACGGCTGCGTACGCCTCGCATCAGGCTGTGCTCGCGGCGGCGGTGGGTGCAAACTACGTGGCACCGTACCTCGGCAGGATGAACGACGCGGGGAGGGACGGATTCGGCACCATCGTCGAGATGCAGAAGACGGCCGACAAGCTGGACAGCGACATGAGGATCCTGGTGGCGAGCGTGAGGAACGTCGGGGACATCGCCAAGCTGGCGGCCGCGGGTTGCGATACGTTCACCATCAGCGCCAAGGTTGCGGAGGACATGTTCGGGGACCCGCTGACCAACCAGGCGACGCTCGACTTTGAGGAATCTGCCACGAGGATCGGCGCCTATCGCGAGGCGGAGGAGGCGCAGGAGCGAGCGAGGCTCGAGGCCAAGGCGGCGGAGGCGGCGGCTGCTGCGGCTGCTGCGGCGGAAGCGGCGGCTGCTGCGGCTGCAGAGCTGGAGGGCGGCAGCAAGCCGGATGAGGACGACGCGAGGGTGTAGACGAGGCGGTGCCTCAGCGACGGGTTCTAAGGTAGTGCTACAATTCAGTTTCCACTTTGCAAACTGCTTGCTGCGAGTGCTGAATCGTCTTTAGTCCCGGATTCTACCGGACGTCACTTTCACAAATCTGAACAGCCCCGCCGCCAAGTTTGCGAAGCGGCGTTGTCAGGTTCGGCACCATCCCGGCTGACAATTCATCGCGAGTAGAGTAAGGGCTAGCCATGACACAGAACGACAGCGGCGACATCGAGGTGCTCCTTCGAGAGTTCCCGTCCCTGGCGCGCCTCGAGGACGGCAGAGTCCGTTGCGCCCTGACGGGTCACGTGATGGCGCCCAGGGTCGAGGCGGTGCAGCCCTACGTCAGGGGCAAGAAGTACGCAGCCGCCCTTGCAAAGGATAAGCACATGGAGTCCCTGAAAGAGTTCGAGCCCCACATCGTGCGGTCCAAATATCATCCCGACAAACTCTTCTGCCGCATCACGGGGAGGCTCGTGCAGGCGAAGGAGAGCGCTTTGGTGCAGCACAGCACGGGCAAGAGGTTCGAGCGAGGCATCGAGCTGCTGACCAGCGGCGAGGGAAAGCTGCTCGACGAGAGACCGCCGGAGGAACTACTCGCCGAGCGGGAGCGATCCGAAAAAGCTCGAAAAGTAGCGTCGGAGGCGAAGAGGCGAGCAGCCGCGGAGGCAGCCGCGGCGCGAAAGCGAGAGGCAAAGGTTCCTGACGAGGACGACGAGTCCGAGGAGAAGATCGATCCGAAGGTGGCCGCGGAGCGCGAGCGAATACGCATCAACGGGGGATTCTCGAAGGAGATGGGGTGCTGGGTACCCCCCGCGCACGTGCTCGAGTCCGAGTCCGAGTCCGACGAGAGTGAGTCTGAGAGCGAATCCGGGTCCGACGCCGAGTTTGACGAGTTCCAGGAGGGCTCCGACTCGGAGGACGATGTACTCAATCCGGAGGTGAGGATGCCAAACTTGGCCAAGATCACGAACCGCGTCAAGAACTCGGTAAAGAAGAGCCGCGACGCGCCGGTCGTGGTGGCTGAGGGAAAGCAGAGGGGAGAGGTCACCGCCGGCGGGGGCGACGCCTTCGACTGGACACAATCCTCCGGGGATGAGCGCGCGGGAGGGAAGAAGGTGACGCACAAGGCGGCGACTTCGGCGGGCGTCAAGAGGTCGGCGGAAGGGGGAGTTAAACGAGGGAAGAAGGCGAGCTCCAAGCCCGCCGTCCGCCGAAGAACCTACAAGTCTTGCTCCGTCAGGTGCTTACGCGGGCTCAGTCAGGTGCCTTCT
>MDTE01063001.1_pt1 | contig 24204 bp, 11 predicted proteins | sample 811231 | NCBI WGS metagenome assembly MDTE01 (sample SAMN05326651, study PRJNA326480) | marine metagenome | isolation source: seawater | place: Indian Ocean: Red Sea | collected 2010 | reverse complement strand
TCGAACACATTGTCGAGGGCCCCTTGGCGATCGACTCGATCGCCCTGGGCAGCGACTACACGTTCCAGCTCCAGAGTGTCCCGCTTCGCGACATGGACGATGACGCACTCCAACGGCAGAGCCGGGACGGGCAACTCTACCTCTCGCTCGAAGAAATGCGGACCATCCGTGACCACTTCACCTCCCTGGACCGCGATCCGACAGACATCGAGCTCGAGACGATCGCACAGACCTGGAGCGAACACTGTTCACACAAGACACTCGGCGGCCGGATCCACTACCAGGACGAATCCACTGAACGGCACTTCGACCAGATGCTCAAGGAGACCATCTTCGAAGCGACAACGGTGATCCGCGAGCGACTCGGCGATGACGACTGGTGCGTCAGTGTTTTTCGTGACAACGCCGGGATCGTGACCTTCCACGACAGCCTCGACGTCTGCTTCAAAGTCGAAACACACAACCACCCCTCGGCCCTCGAGCCCTACGGCGGAGCCAACACGGGACTCGGCGGAGTGATCCGCGACCCGCTGGGAACCGGGATGGGGGCCAGGCCGGTCTGCAACACGGACGTGTTCTGTTTCGCTCGGCCGGACACCCCCGTAGAGGAGTTGCCGCCCGGAGTACTACATCCACGCGGCGTGATGCGAGGAGTGGTCTCCGGTGTCCGTGACTACGGCAACCGGATGGGCATCCCCACCGTCAACGGGGCCATCTGTTTCGACGACCGCTTCCTGGGCAACCCCCTGGTATTCTGCGGCAACGTGGCCACGATCCCTGTCGGCCTGTCGACCAAGGCCGCCCGCCCTGGCGACCTGGTCGTGACTGTCGGCGGCCGGACCGGCCGTGACGGGATTCACGGAGCCACCTTCTCATCGGCCGAACTGACCGACGAGAGCGAGGAACTCTCCGGCGGTGCGGTCCAGATCGGGAACGCCATCACCGAAAAAATGGTCGTCGATGTGGTCCTCGAGGCCCGTGACCGGAAACTCTACTCGGCGATCACAGATTGTGGTGCCGGTGGCTTCAGCAGTGCCGTCGGCGAGATGGGAGAGGAACTGGGGGTGGAGGTCTGGCTGGAGCGGGCGCCGCTGAAATACGAGGGCCTCTCCTACACCGAGATCTGGATCTCCGAGGCCCAGGAACGGATGGTGCTGGCCGTGCCACCGGAGAACTGGGACGAATTCCACTCGTTGTGCGATTCCGAGGGAGTGGAAGCCGCGGTGATCGGTGAGTTCCAGGACACCGGTCGCCTGGTACTGAAGTACAACGACACGGTCGTTGGCGACGTCACCATGAAGTTTCTCCACGACGGACGGCCACCGGTCATTCGCGAAGCCGTCTACACCCCCCCGCCAGAAGAACCTCTCGAACTGCCATCCCGTGACCGCTGGGACCAAGACCTGTTGGCAATTCTCGGATCCCTGAACGTCTGCAGCAAGGAATGGGTAATCCGGCAGTACGACCACGAGGTGCAGGCCGGCAGTGTGTTGAAACCGCTCGTCGGTGCCGCCGACGACGGCCCGTCCGACGCCGCGGTGGTCCGCCCCGACCTCGAATCGGACCGGGGCCTGGTCGTCTCCTGTGGAATCAACCCTCATTACGGTGACCTCGATCCCTACTGGATGGCAATCGCCGCGATCGACGAAGCCCTGCGGAACTGCATCGCGACCGGTGCCGATCCCGAACGGATCGCGATCCTCGACAACTTCTGCTGGGGAAACACCGAACGCCCCGAGACGCTGGGAACACTGGTCCGGGCAGCCCTGGGTTGCTACGACGCCGCCATCGCCTTCGGCACACCGTTCATCAGTGGCAAGGACAGCCTGAACAACGAGTTCGCCTGGGATGACGAATCCGGACAACGGCAAAACGTCGCCATCCCTTCGACTCTGTTGATCAGTGCTCTGGGACAGATCGAAGACATCTCCCGAGTCGTTTCGATGGACCTCAAGCAGTCCGGCAGCCAGCTGTTCCTGGTCGGACACACCCGCAAGGAACTCGGAGGAAGCCACATCGCGCTGGTCAACTCGCTCGACGGTGGATCGGTTCCACGGGTCGACCTCGACACAGCTCCCGAACGACTCGTCCGAATTCACAACGCGATCGGTTCCGGGTCGGTCCGCAGTTGCCACGACCTCAGCGAGGGCGGCCTCGCCGTAGCAGTCGCCGAGATGGCTTTCGCCGGTGGAGTCGGCGTTTCACTCGACCTGAAGGAACTCGCCACCGTCTCCGACGGACTCCAGGTCGCGGAGTTGTTGTTCTCGGAAAGCCCCACCCGTTTCCTGGTCGAGGTCACCGCCGAGAGCGAATCCACTTTCCGGAAAGCGGTCGAGGGGCAGCCGGTGGTTCAGGTCGGAACCACCAACGACGGCGACCGCCTCGAGATCATCGGCAACGACGGACAAACGCTGGTCGACACGTCGCTGGCCGACCTCAAACAGGCCTGGCAGGCCCCACTGGACTGGAACTGAACCGACCGGCTACGAGTCCTCGACCGAGCGGCTTGCGGCCAATCCGACAACGACGAGCAACACGACCCCGTCGACCAGAACGGCCAGCAACGACACCGCGGCAATCACCGTCATCACCTTTTCGACCACGCGATCTCCGGCGGCCGAAAACACCGCGAGCAGACCGGCCGAAATCAACAGCGTGGCCAGCAGGATCCCGCCCAGCCCCAGGCAACGACGAATGGTCCGTCTCAGTCCGTCCATCGGTTCCGACTCCTTCTCCGCTGCAAAAATCCAGTTGTCGTCGGAGTCGTCTCACAAACCTCAATGGGTGTCAAGATCCGTCACGGCGGTGGCCACTGGCGGCCGCCCGAAGGGCATTGCTACACTGGCTCCATGCCCACCGAATCGACGCCACCTGATCCGGCTGACCTTGACGACCTGAGTCGCCGCGAATTTCTGGGTCACAGCGCCAAGAACGCGGCGGTGGCCGGAGCTACCGCGGCCGGGGTGGTCGCCCTCTCGTCGGGCCGGACATCGGCATCTCCCAACGAGCGAATTGCGATCGCGGTGATCGGCACCCGTCGACGCGGACTCGAACTCGCCACCCGACTCGCCGCCCGTAGTGACACCGACGTACCGGTGCTCTGTGACATCGATCCCTCCGTCTTGGCAACCGCTGGACCGCGGATCGTTGACGCCCAGGGTTTTGCCCCCGAACACCTCTCGGACTTCCGCCGTGTGATCGATCGGGACGACCTCGATGCGGTGGTGATCGCCACCCCCGATCACCATCACGCAACAATGACCCAGTTGGCCTGCCTGGCCGGCATGGACGTCTTCGTCGAAGCCCCGGTTTCGCGAACCATCCAGGAATCGCGGGCGATGATCGAAACGGCCCGCACGACCGGACGCGTCATCCAGTGTGGACTCCAGCACCGCAGCGGTCGCCATTTCCGCGAGGCCATCGAGTTGTTGCACGCCGGAGAAATTGGACGGGTGCGGTTGGCCCGTGCCTGGACAGTGCACCGTGGCAAGTCGATCGGCACACGATCTGAAACCGATGTTCCTGCCGGCGTCGACTATCGCGGCTGGCTGGGTTCTGCGGCAGATCGCCCCTTCCATCCCGCCCGGTTCCACGGCAGCTGGCAATGGTTCTGGGATTTCGGCGCCGGCGCACTGGGCCGCTATGGCGTCCATACGCTCGACATGGCCCGATGGGGACTGGGCCTGGAACTTCCCACTCGCGTCTCGGCCAGCGGTGGCATCTACCATTTCCACGACGACCGCCAGACCCCCGACACGCTCTGTGTTCAGTTTGACTATCCCGATGCCACCATCGCCTGGGAACACCGGCTGTGGAGCACTCGCGGCCCCGAGGGCCGCAGCGAGGGAACCGCGTTCTACGGAGAACTCGGAACGCTGGTCATAGACCGCGGTGGCTACAAGATCTACGGTCGCAGCGAGGCCCCCGTCGGTGACGGCCACCGCGCTGATGACGATCATCTGTCCAACTTCATCGATTGTCTCCGATCCAGGGAAATGCCCCGCGCCGACATCGCCACCGGCGCCACCAGCACCACGCTTTGCCACCTGGGCAATCTGGCCCATCGGCTGGGCCGCGAGGTGAACTGGGACGAGGACGACGGAGGATTCGGCGATGACATCGAAGCAATGACGCTGGCCGAGACCGGTCATGACGACCACGTTTGACTGTGTGATCATCGGCGCCGGCCACAATGGCCTGGTCTGTGCAGCCGGCCTGGCGGACGCGGGCTGGCGGGTACTGGTGCTCGAACGACGCGACATCGTCGGCGGCGCATGCGTGACCGATGAACCCTGGCCCGGTTTCAAGGTGTCGACGGCCAGCTATGTCGTCAGCCTGCTGTTGCCGGAAATCGAACGGGACCTCGAACTGGCCAGGCATGGCTACCGCGTGCTGCCACGCAACCCCTCGTCGTTCACTCCGACCGAGGACGGTCGCTGGTTGCTGCTGGGTCCCGACGACGAATCGAACCGTCGCGAAATCGCCAAGTTTTCCGAGTCCGACGCCGAAGCGTTTCCTCGTTACGAAGCGCTGCTGGAACGGATTGCCGAAAGGCTCGAACCGGTACTGTCCCGCCCCGCTCCCAATCTGCTCCCCCTGCCCGGGTCCTGGCGCCGACGGGGACTCTTCTCGAAAATCCGAGATGTCGGCTCCGCCTGGTCACTTCACCAGGCCCTGGGAGACCTGGGCGAGGACTTGCCCGAGGCGATCGAACTGCTGACCGGCGCCGCACGGCCCATTCTCGACCGCTGGTTCGAATCGGACGTTCTCAAGAGCACACTGGCAACCGATGCGATCATCGGCACGTTCCAGCCCATCTCGGCTCCCGGCACTGGGTACGTGCTGCTTCACCACGTGATGGGGTCAGCCGGCGGAGCACGGGGCGTCTGGGGCTATGTCGAGGGAGGCATGGGGGGGCTTTCCAACGCCCTGGCCGCTGCTGCGGTCGAGCGGGGTGTCGAAATCCGTACCGGATGCACGGTGGAGCAGATCGAAACCGATGGCAACAGGGTCACCGGGGTGATCGTGGACGGCACATCGATCGCCGCCCGCCGGGTCGCCAGCAACATTGACGCCCACCAGACCTTCCGCCGGCTGGTCTCCGAATCGGCACTCCCGGACGGATTCGTCCGCGCTGTCGACCGCATTGACTATGCGAGTGCCAGTGCCAAGATCAACCTCGCTGTCGACCAACTGCCCGATTTCCTGTGTTGTCCGGGACACGAAGAACCGGGCCCGCAACATCGTGGCACAATCCACATCGGCACAGGCTGCGAGTATCTCGAAGCGGCTTACAACGATGCCCGCCAGGGTCGAATCTCGCAACGGCCCATCGTCGAGATGACCATCCCCACCTCTGTGGACTCGACACTGGCCCCCCGTGGACAACACATTTTGTCACTGTTCGTCCAGTACGCTCCTTACCAGCTCGCTGACGGCCCATGGGACGACATGGCCCGGCAAACGCTGCTGGACCGCTGCCTGGACGAGATTGCCCGCTACGCGCCCAACGTGCCCGATTCGGTCCTCCACCACCAGGTCCTCTCACCGGTCGACCTCGAACGGACCTTTGGCCTGACCGGCGGCAACATCTTCCAGGGTGCCATGCCGTTGCACCAACTGTTCAATCTGCGACCGGTCCCCGGCTGGGCCGATCACCGTACTCCCCTCGACGGCCTCTACCTCTGCGGCAGTGCCGCCCATCCGGGCGGCGGCGTGATGGGTGCTTGCGGTCGCAACGCGGCCCGTGAAATGATACGCGACGGGCGATAAGAGATGTGGTGATTGCCAGCGGTCGGTTGCCCCGATTAGACTAAAGGGGCCCATGCGGCAGGCAGGCCGCACTCTCCGGGCCGTGACATCACCCCCCGTTTCCTTCCTCGAGGATGTCACGCAGGAGGCGAATGGAGTCGATCCGTGACTCATCCACGCCGCCTTTCTCGAGAGTTGCCCCGATGTCCTCAGACACCAAGCACCGAGTCTTCGTCACGCGGAACATTCCTGACGCCGGACTGGAAATCGTCCAGGACGCGTGTGAGACCGAGGTCTGGACCGAACCGCTGCCGCCATCCCGTGAACTGCTACTGGAAAAGATCTCCGGGTGCCACGGGGTCCTCAGCCTGCTGACCGAGGCCGTTGATGCCGAGTTCTTTGACGCGGCCGGCGACCAGTTGGCCGTCGTCAGCAACTACGCCGTCGGCTTCAACAACATCGACGTTGCCGAGGCCACTCGCAGAGGCATCCGCGTCGGACACACGCCCAACGTGCTGACCGACGCCACCGCTGACATGGCCTTCACCCTGTTGATCACCGCAGCACGCCGGATAGTCGAAGCCGCCGATCACGTCCGTGCTGGAGAGTGGAAGACTTGGGAACCCCGAGGACATATCGGCCTGGACCTCTGTGGAAAAACCATCGGGATCGTCGGAATGGGACGAATTGGGTTCGCGATGGCCAAAAGGTGTTACGGGGGTTGGGGCATGCAGGTGCTCTACCACGACCAGTACACCAACGAGGCGGCCAACACGGAACTCGGGGCGAGGCAGGTTGATCTCGACACGCTGTTGGCCGAGTCCGACTTCGTTTCGGTCCACGTCGATCTCAACGACACCACCTCCGGCATGTTCAATTCCGAAGCATTCGGAAAGATGAAGCCGACCGCGGTTTTCATCAACTCGGCCCGCGGACCACTGCACGTCAGTGCGGATCTGCACGGCGCCCTCTCCAGTGGCGAGATCTTCGCCGCCGGCCTCGACGTCACCGACCCCGAACCTCCGGCCGCTGATGACCCGCTGCTGTCACTGCCCAATTGCGTGGTCGTTCCCCATATCGCCAGTGCGACGATCTCGAGCCGAAACGGCATGGCCGAAATTGCCGCAAACAACCTCCTGGCAGGTCTTGCCGGAGAACCGCTGCCGTGCTGGGTCAATCCCGAGGTCGGCGAAGACAACGGGGACAACCAGACCCCGGACCGTTAGAATCGCCTCAGCAATCGATTCTCGAAACGGAGCGAGATGTGTCGGAAACGGACTTCCTGCAGACGGGCCTGGACGCCGGGCTCGAAACGGCTGTCGAGGCTGCTCGTCGTGCCGGTGAGATTCTGCTGTCGTGGCGCGACCGGTTCACGGTGACCGAGAAAAGCCGCCGCGACATGGTCACCGAAGCGGACCTCGAAAGCCAAAACGCCATCGCGAAACTGCTGGGCGACCGCTTCCCCGACCACGGCCTGCTTGGAGAGGAAGGCCTTTCCGACGTCGGGGCCGACAGCGATTTCCGCTGGATCATCGACCCACTGGACGGCACCGGCAACTACGTCCACGGCGTCCCGTACTTCGCCGTATCGATTGCCCTGGAGTATCGTGGCCAGTTGGTCATCGCCGTCGTGCTGGATCCCAGTCACGACGAACTGTTCACCGCGGTCCACGGCCGAGGCACGTTCCTGAACGGAGCCCCCGTCTCGGTCTCGGCCGATTCGGTTGCCGATCTGGATTCGGCGCTGGTCACCGCCAGCCTGCCGGTGGGAATCTCATCACCGGACCATCCGGCCGTCGATCGGTTTCTGCGGGTGCTCGTCGCATCGCAGCACACCCAGAGAACCGGATCGGCAGCACTCAATCTCGCCTATGTCGCCAGTGGCCGGCTGGACGGCTTCTTCTCCACCACGCTCAAGCCATGGGACATGGCTGCCGGTGCGTTGCTGGTCACCGAGGCGGGGGGCCGGGTGACGTCGCTTGATGGCGGCTGCTTCGCAGTCGATGTCGCCGACCTGCTCGCCACCAATGGCACCGCCGTGCACGCACAACTCTCCCAATTGATGTAACCCGACCTCCGCGGACCCGCCAGCGTTCCCATCCCGGACAATTGTGCGAACGCCGAGATTTTGGTGCTTTCCGGCCCTGCCGGGCACGGATACCATGGGAGCAGGTGGGTTCCAATCCATGCATGTCCCTTCAAAGCGACGCGTTCTGCGTCCAACTGCCGGGAGCCCCTGGTTGCTCCTGACGATCGGCCTGATGGTCGGCGACACAGCACCGGCCCAGCGGCCGGCGGCACCGCCGGCCAAGTCTGTCGTTGCGCCTCAGCCGACAGCAAAACCTCCAAAGGTCACCGGTCAACCCGCAGCCAAGCCGTCCGACAAGCCCGGTTCGCCACAGCCCAAAAACACCGCCAACTGGATCTTCCTGCCGGGTCTCGAAGGGCAACGGATCCCCGTCCCCACCGATCTCTGGAAAGATTTTCTCCGGTGGCAGAACAACCAACAGGCCCCCCCGTTTCACGTCACAAGTGTCTCACTGGACGGTCGAGTTCTCGGAGACCGTGCCCTGCTGAATGCTCGGGTAGAAGTGCGGGTACAACGAGCCGAGGAGTGGATCCCGGTATCGCTGCGGATGGGGAACGGAAACACGGTCCTCACTTCGCCGGTGACCTACAAGGGCCCGGGACAATCGCGGCCGGATACGCGAAAGACCAATCCTGCCAACGGACTCCGCTGGTGGTTGAAGGGCAAGGGCCTTCACGAGTTGTCGTTCCAACTCAGCGTCCCGGTTCTTCGTGAACACCCGAACCGGCGGCTGCAGTTGGCACTGCCAACTCCACCGGCCGCTGGCACGCGGCTGCTGCTGGTGGTGGAAGGGGGACCACTGAGAGCCACAACCCCGAAGGGAGGTGGCCAAACCACCGTTCGCCCCGGAACCAACGGCACAAATCGGATCGAAGTGCACGGTGTCGGTGATCAACTCGATCTTTCGTGGCGAACCACCGCCACCGCCAATGACGACGACACCGTACTGGCCTCCTCGATCGCCATCTCCGTCGAACCCAATACCGATTCGGTCGTTCTCAAGACACACCAGCGAATCCGCGTCCTCAAGGGACATCCCGAAACGATCACCGTCGCCTTGCCCACCGGCTACCGGCTGGTCGATGTCCAGGGCGACGCCATCCAGGACCCCCAGATCGACCCCGACGAACCCGGCCGAGTACACCTTCCATTGGTCGGAGGCGGTTCCGATGCCGCCAGCGACCCAATCGCCATCCGCTGGACACTGCAGGGCGAATTCCCCACCGTCGGCGAACCCCTGGTGATCGATGGATTCCAGGTTGAAGAAGCGCGGTACCAGACCGGCCACGTGGCGATGAAGCTGCTGGACAACTACCGCAGTGCCAGAAAGCTGGGCCGCTTTGTTCACCGAATCAACGTCCGCGACCTCCCCCGCACCCCGACTCTGGCCCCACTCTTCGGTGATGACATCGCCAGCGCCTGGGAGATCCTGAGACAGCCCTTCCGCCTGGAACTCGATCTGGTCGAAATCGAACCTCGGTTCATCGCCGAACCACAGTTGTTCCTGAAACTTTCGGAGTCCAACGCCGAGTTGGTCATCGACATCCCTCGCGGCCAGGTCTTCCGTGGTGTGATCGAGGCGCTCGAATTCCACTGGCCGGGTTGGACCGAGCAGGGCTGGCAGGTCGTCGCCGACGAATCCCCGGAACTGCAGTTCCGTTTCGACAAGAACACCCAGAAATTGCGAGTGGGACTGGCGGCTCGCCAAAGCCGAGCGGACGGCCAGTTCGCCGTCCGCTTCAAAGCCGATCGGCCAATCGGCAAACCCGCCTCCGCGTTGCTCACTCTCCCGGCATTGGTGGCCCCCACACCTCCCGAACCTGTTCTGGTTGTCGGTCGAGCGATCAACGTAGACACCGAACTCACCCCTCAGAATGAAACAACCACGCGACCACTCTCGGCCCAGCTCAAGCAATTGATCTCACTCCCGAAGGAACTCCAAGACGGCATCGTCCCGGCCGACAACTATTTCCGATTGCCGCCGGAGGCATCCAGCTTTCAGGTGAGTGTGATGCCGCAACCTCGACGCATCACCACATCCTCATCGGTCGTCGCAAATTACTCTGACGGGAAGCTGCAGGTCACCCAGCAAATCGACTACCAGGTCGAATACGCTCGCATCGGATCGGTCAAGCTGATGGTCCCTCGTCCCTTGCAGGACAACCAGGTCCGATTTCGGCTGCAGGCCGACCCCGATGCGGATCCGATCCCACTCGAAGCTCGGCCGGGAATCGAGGTCGGGACCCAGCAACAGGCCGACATCCAGCTCGATGAGGATCGTCTCGGCTCCTTCCGCATCACCGCCGACTTCGAACTGTCGGCTCCTGAAATCCTGGCCATCACGACGGTGGCCATGCCCATCCCCCTGTTGCAGAGCACCGATGCGGCGTTCAGGTCAACGCGATTCGAACTGACCGGCGGCGGGGGAATCGATGCGGTGCTCGACGGGGAAACCTGGCAGTCTGAATTGGATACCGAAAACCGCCCGGTGTGGCGTGCCAGTGGATCTCCCCCACAGGTCGACCTGGCGCTGCGGCTGGGTGACCGCGACGCCTCGTACCACTTCACGGTTCCTCGCGTCGCGATCGTGCAAGTGCTCCAGGACCCCGACCGCGGCACCGTTCAGTCGTGGGCCTGTTACCACATCCAAGGCCAGATCACGACACTGGTGGTGCGGTTTACAGCCGACGCAAAGATGAGTCGTGTCCCGGCATTTCACTGGGACGGTCAGCCACTCCGCAGCGATCACTACCGGGAGACCGTCACCCCCGGCGGCGGAGCCGAGTTCCGGCTGGACGTCTCGGGATTCACCTCCGGACCCGATCACCTGCTGCAGGTCGACTACCACGTGGTCGCCCGATCCGACAACGGGCTGCTGTCTGGTCGTCACCAATTGGTCACACCCCGACTGGCCGACACCGCGCACATCGCCGAGACACTCTGGCAGGTTCATCTCCCGGTCGGCCACCACCTGCTCAATGGAGCCCGTGGTCATTCCCCACGGTTTTCCTGGCAGTGGCAAGGCCTGCACTTCAGCCGTGAAACCGACACGGGGTTCGACCACGCTGCCGATTGGCTGGCCGTTCCTGGCCACGCACCCCAGTTTCCTCCGATCGCCGTCGGCAACGCCTACACCTTCAGCAATTTTGGTCCTCCGGACAGTTTCTCGTTCCACTCGATCAGCCAGTGGAGCTTCGTGCTTCTCGGAGCCGGGCTGGCCCTCGCGGCCGGACTCATCCTCCTCTACATTCCCCACACCCGTCACGTGGTCACGGGCCTGTCGGCCGGTTTCGGCGTTGCGGTACTGGCGATCTGGCTGGCCGAACCGATCATCCTTCTGCTGCAACCCGCACTACTGGGCCTGGCCCTGGCCATGCTGGCAGCGATATTGCACCATCGCTTCGGCCGTCATCCCACGATCGATCTCGCCACACTCCCCTCCCCCATCGACGGCATTCGTGGATCCTCGGGGGAAATCTCTCTCGCGAACGCGACGGCCCGCCGCGAACCATCCACGGCCATCCACCCGACCTCGCCGATCCCCACCGAGATTGCCACCCATCTGGAATCGGAGGCCGAGGGATGAACGACCGTCCTCTGGTCGGAGTATTGAGGACTGCGATCGTCGTCACACTCACACTGCTGTCAGTTGAGGAGACCTCGGCCCAGAAAAATGCCGACGATCCGATCCCCACTCCAGTCATCTCACCGATCATCGGCCCGATTCGGGTTCGGGCCGTTGATGACAACAAGACGGACAACTGGCCCGCCGGCCCCTGGAAGGCGATCCCTCGCCAGGACTACTTTGACCTTATCGGCGAAATCACTCGTCTGCGATCTCTGCCTCGTGCGGCCTGGATCCAGACCGCCGAGTACACGGCTCGCATAGACGACACCCAGTTTCGGGACGGCCGCCTCACGCTCGAACTCATCAACAACGCTCCCGGCCCGACGGCCATCCCCTTGGCACCACTCGGCCTGGCGATCGCATCGCTGCAACAGGACGGCCGCCCACTGACCTGGGGTACCACGGCTCATCGGACCATCGTGCTGGTGGCGCCACCGGGTCGAAGTCCCGTCACCGGCCAATGGTCGCTGCAGGGACGCAAGGTCGTCTCGCTTGAGGAATTCGATGTCAGACTCGCGCCGGCCGTACAGACTTCGCTTGTGCTCGACGTCCCTGGTTCGCAGCGACTCACCGCATCCCGCGGCCAACTCACTCAGTCCACCAACGACGCGACACGGCCCGTTCCCATCGGCCACCGTCGTTTTCGGCTTCAACTCGGAAACCAGAACCGTTCTCAACTGGTCATCGATCGCAACACAGCCGCCACACCCGGCAAGCCGACGCGACTGCTGGCCAGGCAACGCACCAGTTGTGAGATCGCTGTCAACGGTGCCAGGATCGTCACCGACCTGATCTTCGAGCGTACCGGCCGGTCAACCCAGGACCTGATTCTCTCCGTGCCGGCCGACGCCCGCATCGAGTCAATCTCTTATGACGGTGACCCCGTCGTAGTCCGACCGATCACCCCATCCCCCGACGCGTCCTGGCGCATCACCCTTCCGGACCCACTGCCTCATGCTGCCGACGGCACATCCAGAACCCTCCAGGTAACGATCCACTCGGACATCCTGGCGGGCCGACCGTGGATCCTGCCACAAATCTCGGTGAGAGGGGCACAACCACTGGGCAATGATCCGGAAAACTCCCAGCCGGATCTCACGCTCAATGTTCGCGAACCCCTCGAACTGAAAACGTTCCGGGCGGTTGTATGGAAACAAACCGCCGACGCGGTCGGCGGGCGGCGATTCACCTTCGCGCGGATTGGCGCCAAGACCTCACTGGAACTGATTATCGGCCGGCCTCGCCGCGCTCTCTCAGCAGATGTCCTCGCTCGGCTCGATCGCGGCCAGGACGGCTGGACAGCGTCGGCCGAAATCGCCTGGTCGGCCACATCCGGCGCATCGTTCTCCACTCGCGCACTATTGGCTCCCGGCTGGAACATTGTCGATCTGCAACCCGTCGACCCCGCGACTCGGATCGAATGGCGAACCATCGCGGTCGCCGGCAACCGTCAGCAATTGATCGTCGAATGGTCTGACGCCGTCGACACCACCTCGACCCGTCCCTTGCTGATCGAGATGAGCCGGGCCGGAAACGAATTGGACGTCGGAGACCTGCCGTTGGTCGAACCGATCGAATGTGACCGCCACCGCATGATCCTTGCAGCAGCCGTATCCCTGGTCGGCACCCGTCTGGAGGATCCCGTCGCGGGAACGCTCGAGCCAATTCGGCCCGAAAATCTTGGAGATCCCTGGCCTGCGTTTGCCAGTTTCGATGCATTGACCGAGTCGGCTCCAGGCGGGCTGTTTCGCTGGGCCCCCTCCATGACAACAACTCCCGCCACCCGCACCGGCCCAGGCAAGCCCACCGATGAAAACGGGGCACTGACGACCAGCCAGCCCCCTTCCAGGAAACCGGCAGGACCAGACTTCAACGCGACAGAGACCATTTCACCGAGTCCCCAGAAAATGGACTCCGATACCCCGGCTGACGTGGGACGCATCGTCTCAATGCTGGTGCGATCACGGTTGGCCCCCGTCGAGGCCAGTCACGACCACCACTCGGCACACATGAATTTTGTCGGCACTGTCTCCGACCGCCCTTTCCGCTTCCAGTTGCCACCAGTGGCGAACCTCGAAGCGGTACTCGTCAATGGACAGGTTGCGAGGGCCGAATCGGACGGCACGGAGGTCTCGGTACCTCCACTCGAACAAGGCGCCCTGCGAACAATCGAAGTCCGATACACCACCCCCGCGACAACCAGTTTCCTTGTCTCCCGGCGTGTAATTCCCTTCCCGCGACTTGACACCAATGTCACATTCACATGGGAGGTGAACACAGCACGCGGACAAACTCTCAGTGGCTCTCCCGGCCGTTCGCTTTTGGCAGGCCAATCGAAGGAAGAACACTGGACAACCCGTTGGCTCGGCCCCGTCGGCCGGGGTCCTCATCACGGGGTCTTCAACCCCCTTTCAGCGGCTGCCTGGAGACGGATCTTTGGCCGCGGTCAGCCCGAACCGCTGAGATCAGCGGCCAGACGTGGTGCAATCGAGACGTCCCAACGCTCCACCTTTACGAGCCCACCAGCGGCATTGGCCGTGAACGTGGTGCGATACGATCGCCTTTCGGCCTTGTCGTGGCTGGTACTGGCCATGGCCCTGGTGATCGGGATCCGTTACCGCCGGTCCGAACGGCCTCCGAAAACTCGATGGATTGCATCGGGCCTGGCGGGCCTGGTCCTGTTGGGGTGGTGGACACCGGCCCCGTGGACCCTGCTGACGGGAGCCATCCTCGCTGCCAGTTGGCTCCTGCTGTTCCTGCCCCCCTCCCTGTGGGTTCGTCAATCGCCCGAACAACTGGCTATCCCGACGGTTGACGTGATCGAGGACGGGTCGCTGGGTTCGACACGGAGCTATCGAGGCATCCCAACGGGACTGGGTCTGCTGTTGGCCTGCGCCGGATTCTCGCACACCATCGCACAGGAACCGCCACCAGCAACACCCGCACCGGCCCAACCACCGACGGCCGTCCGCCCGGATGTCCTGTTGCCGGTTGATGCCAATGGAAGACCGTCGCAGGTAACGCCCTTCGCATTTGTCCGCCCGGACCTGCTCGAAATCCTGTTCACTGAACGTCGAACCAACAAGACCGACAGCGGCGTACTACTCAGGCGAGCCGACTACTCGGCGACAATCCGGGCGAACGGAGAGATGGGCCTGACCGCAGTCTTCGAAGCTGTCGTCACGGGCCGAAACGAAACGGTCCAGATCCGGTTGCCTGTCGACGGGGTCAACCTGTCTCCGGATGCCTGTCGTGTCAACGGCAGGCGACATCCGCTAGCACGGGAGAACGACGGCGGCATGCTGTTGTTGAACCTGCCACCGAGGACAACAGAAACGCCACGAGTCGACCGAGTGGAACTTGAACTTCGCCCCACGGTGAAACGGTCATCTGGTGGTGGTCTCATCGACCTGGCCATTCCCAGGATCCTTGCGAGTCGTCTCAAATTGGTACTGCCAGCCACCCCCCCGAGAGTCACGATTCCGTCTGCGACAGGAACCGATCCGACAAGCGGGGACGTCCTGTTGGGTGCCAGCCAGCGACTGCAATTGACCTGGAGCGATGACCCGGCCGCCACCACACCACGTCCTCGCTCCATCGCCACCACCGATCCACTCTGCTTCGCCAGAGTGCATCCACTGGAAACGCGTCTCGAATATCGCCTCCCCGTGTTGGTCCGTGGCGGCGCCGTGAACGTCCTCACTCTCTCCTTGCCCGGCCAACTCATCTTCCGACCCGGGGACATCGCCGCACCAGACGTCCTGGCGATCAGGTCTCTTCCTCCCGAGGGTGGCCGTCAACTGGCGATCATCGAATTCGCACATCCACAGACCAGCAATTTCGACATCCGACTTTCTGGACGATTGCCCGTGTCCGCCGATGCCGGGCGACTCACGGTTGCCCCATCCATCACGCTCGCCCACGGCATCCCTCCCATCCCGGTCGTGGCGAGCCCGATGAAAATGGGAATCAGCCCGGCCAACGGATTCCGACTGGCCATGGTCGCCCCGTCACCCGATGGAATGGCTCCGATGGACGTCCTGGAATTCACACGGGCCTGGCTGAATGAGCAGGATGTCTCGCAACCAACAGCCTCTCTCGCCTGGACGCTGGAGAAACCCGCCAGCCTGCCGCTGGATGTCCTGCCGCTGAAACCACGACGCATTGTACGTGTCGAACAGTTCCTTCACGTTCGTGAAGACCGACTGGAACTGACCATCACCGCCTCGGCAAAAACGACGGGGTTGTCGGTGTTTCATCACGCCCTGAAAATCGACCCGCGATTGAAGATCACCTCGATCGGCATTCAACAGCAGGACGGTGCTGATCGACTCGCCCGAAGTGCTCGGGTCGGAGATCAACTGGTGCTGTACCTCAAGGACGCCAATCTCTTCGAAGAGGAGACTCAAACGGGTATCCAGAACATTACCATCCAGGGCGAGTTGCCATTGGATGTGACCAAACGTGCCACATTGCCCGAGGTGGTTTTCACGGACGCGGAGACCTCCTCGACCACCTTGAGCCTGTATCACGACCCTCAGTTGGCTGTGACTCTGACCGGAGCCGAACTCACGAGTCCCGCAGAAGATGCCGCCCCCTCGACCACCTTGGCCGCCGATGCCCGCGAAGTAATGGCCGGTCGATTCGTTCTGTCATCCGGTAAGGTCCGGGCAGAACTCAACATCCGGCGAAAGCAGTTGCCGACACCTCTACAACTGCTGTTTCAACTCCAATCCGATCCCGACGGGCCCTGGCAACTGCGGGCGCGAACGATGCCCCTGCCTGGCCCACATCGAAGCGGCCCGTTACAGGTGACGTTGGAATCGGCCCTGCTGGCTGTCAACGGAACGGACACCTCCATTCGATGGCAACCCAACCCCGACTCGGTGACTGTCGACAATGGTCGTCTTGTGGCCGACTTCGAGAACGTCACCGAGGTGACACTCGAGACGACGTTACCGAACGCACCCGATTCGGACCGATGGACACCGCCGCTGCCGTTGTTCTCGGGACGCCAGGTACGCCAGCGACTGCTGGTTCTGCCATCGGATATCACCTGGGTCCCCGAGGGGGATGTCTCACGGCTGGACTCGTGGCCGGATGGCCTGTCCCGCGACACATTGGATGACGACGACCCCGCCACAATCTGGCGCCTCAACGGACCCAATTGGCGATTGGCGCGTCGCATCGATCCGCCGGTCAACGTGTCCCTGTCGAGCAAACCTCCGACCAACACCCCGCCACCCGCTCAAGGGGCACGTCCAATCGAGCAACCGATGGAAATGACCGGATCACCTTCGGGTTGGTGGATCACATGGCAGATCCTGGTGTCACTCGCGCTGGCCGGGGCCGTCGCGTGGGGATGGCCGCTGTTGGAGCGTTCCCGTCTGAGAACGTGGCTCCGACAACACGACTCATTTGCCTGGTTGTTGATCGGGATCGGCTGGTGGCTGGCCGGACTCGCCGGTGCCGTTGGGTTGGGGTTGGCAACAGCGATGGCAACCGTGTTGCTATTGCGCAGCCGCTCGATTCGTCGGCGACGCCTGGCAAGATCCGAGGGATAACCGACCCGAAAGCGTCAGTGGCCGACAACCCAGGGCCAAAGCCTATATCCGGTCGAGCATGTCGATCCAGCGAGCGATGGCGTCCAGCACCGGAATCGGAGGGTAACTGTGTCCCTCGCCGGGCACGGTCGTCAAGACGACGGGAAATTTCATCGCCGCAAGTCGAGTTCGCGTCCGCTGCACCAGCCGGTGAAGATTGTCCTTGTCACCACACGAAAGGAAAAACTGCAGCCGGAGATCCGGACGATTCTCAGGCGGAGCGAGCCTCAAGGGCTCCGATGACGCCGCCACTCCACGGAACAGTGATCGGTACTTGAAGGCCAAGTGGAAGGAGAACCGGCATCCGTCCGAGTAACTGTGCAACACGACACGTCGACTGTCGATACGGTACTTCTGCTGCATCTCCTGGACCAGGGCCTCAATGAATCCGGCCTCGTTGAGACTCCAGCCTGCGATATTCTTGGCACGCGGACCGACCAGGATCAATCCGCGTTCATCACAGATCGGCTTCCAGAGATCGTGAATGTCGGCTTCCATCGTGTCACTGCCCGGATGGATCCAGACAACCAGCCCGTAACCGTGTGCCGGATTGTAGGTCTCAGGAACATACGCCCAGAAGCTGTGGTCGTGGCCTTCGAGATCCTGATTGAATCGACCGGTCTTGGGCAGATCAGCAGGCTTGGGATCGGGCGCGACGATCACATCCGACTCGAGCACTGCGGGCACCTGAGAGGGAACGACCGCCAGCTTGGCCGTCAACGTCCGCTTGGCACCTCCGCGATCAACGTGCACCTTCACCTCGGCTCCCACTCGTCGCCGGCTGATCACATCAAACAATCCGGCCGTATCGACCACCGCCTTGTCATCCAACTGCACCACGCGGTCACCCGGAAGAATCATTGCTTTCGATGCCGGACTCTCGGGCAGAACCCCTCGCACGGTCACCCCTTTAGACACCTCACCCTGCTTCTTGCGAACCGGAAGCAGGCCGAGGAACGTCGGAGTGTAGGGTTCGAGTTTTCCGGTGAGTTCAATCTTCTGTTCCACCGACTTCTCGCCGCGTTTGACCAGTACCGTGATCGTCTCGCCGGCGTACTTGTTTCCCAACGCGTGCCGCACCTGAACCAGCCTTTTGATCACCTGTCCGTCGACCGAAGCGATCACGTCACCGGGCTGCAGTCCCGACTTTTCGGCCGGAGAATTGAATCGGACCCTGTCAATGACTGCTGCCGATGCGTAAACGTCACCCGCTTTCAACGTGATGCCCATCAATCCCGGCAGCAGATCTTTTCCAGACTTGAGTCTCGGAAGCGTCGCCAGGATGTCAGCCATCGGAATCGCAAACCCGATCCCCGAGTCGTACCACTCGACCCCCGCCGTTCGACCCGCCTGACGTTGCGAGAGCGGAACCAGCACACCAATCACACGTCCCTGGATATCGACCAGCGGCCCGCCGTAATTGGCGGGAGAAATCTTGGCATCAGTCTGCAGTGCCCGTCCCCAGATTCGGTTCAGCGCGCTGATGATGCCAACCGAGAGATTGGGCAGTGGGCTTTCGTAGGTCCGCCCCATGGCGATTGCCCATTGGCCGACTCGAAACCCATCACGAGGTGCCATCTTCGGCACCGCCAAACCGGCAGCTTCGATTTTCAACAACGTCACCATTTTCGCCCGATCATTGGCGACGATCTTGGCCGGAAATCGACGACCATCCGACAAAGTGACCAACACCGACGCCGGTCGCGAGACGAAATTGAAGGCACTGGAAATGACATAACCGTCCGGCGAAACCACCACACCGGTCGTTGCGGCCGTTCCGGTCAATACCCGGCCGACCCGATCGAGACCTCCCACGGTCTGGATCCGCACCACCGCAGGTGCCACCACGGCCGAGGCCTCCTTGAACGCCTGTTCTTCACGGGTCTCAAGATCCGCTACTGGCCGATCCTGGGCCACTGCCGGTCCGGCCACCAGGCAGACAGCCAGCCACACGGGCACCCATCCCGTCCGCCGTTCCCGCATCCTCGATGGTCTCATCACTTGCTCCCTGCGGATGGCTTCGTTTTGGGCTGTCCAGGGGCCGGTGTCAAAGGCTTGTCCGGCACCGGCAACTCGACCGGCACCAACTTGTCGCCTCGACGAACAGTCAGCTTCAGCGTACCTCCGGCATCGAGCCGGCCGAGCCGTCGCTTGAGCACTCGGCACGACTGCACCAGATCCCCGTTGACGAACAGCACCAGGTCATCCGGCTGCAATCCCGCGGTGGCCGCCACGGAGCCGGGCTGCACCCGGTCGATGAAAGCCGGCGTTCGGAACAGCACATCCGGCACCAACACGATGCCAAATTCCAACGGACGGAACCTGGGCACCGCGTCCTTGTCGTCCGCGCCTCGCTGGCGAGCCCTGTACTTGCCGGCGATGATCTGCTGGATCGGCTGCTTCAATTCTGAAATCGGGACCGCGTAATTCACCCATGTGTTGCTGGCCGCGTTCCGCAATTCCTTTCCGATCATCCCCAGCAGCCGTCCTCCCCGGGTCGTCAACACGCCGCCTCCAGCTCCCGGGTTGTTCGTCACGGCGTCCACGATGTACGCCGTGCCCTCGTAGGATGTCTCAAACGCTCCGCTCCGCGTCGCCAGGGGAGCTTTGGCCGCAACCACGCCATGCAAAACCGAAACCATTTCGTCCCCGGTCGCCACGCGGAACATGTTGCTGAAACCCAGGACTCGCGTTCCCGGCCCCGCATCGGAGGAATCCGCTTCCAGATCCCACGCGGGAAGTTCCAGAGCCTCTGCATTCAGCTCGAGCACAGCCAGGTCCAGTTGGGGCTCAGCCCCCAATACCTTGGCGCGGATCTTGCGCCCGTCAGCGAGCACAACCGTCAACTCCTCGGTATCCAGCACGTGACTCCAGACAGTCGCAACATGACCGGCCGAGGAAACCACAAATCCGGTGCTGTAGGAGTGAAGTCGCTTGATGCCACCGGCACCAAACACCTTCACGGTTCGCTGCTGAACACGTTGGATCGTCGAGTGGACAGATTGGCCGACGGCCGAAGACGGCCACACCACAATACTGGCCACCAGTGTGAACACCATCCCGAGAACCCGGATCGCCGTCATTTCGCCACCCCTTTCCCGATGGTCACCGTCGTGACACCGAACGTCGCCACCGGTTGTCCTCCCGAACGAACCGCGATTGCCTTTGGCCAGTGACGTCCACCGGATTCAACGTCTCCGGTCAATCTCACTTCGCATTCGTCGGTGTCCTCTTCTCGCCGAGAATCAAATCCCAGCAACCGCCCCTGCTTGCGATCGAGGTACCAGCGACAACGGACATTGCCCAGTTCACTGATCAGGACGTCGACCCTGTCACCGGTTCCGTCCAGTGGTTCACTGCCCAGGTAATAGAATTCCCCAAAGCCCTTGGCACGATTGGCCAGGAAGGTCTTCCACATCTGCATCGCGTACAGGAATCCGCCACTGCCTTTCGGTTCATCGAGCGGTTCAGCCGATTTGAGTTCCTGAAAATATGCCTTCTGTTTCCAGGAGAGTCCGACACCGGCGTCAGCCAGGGTCAATTGGAACGGGTCACCCGCAGCCGTCTTGCCGGCCAGCACCCACGCTCCCGCGGCACTACCGAAATCACCGAGCCGCGGCACCCCCGACAGCACCCGCTTCTGTTCCTGCAGGTTGAAGTAGAAGTTGGCGAACCCGGTCTTCTTGACGAACAGATGCTTGTACTTTTCCGGTGGCTTGGCCGGTGGAGGACGCCGACCACGGCGAGGCTGCCTCTTGGGCCGACCCGGTGGTTGGCCGGGACGCGGTTTTCCCGGCCTGGGCCGGTTCGCCCGGGGCTGTCCCGTCAGCTCGCTGGCTCGGTGCAGTCCTCGCAATCGAAGCATCACTTCGGTTCGCACCTGGTCGCGACGGAAGACCAACGGCAGTTTCCACCCCTTGGGGTAAATCCCCAGGATGTTCTTGAACTGGTTGACACTCCGCAGTGACCGACCGGCGAACGAGATGATCTCATCTCCCTCGCGAAGCCCCCGCCGGAACGCTTCCGATTCGTCCAGAATTCCGTCGACAACAACCGCCCCATCCTCGCGAGTCACCACTGTCGCCCCCAAAGTGGCGTGATCGACGACGCGACCGCTGCGGAGATGGTCCATGAAGAGTTTGATTTGGTTGATCGAGATGGCGTAACCGGCCCCGGAATTGACGCGGCCGCGCTTCTCGAAAGATCCCCGTCCGTTGATCCCCACCAGTTGGCCTCCTGCCGAGAACAGCGGCCCTCCCGAGTTGCCCGGATTGATCGAGGTGTCGACCTGTATGCAATCGGTGTACTCGAGAATTGTCCCGGCCGGATACTGGTAGCGATGCAGTCCACTAACGATGCCGTAGGTCACCGTTGGCTGAAAGTCGGTGGCCAGCAGAAACGGATTGCCCATCGCGAAGGTCCAGTCGCCGACCTTGAGCTTGTCGCTGTCACCAAGTTGGGCATGAGGAAAATCGTCACGGCCCAGGAGTTTCACCAGCGCGACATCTCCAGTCGGATCGATGCCGACGATCACGGCATCGTAGAGCTGACCGTTATTGAGCCCACACTTCATGAACGTGCCGGCCCCCCGGGTGACGTGAAAATTGGTCAGGGCATAACCATCAGAAGTGATCAGCACTCCTGACCCACCGCCCTGTCCCCCTCGAGAAAAAATCGCCACCACACTCGACGCCAACCGCGAAGCCACCCCGATTCGTTTCGCCTCGGCAGCCAGCACCGCCGGATCAACCGCGCAAGTGGTCCGCGGCAGAACGGCCAGCACCAGGATCACGATCATCACCGGCCACCATCGGCAGACCGGGCACTCATCTCGCTCGAGAACTCTCACGTCGCCCCTGCCTCCCTGTTGTCATCACCGGCGGCCCCTGACGCGACCGCTTTCCGTGGGAAAGAACTCCTAGCGAATCAACCTGGCTTCAGCCAAATCGAGGTGATCGGCGATATCGAGGTCGCCGCCGAAATCGACCAGGATCTGCAATTGCCGACGACCGGTCACATCCAGGTCCACCAGCCGTGGCTTGTCGGTCCCCTTGACATCGGTCTCGAGCAACGTCTTTCCGTCGGCCGAAATCACAACGTGCACGTTCCCCCTTCGACCAACCAACGCATCGATACCCATCCACGCCTGGAATCGCCGGTGACGGGCGGCCAACGAGTAGACCAGCCGCGTCTTGGAGTGCAGTGCCAGCCCGCGTGCAAACCGTTGGCCGCCCACTTTCAACGGACCGCCATCCAGGTTGCGGTCGCGACGGTATTTCCATGTCACGTCAAAATACGGGACGTGTTCCACGTCCCGCGGCGTCATCGCCGAAAGATAAGTGATTCGGCTGGCAGCAAAGTCCAGCCGCTTCAGTCGGTCAACGGGCAGGCTGACCTTGGCACCACCGGCCAGGACGCCGTTACAGGTGTTGCCTTCGACGCTGACGGCGGTCAAACCAAAAGTGTCCCCACCGCGCAATGCCACCTGACAGACTTGAGGCGTGGCTGTCCGGGACGTCACCTTACGGAAGAAGATGACGCCGTAGACCCGTTCCAGCGGTACCGGAATCTCATCCCCGTCGAGCAGGAAATTGACCTGCTTGCCGTCAATCTCCCCAACAACGCCGTCGAGATAATCCAAGGTCTTCCCCTTGAGGATCACCAGTCGGTCCCGCTTGATCTCGCGGCCCAGCAGATCCCGCCACGAATCGACCACCCCTCGTTCGGTCTTGCCGAATCGGACGGAAGAAATCCTCGCGGCCGGCACAGCCATTTCTCCCAGGTGACGAGTCTGCAGTTTCACCTGTCGAGGTGTCGCCACCACGGCCTGGCAACCGATCCGACTCCCGTCGACCATTCGAACCCAGGCCGCCACGGGCTTTGACGGTTTGCTCACCTGATCGGTCAACGGAAAACGGATGTCCAGCACCTCGCCGGTGGGGACCAGTGGGAAACGTCCCTCTTTCCCCTCGACCGTGACCCCGGCCGTGGTCAACGAGACCAGGCGACCGGAGACCTTCTCGCCGGCCAACACGTAACCACCACCGGTGGCCACCGGTTGCGGTTGATCTCTCAGGGTCAACACCTCGACGGCCTGTTGCCCAACCGCCGCCGGGACCAGTACCAGCAGCAGACAAAATGCCGAAACCACGGGCCGCAAGAGGGCCTGCCAGTGAGCCATTCTCCGCATGATCCCCCCGAAGCCTGGTCGGCTAACGGTTTCGCCCGGTCGCCAGATCCCGTGCCGCCTTCTGCACCCGGGCCTGCCGACGAGCCAGGTCCTTCAACTGTTGTAGTACGTCGTTGTCCTTGGCCTGTTCACCATCAATCAGGCGAGCCAATCGCCGGGTCCTCCGATTGACCCGCAATTGCAACGCTCGCAGCATCTTCAACTCGGACAGCTTGTCCACCAATGGAGGTTCCTGCTGCTGTTGCTGCTGCTTTTTCTGGTCCTGTTCCTTTTTGTCGTCCTCGGACTTCTCGAGTTCCTTCTGCAATGCGTCGATCATTTCCTCGAGCGATTCGATGATATCCTTCTCTATTGCCCGAGTGAGCTTGCCAACCTTGGATTCCTCGAGCCGACGAGAAACCACCAGCATATCCTCTCGCAACTCGACGACCGCTTCAGGAAACGCTACCGAAGATCCTTCCTCCTTCAACAACGTCAGAGCCTTGATGGCCTCAACGGCAATCTCCTCCTCATCGCGAGCCAGCTTGATCGACTGGGTCGTGTGACGACCAACCCAGGCATCAGCCGCAACCTGGCCGAGCGTGGTCGTGCCCTGAAAAACAGCCAACTGCATGGCCAGCATCTTCTGGAACCGAGCCTCCAACGCGGCCAGCAACAGCTTCCGCTCTTCTTCCCGCAGCTGACGCAGGATCTCCTCGAGTTTCTCCTTGGCCTCCAAGAGTTCCTGAAGCGCCTTGTCCTGGTGATCGGCAGCCGCGTCGCGTGATTTCTTCTTGAGTTCCTCGATCGCACGCTCCATTTCTCGACGCGCACGCTCGATCTCATCGCGACCCGGAGTCTTGTTTTCGTCCTGCTGGGACTGCTGTTGCCCCTGTTGATTCTTGCCGTCTTTTCCCTTGCCGTCTTTTCCCTTGCCGTCTTTTCCCTTGCCGTCTTTTCCCTT
>MDTE01073099.1_pt1 | contig 24208 bp, 16 predicted proteins | sample 811231 | NCBI WGS metagenome assembly MDTE01 (sample SAMN05326651, study PRJNA326480) | marine metagenome | isolation source: seawater | place: Indian Ocean: Red Sea | collected 2010 | reverse complement strand
GTGGCTGCCAACGGTGTGGCTGCCGGTCTGGTGGTGTACCGATCGGACCAGTGCCAGCCGGTCTGTGACCTGGGATTGCCGTGTCATCAATTCGCTGAACTGCACACCCGGCAGGGTGGTGTTGATGACGCCGAATGGACCACGGTATTCGGTGGGGGCTTTCGGCTTGGGGTCGTAGGTCTCGTGCTGGGTTGGACCGCCGGCCATCTCGACGAAGATCACGGCATTGTTCGATCGGCCGTTTTGGTTGTTCGGGCTGGCCGCCTGCAGCGACATGATGCCCGGCAGCGAGAGGGCACCGCTCACCCCCATCCCGGCGCGGATCATCTCCCGCCGGGAAATGCCGTCACAGTTTTTGAACTGACGTTGTGCCATGGCCCACAATTCTTCGTTGACCGGGGTCGTGTGCAGCGACATCCAGTATATCGGCATCACCCCGTCGGACAAACACTGCCTTCTGGTCGATGCCGATTCGGGCCGCCGGGTCCATTGAGCGGCCAGCGTGCGTGGAGAGTCACCGTGTCCTGGCGATCCCCAGTGGTTCGGCCGGCCTGGGAATCCAGAAACCACCTGCGCTGGTGGCAGCCTTGTCGGGAGGTGACCACTGGCGGGAGTGAAAGATCCCGACGCCGTCGATGATCCTGTGGGACACCGACACCAGGTGATTGTCGGGTAGCAGGACCGTGCTGGCGTACTGGCAATTTCGGCCGAGTTGGAAGACGGTGCGACTCCAACTGCGGCCCTCGTCGTAGCTGACCATGAACCGTTGTCCCGAACCATCGGTCTTGTGTCCGAAGACCAGCAGGATCGTGTTGTCGGGCAGTCGGACCAGGCAGGCGGTCTGTTCGTCGAAGCCGGTGACCAGGCGTGGAGTGCTCCAGGTTTTGCCATTGTCGTCGGAATGCAGGATCGCGGTGTTGCGGACGATCAGCCCCGAGCCGATCTGCTTGCTCTTGGTGAACGGGGCCGTGTCAGTCCGCAGGAGGTGCGGCGAGGCGAGCGAGTCGGGGTCGCCGGGCAACTTGTGTCGCTGGTAACGGACCGTCGCCAGCAAGCGGCCAGAGGGCAGGGCCAGCAGGTCCGGTTCGGCGCCGTGCCGACACATCGTGCGATCGTCTCGCCGCCAGGTCTTGCCATCGTCGGTGGATCTCCAGAGAAAGGCCTGCCCGATTTGCTCCGCCCTGGGCAGTGGACCACTGTCGGACTGGAACCACGTTCCCATGGCCAACGCGACACTGCCGTCGGCAAGCGTTGCGAAGCGGCAGCGGTGCGCCCCGGCATTTTCCCGCGGACCGCGATTGAGTTGAACGGGAGTGTCCCAAGTGGCTCCACCGTCGGTCGATCGTGTTACGTAGAGGTCGGAATGGTAACTCGGGTCGGAGTACCCCGTGTAGGGGCGGCCGTCGTTGTATTGCACCGTGAGGTGGGCCAGCACTGTGCCGCGGGGCGTGATGCCGCAACCGTCGAAACTGTTGTTGAGCAACTTGGATCCCGACGGTGTTTTCAGTCCTCGCGGAGGTGAACCGAGGCTCGTCCAACTGGCGCCCCCGTCGCGCGATCGAGCGATCACCGACCAGCAATGGGCAATCAGCTGGTTTTTTGGCCCGAGGACCAGCGTGGGTTGCGAGGCGGCCAGCTTGGCCCGGTGTTCTTTGGATGGCCACGAGCGGAATGTGTTTTTCCGGTGACGCATTCCCTCTGGTGAAAACGGATGTCCAAAAAGTTCCAGGAGTTCGGGATGGCCCTCTGCCCAGGTCGTCGTGACGGCCGGCTTGTCGGCGGCCCGGCAGTGCTGGGGCCCGGATGGACCGACCATGCCGATGCTGGCCAAGACGACCAGGAGGGGCGGGAAGGTGGTCTGGAGATCGGGCGTGCTCATCGCAATGCTACCTCGGGCTGAAATGAGTGCGGCGGTCGTCTGGCACTGTAGATTTGGGACGGTTGCCGTTCAAGCGGCCCGGCTTTCAGGAGGTGGCCAGTCGGTCCAGGGCCTGCAGGTTCATCATCAGGCGACGCAGGGGGTGGTAGTTGTCCTGGCGAGTGCTGCGGGGAACGAACCGGAAGCGTCGGTCGGTGGCCAGGCGGTAACTGGCTTGCCCGTGAGCCTGCCGAGAGAAGTGTCGGTCGGCGATGTCCTGTGCCATGGTGAAATAGCGAGCGGCCCACGGAGCCCTGGTCGATTCGTAGGTCATCAACGTGGCCACCAGCACCTCGTTGAGGGCCCAGAAGGACTTCACGTAGTTGTATTCCCCCTTCATCTTCAGCGGGATCGTCTGGCTGCCGAGTTTTTGAGGTCCCCATTCGTGGTCGAATTGTCCGACGTTGACCCACTCGCACAGCCCGCCGTGCACGTGATCCCATCCGATGTCGAGGTGCCGCCGGATGCGTTCGTAGCTGGTCTGTTCGATGCCCTGGTCTCCCCGGCGTCGGGCTTCCTTGACGACATGCCAGAGTCCCTGCAGGCAGTGGCCAACCAGGCAGCGATTGGCCTCCTCGGGGATCCTGCTGAAGTCGTGGCCCAGAAACTCGTTGTTGAGTCCGATGTCCGGATTGTGATGCCGTTCGAGCAGCGCTTCGATGCAGGTGTCGGCCATGCTCTTCAGTGAGTTGTCATCCCACCTCGCCAGCATCTGGGTGCAACAGTTGAGCACGTAAATCCAGATGCCCTGGACACGCCATCCGGGTTGCCTGGCGTAAGGGTCGTGATAGTCCCGGCGGGTGACCTGGGCGTAGGCTTTTTTGAGCCAACGGAACGACTGATCACGCAGGGCGTCGTCGTCGGTGGCACATGCCAGTTCCTGGCAACCTTCGATCGTGGTGAACGCACTGTACACGTCGCCTCGGAAGGCCTGGATCACACGGCCGTCGTGGCCGAGCAACTCGGGCCACCATCCCTGTTTGTTGGGACCATGTTTCAGCCAGAAGTCGGCCGCCTTGCGAGCGATGGACAACGTCCGCAGATGTTGTCCATCGGGCAACCGGTCCTTGAAATGGTTGTACAGGTAACTGTAGACCCAGATGCCACGGCCCTGGTACCAGTGGAACTTGTTCGAATCGACCTTCCGGCCTTCGTAATCCAGGGCACACTGGAAGCCACCTCGCTGATGGTCGATGCCGTGACGGTCCCAGAATGGCAACGCACGAGCGAAGAGTTCTTCGGCATAGTGGTCGCGCCAACGGGCCACCGTTTTTGCATCCAGGGGTGGCGGTGGGGTCGGCCTGGCAGCCAGCCCGGTTGCCGGAGCCAACAGGCAACTGCCAACGGTCTTCAACCAGGACCTGCGATCATGACGGATGTCGCAGGTCACGACACCGTCCGCACCAGGAGCGGTTGGTGTTGTCGGGGTTTAGACGAAAAGTTCATCGATGGGAGTGCCCGAGTCGACGATAAACCGTGGTCTGCCGGCGGCATCGACGTAGGTGGTCTCGAGAGGAATTTCCAGGTGCCGGTAAATGGTCGCTGCGATATCCGCGGGACTCACTTTCTGCGATGTGATGCTGCCCCCCTGGCGGTCGGTGCTGCCAATCGTGCGACCGTGTGACAAGCCGCCACCGGCCAGTACGCCTCCACCGACCGCCGGCCAGTGATCTCGGCCGGTGTTCTTGTTGATTCGAGGACTGCGGCCGAATTCACCCAGGGCCACGACGAGCGTGTCGTCCAGGAGGCCGTGATCGTCCAGGTCCTCGACCAGGGTGGTCAGCAGATGGTCGAACGGAGCCAGCAGGGGTTTCAGGCCGGTTTCCACTCCGCCGTAGGCCGTCTTGATGGGGTTGCCATGAATATCCCAGGTGGCCGAGTTGCCGTAGGCACTGAGAACAACGGTCACAAAAGGCACGCCGTGTTCGACCAGCCGACGGGCTTGGAGCACCTGGTCGTTCATCTTCCCGGTTCGGCCGAACTGGTCGATCCAGGGCACACGGTTGTAGCGACGTCGGACCGATTCGGGCTCTGCGTCCAGGTCGAATGCCGCTCGTGCGTGTCCGCCCAGCAGCACCTCGATGGCCTCGTCTCGCAAACGAGGCACGCTGTCGGTCGAACCCGTCAAGTCGGGGCCGCCGGTGTAACGATCGAGCTTGTTCAGAAGCCCCTGGCGGCGTTTCAGGACACCGTTGTTCAGACCGTCGGTTCGCTGGAACGGGCCGGCTCCGAGGTTGCCGTGGAACGGGTCGTGTTGTCGCCCCAGGGCACCGCCACGAGCGATGGACCCCTCGGTGACGTGGAAACTGACATAGGAGGGCAGCCCCGGTCGATTGGGGCCACGGAACCGAGAGACCACCGATCCGATTGCCGGGATCCGGTTGGCTCGAGGATTGGTTTTCCTGGCCTCGCTGTTGCCTGTCTGGATCACCGTGTTGGGATCGTGTTCACAGTCGGAGCAGTCGATCGCTCGCAGGAGCGTCAGCTTGTCGAGCAATCTGGCGTGACCGGGCAGGTGATCGGTCACCTGGATGCCGGGCTGCGCGGTGGGGATCGAGGCAAATGGGCCACGGATTTCCGAGGGGGCTGACGGCTTGGGATCCCACATGTCGATGTGGCTCGGGCCGCCATTCATCCAAAGGAAAATGACGCTCTTGTTCGATCGGCCAGGATGTGTTGGCCCCGCACAGGTGAGACGGGACGAGCCGATCGACAGGGCCGACGTGAGCGTGCCTTGTAGGAATAGCCGGCGATGAAGAGCGGGGGGGAACATTGTGTTTGTGCCTGGTTTTTGCTCGCCAGTTTCCGCTGGCATCCATTACACAGTGTATCGGCACAGGCCAAGGTGACAAACACATTCCTCAAGATGGAGTTGGTCAAGTTCTCGGCGACTTCTCGGCGACGTGGTTGTCCGGGACCTGGAATTCATGCCCTCCAGACACTCCACGGACATGTCGTCAGGGGGGGCGGTCGGTTCAGCGGTGTGTCAAAGCGGTTGGCGGTGTGTCAAAGCGGTTGATGGTCTGCCACGTGTGTGATTCAGCGTGGCACTGCCGGTTCCGACATGGTGGCCGAAGCCACTGTGGAAATCATTCACCCTGCTCGTGTGTCCAACGCACCGCCCGACGCATTCTGTCGTTGGAGTCGCTGCAGAGCTTGGATATGCTGGAGGTCCTCAACTGAGCTCACTGCCTGCGGGCCTTTTTGCATGTTCTCGATTCCTGGACGACCACAGCGAACGTGCGAGGGTTTTTCGCGTCGAGAATGGATGCGACTGGGAGGGCTCTCGTCACTGGGGCTGGGGATGGACGCTTTGCTGGCCGGTCGTGCCGGGGCAGATGCTCGGAGCACGATCGGACAACCGGCGTCTTTTGGCCGGGCCAAGTCGTGCATCGTGTTGTTCATGTTCGGGGCGCCGGCTCACCAGGACAGCTGGGACATGAAGCCCGACGCTCCGTCGGAGGTCCGCAGCGAGTTCTCGCCGATTCCCTCCGTGGTGTCCGGGATCCCGGTGTGTGAGCACCTGCCGCTGTTGGCTCGTCACACCTCGCAGTTGGCTCAACTCCGCTCGGTCACTCATCCGGACAACACGCACACCGTGGCCATGCACTACATGTTGACGGGGGTGCGGCACCGTCGGCCACGGACCAACCCTCAGAATGCTGCTGACGACTTCCCCTGTTTCGGTGCCGTGGCCAACCATGTCGGCGGTCGTGATTCCGTCGGAGGCCTGCCGCCGGGAATCAGTCTCAACGCACCGGCCAATCAGGTCTCGGCGAACAACCACATCTTTCCGGGTTTCTTTGGCGGTTTCCTGGGGCCGGGGGCGGACCCCCTGTTCATTTCGCAACATGCCAACGACCGGTCGTTCTCGCCGTTTCCCCCGGTTGACCGACCCGAGCGGTTACTGGACCGGCAGCGATTGTTGTCGCGGCTCGACGGCCAGGTTCGCTTGGCCGATCGGTCGTCTCGTGTGGCGGATCTGGGTGAGTATTACCAGCAGGCGATGACCCTGTTGACCTCACCACGGGCGAGGAAGGCATTTGATCTCGGGGCCGAACCCCGGACCCTCCGAGATCGCTATGGACAGACCCCGTTTGGACAGGGCTGCCTGTTGGCGAGGCGGTTGGTCGAATCGGGGGTGAGGCTGGTGACGGTCAACTGGGAACGCGATGACGCCTTCTGGGACACTCATGCCGACAATTTCAACAAGCACAGGAAGTCGCTTTTGCCGAATCTCGACCGGGGGTTTTCGGCGTTGTTGGAGGACATGCAGCAGCGGGGTTTGCTCGATGACACCTTGATCGTGTGGCTGGCCGAGTTTGGTCGGACTCCGAAGATCAACGCCAAGGCGGGACGTGATCACTGGGCGGCCTGCAACACGGTGTTGCTGGCCGGCGCCGGGATTCCCGGGGGCCAGGTCTACGGAGCTTCCGATCGCCAGGCGGCGTACCCGGCACGGGACCCGGTGGCTCCCGAGGACCTGTCGGCGACGATTTACCACCTGCTCGGGATCGATCCCCACCAGGCAATTCACTCGCCCGACGGTCGCCCGGTACCGCTTTCCAATGGCGAATTGCTGTCGAGAGTGATCTAGGTCATTTTGATTCACCAGGGAACGAGGCAGATGATGCGGATTGCATTGGGCGAAATTGTCCAGGAGACGGGGACTTTCACGCGGTCGCGGACAGGCCGCGAGGCTTTCGAGGCGTACGGGATTTTCCAGGGAGCCGAACTGCTCGAACAGTTGGCGGGGGTGGGCCCACCGGGAGGATTCCTGCAGGTGGTGGCCGAGCGAGGCGACGCGGTGGAGGTGGTGCCCCTGTCGCGGGCATGGGCTGGCGCGGGACCCAAGATACTCGATGAGACCTACGACGAGCTTCTGGAAATGCTGCTGGCCCCGCTGCGGGAGGCGGGTGACCTTGATGCGGTGTTCCTGTCGCTGCACGGGGCTGCCAGTATCGAGCGGGATGACGACCTGGAGGGAGCGGTGTTGGAAGCCGTTCGTGAGGTGATCGGACCGGATGTGCCACTGGTCTGTCCGTTGGACCATCACGCCAACATCACGACCCGCATGGTCGATTGTGCCGACATGCTTGTCGGGCACGAGACCCAGCCGCACTACACGTTTGGTACAGGTTTTAAGGCCGCGAAATTGCTTTTCGATTGGCTGGACAGTGGTCGCAAGCCGGCCATTGGCTGGCGGAAGATTCCCATGATCACCCCGCAGGATCAGTTCCTGACATCGGGAGGTCCGATGAAAGCCTGGTTCGACCGTGCTCGGGAACTGGAACAGCAGGACGGCGTGCTGGATGTGTCACCCTACCCGATGCAGCCCTGGCTCGACGTGGCCGAGGGCGGTTGGGCGGTCGTGGTGCACACCGACGGCGATGCGGAGTTGGCCGACCGATTGGCAGCGGACATGGGGGCGATGGCCTGGGAGTTGCGTGAAGATTTCTGGAAATCCGAACGGGTGGAGGTGTCCGAGGCGGTGCGGCGTGCCTATCTCCACCAGGACGGATTGCTGGTGCTCTCGGACACGGGCGATTCGGTGTATGGAGGAGCCCCGGGAGACAGCACGTGGATTCTCAGGGAACTCCTGGCCCAGGCGGGGGACCAACCCGAGTCGGACCGGCTGATGCTGGTGCCGATTGTCGATCCGGTGGCGGTCAACGTCGCTCGTGCGGCGGGAGTCGGGGCCGAGGTGACCGTGTCGCTGGGGGGAAAGATCGACAACGAATTCAGCCAGCCGGTCGAGACAACCGCGCGGGTGGTGACGGTTTCTGAGAACCACGTGATGGACGTGGGGGAGCGGGGGAGCGTGGAGATCGGTCCGGTCGTGCTCTTGAGAGTGGGGCCGGTCAATGTCGTGGTGATGGCCGCGGCCGGTTTCGCCATCTGTCATCCGGTGTTGTATCAGCACCTGGGGCTGGACGTTGACCAGGCCCGGGCGGTGGTCGTGAAGACCGCCAGCAATTTCCAGTATTTCGATGACTGGCGGCGAGCCCTGGTTCGTGTGGACACCCCCGGAATGACCCAGTCGGACCTGGCGGCCTTCACGTGGAACCGAACGCCACGGCCGATTTTTCCGTTTGATGATGACGTGGCCTGGGAGCCTGGCGTTGTCCGGGGTGACGTGTAGAGTCCCGGGGGCGGGGCCAGTTGGAGGACCAATGCCAACGCACCTGGTCCAGAACATCTCGCCATTGTCGCCAATCGGGGTCAGTGCCTAGACTGGACTTCCCATCGTGAACATCCCCGCGTCATGCCTTCGACGGTGTCCTCCCCGGACGCCAAGGACCGTTGCCCCCGTGAATCCACTGCGTTTCCTGTTGAGCATGACCATGCTGGTGGCCGTCGGGGCCACAGCGTCTGCTACCGAGCGTCCGTCGCCCACGTTTGCTGCCGATGTGTTGCCGGCATTGAAGGCCTTTTGTGTCGACTGCCACAACGCGAAGTTGTCGGAGGGCAAGACCCGGCTGGACAACCTGGATCCGGACCTGGTCAAGGGACCCGATGCCGAGCGATGGCACCACGCGCTAAACATGATCAACCTGGGCAAGATGCCTCCCAAGGACGCCGAGAAGGTGCCCGAGGCTCAACTGGTGCGAATGATCGATTGGATCCAGGCCGAATTGGCCAAGGCGATCAAGGCACGCCAGACGACCTCGCGCAATGTGATTCGTCGTTTGACTCGTCAGCAATACACCAACACGCTGCAGGAACTGCTGGGCCTCTCGATCAATTTTGGCCAACTGTTGCCCGAAGACGGCAAGTCGAAGTCCGGGTTTTCCAACAACGCGACCGTGTTGCAGGCAACGCCGCTTCACCTGGAGTACTACCAGTTGATTGCGCGGCGGGCGCTCGACCAGGCGATCTTCACCGAAAAACCGGTGGTGAGTCGCTACCGGATTCGAATCGGGACGGATATCGGAAAGGGGTTGCCTCGCGAGAAGGCTGCCGGTCGGTTCGGGGGGTACGTGTCTCAGCCGGTCGATCCGGCACATCTTGTGGCCGAGGTTCTCGGTGCCGATGGCCAGCCGGTCACCGTGGACCAGTCTGCTCGCAGTGGCCCGTATGCCAACATCCTGCAGAACCTGGGGATTGGCATGCGGGGGTCCCACAAGCACCGGTACCAGGTTGCCAGCGGTGGCATGCTACTGGATTCGGCCGTGCCGCATCGTGAGGTGGCTCCGGGTTCGTGGCATGGCCCGTCGCCCAATCTCAAGATGCTGATTCGTCGAGATTTTCCGGTGACTGGAGATTTTGTCTTGCGGGTCCGGGCTGCGTCTGTTGCCAGCCGGGAGGCTGCTTTGCCAGCTTCCTACAACCGCAAGGAACGCCAGACCCTGTTGATGGGCGACGAGGTGGTGTCCCTGGGAAAGGGGGCGGTCACGGTCACCGCCGCCGGGGCCACGGATCTCTACCTGTTGTTGTTGACCGACGAACGGCTGGTGCCCAACAACCCGTCCAAGATGGAACGGTCGGCGAAGTTTGGTTTTGCCTTGCCCGGTCGCGATCTGTATCACGTCGACGTCGTCACCACGGCCAAGACGGACACCAGGCGGATTGACATGAAACTCGAGGTGATCGGCACAGCCGGACGGCTCAATCACCGGTTCGGCAAGGGGCCGGTGGACCCGAAACGTGTCGAGCAGAAAGCACTGAGCGTGGCCAGCCTGGGGATCCTGGACCTGCCCAAGGGCGAGGTGACACTGCAGTTGAAATGGAAGGGGGGGCTGGGTGTCGAACGCGTCGTGTTGACCCCGTTGGCGGCCAAACACGCGATCCGCAAGGAACGTGCCAGCCAGGTGGCGAGCCAGGAGAAGCGTCAGAAGGCGGCCGCCGGGCGTCGTCCGGTCCTGCAGGTGTCCCTGGGTAACCGGACCGACGACGGCCAGGACGCCCGGCGATTCGATTCGATTCAGCCGATCACCGTCCCGGATGGCAAGATGGCGTCTTACGAGTTCAAGGGACGGCTCGAGAATCTGCCGCTCCCGCAGGTTGATCTGGCCGAGTTGAGCAACCTGGCCAACATCATGGTGCTGACCGTCTGGAACGGCGATTTCGTCAAGGACCAGAAACAGCCGGGATCGCGGGTGCTGGTTGAGTCGATGGAATTCGAGGCTCCGTATTTCCCGGAGTGGCCACCGGCCAGTCACACGCGCATCTTCCCGGATTCGCCCAACAAGAAAAACGAGAGTGTTTACACCCGGGAGATTCTGGAACGGTTTCTGGCCAGGGCGTTTCGGCGTCCGCCGCGTGCCCAGGAAATCGATCTCTACCACGCATTCTGGAAGAGTGTCCGCGGGGAGTTTCAACGGTACGAGGAGAGTGTCAAGGAAGTGCTGGTGGCGGTGCTGTGCTCACCGAAGTTCCTGTTCCTGGCCGAATCTCATGCCGAGCAAAAGACCGAGCGTCAAAAAGATTTTGAACTGGCATCCCGGTTGTCCTATTTCCTCTGGAATTCCCCGCCAGACAAGCGGCTCTATGACCTGGCTGCTGCGGGGACGCTGCGGAAATCACTGGCCGGTGAATCTCGCCGGATGGTCGGGGACCCTCGGGTGCGACGGTTTGTCGAACCATTTTGTGACGAGTGGTTGAAACTGTATCGCCACAAGGAGATGCAGGTGGATGTCCGGCAGTACGGGGCTTTCACCCGCTTCGTCAAGGAGGACATGGCCAAGGAGACCTACGGTTTTGTCCAGCATTGTCTGCAGAAGGACCTGGACCTCTTCACGCTGATTGACAGTGATTTCGTCATGGTCAATCAGAACCTTGCCGAGTATTACGGGATCGAGGGAGTCCAGGGGACCCGGTTCCGTCCCGTCCGGGTGTCTCCCGATATGGGCCGTGGTGGCCTGTTGACCCAGGGCTCGTTTCTCAGCGGTCACTCCGACGGCCGGCACGCACACCCGATCAAGCGAGCCGTGTGGATGATGGAGCGGATTCTCGGCGAGTCACCACCACCACCTCCTCCCAATGTTCCCGGCCTGGAACAGAAGGAGAAGGACGCCAGGTTGACGATTGCCCAGCAACTGGCCGTCCATCGCGAGAATGTCTCGTGTCGGAATTGTCATCAGAAACTCGACCCTTACGGATTGATTTTTGAGGACTACAACGGAGCCGGGTTGCTCAATGGCACTGCCGGGAAGAACCCCGACACCAGGGCGAGTTTGCCCGATGGAACGGTTGTTGACGGCGTGGCCGGCATGAAGGCTCATATCCTGAAATCGCAGCGGAAGGGGTTCACCCGTTCACTCGTGGAACACTTGCTGGTGTACGCGCTGGGTCGGGACATGTCGTTTGTCGATGAACCCGAGATCCAGCGGATTGTTGCTGCGGTGACACGCGGGGGGAGCACCCTGCAGGTGGTGATAGAAGAAATCGTCCAGAGTCCCCTGTTCTTGCAGGAGCGAACCGTGGAATTGGGGAAGAAAGAGGACGGGTCGGGCAGTACGATAGGCCGACAAGAGAAATAGCAGTCGAAGTGGAAACGCCCGGAGGATTGGCTCCGGAGCTGAACAACCGGCAGGGAAAAACAATGTCACACAAATCCTGGCAACTGGATCGCCGCTCGTTTCTTCAGGGAGCGGGGATCGCTCTGACCTTGCCGTATCTGGATGCGATGGCCGATTCGACGGCGAGGTCGGCCGAGACGCCCAAGCGACTGTGTTTCATGTATTTCCCCAACGGGTGCGGGATTCCCGACAAGAAGAAGTACGCCAGTGAACACCAGAAGTGGAGCTGGTTCCCGATGGGGCAGGGGGCCGACTACCAGTTCACCAACACCCTGGAGGTGCTCCAACCTCACCGCTCCGACATCAGTATTCTGGGTGGGCTGAGTCATCCCAGGAGTCGTGAGGTCCTGGGCCATCTTGCCGGCGATTCGTGGTTGACCGGCGGCGACGTCTCGGGCAGCAACTACCGAAACACCATCTCGGTCGACCAGGTCGCGTCCTCTCAGATCGGACAAAAGACCCGTTTCTCGTCGCTGGTTGTCTCGGTTGACGGCGGTGTTGGTTACCAGTCTCGCGTTGCGACGCTCTCCTTCAACGACCAGGGCAAACCGATTCCTGCCGAGCACAGGCATCGCGAGATTTTCGAGCGGTACTTCTCGCCCGGTGGAGGGGCTGCGACCAAGGAGCGGCGAGCCCAGATTCGTCGTGGCAAGCGGATCGTGGACCTGGTGCTGGAGGACAGTCGCCGGTTGAGTCGCTTGCTTGGCAAGGGCGATCGGGCCAAGTTGCAGGAGTACCTGGAATCGCTCAGCAGTGTCGAACGCCAGATCCAGCGGAATGAAAAGTGGCTCGACACGCCGATGAAGCCGTTCAATGCCGAACACATCAACTTCGATGTGGATCCGAAGAAGACGCCCGAGGCCTACATCCGGTCGATGATCGACATCATGGTGCTCGGATTCCAAACCGACATCACCCGTGTGGTGTCCTACATGCTCGGTCGCGAGGACGGAATCGGATTTGGTGACCGATTCCCCAAGCTGGCCTGTGACATCAACCAGGGCCACCACGGCATGAGTCACTCGACGAACTGGGAAAACTGGAGCAATTACGACCGCTGGTTGGCCAGTCATTATGCCTACATGTTGGATCGCCTGAAGACAGTGCGTGACGAGCATGGGCCATTGCTGGACAACACGTTGCTGCTCTTTGGCAGTGCCTGCAGCACGACCCACAACGCTCGCAACTACCCACTGGTTCTCGCTGGTGGCAAGAACATGGGGTTGAAACACGGCACCTACGAGAAGTTTGACGACTCGGTGCCGCTGTCCAACCTTTTTGTCAGCATGCTGAACACGGTCGGTGTTCGCTCGAAACGCTTCGCCGACAGCACCGGCACACTCAAGGCGGGTGTGTTTGGGTAGGCCGGTCAGGCTGGTCGGTCAAACCAGATCCGCTTGGCGTTCTCGCCGACGATAGCGGGAACGGCCTCTTCGGGAATCGGCAATTGCCCGGTTCTGACCAGTTGCAGTTCTGCCAGGTACTCCCGGGAACCGCCGACGACCGGGAAGTTCGATCCCCATGTCAATCTCGTCGGCCCAGCCGCTTCGCAGAACTCTGCCACCAGCGGGTACAGGTCCTGGTGAGGAAACTCGGTGGTCATCTCCATTCCCGAAAGCTGGATGACCAGTCCGGTGGTCGAAACGAGATCAAACACGCCGGCCTGCCGAAAGTCGGTCAACGGGTCGGGCTGCTTTTCGGTCGGGTTGCCCAGGTGAGAGGCCACGACAATTCCACCGGGATGTGATTCCAGGACCTGCCTCATCCCGGTGACACACGCGGCAATGGATTCCGGGAAATAAGCCACGACGACCAGGCCGAGTTCCAGGGTGCGGTTGACGAGTTCCAGGTTGTCGATGCCGGGCGCGATCGGCCAACGCACTCCCTGGCAGGACGGCGACCTGGCCAGTCTCTCGAGGTCCGCATTGACGGATGTGGATTCGTGATCGACAAGGCAGACGCCGGCAAATCGGTCCGGATTCCCGGTGACGACAGACTCGATGTAGCTGTTGTCGAATTCTCCAAGATGCTGGGCGAGCACGGCACGGTCGACGCCCGCCTCGTCCATCGTGGCCGAGACGACTTCGATGGGGTGGTATTTGCTGAGACCACAATGGGTGTACGAATCGATGATCATCATGTGTCACCGGAAATGGACAGCGAGCCTGGAGAGCCGGGAGGATTTTACTTGTCGGGAAAAGGCGATCTCATGGCAAGCCCGTGAGAACTCAAGTCGACCAGGAAAAACCGATGACATCGTTGCGAGAAATTCGATATAGTGCGTGGAGAGAACGCATTGGAGTTGATCGATGTTGAAAATCCTGGGACGCCGCAAGCAATTGTGTGATGGGATCACCCGCCGCGACCTGATGCAGGTTGGCGGGTTGTCTTTGTTTGGCAGCATGACGCTGCCTCGTCTCCTGAGGGCGGCCGAGGGATCCGACGGGCAACAGGGGACAGCCAAGTCGGTTGTGCTGTTCAACCTGCTTGGTGGCCCGGCCCACATGGACATGTTCGACATGAAACCCAAGGCGCCTGCGAAGGTGCGGGGCGAGTTCAAGCCGATCTCCACGTCGTTGCCGGGTCTTCAGATCTGTGAACACATGCCCAGCATCGCCCGTTGGATGCACAAGGCGACGCTGATTCGCACCGTCACTCACAAGTACAATTCGCATGACCCGTTGGCGATCATGACCGGATGGGATGACGGCAATGCCCGGTTGCCGGCCCAGCCGACTGATCCACCGGATATCGGCGCCATCTGTGAATACCTGGGACGCGGGTCGCGGGATCTTCCCGCTTCGGTTTGCCTGCCCAACTTCCCGGGGGCCGGTCAGAGCTATCGTCGTGGTGGGCCGTATGGTGGGTTTCTTGGTAGCCAGTACGATCCACTGTTTGCCGTGTGCGACCCGAAGTTCAAGAAGGAACCCACGGGGAAGGATTATTACCCGGTGATGCCTCACGGTGCACCGAAGATGCCGGCACTCGATTCACTGCCGTCGATGAGTGCCGACCGTTTTGATCGTCGTCGGTCGATTCTCACGCAGCTTGACCAGCAATTTGAATTGGTTCGTGGCAGTCGTTCGATCGATCGGCTTGACGGGTTCCAGCGACGGGCTTTTGAGATGCTGACGTCGAGCCGGACCCGTGACGCCTTTGACCTGTCCGGGGAATCCAAGGCGACCCGGGAGCGTTACGGCGACAACCTGTGGGGGTCGACCATGATGGTTGCCCGCCGCTTGCTCGAGCGCCGCGTGCCGTTTGTCAGTGTTCACCAGGACATCTACAAGCACTACGGTCATGCCTACGACATGCACACCAACAACTTTGGCATGTTGAAGGACTTCAACCTTCCGATTCTCGACCAGGTGATTCCCGCCTTGCTGGAAGATCTTGAGGCCCGGGGGTTGCTCGAGTCGACCCTGGTCATCGTGATGGGAGAAATGGGGCGGACGCCGTCGGTCAACAGTCGGGCCGGTCGCGACCACTGGCCGCAATGCGGCTTCAGCCTGATGATCGGCGGTGGTGTGAGGCGAGGGCATGTCCACGGACGCACCGACAAGCAGGCCGCCTACCCCGAGAGCCACCCGGTGAAGGTGGCCGATTTCGTGGCGACGATCTACCAGTTGATGGGGATCGACCCGCACATGACTGTCAACGATCGCCAGGGGCGTCCGATCCCGATCGCCCAGGGGGGTGATCCGGTGTTTGATGTCATTGGCTAGAGGCGGCTCCGGTTTTCCGGAGTTGTCACCGTGCAGCCGCGAGAGAATCGGCCGGTTGTGGTAGAACTGTGGTTCCTCGAAACAGGAGACCACCGTGGAATACCGACCGCTGGGACGAACCGGATTGGAAGTCAGCTCGATCGGGCTGGGCTGTGTGACATTTGGTCGCGAGATTGACAAGGAGACCTCGTTCGCGGTGCTTGACCACGCGCTCGAGCGAGGCATCAATCTGCTGGACACCGCCGAGGCGTACGCGGCGGGCGAGTCCGAGCGGGTGGTGGGGGAGTGGATGGCCGATCGGGGGACGCGCGACAGTGTCGTGCTGGCCACGAAGGTCTCCGGGACACTGACCCGGGACCGGGTGATCAGTTCCGCCGAGGAGAGCCTGCAGCGACTGGGGGTCGACGTCATCGACCTGTTCCAACTGCACGTGTACGACGACGCGACACCCGTCGATGAGACGCTGGGGGCTCTCGACACGCTCGTCGAACAGGGCAAGGTCAAGCACGTTGGGTGTAGCAACTGGGGAGCCTGGCAACTGGCCCACGCGTTGCTGCGATTTGCCTCCGAAGGAGGGGCACGGATGGAATCGGTGCAGCCGCCTTACAACCTGGTGCAGCGCGAGATCGAGGCAGATCTGTTGCCGCTGTGCCGTGACCAACAGGTTGGTGTTCTCAGTTACAGTCCACTGGGGGCTGGCTTTCTGACCGGCAAGTACCGGCTTGGCCAGGACATTCCCTCGGGAACCCGGTTCGATGTGATGCCCGGTCACCAGCCGATTTATTTTCACGACTCGGGCTGGGCTGCACTGGGCCGATTGGACGAGGCGGCTGCTCAAACCGGGCGGTCACTCGTCGACCTGGCGTTGTCGTGGGCGATTGCCCAGGCCGGGGTGACCTCGGTGCTGATCGGTTGTCGAAAGATCTCGCATGTCGATCAGGCCTTCGAGGCCGAGGCCGCCGGACTTCCGGAGGACGTGGTGGCCCACTTGTCGGCTGATTCCGAACCTGCCGGGGATTGAACCGGGGTCAGCGTCGGGATTCGAGTTCTTCCCATTCGGAGATCCGCTCGGGCAGCTGTTGGTTGATGTCGGCCAGGCGGGCCGTGGCCGTGGCAATTTCCTGGCCGTCTCCCTTGAAGAATTCGGGGTCGGACATGGTCTGGTTGAGTTGTTGCTGCTCGTCCTCGAGTTCCCCGATCTCGAGAAACAGTTCGTCGGCCCGTTGCTGTTCACGGAAACTGAGTCTCCTGGCTGTCTCGGGCTTCTCGGGGGTGGAGGCAACCGGCGTGTCGGTTGCCTCGGTTGTCTGGCTGGTGTCCTCGACGGCCTCCGCCTGTTTCCGCTGCCGGGTGTAGTCGTCGTAGCCTCCGGCGTATTCCTTCAAGTTCCCGTCGGCTTCGAAAACCAGTGTGCTGGTGCACAGGTTGTTGAGGAACGTGCGGTCGTGACTGACCAGCAGCAGCGTGCCGGGGTAGTTGGAAATCAGTTCTTCAAGCAATTCCAGGGACTCCGCGTCCAGGTCGTTGGTGGGTTCGTCAAGGACCATGATGTTGGAGGGGCGTTTGAGGATGCGGGCGAGCATCAGCCGGTTCCGTTCACCCCCGGAAAGATATCGTGCCGGTCGCCGGGCTCGTTCCGGTGTGAACAAGAACTCCTGGAGGTAGCCGTAGATGTTTCGGGGCTTGCCGTTGATTTCCAGGGTCTCCTGTCCCTCGCCGACGTTTTCGACCACCGTTTTCTCTTCCTCGATCTGTTCGCGGAGCTGGTCGAAGTAGATCGTTTGCAACCTGGTGCCGTGCCGGATTGATCCGGTGGTGGGTTCCAACTGGCCGAGCAGCAGTTTCAGCAGGGTGGTTTTCCCGGAACCGTTGGGGCCGATGATGCCGATTCGGTCCCCACGCGACACCAGCAGCGAGAGGTCATTGACGACAGGATGTGGTCCCTCGGGTGTTTCGTAGGCGAAGTTGATTTTCGTGGCCTCGATGACCAACCGGCCTGATTTTTCGGCCTCGATCGCCTGCATGCGGACATCACCGATCCGGTGTCGCCGGTTCTTGTGTTCGTCACGCATCCGTTTCAGTGCACGAACGCGGCCCTCGTTGCGAGTGCGGCGGGCCTTGATCCCGGTGCGAATCCATCGCTCCTCCTCGGCCAGCTTGCGGTCGAATTCGTTGTTCTGTTTCTCCTCGGCGTCGAGCAACGCCTCGCGCCTCTTCAGGAACGTGGGGTAGTCACACGGCCAGTCGTAGAGGCGGCCACGGTCGAGCTCGATGATCCGGGTTGCCAGGGCCTGGAGGAACATCCGGTCGTGGGTCACGAACACGAGCGTGCCACCGTAGACGCTGAGGAACTGTTCCAGCCAGGTGATCGATTCGATGTCGAGATGGTTGGTCGGTTCATCGAGCAACAGCAGGTCGGGTTCGTGCACCAGGGCACGTGCCAATAGCACCCGCCGTTTCATGCCCGAGGAGAGTGACGTGAAACGCGCGGTCCCGTCCAGGGTCATGCGAGACAGGATCCGGGAGACGGCCTGTTCCTGTTGCCAGGATTCACCGCTCTCGGCGGCGACCTGCTCGATCATCTCGCGGACAGACGCATCGCCAGAAATCGGCACATCCTGCACCAATCGGGCCACCGTGGAGTTGGCGTCCCTGAGCACTTCCCCGTTGTCGGCGTCCAGTTCGCCGGCAATCAGTCGCATCAAGGTTGACTTGCCTGTTCCGTTCCGACCGAGCAGGCCGATACGTTCGCCTCGCTCGATCTCCAGATCGATCTCATCGATCAATGGATCGCCACCGTAGGTGAACTGGAGACCGCGTAGGCTGAGCAGGGACATCAGGATGAGGCAGTGTTGCGGCTACTTGTTGTTGTCAACGCGGATGGTGGGCGGTCCGTCGAGATAGCCCAGCGATTTCAGGAAGCGGTCCATTTCGGTGACCGTCGCCAGGAAGTGTTTGGGACTGCTGCGACGGTTGAAGAATCCGTGTGGTTGGTCCTTGTACAGGAACAGTTCGCTGCGACTGCCGACGGCTTCCATTTTTTTCTTGAACGTTCGTCCGGTTTCAACCGGGACCAGCTTGTCCCGGGTACCCAGGAAGACGATCGCCGGAGGCATGCCCTTGCGGATGTTGTGCAATGGTGAAATTTCGCGGTAACGTTTTTTGACACGGGAGTGTCCAAAGCCGCCGGGGCCGTTGTCGTAGACGGGGTTGAACAACAGCAGCGCGTTGGGCCGACTGCTGATCTCGAGATTGTCGGTCGGGGCGTTCAGCCCCGGGACCGTGGCGGTTGCCGCGGCGACATGGCCTCCGGCCGAACCACCACCGGCAGCGAGCCTGTTGGGGTCAATTCCCAGGTGCTTGGCGTTGCTTCGCAGCCACCGGATTGCAGACTTCCCGTCTTCGACACACTCAAACGGTGACGTGCCCTGCCGGTTCTTGACCCGGTAATCGGCAACGATGCCGATCATGCCGCGGGAAGCGAGGTAGGAGGCGTGTTCCTGGAATTGTCGGGGAGTTCCGCCGTTCCAACTCCCACCGAAGAAAAACACTGCCGCTGGACGACGGGCCGACGCGTGGGATCGCTTCGGCTGGTAGACGTAAAGCTTGAGTTTCACATCGCCGATGGTCTTGTAGACGTGCGCGGTCGCCCCGGCGATCGAGGGAGCCTGGCCCATCTTGGCCCTCGAATCCTGCCGGCGGTCCTGGGCGTGAGTCAACGGATTCCCGACGACCAAGGCCAGCAGGAGCGTGATGGCGGGACGTGAAGTCCATCGTGGCGTCATCGCCGTCTCTCCAGGGGCAAGCATCGACAAGTTGGGTTGATTTGCTGTTCCGGACGGACAAGGCGGTGTAGCCTGTGTCGAGCCGTTCAGCCCGAGAGGACTTGACGAGAACAGGTGGGAGCTATCACGTGATGTGTTGTAGCGGTATTGACGATAGGACCCTGCCGAGAAAAAACCAAGCTGGCGAGACGCTGGTGTGGTCGCTTGTTGTGGCCAGCGTGTTCCTCCCCGGGGTGTTTGCCCAGGTCCTTGCCGGGGATGGGCCGGCGAACCCGTCGATCGGCCAGCGTTTGCCGGGGCAGCCCGGTTCCGGGTGGCGGACAGTCAGTGGGACGGCCCGCGAGGTGGTCCAGGATCGTCGCTGGGTGGTTCGCGAACCGAAAGGATTCTGCCGACGGCTGGAACTTGGAGACTACATCCAGACGGAGGGGCAGCAGAACGAGGTGCGATTCGAGTGGGGAACCGACTGCCCGGACAATCAGCGAGCTGACGGTTTTTCGATCCAGAGCCAGGGACGCCGGTTGCGGTTGCACCCCATTCACCGGCCGCAGAAACCCGATCTGCTGCTGGTGGGAAGACGAGGTGGAATGGGGCCCGACCTGGTGGCCAGCCATGTTGACCTGTCAGGGCTCCCGAAGTTCGATGCGAGAGCTGCCAACAGGTACGTCGTGCGATGGGTGACCCAGGCCGACAACGATTACCGGTTCGAGTTGTCGATCAACGGCAAGACGATCGCGAAACTGGCCGGCGAGAATCGGGTGGATGGAAAGGACGTCTCGATCGGGTTCGAATTCCGCAGGGGGACACACAGGGTCAGCCAGGTGGCCTGGCGGCTGAACCAGGGGGGAAAGGTGGTCGTCAGTCCCGAGTCCCGTGAGGCGGTCGACCGGATCGGGATGGGATTTCGAGAGCTGTTTCTTGATGACGTGATGGTCGCCCGCACGGCTGCCGTCCAACGGGTCCTGCACCAGCCGACCAAGTACCCGCGCAATCCGGTGATTCGACATCATCAGCGACCGTGGCAGAAATTCCGGGCCCAGTTGTATGGCACGGTGCTGTACATCCCCGACGAGAAGCTCTTCAAGATGTGGTACCTGGCGGGACCAAGGTTTCCGGACGAGGCGGCCATTTCGCTGGATGGAAAACCGAGAATCCCCAATTTTCAATTGCTGGCCTATGCCGAAAGCCGGGACGGACTGAACTGGACGTTGCCCGACCTGGGATTGGTCAGCTTCAATGGCTCGCGCCACAACAATCTTTGCCGGTTCTCTCGCGAGAACGCCGAGGGCGTGGCGGTGATTTATGATCGACACGACCCTGATCCGAAGCGACGTTACAAGGCGATTTACTGGGAACACTCGGTCCGCAGCCCTGACAAGATTCCCGTGGCCGTCGACATCAACGCCATGTCGGTTAGTTTTTCCGCCGACGGCAAGGATTGGACCAATCACCCAGGCAACCCGGTGATTCCTCAACCCAGCGATACCGGTCACCAGGCCGTCTGGGATCCGTTCCGCAAGGTCTACGTCGCCTACGGCCGATTCGGAGCCGGGGGGCGGCGGATTGCTCGATCGGAGAGTCCTGACTTCATCAACTGGAGTCCGTCCCAGATGGTGTTTGCCGCCGACGGGATCGACAAGAAATCACGCGGTGGCCATCCCCAGTTTTATGGCATGGGGACGACGATCTACGAGGGGACCTACATCGGATTGCCCTGGATGTTCTGGGAGAATTCGAGCAACCGGCTCGACGTACAATTGGCCAGCAGTCGTGACGGAATTCACTGGCGACGTGCCGGAGGCCGGAAAACCCTGATTCCCAACGGGAAGAAGGGGACCTGGGACGGTGGCTGTATCTTCACGGCTGCCCAGCCGCTGCAGGTCAAGGGCGACACCATTTACATCTATTACTCGGGATTGTCCCTGGACCACGAGGAGGACCGGCCGAGTCGGCGCGAGCGGCCCGAGTACGGGGAATCGTCGATCGGTGTGGCGACACTGCGCCGCGATGGATTCGTGTCGATGCGAGCGGGAAAGACACCCGGGCACGTTTTGACGCGGGTGTTGAAATGGCCGGCCGGGCGTCGGTTGCACGTGAATGTCGATGCGAGCAAGGGACAACTCCGGGTGGCAGTGCTGGATGGAGACGGCCAGCCGCTGGCCGGCTTCAAACACTCTCGTGTTGTTTCCGGTGACCACACCGACGTGGCCATTCGGTGGCCCCGGTCCGACGGCAAGGGGCCCTCGACGCGTCTGGTACAGTTGCGATTTGAATTGACCGACGCAGATCTGTATTCGTATTGGTTGAAATAGATCCAAGAGGACCGAGTTGATGCGATGGACGGGAATGGCATGTGGTGTTGTGGTCGGGCTCTTCGTGGCCGTCGGATCTGTTTCGGGTCAAATGCCCAGGGCGGCCAAGGGGGATTGGCCGTGGTGGCGGGGACCCCATTTCAACGGGGTGGCCGAATCCGGACAGAAAGTGGCTGTCGAATGGAGTGACTCACGGAACGTGGCCTGGAAGGCCGCGGTTCCCGGTCGAGGCCATTCGACGCCAATCGTTGTTGGCACTCGCGTGTTCTTACAGACGGCCGACGAAACCGAGCGATCGCAATCGGTGCTCTGTTTCGACCGGGAATCGGGCAAGAGGTTGTGGAGCAGGGAACTCAACCGCGGCAACCTGCAGGAGAAGATCAACCGCAAGAACACCTACGCGACCAGCACGATCGCCTGTGACCGTGGTCGCCTGTTTGTGCTCTTTGGCAACAACGCGTCGGTGCAAGCGACGGCCCTGGATCTCGACGGGACAATCGTCTGGTCGACTCTTGCGGCGCCGTTTGTGGAGAAAAAATATCCCAACGGCTACGCGGCCTCCCCGGTGGTCTATGGCGATACGGTGATCGTCGCAGTGGACTGCGAGGGAGGGGGGACCCTGGTCGCACTGGATCGCAACACCGGCAAGCGGGTCTGGGCCACCAGCCGGGTTGGCAAAACCAACTACGCGTCACCGATTGTTGGCCACGTCGCCGGGAAGGACCAGTTGCTTCTGGGAGGCCTGGACATGGTGGCCAGTTACAACCCGGTCAATGGCAAGCCGCTCTGGGATGCGCCGGCGATTGCGATGCAGACCTCCGGCACCCCTGTCTGGGAGGGCGACATGGTGTTTGCCGCCGGCGGGTACCCGAGTGGCAGTACGGCGGGCATCGTGGCTGATGGGTCGGGGCGCATCGCCTGGAAAAACACTCATCGAATTCACGAGCAGTCGCTGCTGGTGCACAAGGGCCACGTCTATGGTGTCAACGACACGGGGATTGCCCTGTGTTGGGAAACCCGCACGGGACGGGAAGTGTGGAAGCACAGGCTGAAGGCTCCGATCAGCGCGTCTCCGACCCTGGTGGATGAGACGATCTACCTGGCCAACGAGTTGGGGACGACATGGGTGTATCGTGCCACCCCGGAGGGGTACCAGCAGCTGGCCGAGAACCAACTCGGGACGATTGCGTTTGCCTCACCAACGATCTGCGGCGGGCAGATTTTTCTGAGAGTGGCCGACATGGTCGATGAGAAGCGGGTTGAAACGCTGTACTGCATCCAGGCGTCATCGAAGCGGTGAGACAGCCAGGGGCTGTTACTGGGACGGGGGCTTGCGGTTGAACTTGTCGATCACCGTTTGGGTGGCCCCGATGTCGTAGAAGTCGACGACGACAAAATGCGGGCGACGACCGGTCGCTGTTTGGCAGCCTTCGACCCGTGGTCCCAGGACCGTTTGCGAATTGGCCAGGGCGGCCAGTGCCGGCGAGGCGGTTGGTCGAGTCAGGAAATGGTTGAGGATCAGCAGGCGATTCGAAGCCTGTCCGCGGTTGCGCCGGAAGCTGAAGTCCCGGGTCCGCTTGACCGAGAAATGGGTTTCCCAGCAGTGTTTCCAGACGTCGTGATACCCCGGCCAACTGCCTCCGTCACGATCGGTCATCACGACCAGCCTCCGTCCACTGTCGACCATCTTTTTCAAGGTTGGCCAGGGGGCATCACGACGCTGGTGGTGTAGTGAGCCGAGCAGCTTGGCCTCCTGGAACGCGTGCCGCACCAGCTTTCCGTCAACGTAGGACTCGAAAATGATCGTGATCACCGCGCGTGGTGTCTTCTCGAGAAAAGTCCGGATTTCTTTCAGCCCGTCAACCAGGGGACGTTTGCCCAGGAAGGCCTTGCCATGGACCAGGAAAGGGCGATTGCCGACCAGGTGCACGTCGAGCATCAGGCCGCGGACTCCGTCGTTGAGTTGGCGGGTCAGGCCGTGGTTCTGGTTGGGGAACAGCCAGCCCTCGGCACGATTGGACATGGCGTTGTGGGTCATCACGATCGAGACCTCGTCGTAGCGACGTCCCAGCAGCACCGTGTCTCGCTCCGGAGGGGCGGCCGCGACGACCGCCTGGCAACCGCACAGCGCTACAAAACACAGCAGTCCAGGCACAGTTGGCTGAAAGGAGAATGACACGCCGTCGATCCCGTGGGGTCAATCGTTTTTCTCATCGTGACAGATCAGGTCGATGACAATGCAGGTCGCCAGGATGGCCAACGCGTCCTCGCCGTCGACCACCTCGATTCCATACGTGTCTGTCCACGAGAAGTAACGCTTGGAGACTCGGGCCACGATCTGGCCCTGGCGTTGGAATTCGTACTCGTGTTCCCAGAAAGAACCGGTGATCGAATAGTCATTGGGACCGGGAACGTCGAGCGTGAAGCTGCTGTTGAACCAGGAGAATTCCTTGAGGACCTCGGCGAATTTCTCGCCATTGCGAAAAATCTCGTACCGTGGCATCAACGTGAAGAGTGTCTGGGAAATGTGGGCCAACTGGTTGCCGTCCATGTCCTGGACGTCCAGGTTGTCCCCCCACGAAAAGGCCGCTCCATCCACCAGGAACACGTCCTGTTCGTTCTCGTCCTTGATCGTGAAGTCATCACCCCAGGACCAGAACTTTTGCCTCATGATGTAACGCATGGCAGGACGTCCGGGGGATCAGTTGTTCACGGGGATGTGATTGAGCGTGTAGTAACCTGCCGGGTGCAACAGCGGTTGTCCGTCATGGCTGCGAAGTCCCGGGGCGTTCAGTTCGTGGACGAACATCTCTCGCAGTCCATCGATTCGCAATCGCACCGCCAGCCGGTCCTTGCTGACTTCGGCCGAGCGAATGACCAGGTTCTTTTTCTGGATTTCGTCACTGCCGTAGGTCGAGTGGTACGTGTAGGTGTGGCTGGTGACCGC
>MDTE01184406.1_pt1 | contig 24214 bp, 19 predicted proteins | sample 811231 | NCBI WGS metagenome assembly MDTE01 (sample SAMN05326651, study PRJNA326480) | marine metagenome | isolation source: seawater | place: Indian Ocean: Red Sea | collected 2010 | reverse complement strand
CCGAGCAAACAATCGTCGTTGACATCGAGCACGCCGTCATCATCGTCATCGTCATCGCTCGTTTCGTCTTGGCATCCGTCCCCGTCGTAGTCGTTCCAAGAAAAGGAAACCCAAGCGTCGATATCGTTCGGACAATTGTCATCAGGTACAGAAATGCCGTCCCCATCTTTGTCAGCATCGCACGCATCGCCCACGCCGTCGTTGTCGAGGTCTGCTTGGGTTGGGTTCGCCTCTGAAGGGCAATTGTCTGCTTGGTCAACAAACCCGTCCCCGTCGTTGTCTTGGTCTGAACACCCGTCTCGTTCGATGTCGTTTTCTTCGGTGGAAATCCAGCCGATTGGACCCTTCGGGCAAAGGTCGCTGGAATCGAATATGCCGTCTTCATCATCGTCCAAGTCTTCGTTGAGGTCGCGACAACCATCGCTGTCGTGGTCGCTGTTGGCATTGGCGGCCCATCCGACCTCTCCCGTCGGACAATCATCGACCTCGTTGCTGACACCATCACCATCGGTGTCGTCATCGCATGCATCGCCGTAGGCATCTCCATCGAGATTGGACTGGTCTCCGTTAGCGATTTTTGGGCAATTGTCGACCCCGTCCAACACGCCGTCCATGTCAACATCTGTTTCGTACAACCAAAGCCCCATATCGTATTGTTGACGTTGGTCAAAGGTATGCATGCCATAGGTGCCATCAGCGTTGGCGATGAAGGACACCACCGGAGAACCAGACGTGCTCATCATCAAACCGTTGGCCATTTCGTCGCCGTTGCCACCTGCTGAAAGCGCCCAATCCCATGTCCCATCGCTTTGGTGTTGGGCGAGGAAGATGTCGTGATGGTTTCCGTCGTTGATACCGTCTCGGTCGGTGAGGGTGAATTCACCAAGCGTCATTGAACCGGTGGTATGTCCGGCGATGATCCAGTCACCTTGGTCAGAGATCAACACGCCCGCCGCATGGTCAGCACCGTTGCCTCCATGGGCAGCTGCGTGCATCCATGCTCCCGTTGAGGAGACATGGGCTTCGAAGAGGTCAACCCAAACGGAATTGGGCAGTTCCCACTCGCCAACGGTCATGTTTTGCAGATAATCTCCGACAAGACCTATTCCGCCGTTTGGATGAGGTGCGCAGGCCTTCACGGTGCTGTCGCCTGAGCCGCCAGCAGCGCTTGCCCACACCCATCCGTCGGGGTTGTAATGGCCGACGGCAATGTTCGAGCCCCCTACCGAGGTCAATTCAATATCACCAAAGAGTGTTGTTTCAAAGATGTTGAGAGCGAAGTAAGTTTGTCCGCTTGCATCGTGGCAAAGATGTCCATTGTCGTCAAGGGCGGTCGTCGAAAACACGGTATGGAGGAAGAGATATTCTCCATTTCCATTCAACCCCAGCAAGACCATTGACTCCTCTGAATCCGTTCCAGGCGACGTGTTGTTTTCGACAATAAATTCGCCCCTGTGCAGCAATCCAAGGTGAATCTCGTTGGAGGGTGTGACCATCAAGTCCACGACGGACATTTGGTACGCGTTTGAGAACGATTTGGCCCACAACCAATCGCCGTCTTCCGTCAAGGCAGCGACGAACACGGCGTTCTCGTCTTCATCCGAAGTTTTGTTCAATGGGTCGAGTGAACCGAGCGTGAGGTTGCAGGTTGTTGAAAACGACATGTCGCAGAAGGTCCCAGCCACGATGATTGTTCCATCGTTCAACACATCCATCGCTGAGATACCGTCAAGGTACTCACTGCTCCCAGAAAGCGTATTGGTCCATGTTCCGTTTTCATCGATCCATGCGATGAAGAAATCAATGCCGAAATTTGAATCGCTGCTTGAGTAGCCCACGACATCCCCGTAGAATTCGATGGATTGCTCAAAGGTTCCGGCAACGATCATGCTCCCATTTTCGAGCGGTATTGCCCCTGTAATTCGTTCGTAATTTGCTCCACTTGCACCCGCTAACCAACCCGTGGTGTTGTTCGCATCCGTGTGCTGGACAAAGGCGCTTTGCTCAAGCGTTGGAGGTTGTGAGAACGCTTGATGGCCCTGTGGAACGAAGGCCATGCAGAGCATGACTGCGAAGAGAACTGCGTACATCGGCACCAAGCGCATGGGTCATGGATGGATGTCTTCCATAAGAACCCCCCGTACTTTGGTGAATGAATGAAGGGGAGGCTTCATTGAGCGTCGTCACTGGAGCGATTTCATGAGTGGCTCCAATCGCCGTCGTTCGGATCGCGGGAGGCGTTCTTCATCAAAAAGGCGCTACGGTGGGCCAAAGCGTGCGAACCTCATCGAACAGTCGGCAAAAGAAGTCGAACAAATGGACAACAGGGCCACATCGAGGTTTGACCAACGTCCGCGACCGATGGCGTTCCCAGCGGATATGGATGCCCCGACCACGCACAGGTTTGAATGGAACCTTTCCCCTGTACCGCTTGATTCGGAAGAGCGTGTGGCCAACCTGGTAGTCAAGCGCGGAGAGTTTGGATGGTTAGGGGATGCGCGTGTTGAAGAAATCCGCGCCAATGTCGAGGATGAAGCGATGACGCTTGACCAAGCCCTTTCGTTGCGTTCGGCCTTGCTGCAACAAAAAACGGTGTATTCCCACCACCGATTGAAATCAAAAGGCAAGGAATTGGCGCGAAAATACAAAGCGGGTACATCCATTTTGAAACTTTCAAAAGAACACGATTTCGCACCGATGAACTTGTTCCGCGTGGTGCTTGAGGCCATGGGGTGGTCAAAGAGCAAAATCAAGGAAAGCCTTCGCAATCCTTCGTCAATGAAGCAGCGTGAGCGGGACGAATTCGAGGCCGCAGAAGCCGCTGATCGCGTCGCCAATGTCGATCAATCGGAGACACAAGTCAAGGCTGATCTGTTTGAAGATATTTTGGCCGACTGGTTTGAGCAACAAGGTGTTCGTCTTCGCCGACAGCCCGAGATGGTGAAGGAGCAATCCGAGTTGTTGGGCCGTCCGGTACGAACACCCGACTTGCTGTTCTTGGATCATGTTTTCATCAACGGTCAACCGGTTGCATGGATCGATGCCAAGCATTTCTACGGGGCCGACGTTGATTTTCAACGAAAAAAGATGAAGAAACAGATGAATCGCTACATCGATGAATGGGGAAGTGGAGCCATCATGTTCCGTCACGGTTTCTGTGAGAACTTGTACATGCCCGGCGTCTTGATGCTGGATTCAGGCCCCATCGACCTGCAACGCCTCAGTCCAGATGATTGAGCGGTGAAAACTTCGTCAAGAGACTGGAAAAGCCGTGCATCTCCACCCGCTTGGCAAGGTCCATGAGCATCGATTCATCGCATGGTTCGTTCAAGTGGCGTGGAAGGACAGCAACCGAACTTCCAAGCATGCAAAGGCGAACGGCGCAGGAATCCTGCAATTCCGCATGGGTCACCGCCTCTTCAACGGCCGAGAAGACCCGTGCACGTTCGGGTTCATCGAGCATACCGGATGCATTCGCAAATCGATGCGATTGCTTCAACAGTTCTGGCCATTGTTCGATAGTCCATGGGTACGATGAAAGCACCCCTACGGCCTGTTCTCCGGCTTGGGTGATCGAGCGCTGCCAATCGGGATCATCGATGTATGTCGCCGTGTGTCGCTGTTCAACATTGTCCCAAATAAGGAGCAGTGGGCTTTCTGCGCTGAAACTCAGCGCGTGTCCTGGCCATCCAGGGGCCCCAGGGCTGAGTCGCAATTCCACGCCGCCGACCGACATTCCCAGGACATCACCAAGGCCTGCACCGTGTTCACGTTCGATGCGATGAGCAATTTTTTGGTATTGAACCGGTGTTCCCCGGTTGGTTGTTTCGTGAAGAAACATACCCAAGGCCAAAAGCCCGGCGGCAGACATACCAAATCCCTGACTTGTGGGGCATTCAAGCATAATCTCCAATTCAAACCATTCGTGTGATCTCACTAACGTTGCATGGCGACACGCCTCGATGAAATCCATGTACAGGGTTGTATCTTCTACGGCCTCCCCGTCCATGTCGACAACATGAACGATGGATTCGGTGGGGGGTGGAGGTTTGGGGTGCACCGCGGGTGTCATTCCCGCTGATGTTGGGAGCGCATGGTCATCTCGTCGATGCAACATCCCTTCAATTTGGACGCCGTGCTGAATCGAAAAGCCTGCACCCGTGCTCCCTTGGCTCCGCTTGAGGCGAGTGGACTTGTCAACGGTGAACAAGAGGGTGACATGGCCACCACAACGTACCTTTGTCGGCATCAAACAGAGGGATGTGCCTGCGGCTGATGAACTGCACGCCGAGTTCAAGCAAGTGCAGATGCGACCTCTTCACCGAGGTTGTTGAAGCGGGAGCTCAACTCGTTCAATGCCAGATTGAAGGCGGTGACTGGGTCAAGACTGCCGTCGGTTTCAAAGGAGAACACGTAAGCACCCTCAACCGCTTCCATGGTGATGGCATCATCGAAATCGTTCTCTCGGCCGGTGCCTTCGCCAACTTGGTGAAGGGCTTTCTCAAGATCGAGCACGTGGTTTACATTGGTGATTTTCTTGTCCTTTCCAAACAACTTGGCGTCAATGGGTGCGCCATCGGTGGTGGTCAAGCCGAGGTCAAAGAGGGCAGCGGCCTTCTTTGGCTTGTTGAGCACAGCCACGCGGTGAGGTCGGAATCCGACGGCTGCAGCAGGGGACCACTTGGCATGGTCACGTCCTCGGCCGAGAACGGCAAAGGCATAGAATTCAAGGAATTGTCCTTTGGCAAGAACCGTGAGGGGAATTTGCTTGTGTTCATCTCGAATATCAAAGACTGGGTCGGAGATGGTGGTGATGTCACCGGCGTACACGGTCTTGAAGTCTTCTTCAGCATCTGTGGATGGTCCACGAGCAGAAAGCGTGTAGAGCACTTGACACATGGGGCAACCCTTGTCCTTCTCGACAACATCCATGCAGTTCTTGCATTGGTCGGGGAACACCAATCCCTCGTCCTGACTGGTTGGAATGGGGATCATGGCAAGTCGGTGAGCCAGCACTTCGTCGGGAAGCACGTTCACGGATTCCACAACCTCGCCTTTGTTGTCTTGCGTAACGCCTTGAGAGAAATCCACTCGGGTGATGGCCAACTTGGGAACATCGGCGATGAGGGCGCGGCGAATGGCATTGACTTGAGACGCATCGGTCTCGCTGATAAGGATTCGAATTTCATGGCCTTGTGGCCAGCCTTCCACGATTTCTGTCTTCATCTTGTATCACCTGTGCTCAAACTCGGCGACCACGTCGACCGCCTTTCTTCTTGGTGCCGTCGTGGGCGATGGGGGTGACGTCCTCAATTCGAGTGATTGTCATTCCGGCACGGGTGAGGGCACGAATGGCAGCCTGTGCACCAGGGCCCGTGTTGTTGGAGAGGTTGCCGCCAGGGGCGCGATACTTGACGATGAGTTCGTTGAACTCCTTGTCCTTGAGTGCATCAGCCATGCGCTCGGCTGCTCGGGTTGCGGCAAATTGGCCGCCTTTGTCCTTTCCTGCCTTGACGACTTCACCGCCGTTGCAGGTGGTGATGGTTTCAGCACCCGTGAGGTCGGTTGCTGTCATCAGGATGTTGTTGTAGGAACTGAAGATGTTCACGATGGCTTTGCGGGACATCACTCAGCACCTCCTTCAAGCTCGGCAGTGGATGCTTCGCCAGCCTCGCGGACTTCTTCCGCAAATTCGGGCGTTGCTTCGGGGTCAACTTCTTCGTCGTTGTATTCTGCACGGTCTCGCACACCCTCAATGGCCTTGCGAATCGGGTGGTTTGGATCGTTGAGTGGGGAGTTCGGGTGATAGCGGAGTTCAGATTCCTCGTCACGGCTAACGGCGTAGGATGGAATGGTGATTTTTTGGTCGCCAATGCAAATCTGGCCATGGGTCACCAATTGACGTGCTTGCTTCATGGTGCAGGCGAGTCCCTTGTAGTAAACTTGGGCCTGAAGTCGGCGATTCAGCACATCCTCGGTGTTGAGCGAGAGAATGTCACCGAGTTCGGCGTCGGATTCGATGAGGCCTTTGTGGTTCAACGAGCGGAGCAAGTCTTCCATCTCTCGCTTGCCATGCCCTTCACTGGTGTCGGACATACCGATCAAGCGCATGGCTTGACGTCGGTGTCGGCGGAGTTGGGACTTGGCCTTCCAAATTTCCTTCATGTTCTTGAGGCCGTGGTTTGCCTGAATGGCGTGCTCTTCCTCAATTCGGGCAGCCTTCCATGGGTGGGACGGCGTGTCGTACTTTGGTCGTGAAAACTTTGGCTCTCCCATCTTCAATCCCCCTCATCACTTCTTGCGGCTGACACCCAAGGTCAGGCCGCCACGGCCGTTGGAACGACCGCGCTGTCCACGGACTTTGTTGCCGGATGCGTGGCGAACACCACGGTAGCACTTCATCGTGCGCAGACGATCGATGTCGTCTTGCAGTGTGAATCGAACTTGTTGGCCCGTGAGGTGGATTTCGTTCCCAGTCTCAAGGTCGCGTTGGCGGTTGAGCATCCAGAGAGGCACATGTTCAGCATAGGATTCAATCGCAAGGCGGAGTTGTTCTTGCTGCTCGGCGTCGAGGAAACCGGCGAGCCTGTGTGCATCAAACCCCGTGTTTTTGCAAATTTGAATGGCGGTGCGAGCACCGATGCCTTTGACCGATGTGAGAGCTGTAGCGAGCGGCTTCAAACCGTCCATGTCTGTATCGGCCATACGCAAAATGTATGAAAAATCGTCACCAAGGTCCTCATCCTTCGGTCGTGCCATCGTGTTCACCTTTACGTTAACACCTACAGTGTCAAGCATCCCTCCGACCAACCTCCCATATATCAAGACCGCGATGATGACATTCGCGCCACTGAGCCTCAAAACGGCATGAATTTGTGATGGTTTAGACGACATCTGTTTGAGAAACACAGAGCAGGAGCACTTCTCCATCGGGATGGAGAGCCACAAAACCCTCGCGCTCACCACCTCTCCTTCGCAATTGCCGGTCCAAGGAACCTTGGAGTCGGGGCTGGCTTTCGGGGGGGAGGTCGAGGCGTAAGGTGAGCGATGAAAAGTTGTGTTCAATCGCCGCTGCCACCAACTCATCCACCGTCGTCTCATCGAGCCTCATCCGTACCAGGCCGACCACCCGTCCACTGGCTTGAACCAACAAGGTATCTTCCGGGCTCAAACGCAGTGCTTGGTCGTGGTGAAGTTGGGGGCGCCGTCCGGACACAACACCCCAGCGATACGACACATTGGGCAAGACATCGTCCAGCCATGCATCTATCAGCCCACTTTCCATCAAGGCAGCATCGAGGATGCTGACATACTCGCCACGTTTTGGAGGGTGACGCAACGGCACGGGCGCTTCGCTCACCGCTGATGTGCTGAGGGTTCGAGCCTTCTGTCCAAGCGAAGGCGGGACACGAACAAAGCGTTTGGATGCCTTGATGTCGGCCACGCCACCCAGCCAAAGTGCCAATCGGTCAACCCGACCGCGACCTCGTGAAGTCCACTCCCATGTTCGGGGCAAGCCGGGCCAAATCTCGTCCACTTTTGCTTCAACTTCCTGTTGTTGAGCGGTTGTCAGACGGGGCGAGAGGTCGAGCAGGATGCTCGGGAGGGCATCGGTTGTAAAAAACGGAGCCCAGGCGCTCAAAACGGCGCTGAGGGGAGGTTGCATCTCGCTCAGGTCATGCGTTCGGCTGTTGCGTGGGCGAGCGGGGTCGAGATGGAGAAAGGCGATGGAAGCCTCCTCTTCCAATGTGCTGAACACGCCTTCGGGGTCTGTTCCATCACCTGAGAGAATGATGCTTGAGCGGTACCAATCCGATGCACTTGCTCGGTGGTGATCAACCACCGTTTTGAGGTTCACAGCACTTGCTCGAGCCCGACCTTCGTCCAATTCAACGCCCAACACGGCACGCCGCAATGTCGTTGCATACGCGGCCAATTGGACACCGCTCCCACAGGCACAATCCACGATGTAACCGTCGGGCAACGAATATGCCGCGAGCAGACCCGCACGAAGGCTTGCAACTTGCCATGGCGTGGCGAGGGGTTTGCCCTCTGTGGCATGATGGAAGAGCATGCCCTTGGGGGCAGTTCGATCCTGTGCTTGTTCCACCAAGCCTTTGTCGGACGTGGTTTCGGGTCGAAACAAACGATGCATCAACAACCCTCAGTGCGCGGTGATGTCCGAACGGGTGAGGAGGGATTCAAAATGAATTCCAGCCTCGGAAAAAGCCTCTTCTGCACCTTCCTCTCGGTCAAGGATGCTGATGACACCGATCACTCGACAATCGGTGTCGGCGTGGATTCGTTCCACCGCTACGATGGACGACCCTCCTGTTGTGGTGACATCCTCGACGATCACCACCTCTCCTCCTCCTGCCAGCGACGAACCTTCGATGCCAGCAGGGTTGTTGGTTTTGCGACCGCCGCGGCCCTTTGGAGATTTTCGAACCATGAACCCGCGAAGATCGTCGTTCGCCGTGGCCACCACCAGTGCCGTGAGTGGAACTGCTCCAAGTTCCAATCCACCAACGAAGCGGGCTCCCATTTCGTTGATTCGCAAGTTGAGCAACTCGCCGAGAATACGCCCTGCTTCAGGGTGCATCATCACCGGTTTTGTATCAAAAAACCAGCGAGAATGGCGGCCACTCGCCAGCGTAAAGGCGTCATCGCTGCCCCCGTCCAAGAAGGCCAATTCGTGAACCAATTCGGCCAGCCTTGGCCATTGAGCATGGGAGCGAACCGAAGGGTGGACGGCCATGCTTACGACCTGTCGGCGCAAGTCATGAACTTTCCTTTCTCTCCCTCATCGCGGTTGCTCTCCGAAAAATCACACCGCTCGGATGATAAAGGGTCGCCACCAAGGCGAGATGAACGACCATGAGCGATGCAAAGGGCCGGTCCATCAAGGGTGAGCATAACCCGCTCATTGGACTTGATTTGGAACGGCTGGAACGCGAAATGCAGGTCTATTACCAATGGCTTGACGAACGAGCGGACGATGCCTATCGAATCGCTGAACAGGCACGTGAACTCGGACTTGACCACAAGAAGCGTGTTGAAATCCCTCGTGCATCGGATTTAGCAGGACGAACGGAAAAACTCCTCATCGAGCATCTCGATGGCTATGAAGTCGCGGACGACATTCGTGCCTTGCTCGACCAGCACGACCGTGAGACAACCTCCATCATCATTGCTCAATCCGTTTCCAGAGGGTTCAGGGAGCAGGGTTATGACCTTGAGAAATCCATTGATGTCGGTCTACGTGTTGGTCTTGCGGTGTTGACGGAAGCGGTGCTTGTCGCACCGCTTGAAGGCATCAGCGAAGTGCGTTTGCTCAACAACATTGACGGGTCGCAATTCGTGTCGGTTCATTTTGCTGGACCCATTCGGGCAGCGGGCGGAACAGCGCAGGCACTGGCCGTCCTCATCGCCGACATGATCCGAAGAGAACTCAACATTGGCCACTATCAGCCGACCGACCCCGAGGTTGAGCGGGTGAAGGAAGAATTTGGATTGTACCGTGGTAATCTGCAATACCGTCCCTCGCCAGAGGAAATCGACGAGATCGTTCGAGCGTGTCCAGTGATGATCAACGGTGAATCTACCGAACGAATTGAGTGCGCAGGGTACGGAAATGTTCGCAACATCGATGAAGCAAGAATTCGAGGTGGTGTGTTGCTGGTCATCGGCGAAGGGATGTGTTTGAAGGCCCCGAAAATCCAGAAGCACACCGAGCGATTGAGTGTTCCCGGCTGGGAATTCATTGCTAAATTTGCGTCGCGTGGTAAGGAGAAGGACGATGCTTCAGGAGAGCGTTTCAAGAGTCAACAGATCCCTCCGATCACGAAATTCATGAACGACATCATCGCCGGCCGCCCCGTCTTTGGGGGCCCACTTCAACCCGGAGGTTTTCGTCTTCGCTACGGACGAGCAAGACCGTCGGGATTGGCCGCTGCTTCAACAAACACCACGTCCATGTTGGCACTGGATGACTTCATCACCATCGGTACGCAAATGAAGATTGAACGCCCAGGAAAAGCCTGTGCTATCACGCCATGCGATGAAGCCGAGGGGCCTTGGGTGGTGCTCGATGACGGCCGTTTCTTGAGGGTTGATGATCCTTCATCGTACGCCGCCATTCGAAAGCGCGTCAAACAGGTCTGGGACAACGGTGAGCTGGTCATCGGGTATGGAGAGTTCATGGAGAACAACAAGAAATTGGTTCCCGCAGGCTACACGATGGATTGGTGGGCCAGCGACATGCTCGATAACCTGGTGTCGGAGGACGATGTGGCTCATTTTTTGGCCACCATCGGCCATGAACGCTCACAGTGGCCAGAAGGTGCGCCAGGGACGCCACCGGAAGAAGCAGCCGATCAAAACGCGCAGTTTTGGGTGCGGTGCAACTGGCATGAACAACTTCGTCGCCAATCCATGGATTGGACAACGGCGTCGGCGTTCTCACGCCGTTGGGCCACCTCGCTGCCTCCCCCTCACAATCCGTGGTTCAAGGACCTCCCCATCGAGTGGATGGGTGCGCTGTTGTCGGTCATCAAGCACGCACGAATTGAGCCTCAGGAAACATTTCGGCAGGTTGCTTTCACCGAGATTGAAGGGGCCCAACCTGCCAATGCCCAACGTCAACTTCGGTTTGAAGGAGCGGTCAGCAATTGGTCTTCTAAGGTCATGAACGAACTCGAACCAGAATCGTTGCCTCCTCTTGAGAGCACGCAACGCGTGGGTCCGCACCTTGACACTGACGCCCCCATCTTCACTTCGACCCTTCCCGAAGGTTGGGCGTTGCACCAACACGGGCTTCCGAAGGCAGCCATGATGCTGTTGGGCTTGCCCCATGTTCACGACGGCGATGATTTGGTGGTCTTGGCTGGATGGGAAAGCATGCTCGAAGGTTTCGGTTTTTCCTTTGAAGGCGATGCACCGGTTCGGGTGAAGGATGCTTCCAAGATGGTCGTAGAGCGAACCCAAAAATTGCGGCGTGCAAAAACCATTCTCGACGAGGAACGACATCGGCTTGCAGAACTTGCCAAAGAGCGGGCAACCATCCGAATTGCCGCTGAAACCGGCGCCCGTCAACGCGGGTTAGGCATTGCTGAAACCGATAAGGTCGGTCGAGAAGCGGCGGCATCTGTCCCCGATGAAGGTCCAAGTGACCCTGCTGCCTATCTGGCTGCTCAGCGCTTGGAAGACGAACATGCCATCGAAGGCATCATGGTTTTGATTCGCCAACTCTCGGATTTGCGTTGGGAGCACAGTGCTCCTGTACGCGTTGGGTGCCGCATGGGCCGCCCAGAGAAAGCGGCCCCTCGCATCATGAATCCAATGACGCATTCTTTGTTCCCGATCGAATTGAACGGGGGCAATCAACGACTTCTGAACAATGCGCTGGATAAGCAGACCATTCGCGTTCAGCTTGGAAAGCGGACATGCAGCGTGTGTGGAAAAGAATCTCCCTATTTGCGCTGCCATCATCGAACGGTCGACGAATACGGTGAGAGCAGAGCCGGTGAGGCCTGTGGAGGACGAACAGAAGCCAATGCATCAACCTCCACGGCGCGTCGGCGCGGCGAAGTGCAATCCGTCAACGTCAACGACATGGTGGAAGATGCCCGAATCCGCTTGGGCATTGACCGTCTCCCTGCTCAGGTCAAGTGCATGAAGAAATTGAACAGCCGCAATCAAACGCCCGAGGCCATTGAGAAAGGCATTCTTCGAGCACGTCATGGCCTTCCTGTCTTCCGCGACGGAACCGTTCGCTACGACATGAGCGATGTTCCCGTCACGCATTTCAGGCCTCGTGAAATCGGCGTACCGTGGAAGACCTTGCTCGGGTTGGGTTACACACACGATTACAGGGGCCAACCGCTCACGGACGACGAGCAGGTGCTGGAATTGTTCCCACAGGACTTCATCGTTGCCAAAGGTGCTGCAGATTTCCTTCTCCGAACGGCGAAATATGTCGATGAACTGCTGACCCGCTATTACGGCATGGAGCCCTATTACAATGTCAACACACCCGACGACCTCATCGGCCACCTCATCTGTGCCCTTGCTCCCCACACCAGTGGCGGCGTCTTGTCCCGCATCATCGGATGGGCCGATTGTTCGGGAGGGTATGCCCATCCTCTGTTCCACGCTGCCAAGCGACGAAATTGCGATGGCGATGAGGATGCAATCATGTTGTTGATGGATGGGTTGTTGAATTTTAGTCGCGACATTCTCCCCGCCAATCGCGGCGGTCAAATGGACGCACCGTTGGTCTTGACCACTCGCCTAAATCCGACCGAGGTCGACAAAGAAGCGTTGAACGTCGATGCAGGTTGGTTTTACGAGCGGGATTTCTATGAAGCCACGTTGAAACAACCGCACCCCAAAGATATCCAACATCGCATGGACTTTGTTGAGCGAAGATTGGGTTCGGTTGCAGCAGTACGAGGGTATGGCTTCACGCACGATTGCCATGCACTCGACCAAGGCCCTGCGCTTTCTGCCTACAAGACCTTGGAGACCATGATCGACAAAATGAACGGACAATTGGCCCTCGGTCATCGCTTGCGAGGTGTGAATGTTCGTCAGGTGGCTTCGAGCGTGGTACGTTCACACTTCTTGCCCGATTTGAGAGGAAACCTCAACGCCTATGGACGACAAAAAGTGCGCTGCCTCAAGTGTGCTCATTCGTATCGCCGCATGCCGCTTTCGGGAAGCTGTATTCAGCCCAAGAAGGAGACGGGGCGTGGCCTTGCGAGCATGGGCGTGGCGAAATCCGAGGGCGGTCTTTGCGGTGGTAATCTGGCGCTGACCGTCTCGGAGGGCGCCGTTCGAAAGTACATTGAAGTCATGCGATTCGTGATGGATCGTTACGGCGTGGATTTGTACACCCGACAAAACGCCGATTGGTTAGCGCAGAGCGTTGATTCTTTGTTCAACAACGACCGAGCAAAACAACTCTCGCTCTCCGATTTCCTTTGATCAACGAACGGGTTCCCGCCACGGTGAGTCCGTGTCATCCCACGCCAACGTTTCCTGTTCGTTGTATTCGGACGGCTTGAACGGCGCTGTTGAGGTCGTGGTGGGCGCAGCCGCGGTCTTGGTGTTCTTTGCGACGAAGGCTCGTACACCCTGCTCAAGGCCTGCTATGGCTACAAGCAGGAAACTCAAGACGACATGACCCGTCATTTGGACCGTCTTAAACGGTTGCAACAGCAGCACTTGTTCGACCTGGATGCCCTCTTCCACCACCGTTTCAACAACATATGTTCCGGGCGTCAAATCACCCTCCCAATCTGGGACCTCATCGGTCAGGACGCCTGACCAAGAAAACACGATGGATTCGTTGTTGAGTCGGACGGTGTAACTCACGTTTGCTTGGTCAAGGCTGAGGCTCGAGAAGGTTGTCGAGAACACCGCAGGAAGTGCGTCTTGAGTTCCAAAAACTGGGGCGACATCAACTTCTCGGAAGCGTTCAAACTGGTCGGCGGTGTTGATTTCATTTGGCGCGGTTTGCTTTGCGACATTCATCCAAAGCACATTGATGAGGACGAGAGCAACGGCCCACAAGGCAGGATTGACCCATCTTCGGCTGCTGCTCATGTTCATCCGAACGATGTTTTCTTCTTATGCATGTGTTCTTGCTCATGCATCCTCGGATGGATATTTGGGGGTTTTCCAAAACGGCATCACGATGTCAAGCACCTTTACCATCCACGAAAGTTTTGCGAGTTTTCGTTCAGGGTCAGTCGTTCCCGACCAACGGCCGAGATGGTCATTTGCATACCCAATCAATTCCATCTTGCTCACGCATACGCCCAGCCATACAAGGAAACAAACGGCTCGGTCGCCATCGGTGAATCCGCCGGGATTGTGCATGTCATCAAACACTTGGGGCGTTTGGTGAGTGAGCACCAATGGGGGAGCGATCGTCTGCGACCATGAACGAAGGTATGAACGCCAAATGTCTTGGTTGTCTCCATGCGCATGAAGTACCAACGGGATGCGCCGTCGCGCAGCTTCTTCAAGGTGGACGCCACCGTCCAAATCGGTGACCACGCACACGGGCTCAACGCGATTGAAGCACGCGCCTACGGCTCCGTCAGCCACGACAAACTCCGTCCCTTCGGGCCATGAACGTTGCAAGTCTTCTTCGTTCACCGCAGCCCCGATCATCACCACCTTTCCAGCATGCGTTAACCGAGATTGAAGTTCTGCAAGCGTAGCGCTTCGCCCAGCAGCATCCCATTGAAGTTCGGCCGCATTCTCAAGTTGATTGACGAAGGTGCGCATCTGTTCAGCACTCTGGATGTCTTCCTCAACAGACCAACCAAACCATTCACGGACATCGTGTTGTATCTCCAACACGGCCTCATGGCGGTCGTGGGCCATGAACATGCCTCGCGCATCGAGGTCAAGAATCCAACCGACGTTGAACTTCATAATCCGTGGGCACCAAGGATGCATCATGCCGGTTCCAACCACGCCCCCCACCGTTGTGGACGAGGTCACGTTGGCACGGTATCCGTTCCTCCCACAAGCCACGGCTTGGATACAAGACATGGCGATTCGTCACAGCATCGATTTGGAGGAACTCTTGGAAGGCTCTCTGATGGAACCGGCTCGCCAGCGTGCTCGCATACGGCTGATTGATTCCATCCAATCAAAGGAAGGCGTTCAGGTCGTTGGCGGCGATATTCACACCGAAGAAGGACGGCTTATCGAAGCGTTTTCCTTCTATTACGCACGGTTGGTGATGTGCGCAAGCGAGGATGAACGGTTGATTGCTCGATGGGCACAAGCCGAAGCAGCACGCGCTGAACAATTGCTTATTCAAGACACGGCCAACCTTCCAACCATTGCCAACACCTACATCGGCCAGGTGGAATCCTTGACCGCTGCCACTTCGCCTGCCGTTTCTCAGAGCATGTCAATGCGTCAATTGCGGCAACAACCATCGGCAGAGTGGCGCGTGGGCCTTGCCGATTTTATTGAAATCTGCCCCAAGATCACCGGCCACCGCTGGCGCTTGCCCAACGTCGATGTTGAGAAAGGGTGGGTCAGATTGCACAACGAACGGCAGTACGCCTCATCAGCAAAACTTGCTCGGTTGCTCCGAGAACGTATCAAAGCAGGCATCGAAACTGAAGCCATCGAGAAGAGGGGACAAATCACCACCGATTTAGCGGTCCGATTGGCTGAACCTGTTGGCATGGTGCGCAAATTATTGGCGAGTAAAACCAGCGAAGCCATCGCCTTGGTTGGTGCAGAAGAAAGCGATTGGCCCCCGTGCATGCAAAAGATCATCGCCGACCTGTCGAGCGGTGTCAACGTCAATCACTTCGGCCGTTTGTTCCTCGCATCCATGTCGGCCACGTTGGCGCTGCCTCAGGAATCCTGTGTCAGTTTCTTTCGAGGGGCTCCGGATTTCAGCGAAGCCACCACGACCTACCAAGTCGAGCACGTCTACACGCACGAATACACACCCGCAGGCTGCGGGAAACTCAAGGTCAATCACAACTGCCCGGTGTTGCCAGGAGACAATCGAACGTGTGACCAATCGTGGATGGACCACCCGCTGAAGTACATTCGCGCCACTCAACGCTGGAAACGACTCACCTCTACTCCCTCTCCGACCCCCTCCGATGAAGGTGAAACAGCGCCATCAACCGAACAGCCAGCCCAAGACGGCGCGTAGAAGGGAATGCAACTAAAAACACCTTAGGGCGTGTTTTGGCCATGCCGTGGGGCGATGGAAGCACATCCGGAACCAAGGGCTCTGAGCCGCTTTCCTATCGAATAATGCGGCGGTTTTATCGATTTTTGACCAATATTTGGTTCCGTGAGATCAACGTTGTTGACGATGAAAACTTGCCCCCCGAAGGAGGCATCCTGTACATCACCTGGCATCCCAGCGGCCTCATTGACCCGATGTTGATGATGGCCACCCTTCCTGGCCGTTTGACAACGATTGCCAAACACACCCTCTTCAAAATACCCGTTTTGGGCCGCATGCTCAAGGCTTCGGGATGTGTTCCTATCGAACGACCCCAAGACAGCAAAGACGCGGATGCTTCTCGTGCACGAAACGCCACGATGTTGGACAACATATCGCAAACGTTGGCCAGCGGCGGACGAGCCCTCATTTTTCCAGAAGGTGTTAGCCATACGGATTCCGCCGTTCGGCGGGTTCGCTCGGGCGCGGCACGCATGTTGCTGGGCGCTCACCGAAAAGCGGCAGAACGGGGTCTGCCCAAACCGCATTTGGTCCCAATCGGCCTTCATTACTCTGAATCGCAAACCTTCAGGGAACGAGCAGCCGTCGTGGTTGAACGCGCCATGGAGGTCCCACCCGTGCCGTCATTGGTTGACGATGTCGAAGAGCAGGACCGCCTTGACCGAGCATGGGTGGCGGAGGTTACACAAGCCATCGAGGTGGAACTTCAGCGGGCCAACCTCTCCAAAACATCCTGGCGGGAACGCACCATGATCTGGAAGGGTCGCAGCCTTGCGTACGCTGAAAAACAGCGTCTTGCGGGCGGAAAACTGCAGCGACCCAGTTATGCAGAATCGGTTCTTGGTGCCCGTCGTTTGCGCGCTGGCTGGGAATATTACGCCATCCACCAGCCTGAGGACACGCGTCAATTTGCACAACAATGCGAGCAGCATTTCCATGCGTTGGATCGAAGAAACATCACGCCCTACGATGTTGATGCCAAGCCCGAACGTCTCACGCTATGGGGTCATACACAGGCCTTTGCCAAATGGCTGTGGGCGTTGGTATGGATGTTCGGTTTGGTGACTTGGAGCGCCATTGCTGGTAACTATGTGCCGTACAAGGCCAACGGAGCATTGAGCATCTTGATGAAACGAATCAAGATCGAAGCCTCGGTGATCGGGACCATCAAAGTGCTTTCAGCAGTGGTGTTCTTTCCGTTGTGGTGGATGGCGGCCTCGGCGTTCATGACATGGTCGCTTCTCGATGCTTCCAGCCCTGTCAACGAACTCCTTCGAATGCATTGGTTGACCGGCTACATCACCCAACTCCCTGCCGTGGGCGTGTTCCTTTTGTTCATGGTTTGGTGGCCAGCCTCTGCGAAACTTCACCTGAAACTTTATGCGCGCCTCTTGCGAAGTTCAAGGGACTTGAAACGCTGGAGCCTGTGGAACGATGAAGCAACCGATTGGGAAGCGTTGGTCAACACACAACGAGACCTCGCTTCCAGGTTGGTCAATGGAGGTACCTACCTCGTCCTTCCAGGCGATGAGGAATGGGTTGACCCCCCAGCGGGTCAAGACGATGTTACGGTGGTTCGTCAGCGAGAGCGTTTGACCACCCTATGAGCGGCAAGAGCCGGGTAAACTTCACAAGGATTTGAATGCAAGAAGGTGGGTGGCCTTGTCAAGAGGGGAGGTGAGCGCACGACTCGAACGCTGGTATTGACGGTTGACCGAGACAACGATCTTGGCATCAAGACGTCCATCCGCGGACCGGTGGTTGGGCGACGACAAGTCCTCACCGCTGCGTTGAAACTCGGCATCACCGACCCGGAGGAAAGCGACACCAACGCCGTCCTTGGAGCGCTTCGCCAACACGACAACATCGTGGAGGCAAAAACCGAGGAAGATGAAGTTGAAATCGCGATTTTGACGGGGGATGAACGTGTTGGTGTACGCTCCGACCGCGCCATCGCCGCTCAACTCGAAGAGGTCGTCTCTGCGTTTCAGCCCGACCAAGCCATTCTTGTGACCGACGGTGTTGAGGACGAGAGCGTGCTGCCCATCATCACCTCACAAGTTCGCATCGACCATGTTGAGAAAATCATCGTTAGGCAATCCAAGGGCATTGAAGGGACCTACTACTACATTGTCAAAGCGCTCGAAGACCCGAGGTGGCGCTCACGAATCATGGTGCCGTTCGGAGCCGTATTGGCCATTTTTGGCCTCGGTATCATGTTGCCAAATGAAATCGGCGGCGTGGTGATTGGGGCGCTTCCATTGGTCCTTGGGCTCTACATTTTCAGCAAAGGAGCCGGTATCGAATCAACGGTGAATCGCGTGATACAAGAAATGCGAGAAAACGCAGACGCTGCAATGTTTTCATCGCTGTTGTGGACGGCGACGCTGTTCAGTGCCATCTTTGCCGTTGCGGAGGGCTGGCGCGAATTTGGCGTTGTGGAAACCACAGCATCGACACAATCCGTGTTGTGGCTCAGCGTCATCCACTCTTCACTTGCTTGGACCATCATCGCCTTCTTGACCTCAACGGCAGGCTTCATGTTGTTGAGGCTCAAGCGGGGTTCTTTTTCAGGAAGCCTCATCGTTCTCAGCGTCTTTGGCATGGTCGTTTACTCCTTCCTCAACGCTGCACTTGACATTGCCATCCGAGTGCTCAACGGCACTTCCTACGAATTCAGCGTAGAAATGATCCTCAATGATTTGACGACCCCCCTCATTTGGGTCGTTGTCTTGTGGATGGTGACGACGGTGGTTCGCTCATTGCAGGCCAAGCAGGCTCAAGCAGACCGCTACTGGGGCATTTGATCAAAGGATGAATCTTGGCAACACCCTCGCAACGGTGTTGTGACCAACAACGCCCACCAGCGAACCTTCATCATCAACCACACCGAGTTGATTCAAATCGTGTGTGAGCATCAATGCTCCCGCTTTGAGCAACGGCGTTGAGGTGTTCACCGTGAGAGGAGGATGCGTGAGGAGTTGTTGTGCGGGGATTGAATGCATCCATGCGATGTCTCGGTTCACCGTTTTCCGAGCGATCATCTTGAGCAAATCAACGGCATGAATTCTTCCCAAGGGCGCACCCTCATCGTCAACGATGAACACGTGGTCCCAATCGTGTTTTGTGAGCATGTCCACAACCGTGGCCATGGAATCCACTGCCAAGAGTGCATTTGGGTGTTGCATCACGTCCGCACATCTCACGGTACGGACGGCGCGAGCTTCCTTCGCTCGCTTCGAGGATTTCTTGGATTTTGGACGAAAGGCCATGGTGTGTTCAGAGGTGGCCGTCTGCCCACCATTCTTGAACCCTTCCGTTTTCACCAACCAAGTTTCTGGAATCCGGAAAACGAACGTGCTGATTGACGATGCTGCATTCCTCAAAGGATAAATCAACGAGCATGGTGCACAATCCATGACCAGCATACCTGCACACGAACTTGCTGCGTTGCGCAGTCTATCAGGCTACGAGCAAATGCTTGAGATCGACCGTTTGTGTCGCGTTTACAGCACCGATGAAGCATCGATACGGGCGGCCCTTGAACAATCTTCGAACGTTGCGACAACAAATGAACAAACGAGCGCTCCGACGGCCGATTGGGACACTTCACACAAGGATGTCCCGCAATTGAATCAAGCGGCTTCTCCATCTGCACCGACCATGGTTGACAAGAATCAGTTTCGGTTTGAATACGACCCCACCAGGGAAGCGACGGCGAGAAGAGAGCAGGTGAGTCAGGCGATTTTGTGTTCGGGTTGCGGTGTTGCTTTGGGCATTCCTGATGTACGCCCCATCAAGGTCACATGCCCGTCCTGCATGTTCGAGACCACGTACACGCATTGAGGGCGAGGTTGATGAACAGCCTTCGCTGAGGCGCGTACATGGAAGGGAAGTCACCGAAGGTATGGCCCTATTCACCAAACAATTCCCCTCTTCCGTTGCCGGTACAAGGGGTCCTCTTTACCCCCGATCGTGTGATTGAATTGAACGAGTTTCACGGTGAAGAACGGCTGGATGAATTGTCGGGTGAAGCTTTGACAACCTACACATCCGGTTTTGCTTCAAACGGTCAATCCCTTGACGCCATGCTGGCCTCGGCAGGTGCTGAACCATTGAGCGAGCGACGCCCGCTTCTGTTGCAGGGCGAACTGGCGAACCCCTATCGCCTTCAGGAGATGGGTTTCGGCGTCTTGCCCATTTTGCCAGTACGGTTGGAAGGCCTTTGCCGAACATGGTCGGATGGTTTGGATTCGCGTGACACCTATCCTGGTGTTCATCATGTTACTCTCGCGCGGACAAGTGGATGGTGGGAGCCCACGCATCTCGGCCTTGTGACCACGGCTCAATTACGAGCGGTTCGAGATTGGCTAGATAACGGCGTTTCCTCGACATGGAAAGCGGTTCGGCTTGGTGAGGGTTGTGTGCGTTTTGAGCACGACACCTCGCTTGAACCTCCGCAGGCCCACGATGTTGAATGGGACGGAACAAAGGAGCACGTGGCTACGACCATGCCATCACCGACGGGACCCGCCATCTCCCAAAGCGATTTGATCGTCATGGTTCATACCCGTCAGGGATGCTACAACAATCGAGGACGTCTTGCACGATGCGCCCACATTCAACAACGGCCGTTCCACGACAACTTGTTTAGGCGGGGTTCGTCCTTCCGCTGGGACCAGATCCTTACGACGCGTTGATCGATTTGACGTAGTGTTCCACGCGCTCATCTCCCCAAACCAATTCGCTCACTTTGCTGAGGTTGGATTGAGCCAACGTCGCTTCATCGATGTTGGAGGGGACGGGGTGCTTGTGTACGGTATCTGCATGAACAAGAAACACTTCGTCAACCAAGTGTTGTTCAAGAAAATGATGCACGGTGGTGGGCCCCCCCTCGACCAACACGCGTTGGATGTGTTGGTCGCCAAGTTGATTGAGCAGTGACGACAATCCCGTGAATTCCTTCTGAATCAGCATCGTTTCACCTCCGTCATGGAAAAGATCGGCCTTCGGATCGACACGGCTGTTTGGGTCGAGGACGATTCGCAAGGGCTGCCGCGTGCTTGGAACCAGGCGAACGGTGAGTTGAGGATTGTCTCTGTTGACCGTTTCAACGCCAACCAAGACCGCATCGCAGTCCCTTCGTAATTCATGCACTTTTTCGAGGCACCCGGGCGAAGTAAACCGTTTGGCTGCAGCCTCTCTATCGTCAACCGAACCGTTGCGGTCAACGGCCATTTTTACTGTGATCAGAGGCCTGCGATGTTTGCACCAATGCATGAATGCCTGCATTTGTTCGTGTGCTTCTGCGTTCAGCAGTCCTGTTCTCGTGGGGATACCAGCATCTTCGAGGACGCTGCACCCGTTGCCTCGTACGGTTGGATTTGGATCACTATGGGCGACCACGACTTCCTTGACACCGGCCCACATCAGCGCTTCGGTGCACGGAGGAGTCCGTCCAAAGTGGTTGCAGGGCTCCAGCGTCACATAGGCGGTTGAACCGTTGGGTGAATGCCCCTTCTCTTCTGCATCGTGGATGGCCATTTGTTCAGCATGGAGTCCACCGAGGTGATCGTGCCATCCCTCAGCGATGACGTGTCCGTCTTTGACAAGTACACATCCCACCAAAGGGTTCGGGCTGACCTTGCCACGCCCACGTTCGGCAACCAGCAAGGCGCGTTCCATGAACGCACGGTCTTCCTCCGTCCACGGTTCCTCCACGGTTGCGCCAATCGCCTTGAGTTCAAGACCTCTTGCATCATCTCACCGAGAGCGAGAGGCGAAACGATGAGAATATGCATTATTGTTGATTAATTATGCAAGGTGAATAATTGCAGTCGAAGGGCTGAGGGGAAGGATTCAAGCACCTGTGGAAGGTGTTCGGAACATGACGCCGAAGGCATCGGATGGGTTGCCTTCGCCGCTCATTTTTGAAGCAGACACAGCCACACGTCGTAAGAAGGGCACTCACAAACCCGTGTTTGCCAAGGTGTTCGGTGAGCCGGAGACATCCTTCGAGAAACCGTCTTGCGTCCATTTGCTCGTGAATCCGTATTCAGGCAAGCGCAAAGGTCGTGCCGTTGCAAAAGAGGTCATTTCACGTCTTCAGGAACACGATATCGAGGTGAACACGAGTTATTCGGCTTACAGCGGCCATTTGGTCACGCTCGCTTCCGCTTTGGTCGTCAAGAAAGGTGACATCATTGCTGTTGTTGGCGGTGACGGGACCCTTTCAGAGGTCATCACGGGACGCATGTTGTTGAAGAAGGGTACGAAGGAAACCTTCGCCATCGTACCGGCAGGCACAGGCAACTCTCAAGCGCACGATCTGGGTCTCTCGGATGTTGATGATGCCGTCAATGCCATCCTCTCGGGCCACATGCAGGCTTTGGACCTCGCCCGGGTAGAACTTACGGAAGGATTGCCTGGAAACACAGGTGAGTCGATGGTTCGCTACAGTCACAACCTTGTGACCTGGGGGCTGGGTGTGGATTCAACAATTCAGGCGGAGAAGATGCGGTGGATGGGGCCGATCCGTTACGATGTGGGCATCCTCCTTGCCATTCTCGCAAAACGTCGTCGAACGGCCACGCTCACCTTGGACGACCGCTCCATCACCGATGACTTCACGCTCTTTTTGGTTCAAAACAGCCAGACCGGTGGCTCCATGCTTCCGCTTGCACCCGGCGCCTCCATGGACGACGGTCTGATGGACATTGGTATCCTGAAGAACATGAGCCGTAGAGCTGTGCTCAAAGCCTTCGGCATGCTGAAAGCAGAAGGTCGACACGTGTTTCACCCAAGGGTTGACTACCATCGTTTCTCTTCGTTGACCATTCAGACCGAGCAGCCGACGGCCATCAACATCGATGGCGAGAACATTGGGTCAACGCCGTTAACGATGAGCGTGCTCAAGCACGCCGTGAACATCGTGGTTCCACCATCACAATGAGAAGTCGGAGAAATCCTCGTCTTCTTCTTCGTACTGACGTGCAGGGGCAGGGGATTCGTAGGAGGGCTCGGGCTCCTCAGACTTGGTTTTCTTGACGGCCTTCCTTCGTCGCACAGGTGGTTTGGATTTCGGCGAGTCTTTTGCCGTCGTCCCACCGCCAACATTCGACGATGGAGGTGTCGAGGAGCGTCGTTGCGAGAAGGAAGAAGGAAGAGAAGACCCTTCGTTCATCTCAACATCGTTCATGCGATCCATGTTTTGGGCAGCCTCCGTGACAACCACCGAACTCTTGCGTCCTGCAGGTGCATTTCCGCCAGGGCCAGACGATGTTGAGGTTGAGGCGAGAACACTGTCAAGGTCAAAGCCGCCCATCGGGTTCTCGTCCTTTTTCTTCGATTCCTTTGGCGGTGCACGCTCTTTCTTCGGTGCCTCCATTTCCCGCGCTTTGTCAACTCGAGATTTTCGCTCCGTAGGCGATTCCATGCCTGCCTTTTTGGCCGCTTTTGCATCGTCCTTGACGCTGGCAGCCTTCTTCATACCCTCGCTCCCAATCAAGGTCGCCATCGCCTTGCTTGCTGAGCGCTTGACCATGCCCGTTGATACAATGAACAGTCCAACAGCACCTCCGAGGCCGGCTACGAGGAAGAAGAAGATGAAGCCACCACGGCCGAGGAAGGGAACATCGCCCTGGACCCACTCATCGTCGGCATCGCCCGTTGCTGAAACAGAAGCGTCTTCAAGCGTAATTCCCGTCACCAGCACGTAGACATCTTCTCGGAAATCGGTGGGTCGTAGGAATGAACAATCGTTGCCCAAGCGTTCAGCATGTTGGCCTCTTGCATAACCGGCTGGATTGTTTCCGTCGCCAGCATCGTCCACCAAGTAGCCGTGAATGGACACACCTTGGTGCCATTCGTCAAGCGATGTCATCCCCTTGAGCACTTCTTCCGATGTCGGAATTAAACCGAGTACATACCATTTTGTCGCCTCTTGCTTGCTTGGGTTTTCCAGATTGACCGAACCTGCGCCCGTTTTGGGAGAAAGAGGCATGTTCCATTCTTTCACATCAATACGCGGGCCATCACCGTTCGTGACAGCGGTGGCTTCATCGAAGCGCATGGATTGAATCGCAACGGCTGTCGTGACGCCAAAGTCGAGTCCCTGCGCCCCCATCAGTTTGTTATGGGCATCGTAGAAATGGCTCGCCGCCAAATAGCCCGTGAAAGAAATGGAAGATCCGCTGCCTTCGTTCAGTTCGCCGCCTTCTGTACCTGGTGTACATCCAACGGGAATGACATTCGTGGTGGTGGTCTCACCAGACAGACCGCTCTTCACAGAGGTGTTGTCCATTGAGAAGTTGACATCGACAGCGTTCGAACCGCTGCCCCAGGTGGCTGTTGACGGCCCTGTACAACCTGCAAGCAGCATGCTGGCAACCAGACAGAAGGCGAGCAGACCCCGGCGCATGGACAAATGAGAGAGGGCCGAGTTTGAGAAGTCTTCCCTAATCGTGAACGGAT
>MDTE01132865.1_pt1 | contig 24220 bp, 26 predicted proteins | sample 811231 | NCBI WGS metagenome assembly MDTE01 (sample SAMN05326651, study PRJNA326480) | marine metagenome | isolation source: seawater | place: Indian Ocean: Red Sea | collected 2010 | reverse complement strand
TCAGAGTTTCAAAAATTAAAAGATGGTTTAGCAAAGTTACAATTAAATGATGCAAGTTTTTCTTTTGAACCAGAATCATCTTCTGCTTTAGGCTTAGGATTTAGATGTGGTTTCTTAGGTTTATTACATTTAGAAATTGTTACAGAAAGATTAGAAAGAGAATTTGATGTTAATTTATTAACTACCACACCGGGGGTTGTATACAAAGTTCATTTCAATAATGGAAAAATAATTGATTTACAAAATCCATCAAGCTTACCAGACCCTACATTGATAAAATATATCGAAGAGCCCTGGATTAAGGCAACAGTTATAACACCTGATCAATATTTAGGCTCAATAATAAAAATGTGTCAGGATAAAAGAGGAATACAAACTAATTTAACATATTCAGGAAATAGAGCTGTACTAAGTTATGAGTTGCCTTTAAATGAAGTTGTATTTGATTTTAATGACAAAATAAAATCTATGACAAGCGGATATGCAAGTTTTGATTATGAAATTGCAGATTATAGAGAGGGAGATTTAGTGAAGTTAGGAATATTAGTAAATGGAGAACCTGTAGATGCTTTAGCAATGATGATTCATAAGGACTTTGCTCAGAGAACTGGAAGAGAAGTATGTGAAAAATTAAAAGATTTAATTCCAAGACATAATTTTATGATACCAGTTCAGGCTGCGATAGGAGGAAAAATTATTGCAAGAGAAACTATAAAAGGTTTTAAAAAGGATGTGCTTACTAAAATTCATGGTGGAGGTGCAACAGATAGAAAAAGGAAATTACTAGAAAAACAAAAAAAAGGAAAAGCAAGATCAAAACAGTTTGGTAAGGTTGAAATTCCTCAAGAGGCATTCATAGGTGTATTAAAAATCAATAAAGAAAAATGAATTAAATTTATGAAATTATTTGATTGTTTCATGTATAATAATGAAAATCTTATTTTAGAATTGAGACTGAATACTCTAAATGATTATGTTTATAAATTTGTAATTGTTGAGTCAGCCTATGATCATCAAGGAAACAAAAAAAAGTTTAAATTTAATATAAATAAATTTAAAAAATTTAAACATAAAATTAATTATTTGAAATTATCTAGTTTTCCTAAAAATTTATCTGATTGGGAGAGAGAAAATTACAATAGAAATTATCTAGAAAAAGGAATTTCTGAGGCAACTCCAGATGACTTTATCATGATTTCAGATGTAGATGAAATTCCTTCAATAAAAGATTTAAGTATTCTTAATAATAAAAAATTTACTGTTTTCGGACAACAAATGATCTATTACAGGTTTAATCTTCAAAATGTTACAGAGCCTATCTGGTATGGGAGTAAAGTTTGTAAAAAAAAACATTTAAAGTCACCTCAATGGTTAAGAGATCAAAAAGTAAAACACTACCCATTCTGGAGATTTGATAAAATTAATTGGAATGTAATAAAAAATGGTGGTTGGCATTTTTCATTTGTAATGAGTAATTCTATGATCAAGCAAAAAATAAAATCATTTGCTCACAGAGAGTATAATAATAAAAAATTTACTAATTTAAATTTTATTAAAAAAAGGATTAAACAAAAAAAAGATATATTTGGGCGAAAAGTAAATTTTAGAAAGATTAAAGATAATAATAAACTACCAACCTACTTAATTCGGAACAAAAAAAGGTTTAAACACTTGATTATATAGTTTTTATAAAACTTTTAAAAATTTTTATAAGTCTATAATTTTATTTATTAATTTAATATCCTTTTTTTCAAGATAAATTTTGTAGGGGTAATTGGTATCAATTTTCACAGGTTTTGTTTGTATCCTAAAATATTTTAGATTTAAAATTTTACATATCCTTTCGCTTTGTCTATTTGGGTGATTTGAGGGGATTATTTCTATAATTTTTGTTTTTGGTTTGCAAAAAATTATATTAGCAAAAGCTGCCCCATGAGCTCCTATTACAAGGTTTGTCTTTCTCAATAAATTTATTTGTTTTTTGAAAGATAGCTTTTCTGGTTGATAAACTTTAATTTTTTTCTTTTCTAGTAAATTTTGTAAAACTTTAAAATTACTTATTTGACAATGGTTATATTTTGATTGAGATCTGTCTAAAAATATTTTTGCTTTTGTTTTAATTTTTGATTTTGGTAGAAAAATTTTTTTGTTTTCATGAATTACCCAACTTGGGATTTTTTTAATATTAGGCTGAATAAAACCACTTTCATACCATGGGTGATCAACTGTAAGTATTTCATCTGCAAAAATATGTTTGTATCTTTTGGAACTTATTAGTTTATTTTTGTTGATTCCAAAAAACTTTAAAATTTGTAATTGATATTTTTTAGGTTCTGCTAGATAAAAAAAAATCAATTTCTCTTAAATCAATTTTTGCCTTTATAAGATGAATCTTTGCAACTATATCAAATAAAAAATGAAAGTAATTATTTCCACTTCCTCCTTGACAAAGGTTAAATACCCTACCTTCAATTTTTTTAACAATAGATGTTGTTCCTTTTTGAAGAACAGAGTTATATTTTGCTTTTCTCAATCTTCCATTGATTTGCTGAAATGAAACATTTGAAATTAATATATTATTTTTAATTATGGCAACATTTTCATTGTTATCTGTAAAAATTCTTGCATCTTTTATTATATATAAATAATAGAATTGATTGTTGTAAGTTTTAAAAATTGAATTACTAATCTTTATTTTTTTTATCAGATTACTCGTTGATTTAGAAATTAAAACTTTACCGTATAAAAATTTAAAAAAAGATTGAGATAAAATTTTATAGTAAATTTTTAACATTTTTTTGATCATATTTTTAGTTATTAGACAAAAAACATTATTTGAATAGATTAGTATAAACTTAGAAAATATATAACATTTCAAATTACAAAAATCATTTAATTATGCAAAAAATAAATACTTTTAGATTGCTTATAATTTTTTAAATTTTAAATTAACAAGTAAAAATTTTTACAATATATATAACTAATAATAACCAGTAATTTTATTGGAGAGGTGGCCGAGTGGTTGAAGGCGCACGCTTGGAAAGCGTGTAAAGGGGAAACTCTTTCATGGGTTCGAATCCCATTCTCTCCGCCAACAAGTAATTATTGTTTAAGAAGGTAAATTTAAGAAAATACTTAATTTTTTAATATTTAATTTAAACATTTTTAATTAAAAATGATATAGTTAGTCTTTCCAAAATTTTAAAAATGACAAATAACAAAACATATCAAGCAGACTCAATAAAAGTTTTAAAGGGCTTAGAAGCTGTAAGAAAAAGACCTGGTATGTACATTGGCGATACTGATGATGGTACTGGTTTACATCACATGGTTTACGAAGTAGTCGACAATTCGATTGATGAAGCTTTAGCAGGATATTGTAAAAATATTTATGTCAAGATTAATCTAAATGGCACTATCACAATTGGAGATGATGGTCGTGGAGTACCAGTTGATATACACAAAGGCGAAAAAAAATCTGCTGCAGAGGTGATTATGACACAATTACATGCAGGTGGAAAATTTGACCATGATTCTTATAAAGTTTCAGGGGGGTTACATGGGGTGGGTGTTTCAGTGGTGAATGCTTTATCGGAGAAACTAGAGCTTGAAATTCAAAGAGATGGAAAAAAATATTTTATAGAATTTAAAGATGGTGCAGCAAAAAAACCACTTAAGGAAATCGGAAAATCAAAAGAAACTGGTACTAGAATAACATTTTTGCCATCAAAGGAAATTTTTTCATCTATAAAATTTAATAGTAATATTTTGATTAAAAGAATGCGAGAATTAGCATTCTTAAATAAAGGAATCAAAATTACTTTTATAGATGGATCACTTAAAAATGAAAAAATTCAAGTATTTAAATATGATGGTGGTGTTTTAGAGTTTGTTGATTTTCTAGATGACAAGAGAGAAAAATTACTTAATAAAAATGGTAATTATTTATTTAAAAAACCAATTTATATAGAGGGAAAAAAAAATAATGTTGAAATAGAATGCTCTCTTAAATGGAATGCAGGTTATTCTGAAGAAGTCTTACCTTATACAAATAATGTTTATCAAAAAGATGGAGGGACTCATGTTTTAGGTTTCAGAAGTGCTTTAACAAGAATTATAAACAAGTATGCGAATGAGCAAAATTTGTTGAAAAAAAATAAATTTGCTATTTCCGGTGATGACATAAAAGAAGGTCTTACTTGCGTTTTATCAACAAAAATCCCAGATCCAAAATTTTCTTCACAAACAAAAGATAAATTAGTTTCATCTGAAGTAAGAATGATTGTTGAAACTATTATAAATGAAAAATTATCTATCTGGTTTGATCAGAATCCCTCAATATCAAAAATTATTATTGCAAAAATTATTCAAGCTGCAATGGCAAGAGATGTTGCTAGAAAGGCTAGAGAAAATGTTAGAAGAAAGGGTGCTTTAGAATTAAGTGGCTTACCAGGAAAATTAGCAGACTGTCAAATTGGGAAACAGGAAGGAACTGAGTTATTTATTGTTGAGGGAGATTCAGCAGGTGGTTCGGCAAAACAAGGTAGAAATAGATCCAACCAGGCAGTTTTGCCTTTGAGAGGAAAAATTTTGAATACTTATGTTGAAGACATAAAAGTAAAAAAAAATGGTAATAAGGATGGTTCAGAACAAAGAACTAAAGCATTGTCAAAAATGATTTCATCAAACGAGATTGTTACATTAATAAATGCTTTAGGCTTGGATCCAAAAGCTCATGAAATAGATCTAAAAGATTTAAGATATGGAAAAATTATAATAATGACCGATGCTGATGTTGATGGCTCTCATATAAGGGCTTTGTTATTAACTTTTTTTAACAATAAGCCATTTAATAAACTTATAGAACATGGTCATGTTTACTTGGCGCAACCACCTTTATTCAAAATAAATAAAGGATCCAAAAGTATATATATTAAAGATGAGAAAGAATTAGAGGATTATATTATTAACAATAACAAAGAATTAAAAAAAATTAAAAAGGGATCAAAAGAATTTACCTATAAGATTGATGAAGAAAAATCAAAATTGAATATTCAAAGATTTAAAGGCTTAGGTGAAATGAATCCGGAGGAATTATGGAGTACTACCCTTGATCCCGAAACTAGAAATCTGTTACAAGTTCAATATTCAAAAGACGTCAAAAGAGATCAAAGTTTAATTCATACTTTAATGGGTAACGATGTAGCTCTAAGAAAAGACTTTATTATATCTAACTCAATTAATGTTCAAAATTTAGATATTTAAATGAAGTTTTTCCAAACTTCAAAATATCATTTTTTTAAAAAATCAACCTACGTAAGCCTAAGATGGATTGGTATATTCGGTCAATTAATTTCCATTTATTTTGTATATTTTTTCTTAAATTTTGAATTTGATTTCTATCTTTCTAATTTGATTATTTTGTTAGGTATTTTTAGCAATTTATATTTAATCTTTATTTATCAAAAAACACAATTATCAGATAGATCTGCATTTATTTTTTTAGTAATTGATATTTTTCAACTAGGTGCTTTACTTTATCTAACTGGGGGCGTTACAAATCCTTTTGTAATTTTTCTGATCATTCCAAGTGTTTTTTCATCCTCTAATCTTAGTTTTAAAACTAATTTTTTATTAGTATCTCTTACTATCATTACAATTTTTATTTTAACTTTTTTTTCACAAGATCTACCTTTTCCTATTAATGCTCATTTTCACGTAAGTCCTTATTATTATTATTCGATTCCTATAGCATTGATAATTGCTTTAATATTTTTGAATTATCTTGCGATGACATTTGGAGAACAATCAAGATTAAGAAGAGAGGCATTGGCAAAAATGGAAGAAGTGATGGCTAAAGAACATGAATTACTTTCTTTAGGTGGTCAAGCCGCTGCTGCTGCTCATTCACTTGGAACACCTTTATCAACAATTAAAATAATAACCCAAGATCTTATTAAACAGTTCAAAGGTAATAAGGATATTGAGAAAGATGTTGAGTTACTGTCTAGTCAAGTAGAAAGATGTAATGAAATTTTAAAAAGTTTAACCTTGAATCCTGTCGAAGAGGATAGTTTTATTGATAATGACATATCTATCAGAGAATACTTAAATGAAATTATTTCATCTTTCAGAGAAGTAAGTAAAAAAAATTTTTTGTTTAATTTTGATAAAAATTCAAATGAAAAAAAAATATCAAAATCTATTGAGATTGTTTATGGGTTAAGAAATTTCATTGGTAATGCGAATAAATTTTCAAAAGAAAATGTTTATATTAATTTAAGAAGTGATAATGAAATCACAGAAATTATAATTGAAGATGATGGAAATGGATATCCAAGAGATATTTTATCAAAAATAGGTGAGCCATATTTAAAATCAAATGACACTATTGAAAAATCCAAAGTTGGTTTAGGTCTTGGTTTATTTATCGGCAAAACTTTATTAGAAAAAAATTTTGCCTCAGTAAATTGCAGAAATTCAAAAACTAGAAGTGGAGCTGAGGTTATAATCAAATGGAAAAATAAAGAATTATTTAATATTTAATGCAGTTTTTTCTTAGTATCAAATAATGAGCCTAATTGTGAAATCATTACATCTCCTAATTCGTTTACGTCAGTTATTTTAATCGCACGATTATAATATCTAGTCACATCATGACCAATACCAATCGCTAAAACTTCGATTTCAGTTTTTTCTTCTATGAATTTTACAATTTTTTTAAGGTGCTTTTCTAAAAAATCTCCAGAATTTACTGATAAAGTTGAGTCATCTACTGGTGCCCCATCCGAAATTACCATTAATATTTTTCTCTCTTCTTTTCTTTTTTTTAATCTTGAAAAAGCCCAATTTATTGCTTCACCATCAATATTTTCCTTAAGCAAGCCCTCTTTTAACATTAGTCCAAGATTGATTTTTGCTTGTCTCCAATGTGTATCTGCACTTTTATAAATTATGTGTCGTAAATCATTTAATCTACCAGGTGATTTAGGTTTTTCTTGTTTATTCCAAAACTCTCTACTTTGACCTCCTTTCCAATTTTTTGTCGTAAAACCTAAAATCTCAACTTTAACAGAGCACCTTTCCAAAGTTCTTGATAAAATATCAGCACATATGGCTGCAATAGTAATTGGTCTTCCTCTCATAGAACCTGAGTTATCAATTAACAATGTTACTATTGTATCCTTAAAATCTAAGTCCTTTTCTTTTTTGAAAGACAAAGAATTATATGGATCCATAATTATTCTTGGAAGTTTAGAGCTATCTAATAATCCCTCTTCTAGATCAAATTCCCAAGCTCTGTTTTGTTTAGCTAACAATTGTCTTTGTAATTTATTTGCAAGTTTAGTAACTATATCTTGAAAACCAACTAATTGTTGATCTAAAGTTTTTCTTAGTTTATTTGCTTCATCTGCATTCTCTAAATTTTCAGCTTTTATAGTTTCGTCAAACTTCGTGGTGAATATTTTATATTCTAGATTTAAATCTTTGATACTTTTTTTTTGGATTACTTGTTCTGTACTTTGCTGATCAGAGTCAGTATCCACTAATTGTTCATCCAATTTATACTCATCAATATCATAATCAGAGTCCAGACTTGTATCGGTCTCTTGTTTTTTATTTTCATCCTTTTTATCCTCTAAATGATTTTCTTGATCATCATTTGAGGGGTTATCTTTACCTTCATCTTGATTATTTTCTTTTGTCTCATCATTGTCTTCAGATTGAAATATATCCATATCCTGTAATATTTTTGAAAACTTAGAACTATATATGCTCTGGTCCTCAAAGTTTTTTTTCAAAAAATTGATATGTTTACTTATTGATTGATTAAAATCTTTTTCCCAGAAATTTAACATTTTTGATGAAAGCGAATTTAATTTAATATTATAAAAATTCTTAAGCATATAAAGTTCAAATGCCTCTACTATAGGCACGTCCTCTTTTGTTTTGAGTTGATCTTTCCTTTTTAAATTTATCATCTGTTTATAATTATCCGTAAGATTTTTCTCAATACCCTTAAGCATATTACTCCCCAGAGCCTCATATCTAATTTTTTCAGTTATTGCATATAAAGATTTACAACTTGAATTGTTTGGCAAATTTTTCATATAGATTTCATTATTTGAAAATTTTTTCTTTAGTGCTGTGGAGTCCGCCTCCGCCCTAGCTTTAATGAAATCAATTTTACTATTAAAATTATCTAATTCAAAAAAATCGAATTTATTTGAGCTTTTATTTTCCTTAGTATTATTATCTATTTTTAGATCGTCAGAAATTACTCTAATTGTAGATGATAAAGCCTGTCTTAATTTTTCTTTTAAATTTATTTCTTTGTTACTCATCAAATTTGAATATTAATCAAAGATTCAGGTAAATCTTCCCCAAAACATCTTTGGTAATATTCCGCGATTGTATTTTTTTCCATATCGTCACATTTATTTAAAAAAGTAACTCTAAAAGCATAGCCTGTGTCTTTAAATATTTCTGTATTTTCTGCCCAATGTAAAACAGTTCGTGGGCTCATCACTGTTGAGATATCTCCAGCTATAAATCCTTTTCTAGTAAGTGTTGCTACTTTAATCATGTTAGCAACTTTTTCCTTACCCTTTGAGTTGTCTAAATTTTTATTTTTTGCCAAGATAATCTCCATTTCTCTCTCTAAACTCAAGTAATTTAAAGTCGTAACTATATTCCATCTATCCATTTGTCCTTGGTTTATCTGCTGAGTACCATGGTAAAGTCCAGTTGTATCACCAAGACCAACTGTATTTGATGTTGCAAATAATCTAAAATATTTATTTTGTTTTATTACTTTATTTTTGTCTAGAAGAGTAAAATTTCCCTCTGCCTCTAACACTCTTTGGATTACAAACATCACATCAGGTCTTCCTGCATCATATTCATCAAATACAAGTGCAACTGGATTTTGTATCGACCAGGGCAAAATTCCCTCATTAAACTCTGTTACTTGTTTTCCATCTTTTAAAACGATAGCATCTTTTCCTATAAGATCAATTCGGCTAACATGACTATCTAAATTTACTCTTACACATGGCCAATTTAATCTTGCAGCTATTTGTTCTATATGTGTAGATTTTCCTGTGCCGTGATAACCTTGAACTAAAACTCTTTTGTTAAATGCAAATCCTGAGATTATGGCAAGCGTTGTATCTCTATCGAATTTATAAGTTTTATCAATCTCAGGAACATATTCATTTTTTTTTGAAAATGCATCAATTTCCATGTCCGAGTCGATACCAAAAGTTTGTTTAACAGAAATCTTAATATCAGGTTGTGAATTTATATTATGTATCAATTTTTTCTCTATAAGTATTTTTTAACTGAGTGTAAGCTAAAGTAATTTGTTTAAGTTTTTCCTCGTATTTTTTGTTTCCAGCATTTATATCGGGATGAAATTTTTTGACAAGAACTTTGAATTTATCTTGAATTTTTTGCCATTTTAAACCCACAGAAACTCCCAAAATACTAAAGGCTTTGATGTCTTTATGGTCAAATTTAAATTGACGCATATGATCAAAATCTTCCTTTGTTTTATCTTTATTTAATTCATCTCTAAGTGTGTTATTCCATAAAATTTTAAAGAAACTGTCAGATGAGCTAAAGCTTTGTGTCGGCTTATGCCATATCATATCTGATTTTAAAAAATCTAAAACTTGGTCATCATTCATGCCAGAAAAATAATTCCAATTTTTATTAAATTCTTTTACGTGCTCCAAACATAACATACGATATTTTTTGCTATTATCTTTTTCAACTGGCGCTTTATACTCACCAATTTCTTTACAATTATTCCAGTCACAAATATTTTTCATGATATAATAAATAATATTTATGAATATAAATGATTTAATTGCAATCGTAAAAAAAAAATTAATTAGTGAAATTGTAAGTGAAAAAATTGATATTGAAGATAAAACTTTTTTGCATAAAAACCATTCTGGGCATGAGGATGGAAAATTTCATTTAAAAATAACAATTGTATCAAAAGAATTAAAAAATCTTAACAGAATTGAAAGTAACAAAAAAATTTATAAAATTTTGGATAAAGAATTAAAAAATTATATTCATTCTTTACAAATTTTAATTAATTAATTCTTTTTTTAAAAATTTTCTAATTTTTGGTATATTATATTCCTTATCAATTAGAGTTGAGCCAATTTTTTTAAGTAATATTAAGTTAATATTTTTAGAAATATTTTTTTTATCAACAGACATAAATTTTAATATTTTGATTAAATCTTTGTATGAGAAGTAATCCTTAATTGTTGAAGGTAGCTTATTGTAAGTAATATGTTTTAATATTTTGTTATAATCTTTTTTATTTATTAATTTAATATTTAAACAAAATTTAATAGCAGCAACTATCCCAAGAATAACAGCCTCACCGTGATTTAATTTTTTTGAATATCCAAGTGTTGCCTCAAAAGCATGAGCAAAAGTATGTCCAAAATTTAAAATTTTTCTTTTTCCTTTTTCTTTTTCATCTTTTTCAACAACTGACTTTTTAATCTTGCAGCTCTCATGGATAGCTTTTTCAATAAATGGACTTTTTAAGTCTAATATTTGTTTAGAATTAGAATTTATATAATTAAAAAATTTCTTGTTTAAAATTAATGCATGTTTAAGTATTTCACCATAACCACAAATAATTTCTCTTCTTGATAGTGATTTTAAAAATTCTATATCGCTAATGACTAATTTTGGCTGATAAAAACTTCCTATGAGATTTTTTCCCTCTTTTGTATTTACACCAGTTTTACCTCCAATAGATGAATCGACCTGAGATAATAATGTTGTAGGAATATTTATAAAGTTTAGACCTCTTTTATACATACTGGCCGCAAAACCACCAACATCTCCTGTAATACCTCCTCCAACAGTAATTAAACAATCTTGTCTTGAAAAATTTTTATTGAGTAAAATTTTTAAAATTTTATTTACATAATTTATATTTTTGTTTTTTTCACAAGCTTGAAATTTATATTTCAAAATTTTTTTCTTATCTAAAGATTTCGTTATTTTTGAAATTAATTTATTTGGAACATTTATGTCAATTACTAATAGGCATTGATTAAAGATAATTGAATTTTCTTTTAAGTATAAATTTAAATTTTTAATTAGGTTTGAACCAATTACTATATTGTAATTGTCTGAATTTGAATTTACCTTAAGGTTAATGGGCTTCATAAATTTGAATTATTTTTTTAACAATTTCATTTTTAGTAAGATTCTCACAATCAATTTTATACATAGCTTTTGAATAAATAATAGATCGTTTTTTTATCAAATCTTCAATTTCAATTTTAGACAATTTATATGCAACAGGCCTTTTTACACTGTTCTCAATTCTATCAACTAATGTTTTGATATCCCAATTTAACCAAAAAGAAATATTATTATTAAGAACCTCTTTTTTAATTTTATTGTTTAAAAAAGCACCACCACCAAGTGAAATTATTGTCTTTTTACTTTTTAAAAATTTAAGTGTTTCTATTTCTTCAATTTGTCTGAAATATTTTTCTCCCTCTTTCTCAAATATTTTTGAAATTTTTAAACCTACTTTTTTTTCAATTTCAATGTCAACATCAATAAATTTAATATTTAGTTTTTTTGATAATAAAGAGCCCATAGATGATTTTCCAGATCCCATCATGCCTAATAAAACCAAATTTTCTTTTGAATTCATAAATTTCTGTATTGAAAAAACACAATTATGTCTTAATTTGAATTTAACCAACGTTATATGCAATTTACAAGAAATACAAGTTCGACCAAAAGAGTTTATGGTGCAATTTTAAAGTTAGGCTTGACTTTAGTTTTATTTCTTGGAGCAATTTTTCTTTTGAGTAAAGTAGATTTTCCAGCACCAAAGAAAGAAATAGAGAAAATAATTCCTAATGAAAATTTTAAAATTGTTAAATAGTATTTATTTACCAATTATATTTATATTTTTTTTTATTGTTTTAGATGCTAAAGCAGAAAACGAGCCTATCGATATATGGAACATTGAAGATAATAAAATTGAAAAAATTCAATCAAATTCTGACCAAAATATTTTAGTGAATGATAATCCAGATGCTTCACAGCCTAGTATTTTTGACTTACAATCTCAAAAAGAAATTGAGTCAGTTCAAGTAAGCTCAACTTTGAACTCTCAAGAAATAAAAATAATCGGTCTTTATGATCCTGAAGACTATGATCTTAAAATTGATTTGTGGTCAAATTCTAATGGTGATCAATTAAAATATCTTTTTTCAAATCTTAATAAAATGAGACTTTCAAATGATGCTGCAGAATTACTTAATATAATTTTATTAACAAATTCCTATAATCCAAACATAAATATTACTGAAGATGAATTTTTAGAAATTAGATCTAATTGGTTAATTAAGAATAAAAACAGAGAGCTTATTGAGGAATATTTGACTAAAAATCAAATTTTAAATTTGCATCCTGAATTAAGTAGATTTTTGGTAGACTCATATTTGTCTGAGGCAAATATTGAAAAAGCCTGTGAAATATTTTCACAAAATGCAGGAGCCATTATTGATGAATATCTCTCAAAATTTAATCTTTATTGTTTAATAAATTCTGGCAAAAACGAAGAAGCACAACTCATTTTAGACCTTAAAAAAGAACTTGGTTTTAACGATGAATACTTTGAAAAAAAAATAAGTTTATTACTGGGATATTCTCAATTGCCTGATTTAGCGATTTCTGAGGAGTCAATTCTAGATTTTCATCTCGCACATAGAACTAACCCTGATTTTATCTTTGATCCAAAAAAAAATACAAATCCACTAATTTGGAAATATTTATCAGCATCTAATTTATTATATAACATTGAAGAGATTGATATTTTAGAAGATGATAAAATTTCAATAATTGAACAAGCCACTCATGATAAAAATTATTCAGAAAAAGACTTATTTTTACTTTATAAGAGATTTCAATTTAATATTAATCAGTTATTAAATGCATCAGAGTCTTATAAATCATTAACAAACATAGAAGCTAGAGCTTTAGTTTATCAAAGAATATTATTAGAATCTGATATTAAAAAAAAATTAGAATTAATCAAAATATTGAAAAATTTATTTATTAAAGATGGATATGAAAATGCTTTTGATAATCAGCTAAAAGAGTTTTTACAAAAAATTAATATAGAAGACGTACCCTCTAATTTTACTACATTTTACTTAGAGTCTCTAAAAGAAGAAACGGAAGATTCAAGAAATATAAAGTTTAACAAAGATATTTTACATCAATCTAGACTAGTTAATTATTTTAATGGTGATTTTGCAAAATCTAAAATTGAAAAAGATTTAAACAATTTTTTAAAAAAGATAAAAAAAGATAAGAAATATATTTTATCAAAAAAAGATATAATTTTGATTGAATCTATTAAGTCCGATGGAATTGAAATTTCAAAAAAATATGAAAATCTATATGAAATTAATGAGTCTGAAATGCCAACTGATATTCAAGTTATGATAAATAATAATGAGGTAGGTTCAACAATTTTAAGAATAATTGAGGTAATTGGCCAAGATAATTTAGAAACATTAGATGAAGACACATTATATTTTATTATAAGTGCATTAAATCAGTTAGATATTGATAATATTAGAAATAAAATTTTATTAAAAGTTCTACCTTTAAAAGTATAAAAAATTAATTAAAATAAGAGTATTATGGCAGTAAAATCTATATTAACAGAGCCAAACAAACTTTTAAGACAAGTTTCCAAACCTATTGAGAAAGTAACAAAAGAAACACAGAAATTAATGGATGATATGTTGCAAACAATGTACGCAGCTAATGGAATAGGTTTGGCAGCAATTCAAATAGGTGTACCACAAAGAATAATAGTTATGGATTTAAGTAAAGATCCAAACAAAAAAGAGCCTAGATATTTTGTAAATCCAGTGATTAAGAATAAAGATCCAGAAAAAGCAACTTATGAGGAAGGCTGTTTATCTGTTCCTAATCAGTTTGCAGAAATAGATCGACCAAGTCAATGTGATGTTGAGTATTTAGATTATAATGGAAAAAAACAATTTCTCCATGCCGAAGGTCTATTGGCAACTTGTATACAACATGAAATGGATCACTTAGAAGGAATATTATTTATTGATTATCTTTCAAAATTAAAAAGGTCGATGATAATCAAAAAACTTTCAAAACAAAAATCAAACTTAGCTATTCTTTAAATAATGTCTAAAAAGATTGTCTTTATGGGTACGCCTATATTTGCAGTTCCTATATTAAAGTCTTTGTATCAAAACGGATTTTTTATTTCTCATGTATATACTCAGCCACCTCAAAAATCACAACGAGGACAAAAAATAAATAAATCTCCAATTCAAAATATGGCTGAAACTTTAAATTTAAAATTTAGAACACCACATTCTTTAAAGGAAAATTCAAAAGAGCTTGATTATTTTAAAAAAATAGATGCAGACCTTGCTATTGTTGTTGCATATGGGCAAATCATTCCTAAAGAATTTTTGAATTTACCTAAAAATGGATTTATTAATATTCATGCTTCAATACTGCCTAATTGGAGAGGTGCAGCACCAATTCAAAGGTCAATAATGAATCTTGATAAAGAAACAGGCGTTAGCATTATGAAGATTACAGAAAAACTTGATACTGGTCCAGTGTCGCAAATATATAAAATCAGTCTTGATGAAGATTTAAATGCGACTGAAGTTGCAGAAAAACTCTCATTAATTGCAGCTGAAAAAATTCTAGATAATGTAGATGATATATTTGATGGCAAGGCTAAATTTACTGAACAAGATCATTCAAAAGCCACATATGCACCCAAAATAGAAAAATCAGAAGGTAGAATTAATTGGGAAGAGCCTGCTGAAAATATTATTGGAAAAATTAATGGCTTGTACCCTTCGCCAGGTGCATTTTTTATATTAAATGGTGAACGCTATAAAATTTTAAAAGCTGAAATTGGAAAAGGTATAGGCAAAGCTGGAGAGGTAATTTCAAATAGTCTAGAAGTAGCTTGCGGCAAAAATCAATCGATTAAAATTATTGAAATTCAAAGACAAGGCAAAAACCCTCAAAAAATAGGGGACTTTGTACTTGGATCAAAAATTTCAAAAGGTGCAATAATATCTTATGTTTAAATATCAAATTCTTGTTGAATATGTTGGTACAAATTTCAGAGGGTGGCAAGTTCAAAAAAAAGGAAAGACTATTCAAGGTCTTATTCAAGAAAAAATTTCAAATTTTTTGAAAGAAAAAATAATACTTTATGGTTCTGGTAGGACAGATACAGGTGTACATGCAATTGAACAATCTGCACACTTTGAATGTAAAAATGAGATTAGCAAAACTGAAAAATTTCTCAAATCTATGAATTATTTTTTAAATAAAGATGGTGTATCAATTCTTAAAATTAGAAAAAAAAAATAAAAATTTTCATGCACGATTTTCAGCAAAAATAAGAATTTACAAGTATGTTATTATAAATCGATTAAGTGGAACAGTTTTAGAAAAAAAAAGGTGTTGGCATATAATAAAAAAACTTGATTTAATTACTATGAAAAAGGGAGCTAAAAAATTAATTGGAACTAAAGATTTTTCAACTTTTAGAGCTTCTAGTTGTAGAGCCAAGAGTCCAATCAAAACGATGAAGCTTGTAAAAATTAAATCTTACAAAGACAAAATTGAAATTGAATTTAGATCCAAATCTTTTTTGCAACAACAAGTCCGTTCAATGGTTGGTTGTTTAAAATATCTCGGAGAAAACAAATGGTCGCTCAAAAAATTTGAAAGTGTAATCAAATCTAAAAAAAGGGTTTTATGTGCTCCACCTGCACCACCTGAGGGTCTTTTTTTAGCGCGAATTATTTATTAATTTTTTTTTATTTGATAATGAATATTTTTTATTTATTCTCCATCTCGACTCAGCTCTTACAATATAACCACAACAATTTTTTGCCCTGCACTTACAAGGAAATTGTTTATAGTTTTTATCATAACCAAAACCATAATCACAGGTGAATTCCTCACCTTTTTTAATATCCCTTATTGCTGTAACCCAAATTTTAAGACCTTTTCCCTCGTAATCACAATTGTTGTTGCAAGAATGATTAATTAGTCCAGCAGTGTTCCACGAAAAATCTCCATCCAAAGTATACCTTTTATTTAATGTAAATAAATATATTGGCTTTTTATTATCAAACTTATCAGACTCATCTACCTTTTTGTTTGTAATAATTTTTCCAATGTAATTAATAATTCTAGTACCAGCTTTAATATTTTTTGTAGCATATAATCCACGGCCTTTATTATCAATTTTAGACTTTTTAATTTGATATAATTTCATGATGGGTTGTTTATAATTAATTAGGTTATTATCAATTGAATTCTAATAATGCATCAACATGTCTCTTGGCGCTGTCCTTAAGTGCATCCAAATCGTATCCACCTTCAAGAATTGAAACTACTTTACCATTTGAAAATTTTTTTGAGGTTTCAAGTATTCTTTTAGTAATTTCATGATAGTCTTCAGTATCAAGTTTTAGTTGTGCGAGTGGATCAGCAGCATGACCATCAAATCCCGCACTAATCAAGATAAATTCAGGCTGAAATTCTGTAAGTTTTTTTAAAGCATGCTCAAATGCATTTAAATACTCTTCAGAATTTGTACCTGCTGGTAATGGAATATTACAAACATTATTATATTTACCTTTCTCTTTTTCAGAACCTGTTCCAGGATAATAAGGGTATTGATGTGTAGAGATAAATAAAACGTTTTTATCATTATAAAAAATATCTTGTGTACCGTTACCATGATGTACATCAAAATCAATAATAGCAATTTTATTATATTTATATTTGTTAAGTAAATATTTTGCACCAATTGCAACATTATTTAAAATACAGAATCCTGCTGCTTTATTTTGATTACAATGATGTCCTGGAGGACGTACATTACAAAATGCATTTTTAAATTCTTTATTTTGCACACCATCTATTGCAGTAATAATTGATCCTGCTGCGTCAAAGGTTGCTTCTTTGCTTCCAGGAGAAATTATTGTATCACCATCAAGTGAAGAATAACCTTTATATGGAAAAGAATTTTTTACTAAATTTATATAGCTAAGCTCATGTGTATCTTTAATTATATCGTCAGTAACAACAGATGGCTTTTTCCATAAAATATTTTTATTGTTCAATCTTTTAAAGTTTTCATTAATTACAGTTACTCTTGCTATTTGTTCTGGATGTCCAGGACCAGTGTCATGATTTTGATATGAGTCAGAAGTGATTAAACCAGTTTTCAATTGAAATAATTTTGTAAAATATTTTGATAAATTTTAGTTAAATTTTTTAAATCTTTTAAGGAAACTGCCTCATCAACTTTATGCATGGTTTTTCCTACTAAACCAAATTCCAAACCTGGTGATATTTTTCTTATAAACCTTAAATCAGAAGTTCCACCTGTGGTAGATAGTTTAGGCTTAATCTTAGTGATTTTTTTTATTACATTTTGTATCATAAAAGTTGTCTTATTTGCTTTAGTCAAAAAAGCTTCACCAGAAACTCTATAATCAACTTTATATCTAGCTCTATTTTTTTTACAAATTTTACTAAAAATTTTATTGAGTCTTTTCTTAATCGATGCCGAAGAATGTTTGTTATTAAATCTTATGTTAAATGTTGCTTCTGCAATTGCAGGAATAACATTATCTGCTTTATTATTAATATTTATTTTGATCACTTCTAAATTAGTAGGCTGAAAATCTTTTGTGCCTTTGTCAAATCTAATTTCTTTAATTTCTTTTAAAATTTCAACTATTGTTGTTGAGGGATTATTTGCTCTATTAGGATATGCAACATGTCCTTGTGATCCAAATATTTTTAATTTACCGGTAATACTACCTCGTCTGCCAATCTTGATCATTTCACCTAATTTATTAGGGTTTGTTGGCTCACCAACTAAACAGAAATTAATTTTCTCTCTTTTTTTTTTTAAATATTCCACAACTTTTTTTGTTCCATTTACAGCATCTCCTTCCTCATCCCCAGTAATTAATAAACTTATAGAGCCATTAAAATTTTTATTTTTATCTAAAAACTTACTGACAGCTGAAACAAATGACGCAATAGAACTCTTCATATCGTTTGCACCTCTTCCAATTAAATGAGATTTTTTTACTAATGGCTTAAAAGGATTAATAGTCCAATCTTTTATATTTCCAGGAGGCACAACATCCAAATGACCAGCATAACAAAAGTTTGGTTTTTTTGTCCCCAATCGCGCATATAAATTTTTAACAGGCTTATAATTTTTTTCTCTGAATTCTAACATTTTTGTTTTGAAACCTAATTTTTTTAATTTTTTTTCCAAAAACTTCATCACACCAGCATCAACAGGAGTGATAGATGGAAATTTGATTAGCTCTTTGGCTAATTTTAATTCATTAAAAGATCCCATTTTTAATCTCTTAAAAGGTCGTTAATAGATGTCTTTGATCTTGTTTTTTCATCGACTTTTTTAATTATTACTGCGCAGTATAGCGATGGCGCAGATGAATTATTCTTATCAGGTAATGATCCTGGAACCACGACCGAATAAGGAGGAATTTTTCCATAAGTAATTTCTCCAGTTTTTCTGTCAACTATTTTAGTTGATTGACCTATATACATGCCCATGCTTAATACTGAACCTTCACCAACTATTACACCTTCAACAACCTCTGACATTGCCCCTAAGAAAACGTTATCTTCAATAATTGTAGGTAGTGCTTGAGCAGGCTCCAATACACCTCCAACACCTGACCCAGCAGATATATGACAGTTTTTTCCGATCTGACAACAGCTGCCAGCTCTTGCAAAGGTGTCTATCATTGTTCCTTCGTCAATATATGATCCAATGTTTACATAGCAGGGCATTAGTACAGCGTTTTTTCCTACGAATGATCCTTTTCTTACGGGAGAATTTGGCACCATTCTGAAACCCGCTTTCTCATGATCTAACTTAGACCAACCAGCTGTTTTACCTTTGAGTAAATGTGATTTATCATACCAACTGCTATATGGACCATTTAAATTTTCCATTGGATATATTCTGAAACTTAACATGATCGCTTTTTTTAAGAATTGATGTGTAATCCATTCACCGTTAATTTTTTCAGCAACACGAGATTTACCAGTATCCAAATCATTAATTACTTGATTAATTGCATCTTTTATTGATGCATCTGAATTTTGGTTAATTTGATCTTTATTTTCCCAAGCCTCATTTATAATTTTTTCCAAAGACATAATTAATTACTTTTTAATAGCCTTATTTCTTTTAGAAATAAAGACAGATTTTTAATTTTATAAGAAATAAAATCTTTATCAGATTCTACTTTTCCAAATTGATCATCATTAATCATCCAAACTGTTGTGCAACCTCTCTTATGGCCAATACTTAGATTTTTTGCAATATCTTCGATATAGATTGTTTCTTTTGGATTTATACCAAATTTTTCTACCATTAAATCAAAAGTTTTTGCCTCAGGTTTAGGCACGTATCCAGCATCTTGAATATCGAAGACTTTTTCCCTGCCAAATAAATCGTATACTCCAAGATGAGTTAAAATATTTTCTGCATGTTCTGCGCTCCCGTTTGTAAATATAAATTTTTCCATGTCTAATTTTTCGAGCTCATTTCTCATAACCTTATCTTCTTTCATAAATGAGAGATCAATAGTATGGACATACTTTAAAAATTCTTGAGGTGGTATATCATGATGTATCATTAGGCCATTTAAACTTGTATTGTATTTATAAAAATAATTTGTTTGAAGTTTTTTTGCTTCATTCATATTTATCTTAAGTTTTTCTGAAATAAATTTTGTCATTCTTCTTGATACTTGACCAAAAACCTTTTCTAAAGAGTAATTATTATGTTTTCCATAACACACTCCATCAAGATCTAGTAGAAGGTATTTTTTTTCTTTTAAACTCATTTTCTAATTAACGTACCTGAACCCTTGTCAGAAAATATTTCCCATAAGCAAGAATGTTTTTTTGTACCATTAATTATTCCAACTGCTTTTACACCATTATTAACTGCATCCAAGCATGCCTTAATTTTAGGTATCATTCCTTCAGTAATTGTCTCATCTTTAATCATTTCTAAAACTTCTGAGGAAGAAATTTCCTCTATTAGTTTATTTTCTTTATCTAGAACACCATTTACATTTGTCATCAATAACAATCTTCTAGATCTTAAAGACTTAGCGACTGCCATTGCAGCAGTATCTCCATTGATATTGTGTGTTTGATTATCATTTCTTAAACCTAGAGGTGAAATAATAGGTATTTTTTTTTCTTTAATAATATTTAACAAAATGTCAGTATTAATTCTATTTGGTATTCCGACAAATCCTAGTTCAGGGGACTCAGATATGACTTCAATGACATTTTTATTTTTTGAATGAATTGAAACTGCTTTAGATCCTTTTTTTTTTAAAGAATTCACAATATCAATATTAAAGTCAATTAAAACTTTTTCTACAATACCTATAATTTTTTTGTCAGTTACTCTTAGTCCTCTTATAAAATTTGATTGAATATTGGATTTATCTAATTCTCTTTTAATTCTAGGCCCTCCACCATGAACAACCACAACGGAGAGACCAAGTTGGTTTAATATATTTATATCCGTAATAAAATTATCAAATATATTTCTATCAATTAAAACATTTCCTCCATATTTAATTACAATTAAATCATTTTTATATTTCTCTATATATTTTGTGACTTCGCTTATTGGTGGACCATTTTCAGGTAGTATTTTCTTTAAGTTCATTAACAAGTTATTTTTTTGTAAAATTTTAATTTGTAGTTTTGACAGTTGTTCTTTTCATAATGAAGAGTTGTTGAGCCATTGTCAAAATATTGTTAACAGTCCAATAAATTACTAATCCAGCTGGAAATGGGGCTAATATAATTGTCAAAAATAGAGGAAAGAACATGAAAATTTTTGCTTGCATTGGATCTGTGGGAGCAGGGTTCAATTTTTGTTGTACCCACATTGAAACACCCATAGCTATTGGCCATGCTCCTATAACTAAAAATGATGGAACATCATATGGAAGTAATCCAAAAAGATTAAATATTGATGTAGGATCTTTGTCAGACAAATCTTTAATCCATCCGTAAAAAGGCATTTGCCTCATTTCGATTGTGACAAATAAAACCTTGTACAAAGCAAAGAAAACAGGGATTTGAACTAATATTGGCAAACAACCTGACATCGGATTCACTTTTTCTTTTTTGTAAAGAGCCATCATTTCTTGTTGAAGTTTCATCTTATCATTTTTATGCAACTCTTTTAGTCTCACCATTTCAGGCTGAAGAGCTTTCATTTTTGCCATGCTTCTAAAAGAAAAATTAGCCAATGGAAAAAAAACTAAACGTATACAAATGGTTATTGCTATGATTGCCAATCCATAATTTCCTAATAATTTAAAGAAGTAATCAATTCCATAAAATAGAGGTTTAGTAATAAAATATAAAAATCCCCAATCGATAACCAGGTCAAATTTATCAATGTTTAATTGTTTAGCGTAACCATCTACAACATCAACTCTCTTAGCAGCGATAATAATCTGCATCTCATCTTCAATTGAAGAATTACCACTAAGTTCAATAGGTTCAGTTGCAATGTAATTTGCTCTAAATTTATCTTTATAATCAAAAGTAACTTTAAATTCCTTATTTCTTGGAGGCACAATAGAACTTATCCAATATTTATCTCCAATACCGAACCAGCCTTTATTTGCAATTTTACTAAATTTTTTATCCTCAATATCATCATAGTCTTCTTCAAAGAGCTCTCCATCTAGTGCTGCAACCATACCTTCGTGAAGAATGTAGAAATTCGAAAGACCTTCAGGAATTTTGTTTCTAATAATTTGACCATAGGAATAAAAATCAAATTTTTTATTTGTAGAGTTGATCACTTTTTGTTTTACAGTAAATAAAAACTGATCATCTAATGAAATTTCTTTGATAAACGTGATCCCTTGATTATTTTTCCATGATAGTTTTATAGGTGTTTCTTCAGTTAATTTATTGTTACCTTCGATAGACCATGTAGAATCTGAATTTGGAATATCAATGTTTTTATCTGAAGTAACGAATCCACTTTCTAAAAAATATCCATTTTCTACATTTCTTGGGTTTAATAGGACTACATTTATATTACTCTCTAATTCAGTATTATATTGCTTGAATGTTAAGTCATCTATAATTGCACCCTTTAGAGATATTGATCCTTGAATATTATCATTTTCAAAATTTATTCTTTCATTCTGAATTATTGATTCATCTCTTGAAACTTTAACAAAATTTTCATTTTTGTCTAAACTTGGTGCGTCTGAATTTTTTTCTATTTTATTTTTTTCAGATAAGTTTTCTGTCCTTTGAATAGGCTCAGGTGTGAAAAAAAGTGCATATAAAACTATGACAGCTGCTGAAAGAGATATTGCTGCTACTATGTTTTTTGTATCCATTATTTTTTAATTTTCATTTTTGTTTTTTTATTTACTGGATCAAATCCTTCTCCACCACCAAGAAATTTCATTGGATGACAAGATAGAATTCTTTTTATACTGATAAAAATACCTTTAAAAAAACCAAAAGTTTTCAATGCTTCAATACTGTATTCCGAGCATGTAGGTAAATAACGACATGAATGTCCTAGAAATGGACTTATTAAATATTGATACACCTTTATTAATCTAATCGTTATAATTATGGAAATTTTCATTATTGTATTCTCTCTAAATCTTTAAATAAGGTTTCTTTTATAATTGTATATTCATTGTTTAACATAGTTGGCTTAGCAATAACAAGATATGAATATTCAAATTTTAAAGAAATATTTTTAACTGCATCATTTAATATGTTTCTTAATCGTCTTTTTATTTTATTTCTCTTAATTGCATTGCCAATTTTTTTTTTAGTCACAAAACTAATATTTAATTTATTTAAATTTTTGTTATCAATTTTCCCAAAAAATATGTTTACGTATTTATTTGAAACTTTCTTTTGTTTAAGAAGGTACTTGAATTCCTCGTTTTTTGAAAGAGCAAGGATTTTGCTTTTCATTAAAATAATGTTATTTTTTTTTTACAGTTGATGAGACAGTTAAATTCTTTCTTCCTCTAGCTCGTCTTCTTTTTAAAAGTTTTCTGCCACCTTTTGATTTCATCTTTGATCGAAATCCGTGCTTTTTTAATCTTTTGCCTTTTTTAGGCTGATAGGTTCTTTTCATAAAATGTTGTTAATATTTTTAATAAATTTGGCTCTTTATAGTAATTAAATATATAAATAGCAAATAGAACATTTTATTATTAAAATCTAATTAAATGGCAAAATCTAAAAAAATTAAAATATATATCGGTCTATTTTACACTTCTGCTGTAAGTTTATTTTTATTTTTCATATTTTCTAAGTTTAGTTTTCAAGAAATCACTAGTTATGAATTTATCAAAAATAATCGTAACTATTTTTATAATTTACGACAATCGAATTTATTTATATTAGGTATATTATTTATTTTATTTGCAGCACTATGGGTTTTTGCAGCAGGTTTCGGTTCTCCATTAGCATTGTTTGCAGGTTTTATTTTTGGTAAGTGGTTTGGTTTATTATTTGCTGTAATAGGTATGACTATAGGCGCAACTTTACTTTATATGTTTGCAAATTTTTTTTTAAAGGATGTGATAAGAAATAAATTTTTAAATCGTTTCGAAAACCTTGAAGAAAAATTTAGGAAATCTGAATTTATATATTTACTGATATATAGATTTGTTGGCGGAATTCCTTTTCAAATACAAAATGTTTTACCATGTATATTTAATGTTAAGGTTTCTAATTTTTTTTGGTCGACTTTACTAGGGATGATACCTTCATTATTTATTGTAATTTCGATAGGTAGTGGAATTGAAGAAATAATTGATCAAAATTTACAGGCACCAAGTATGATAGAATTAATTACCTCGTCATCAATTTACATTCCTTTAATTGCTTTTTTTTGTTTATTAATAATTACAATTTTTATTAGAAAAATATTTTATAAAAATTAATGGTGCTCCCACCCTGTACTGACCAGGGAACTAGTCATTACCAATGACTTGTTATGCCATTTAACTACAGGAGC
>MDTE01075768.1_pt1 | contig 24220 bp, 19 predicted proteins | sample 811231 | NCBI WGS metagenome assembly MDTE01 (sample SAMN05326651, study PRJNA326480) | marine metagenome | isolation source: seawater | place: Indian Ocean: Red Sea | collected 2010 | reverse complement strand
TGCTCTGCATCCGTTTTTCCGCTTGCGGCCACGACCTGGTAACCGGCACGGGCAAGCATGCCCACGGCCAGACTGCCGACGCCGCCCGTGGCGCCGGTGACCAGTATTTCACCCCGCTCCGGGGTGACGCCGCCCGCTTCCAGTTCGTGGATGCACTGCGCACTGGTGAAACCGGCCGTGCCGTAGATCATGCTTTCCTGCAGAGAAAAGCCGACGGGCAGGGGCAACACCCAGGTGGCTGGCACCCGGATGTAGCGGCCGTAGCCACCGGGCGTCCCCATACCCAGATCGTAGCCGGTGACCAGAACCGGATCACCGGCGGCAAAATCAGCACTGTTGCTTTCTTCTACCAGACCGGCGGCATCGATGCCGGGGGTGTGGGGGAAGTTGCGAGTGACGCCGGGGTGGCCGGTAGCCGAGAGGGCATCTTTGTAGTTGAGCGAGGAGAATTTGACCTGGATCAGAACTTCGCCGGGGGGAAGTTCTTCGCAGCTCCTTTCTTCGATATTGCGAGTAAACTGGCCAGCATCGCTTTTGTGCACGACGATGGCTCTGAAAGTATTTTTCGACATGGCTTTTCCCTCTGTTTTTTCTGGACGGAGTACTTGCAGCGGTGGCCTCGAGAGGAATTTTCCCGTCGCTCTTGACGCCCAGGCGATAAAACGGGCCTTGGCGTTCTCGCCAACTCCGGATGGCCTGACAAAATTCGCTTGTCAAACCGCCGCGTCTCAATTCGCGCCCTGTTCAATATCGCCGTTTATTATATTTTCTTCACAAAATACAAATATATGCGCTTGGGGACCGGAAGGGCATAGAGCGGTGACATTTTGTCGCGTGCGGTGCAACCCCGGTCGGTGCCGGCAGCGGCGCACGCGCAGATCCAGGCGGGATTTTTTTCTGTGCCTTGGAGCATTCCTGGATCACCCAAAGCGAACGAACACGCAAAAGATTACTTTAGCTGACGGGCAGCAAAAAACACCAGAGGCCAAAGTCCTGCACGCGGCCCCAAAAGGTCAGTGGGCACATTCTCTTGAGTGGGATGCCCGCCCGATCATCCCCCAAGCAGCTTGGCCTATGGTGCGCTATCCGCCCCTTATCATCATAGAACGGAGAGCATGAGCACTGAATATACATTTTTTGCGACCACTCCCAAAGGGATGGAACCACTGCTGGCCGCGGAGCTGCGGGAATTGGCAGTCGCCGACGTAGTTGCGGAACGGGCGGGGGCGTCGTTTCGCGGCGGCCTGGCGGCCGGCTACGGCGCCTGCCTGTGGTCGCGATTGGCCAGTCGCATACTTTTGCCCCTGGCGCAATTTCCGGCGGCCACCCCCGACGAACTCTACGCCGGCGTGAGTTCCATCCCCTGGGACACCCACCTATCCCCCGACGGCTCGCTGGCGGTGGACTGCAACGCAAACCAGTCAAAAATAACCCACACTCACTTTGCCGCTCTCAAGGTAAAGGATGCCGTCGTCGACCAGTTCCGCGCGGCTTACGGCACCCGCCCCGGAGTCGATTTGAAACACCCCGACCTGCGCCTCAACCTCAACCTGTGGCGCGATCAGGCGCGTTTGAGCCTGGATCTCTCCGGCGCCAGCCTGCACCGGCGCGGCTACCGCAGTACCGGCAAAACCGCCCCGCTCAAGGAGAACCTGGCGGCAGCCATTCTCCAGCGCGCCGGCTGGCCCGAGATCGCCCGTGCCGGCGGCCCCCTGCTGGACCCCATGTGCGGCTCGGGCACCCTGCCCATTGAGGCGGCCCTGATGGCCGGGGATGTCGCCCCAGGTCTGGAGCGCGACTACTTTGGTTTTTTGCACTGGCTTGGGCACGACGGGACACTGTGGGAGAAACTGCTGGGAGAGGCCCGGGAGAGGCGCCAAAAAGGTTTGCAGCAGCTGCCGCGCCTGGTCGGCTACGATGTGGATCGGGATGCCGTGCGAACAGCGCTGGCACACGTCGAACGCGCTGGCCTGCAGGGCCTGGTGCACATCGAACGGCGCGACCTCGGAGCAGCCCAACCACCCGATTCCGGGGCAGGTCTGCTGGTGGTAAATCCCCCCTACGGCGAACGCATGGGCGACGAAATCGAACTGGTCGGACTCTACGAGCGGCTGGGCCACTTGCTCAAGCAACGTTTTGCCGACTGGCACGCCGCGGTCTTCAGCGGCAATCCCCGGCTGCGCATAGGCCTGCGACCACGGCGCTCCTACACCCTGTACAACGGCGCCCTGGAATGCCGCCTTTCGCTATTCCGCATCGCGCTGGAACGACAGACGCCGGCGGCGGCGCATGGCGAAAGTGCAACAAAGACCCCGGAGCGCAGTGCGGGACTGGAAATGCTGGAAAACCGCCTGCGCAAAAACCTGCGTATCCTGGGACGCTGGGCGCGACGCGGCAGCATCGATTGCTATCGACTCTACGACGCCGACCTGCCCGAGTACAACCTGGCCGTGGATCTTTACCGGGGGGAGCACTTGTGGGCCCATGTGCAGGAGTACCAAGCCCCTTACAAAGTAGACCCATCCAGGGCAGCCCGGCGACGACAGGAGGCCCTCGAGCTGTTGCCGGGGGTGCTGGATATCCCGCCCCAGCATCTCTTCTTCAAAGTGCGCCAACGGCAGAAGGGAAGGAGCCAGTACGAAAAAATGGGGGCGTCGGCCCAATTCCGCGAAGTCCGCGAGGATGACGCCCGCTTCCTGGTCAACTTCACGGACTACCTCGACACCGGCCTCTTCCTCGACCACCGCCTCACCCGGGAAATAATCCGCAACCTGGCTGCGGAAAGGTCTTTTCTCAATCTCTTTGGCTACACCGGCACGGCCACGGTGCAGGCGGCCCTAGGCAGTGCCAGCGGCAGCACCACGGTAGATTTATCGAGGACCTACCTGGAGTGGGCCCGTCGCAACCTGGCCCTCAATGACTTGGCGGAATCGAAACACCAGTTGCTGCAGGCAGACTGCCTGCAATGGCTGCAGCAAGCCGCCAGGGGACGCGGACGGCGCTACGGCCTCATTTTCCTGGATCCGCCGACCTTTTCCACCTCAAAGCGCATGCAGAACGACTTTGACGTGCAACGCGACCACGTCGATTTGATTCTCAAAACGGCCCGGCTCCTGGAACGCACGGGGGTGCTGCTCTTTTCGACCAATAACCGCAAGTTCAAACTGGACCGGACCGGACTCAAAGGGCTCAATGTAGAGGATATGACCCGCGCTACCCTGCCACGCGACTTCGAGCGCAACCCGCGCATCCATCACTGCTGGAAAATGACCTGGTAGCATCCGTTCCCGGATAAAACCGCCGGACACCGATAAGGATATTTAGCCCGGCCTGGCAGGGGGAGGAGGCAGGTCCCGGCATTAACAGCCAAAGCAAAAAAATTCCGTCGACGAGATTTGTTCTCGACCTCGATCGCTCTGGCCAGGACGGAAAGTGATCTGGAGTTGGGAGTATATTCCGCCATATCGCGATATTTGTGTTCTAGCATTTAGCCCCTATCTTAGTGCGCTTGAAAACTATGTGCTTTTCATACCCGAAAACCAGTGCCGCCCGCAGCCAAAGCAACACGGAGAACTGAAAATGAGCGCAACTAAAAAATTCCGCATCGCCTTAACTGCTGATCTCTACGGCGAAAGGGGCGAACTCAAGTGCGAAAATATGGGTCTCGCCGTACTCGACGCCCACCCTCATATCGAGTACGACCGCTTTGCCGAACACCGACCACAGATCGGCGTCGACCAGCTCCGCGGCTTTCAGGGCGCCCTGGTATGGGCGCCGGCAGTAACGGCTGAAACCGTCTCGCAGGCCGGGGATCTGCTGGGCATCAGCCGCATCGGTGTGGGTTTCGACAAAGTAGATGTGGCTGCCTGCACGGCGGCGGATGTAGCGGTATTCACCACCCAGGGGGCGGTGGACCGCTCCCTGGCCGAAGCCACCATCACCTGGATGCTCGCCCTGAGCCATCAGGTGATGGTCAAAGACCGGCTGTTGCGCAACAACGAGCCCTTCGACCAGTTCAAGTGGCGCGGCAAGGAACTGCGGGACCGCACTTTCGGCAGCATCGGCCTGGGCGGCATTGCCGGTGAAGCCATTCGTCTCCTCAGTATCTTTGGCATGCGCCGGCCGCTGGCCTTCGATCCGTACGTGGACCCGGCCAGGGCGCGAGAATTGGGGGTCGAGCTGGTGGAGTTGGACGAGTTGATGCGGCGGGCCGACTTCGTTTCTGTGCACTGCCCGCTGAACGACCAGACCCGCGGCCTGATCGGCCGGCGGGAACTCGAGCTGATGAAACCCGACGCCTATCTGATCAACACTGCGCGCGGCGGTATCGTCGACGAAGAGGCACTTTACGAAATCCTCAAAAAGGGAGAGATCGCCGGCGCCGGAATCGATGTATTTATCGGCGAACCCCTGAGCGAACCGCCCCGGCTCGCCGAATTGGACAACGTCCTGCTGGCACCGCACGCCATCGGCGTCACGGACGAGTTGATGCGCGATATCGGGGGGGCCGCCTGCCAGGCCCTGGTGGATCTCTCACAGGGCCGCCTGCCCGCAAAGGGACTGCTCAATCCCGAAGTTTTGGAGCGCCCCGGGTTTCAGCAAAAGTGGCAGCGCCTGGGGGCAGACACCTGAGATGCCTTCTCGAGGTCCCCGCTGTGCCGAAGGCGAGGCCGCCACTGCAATAACCCCGCGGGGCACGGCCAGTTGCCCGCAAAGCCCACACTTTAACTTGAGGATAAGCCATGAAAGCCAAACTCGCCTGTGCCGACTTTAGCTTCCCGCTGTTGAAACACGACCAATCCCTGCAGCTCATCGCCATGCTGGGAATCAAAGGCGTGGACATCGGCCTTTTCGAAAACCGCTCCCATTTGCAACCCTCCAGCGAGTTTAAGAATCTGCGCCGCGCCGCCCGCGTCTTGAAAAAAAAGCTGGGCGACAAAGGGCTCAAAGCCGCCGATATATTTTTACAGCTGGACCTGGACTTCAAGCCCTACGCGGTCAACCACCCCCAGGCCCGGCAACGGCGCAAGGCGCGCGACTGGTTTCTCAAGACCCTGGAATACACCGCCGAATGCGGTGGCAAACACATCACCGGCCTGCCCGGAGCCCACTTCGAGGAGGAGTCTCGGGCAGACTCCTTTGCGCGCGCGGTCGACGAGTTAAACTGGCGCGTGGCCCAGGCTGAATCGCATGACATAGTGTATGGCGTCGAGGCCCATATAGGTTCGATTGCACCGCGCCCTCCGGCGGCCTTAAAACTCCTGCAACGCACCCCCGGCCTCACCCTGACCCTGGACTACACCCATTTTACCCGCGTGGGCATCGCCGACGAAAAGGTGGAACCCCTGGTCCCCTACGCCAGCCACTTTCACGCGCGCGGCGGCCGCCGGGGACGACTGCAGACCAACTTCAGCCAGAACGCGGTGGACTACAAACGGGTTTACCAGATCATGCGGGAAACCCGCTACAAAGGCTGGATCGGAATCGAGTACGTGTGGATGGACTGGGAGCGCTGCAACGAAAGCGACAATATCTCGGAAACCATTCTCTTCCGCGATTTCTTCCGCTCGCTGGGATAAAGACTTACCGGTCGCCAGCTCGATTTCTGCGTCGATGCGAACGCCAGAAGCGGATGGACCAGGCAGCGGCATTTGCGCGCCTGGACGAATGCCGTTGCCTGCCCCGGGAGTGGATCCAGCGCACTTTGGGTATTACGACCTTCTCGCCTCAGCTTCCACTCTGACCGAGGGGCCTGAGGCGGCAGGTCCTCGCCCCCGATTCTGCCGGAGCAGATTTCAATATCCACATGAGCCGCTTCTAGCTGGCACAGTGCGGCTCATGCATACCCCAGCAGCGAGCTTCCCCTGCCGCCGTTTTTTATAAAATACAACTTAGCTCTCTGCTTTGCCGGTGCTCTCCGAAAGCGCCTGGTCGAGCATTTGCAGCCCCGTATCGATTTCGTCGCGCCTCACCGTGAGCGGCGGAGCAATCCGAAACACCGCGCCAGTACCGGGCAGCTGGATGATATTCATGCTGAGACCTAGCTCGAGGCAACGCCTGGACACCTTCGATCCCAGGTCGCCGGCGGGCGAGCGCCGCTCCCGATCCGCTACCAGTTCGACTCCCAGCAAAAGACCGCGGCCCCGGATGTCGCCGATGCACTCGTGGCGTTGCTGCAAAGCCTCCAACCCCTTTTTCAAATAACTACCCAACTTCCGGGCCCGGTGCGACAACTGCTCGCGCTGGAGCACTTCGAGCACCGCCAGGCCGATCTGGGCAGGCAGGGGATCGGACACGTGAGAAGTGTAGAATAAAAACCCTTTTTCGTGACAGTCCGCCTCGATGGCGGCACTGGTGATAGTAGCTGCCAGCGGCAGGCCAGCGCCCAGGGTCTTGGATAAAGTCAGGATATCCGGAGTCACGTGGTCGCGTTCGAAAGCAAAATGGTCGCCGGTGCGCCCCATGCCGGTCTGGGCTTCGTCCAGGATGAGCAGCATGCCGCGGGCACGCGCTTTTTGCCGCAATCGTTCGAGGTAACCTTCCGGCAGTTCGACGATGCCCCCCGAGCTCAGGATGGGTTCGACGATAACGGCAGCATAGGCGCCGACCGACTGCCGGTCCAACAATTCGAAACCCACATCCAGACAGGTCATATCGCAGTTTTCGCGGCAGTGCCGGATGGGACAGTGATAACTGTTGGGGGTGGGCAGGGCCATGGAGCCAGGCAGGGCGGGACCGTAGCCGTGGCGGCCGGCGTAGTAGGTGCTGGAGGAAGACCCCGCGGTCATGCCGTGCCAGGAGGTGGCAAAACCCACGATTTCAAAACCGCCGGTGTGCAGTTTGGCCAAACGCAGGGCGGCTTCGTTCGATTCGCTGCCGGTGTTGACCAGCAGGGTTTTGCTCAGCTCGGGCGGCAGCATCCGGTCCAGGGCGCGGGCCAGTTCGAGGACCGGCGGCGACAGCATGCCGCTGAACAGGTGCAGGGCGCCATCCATGGATTTTTTCATGGCGGCGAGTATTTCCGGATGATTGTGACCGAGAATGGCGCACATCTGGCCGGACGTGAAATCCAGGATGGGACGATCGTGCTGATCGTACACGTAGGAACCGCGGGCACGGCTGATCAGGAAGGGGGCGAATTCGCCGCCGTAGCGAATCAGGTGCTGGTGTGCTGGGGCGTTATTATCCATGGGTGGAACCATGATTTGCGTACCTCTGCTGTCGGCTCTAAATGCGCATCGCTTCACCTTTGGGATGGAGTTGTGCAGGGCGAGTGCGAGGAGATTTTTCCCTGCCATTTTACGACTTCCCGAAACGGTCTACCCCTCCCCGTCGTACGCACTGTCGCTGTCAATTTACCACCATTACCTCGATTTCATCAATGACGATATCTTCGGTGGCATCGGGATCGCTGGTTTGCAGTTTTACTTGCAGATAATTATCACCGTAAACTGCCGGCGGAGATTGAAGCTCGAAGTAACAGGTGCTACAGGGGCCCTCGGGTTCGGGTACCAGAGGCAGTCCCAGCGAGGTCTTGGTGTCTATGTCGACCGGGGCCATGGCATCCGGACGAGCCTCGTCGCTGCGGCGGCGCAGGACCTGGGAAGAAATCGGAGTGTCGTTGAGCCACACCTCGATCTGGTCGGCTTCAGTCATGTGGAAGGCGCGGAAAAGCAGGGCGGCGCGGCGCACAGTGGACAGATCCTCGCACATGCGGAAGCGGTAGTGCCCGAAGGCCTCCTGGGACTGGCGCTCGAGCACGATTTTATCGGCCTTGATGGCACCCGTTTCGGCCCGGTCTTTGCCAAAGCCGATGCTGCCGGCCAAAATCGGCTCGAAGACGTAGTGCCGCCGGCCCCGATCCAGGCGCTCGGGGTCGCGCACCTCGTCCAGATCCTCCAGCATCATCGGGTAAAAAGGGGCCCAGTGCAGGGGCACGAAGTGGTTATAGACCGAGAACCCGTCGGCACCGGCGCCGTAGAAGTTCTGCACCAAGGCGCGTTGCTGTTCCAGCGAGATGGGCCGGTCGGCCAGACGGCGACGGGCGCGTATGCTGGACCAGGGCAGCATACCTGGATAGAGCAAGCAGTCGGAAGCGCGCGTCAGGGCGGCGAACTCTTCGTAGGGCGCGTTGAGCTCCGCGTACATGGTGTCGGCGGGAGCGACGTAATCCAGCAGGTTTCGAGCTATCCAGGTGGGCACATCCAGGCCCTGATTGTGGCACTCCTCCAGGGTCGCGCATACCCGGACACCGAGCAGCAATTTTTTGTTGCGCCTGGCACCTTGCGCTTGCAGCAGAGCACGGACTCGGGCCACCAGTTCGGTCATCAGCGGCTGGCACTCCGGGCCTTTATGCGGTGGAAAGTAGCGCTGGTCGCGGAAGCAAAGCTCCAGACCATCCAGATCGAATCGCTCCAGCAGTTCCACCGCCACCGAGTAGACGTAGTCGCGCACTTCGGGAAATGTGAAGTCCAGGGGCGTGCTGAGCCCGTAGTAAATACCGGGAGGAGCTTCCCGCAGAACCCACTGGGGATTGGCTTCCAGAAAGCCAGCGCCGGCGCCTACTCCCTGGCGTTTGGAAACGTGGCCGTGGTTGTCGTTTATGCGCATCCCGGCCATGAATTCCATGCCGTTCTTGTGGCTCTGGTCCAGCAGCACCTCCAACGGCTGCACCCCCGCGTCCAGCAGCGGCAGAAAGCGCCGGTGTTGCGGCCGCGCATCGTAGTCGAAAGCGGCGCCGCGCCAGTAGGTAGTCCAGCCCTGGGTGTAGGCTTCCTGAATGAAGGTATCCACCCGGGCCCGAGCCACTTCGTCGACCCAGGCGCGCAAGTCTTCTGCCGTGGTGGGATCGGGCAGGTAGCGCCGGGCAATGCTGGACGGATCGCTGACGTAGATAATGCGGCGCTCACCGCGGGGGGAAAATTTTCCCAATTCGCTCGCAGTTTCCCGCGTCATGGCTGAATACCTTTCGCTATTCAGGTACTTGCCTGGCTAACTCTAACCGGCACCTAAAATACACAAGACTGTCTCGTCTTCGATACATTTGACCACCCCCGCCCGCGACTTCCCGGGCTGTAGCTGCATGGCACAGAGCTTGTTGCGCTTGGATCAGCTTCCGTTCTCATTTATATTTTCTGCAGAGGGAGACCCGCCATGTCCGCAGCATCCAATCCACAGGCCTCAACGCCGCAGCCTCCCAGAGAATTCCACTGGGCCGTTACCTATTTGCGCGGGCACATCCAGGATATCCGCAACGAGATCCGCGAAGTGCACGACCGCCGCGACGAAACCAGCCGCTCTCGCCGCTACACCACTTTGCAGGTAAGTCCCCCATCCACCACCAGCTGGGCACCGGTGACGTACTTGGCCTCGTCTGAGGCCAGAAAGAGAGCGGCGTAGGCCACATCCCAGGCATCGCCCATTTTTTTCATCGGGCACTGCTCGTTGCGCACCTGGATCATTTTTTCCACATCCCCATCTGCGTAGACGTCTTTGAGCGGCTCTACGATCATGGGCGTGTTCATCATACCCGGCAGGATGGTATTGGCGCGAATGTTTTTTTCCGCGTACTGCACGGCAAGACTCTGGGTAAACTGCAGAATAGCGGCTTTTGAAGCGCTGTAAGAAATGTAGGGCACCCCGAGATAGCGGATGCCAACCACCGAAGAAATGTTGACAATGGCCCCGCCGCCCTGTTGCTCCATATGCGGCAGGGTGTGCTTGCAGGTCAGGAACATGCTCTTGAGGTTGACGTCCATAACCCGGTCCCAACTCGCCTCGCTGGCCTCCACCGGCCCGCCGACCTCGACGATGCCGACGTTGTTGTGCAGAATGTCGATGCGCCCATAGGTGTCGAGTCCCTGCCGGACCATGGCTTCAACCTGATCGGCGCGGGTCACATCGGTATGCAGGGCAAAACACTCGCCGCCCTCTGCGGCGATGATGTCCCGGGTCTCTTCGGCCGCTGCTGGATTGAGATCCACGGCCACGACCTTTGCGCCTTCGCGCGCAAAGAGCACAGCCGCGGCCTTGCCGTTACCCCATCCAGGTCCCGAGGACCCCGCCCCGGTGACGAGGGCTACTTTGTCCTTTAAACGCTGGCTCATTTTCTCCTTCTTCTAAGTTCTCAAACTGCCGCGTTGGCAGCATCCAGCTCGGCGAGCATCTTTGCCGCCTTTTCGCGTTTGGCCGGATCTCTGTCGCGCGCGACGATGCGCTGCAGGGTGGAACGCGCCTTCACATCGCCGCGCCCCCCCATCTCGAAAGCCAGCCGGTCGCGCTTGTCGAAGTAGCTGAAATCGTACTCTTTAAATTCCAGTCCCGCCTCCCATTCTTTCCAGTAGTACTGCAACTCGTCGGAGGGCCAGTCGGCGTAGATCTCTTCCCAGGTAACCGGCTTGATGTGGGGCAGGAGACTGTCCGGGTTGATTGGGTCACTGAGCCTCTGATAGCGGCCGTCCATGGACATGCGCAAACTCCGGCTATTGTTGGACACGCCCTGATGTACCACCATGCTGTGAAAAAACAGCACGTCTCCCTGCTCGAAGGGATTGCTCACCCAGGTATCGGCAATCGGATCGATGATCTCCATGCCGCCGGCCCCCAGGGATGGACGAATATCGTAGACGCCGTGCAAGTGTGAACCGGCGGCAATTTGCAAACCGCCCATTTTCGCACTCAGGGGACTTAGCGGAAACCAGGCGGTGTACGTGTCGGCCGCGCCCTGGATGGGGACGAAGTCCTGGTGCGGCGGTGTGGTATAGACCTCGCGCTGTGGGAAAATGGTGCGACCGATGGTGCGCGGATGCGCCACGATTGTCTCGCCTGCCATGCGCTCGAGCAAACCGATCAGATTGGAGTGCTGCTGGATGGCGTGAAAATCCGGCAGTTTGTACATGCGGTGATAAACCTCGTTGTACTTGGGCTCGGGCTCGAGGCAGAAACCCTCCAGATCGGCAATGGCATCTTCGAAGCGGGTGCCGGCCTTGACCCAGCCGCCTCGAAGCGCCAGTTCGAGCAGTTGCAGACGCAAATCTTCCAACAAGTCGGCGGGCAATAGGCCGCGGACGAACAAATAGCCGTCGCGCTGCATGCGCCTGTCGAGTTCGGGGCCATCGCCGACGACGTTGGTGGAATCGAGGAAGGGTTTCATAAAACGCTCTCCAGTGCGTGTTTCAGTTGGTGGTAGGCGCTATAAAGTGGAAATTTTGACGTCGCTGCACAACTCTATATGCAGGATATTTAAACCTAATCATCCCGCAGGAATGCCACCAGCGGCAATCCCAGCAGCATAGTGGCTCCGGCAACATAAAAAAGTATGTCCAGGCCAAATCCATCTCCCACCAGTCCAAAAAGGACAGGCGCCACCGCGCTGGCACAAAAATTCAGCGTGAAGTAGAGGGCGTAGCCGCGGCTGCGGCGCTCGGCGGCAAACGTGGGGGCCAGACCGATGTAAATCACCGAGGAAGTCCCGTTGAGCATAAACCCAAAGAAGGGCAGGAAGAGCACCAGGCCCCATCCCGGCGGAATCGAGGGCAATGCCAGACACCCCAGAACCATAAGCACCTCGGTGAAGACTATGATCTTCTTTTCGCCGAAGCGCCTGATCGGCATGCCGCATAAAAGTTTGCCCATGGCACCCCCCAGGAAGGTCAGCGACATCAGCCACCCTAGCTGACCCGTTTCGATCCCGGTTCTGAGCAGCATAAAACCCAGAAAGGCCGTCACCGCACTGCGGATGGAGACGTCTATAGACCCAATGATGGCGTAGAGCGCGAACTGCAGCGGTTTTTTTATGCCCCACCCCGCATCGGCGGCGTCCTTTTCTTTTTGGGCGCGTGCGAGCTGCCTTTTGCGGCGCAAAATTTCGCGGCGGAAAAACAACAGGTACAGCACCGAAATCGCCAACCCCACGCCGCCCAGCACGACAAAGCTGCTGCGCCAGCCCACGGCCACGACCAGAAGCCCGGTCAGGGCCGGGAAAAGGATCTTGCCAACATCGCCGAAAAAGTTCAAAATGCCGATGGCCGAACCGGTTCTTTCGGGCGGGAATACATTCGAAATCAGGGCGGTACCCACCGGGTGATAAACCCCACCGCCGACGCCGGCCAGCAGGATCAGAACCAGCAGCAGGACGTAGCCCGAAGCCAGGAATACCGCTACGTAGCTCAGGCTGAACCAAGCCGTGCCCAGGCCCAGAATCAGCACCTCGCCGATGCGCTCGGACAGCAGACCGGCGGGGATCTGTGCGACGCTGATGGCGCCGTTGATGGCACTTTTGAGGAAACCCGACTGAGTGTAGTTGAGATCGAGATCGACGGCGATAAAGGGCAGCAGCAAGGACAGGCTAGTAATGTAGCCATCGTTGAAGATGTGGATCAGATTGCACCACCAGAACTGGGTCCGGGGCTGGCCGTGGGGCGGCCTGGCATCTTCATCTGGTCGCAAAAATATCCTTCCGCTGCTTAGGCTTCAACTGGCATGGGCAATTCTGGATAATTCACGCCCTGGACGATCTGGCCGATCTCCACTTCTTCGACGCTGGCCATGCGCTCGTTCCAGTTGTTGCCCAAGCGGCGGGTGTGGCCCGGCATCAAATGCAGGATGTAGGTGCGCCGTGCATTGTCGGTTTTATTGCCGTAGGAACCGTGGAACAGGCGGCAGTGGTGGAAATGACAGTGGCCGGCCCGAACCGGACAGGCCACGGGGGTGCAATCGGCCGCGGCGGGAATATCCGGCCTTTTGAGCAGCCAATCGGGGTCACTGGTGTCCATGTCGTCGCGGCTGTAGGAAATTTCCCACTGGTGACTGCCCGGAATCACGTACATACAGCCGTTTTCCTCGGTGGCGTCATCCAGGGCGATCCAGCAGGTGCCCATATCGGCCGGGCCGACGTGGGACCAGAAGGTATAATCCTGATGCCAGCCGAGTACGGCCTTGGCATCAAAGGGCGGCTTGTAGATCATCTGATCTTCCCACAGCCGCACCGGTCCGACCATCAAATCGTGCGCCAGAGAGCTAATCGCCGGATTGTCCCAGACCCGGGCAAAAACCTCATCGTGGCGAAAGAGATTGACCACTTTGAGCGAGGGCAAGTGTTTGGCCTTGATTTTCTTGGACGCTTCGCCTTTGAGGATTTTGGGAAATTCCACGCGCTCTTCCAGGATGTCATCAATGCGCTCTTTAAGGGTGTCGACCTGCTCATCGGATAAAACCCTGGGACCGGACAAGTAGCCGCTGGTTTTGTAGGTTTCAATCTGTTCGGCGGTGAAGTTCATGGATGCCCCCTTTCTTCTGCAACTAAGCTGCGCTAGCTTCCATTTGCGCCGCATAGCGACCGCAGCACGCTGCGCCGTTGCACTGAGCCCGGTGGTAGAGCACCTTCTGGGCCGCCGCCACATTGGCCTCTTCCCCCTTCCAGGTCTGACGCGCCGGATCCTGCAGCGCACGGCCGTAGGAAAAGCTTATTTTCCAGGGCTGGTCGCCCAGGGAGTTTATGGCGTTGAGGTGGGCGGTGGCCAGTTCGGCGCTCTGCCCGCCGGAGAGGAAAACGATGCCGGGCACAGCCGCAGGTACGGTGCGGCGGAAGCAGTTTATGGTGGCTTTGGCGACCTCTTCGACGCTGGCTTGCCCGGGACAGTCCTCGCCGGCCAGGACCATGTTGGGCTTGAGCAAAGTCCCTTCGAGGTGGACCTTGGCCTCCAGGAGTTCGAAATAGACCTGATTCAGCGCCGCCTCGGTAGCGGCAGCGCACCGTGCAATAGTGTGATCGCCCTGCATCACCACCTCGGGCTCGACGATGGGCACCAGTCCGGCCGCCTGGGAAATGGCCGCGTAGCGCGCCAGAGCGTGGGCGTTGGCGCGAATGCAGAAGGAAGAGGGAATATCCACACCCATGTTGATCACGGCACGCCATTTGGCAAAGCGGGCGCCCAACTCCCGGTACTCGGCGAGGCGCTCGGCGAGCCCGTCCAGGCCCGAAGTTACCTGCTCGCCGGGAAAACCGGCCAGATCCACCGGACCGGTATCGGCCTTGATCCCGGGTACGATACCCTTTGCCGCCAGCACTTGCGAGAAAGGTTGGCCGTCCCGGGTGGTCTGGCGTATGGTCTCGTCAAAAAGAATAACGCCGCTGATGAATTCCTCCAGGCCGGGAGTGGTAAAAAGCATCTCGCGGTAGACACGGCGGTTTTCTTCGCTGCATTCCAGCGCGATGCTATCGAAGCGCCTTTTGATGGTGCTCGTGCCTTCGTCGGCGGCCAGAATGCCCTTTCCCGGCGCGACGAGAGCACCGGCGGTAGATTCCAGTATTTGGCTCATAGATCCTGCTCCTTGTTTTTTCTTTGCTCCCGGCGCCCCAGCACCACCCAGAGCGGGTCGGCGTCAGGCGGCGAGCGGTCCAGGAACTCGGGTGTGTCAAAACCGCCCGCGGCAACGAAGTAAGTCAGCACCAGGCGAATCCTCTCCGCCGCCGGCAGCTGGCGAAAACCAGCTATGGCCTTGGTCGGGAACAGCCGGTGGGACATAGCGACCACACACAGGCCACCGGGCCGCAACACCCGGCGAATCGAGGCGAATACTTCCACGGGTCGAATCAGGTACTGAATCGACACCGCGCTCACTACCGCATCGAAGCTCGCATCGGCGTAGGGCAACTCTGGTTCCCGATTCAGATCGCACACGGCAAAATCTGTCAGCCGCGAGTTGCTTTCCAGTTCCTGGCGATTCATGCCCAACCCGGCGACGCGGCCGTATTCCACCTCCGGCGGCAGGTGCGAAATCCACGACGACATCAGATCCAGCACGGCACCGCCGGGCGGCAGATATTCGCGATAGAACCGCGTCAGGACGGCGATGGTGGCCGCGTCTATATGCGCCACAAAGCGCGGCACCCTATAAAACTGCGCGTCGGGCGCTTCGTCGTCGCGGCGAAACAGCGCCGGGTCGAGTGGTAGGGGGCCCATGCTTACTCAGAGCACCTGAATGGCATCCTCTTCCCGGATGGTGCCAGACTGCACCACGCGAGCGCAGATGCCCCCCCGGATGCCGCCCAGAGCCCGGGTCATGCCCGGCTGGGTAAGTCCCTGGATATAGGCGCAGGGCGGCCGCGGACGGTCGTATTCCAGCACCGCCGCGCCGATGGCAAAGCGCCTATCCTGCAGCTCTTCCAGGCGCACGTCCCGGGTGACGATATTGCGCCGGTGTTCGCCACTGCCTACCTGAATATCGGTATTGGCGCGAATCCAGTCCAGATTTTCTCCTTCGATCAGCGTGACCTGGCACTCGTCGACCCCGGTCCAGTAGCCGGTGCGTTCTTTGTAGCGGTCGCCGCACAGTCCGGCATTGGCCGCGGCTTCGACCGCTTTGACTTTTTGCATCGGCACGCCACCCTGGGGCGCGATGTAGATTGCTTCGACTTTGCCATTCATAGCTTAAATCCTCCTCGATCAGACCCCGGCCGTCCAGCCCTCGGGGGACATTTTTGCCAATCTGCTCTGTTGCTGACACTCTTCGATTACACCGATCCGAAGACGCACCTGCCGGTGCGTTTTATTTAGCTCAAAGCAGGGCCTGTGTCAAGATCTTCGACGTACCTGGCCCCGCGGAAATATTGTGGTGCAAACCCAAGGTTCGTATTTTACTTGCACAGCAAATATTTTGATAGAATTATATTCGGATTCATGGCGCTCATCGTCCGCTCCCGGGCCGGTGCCGGAAAAGCGTAGAAATTCCAGCCGGTCTACACCTGACCAAGGTCAACCGAGAAAACCGATGCAACACGTAGAAATAAAAGACTTGCCCACGACAAATAGTGCTACACCTGTCTTCGCCGGCGTGAAATTCCAGACCCCCTGGGAAACCCTGGACTACCTCGAACTAGGCCCCGGCGCCTCCTTCAGCCCACCCCCTCACACCTCCTTTGAGCAAGGATATATAGTGCTGGAAGGCGCCATTGAGTACTCCGGCAATGGCCATGCCCAACAGCTGCGGGGACCAGCGGTGCTGCTGTGCCAATTAGACGGCCATCCCGATCACGCCCTGACCAACAACACCGGGCGCACGGCTCGTCTGCTCCACGTGCGCGTCGCCCTGACCCCACACCCCGGCCAAGAACGCCCTCTGCGGCGGGAAAGCGTAGACCCGAACAAACTCAAATGGCGCGACGCCATCCACGGCGGTGCCGGGCGCATTGCCACGCGGCACATATGGGGACCGGAGGACTTTTCCAGCACCTGGACCTTTATGGACCACGCCGTGCTGGGACCGCACAGCTCAGTGGGCTACCACTACCACGACGCCCTGGAGGAGTGTTTCTTGATTTTGCGGGGTCGCGGCTACATGACCATCGCGGACGCAACTTTCGCAGTGAATCCGGGCTCGGCTACCTGGCAGGGCATCCGGGCGGGTCACGGCATCTACAACCCGCACGATGAAGAACTGGATTTTCTGCGCCTGGCCGTAGCGCAACAAGACGCAACCTACACTACCGTGGATCTCCACGACAGTCTGGCCGCACGCCGGCCTTAATTTTGCGAGGTGAACATGGATCTGGACCAGGTATACCAGGAAACAGATACGGCCAGGCGCATGGCCGCAGCGGCCAGCGCATGGCTGGATTCCCTCTATGAGGACCAACGCGAGCGCGCCACCATGGACTTTGACGACGCGGCCGAACGCGAAGACTGGCACTACGTGCCGCGGGTCCGCAACGGCCTGTCGCTCAAGGAAATGGACGGCGGCCAGCGCGACTTGGCGCACGCGCTGATCGGCACGGGACTGAGCGCCAGAGCCCACGCCAAAGCCCGGACCATCATCGAACTGGAGGAAATCCTCGGCGCGATTGAGGGATCCGGCCGCAAGTTCAAACGCGACTCGGAGCTCTACTACATGAGCATCTTCGGCTCCCCGGGGGACGACGAACCCTGGGGGTGGCGTTTCGAGGGCCACCACATCTCTCTCAACTACACCCTGGTGGGAAGCCGCATGGTGGCGCCTACGCCGAGCTTTTTCGGGAGCAATCCCGCCCGCGTCCTGCACGGTGAGCGCGAAGGCCTGCGCGCCCTCAAGGAGGAAGAGGAAGTGGCCCGGGAACTGCTGGCCAACCTGGACGGCGAACAACAGCGCCAGGCCATCATCCTGGAACGGGCGCCGGCGGATATTCTCACCAGAAACATCCCCTACGTACGCGACCAGGTGAAGCCGGAGGGACTCGCCAGCAAAGACATGAATCCGGACCAGCGCGAGTTGATGAAAGCCCTCGTAGAAGTCTATATCCATCGCCTGCCCGAGGAGATTGCGGCGGTGGAAATGGACAAGCTAGAGCGCGCCGATCTGCTCGCCCTCTACTTCGCCTGGGCCGGCAGTCAGGAGCGCGACCAGGGACACTACTACCGCGTCCAGGGGCCGATCTTCATAGCCGAGTACGACAATACCCAGAACGATGCCAACCACATCCACGCGGTATGGCGCGACCAGCGCAACGACTTCGGAGAGGATTTGCTGCGCCGCCACTATCAGCGGTCGCATTGAGCTCCCAATGCTAACCGGAAGCGGCGGCGGCCATCTGGCTGGCATGGGCAGTGCGCACATTTTGGCTCGCGCTTTTAAGGGAGATACGGCTTCCCGATGGACAATTGCCCCGGATGCAAGCGACCCCCTAAATCCAACCCGAAGGAGCTCCCTGCAAGCGGCAGGGGGCAAGAACCGCCAGTTTTTTTTAAACCAGCTATGCGGAACATTGCCCTTGCTCCATCACCATTCTGTAGATACCTTCGTATACATCCCGGTCAGACACTGGCAATGAGGGCCCGTGCAGGTTTAATGATATCCGCCGAAAGCACCAGACCGCCTCTCTCTACCTTCGCTGCTGATCTCTTGGCCATATTATTGAGAATGTATTTTCAAGGAGAGCTACAATGGAAGTAATGCGTTTGGCAACGGTAGGGGTCTTGCTGCTGGGCCTGCTGGGTTGCGGTGCCGAAAGCGCCCAGACTCAGGTGACGGTAGAAACCGAAGAAGACAAGCTGTACTACGCCCTCGGCCTGGCCGCGGCCCAGGGACTGGGGCCCTTCAAAGGCAATCTGACTGCCGACCAGATCGAACTGGTTAAGCTGGCCTTCTCGGATGCCATCGAGGACAAGGAAGCACAGGTCAAATTGGAGGACTACGTCCCCAAACTGGGTGAGCGGGCTCAACAGCTCACCAACTCGACGTCCCAGGCGGAAAAGGAAAAAGGCCAGGCCTTTCTGGCTCAGGCCGCCCAAGAAGAAGGAGCTATCCAGACTGCTTCCGGCCTCCTCTACCAGGAATTGGTGGCCGGCACCGGGGCGCAGCCCACGGCGGCCAGCAAGGTCAAAGTGCACTACCACGGCACCCTGGTGGATGGCAAGGTCTTCGACAGCTCCGTGGACCGGGGCGAACCGATCAGCTTTGCTTTGAACCAGGTAATCAAGGGCTGGCAGGAAGGCTTGCAGATGATGCAGGTCGGCGGCAAGGCCCGCCTGGTCATCCCCTCCGATCTGGCCTATGGCGACCGGGGTCGTCCCGGCATCCCGGGTGGTGCCACCCTGGTTTTTGAAGTCGAATTGCTGGCTATCGAATAAACAGAGACCTTACCAAAGAGCCAAGGAAAACGACATGGCAGAAAAAAAATTGGGCGTCATTCACTACAACTGGCCCGACTACGACCTGGAGGGTTTCGCGGCGCGGGCCAGCCAGATCGGCTACCGCTACTGCGAGCTGCAGATAAACGATATCTGGGACGGCCGCTCACGAGACGGGGAAAAGACGGCCGAGGAAACCCGCCGCCTGCTGGAAAAACACGGTATGCAAGCCGCCGCCGTGGCGGCCGGCAACGATTTCCTGCAGGCCGACCCCGCCGCTCTGGCAGCCCAGATCGAGCGCTACCGCTACGTCTGTCAGATCATTCCCCACGTCGGCACCGATATCGTGCGCTCGGACGGCGGCTGGAATCGCGATGACCAGGTGCCGGAAGACCAGTGGGACAGCATGATGCTGGAGGCCTTCAAACGCTGCGCGGATTTCCTGGAAGAATTGGACGTCCGCATCGCCCTGGACAACCACGGCCTGTCCACCAACGATGGGGATTGGCAACTGAGCCTGATTGAGCGGGTGGGATCGGATCGGCTGGGAGTCAACCTGGACACCATGAACTATCGCTGGTACGGCCACGACCTGGAACGCATCGATCGCTTTTACGAAATTCTGGCGCCGCACGTCTTTCACACCCACATGAAGGACGGCACGGGCTCGCGCCAGAACTATAAAGGTGCTGCCCTGGGCGCGGGTGAGATCCACCTGGACCACGCCGTGAAGTGTCTGGTTGACGCGGGCTACGATGGCGTCTGGACCGCGGAGTACGAAGGGCCAGACGCCAAAGGCGGGGTGGGGTACGAGAAGTGTTACAACTGGCTGGAAAAAAATATCTGAAGAGAAGGGTTTGCAGCGGTCTGCGAATACAGGATCCCTGCGGCCCGATCATTCGACCTTGCGCATACCGGTGCGCTGCTTGCGCGAATTTTCCTCTTCCACGAAGTTCTTTTCTTCGCGTCTGAGTCGCGTCAGCTTTCTGCTCAGCTTTTTCCTTTTCGCTTCCAGCATCCGCATATTCTGCTCGGCCACGGCCTTCTGGTTCTGGGTTCCCCTGAGTCGACTCAGAGCGTCCTTCTTAGTCTGCTCTACGCGACTAATCTGGCCGTTCGTGCGGTCGATCAGCTGCGTGGTAATCACCTTGGCGCCCACGGCACCGAAAAGCATTACCAGCGCTGCGATCATGGCCGGTACTTCAATTGCTCCCATATTTCCCTTCTCTACAAGTCTATTCTAACAGGATAAAGATACACTCCTTCTCCAGGCAATTCAAGTATTTTAAACGCTTCCCTGGACTTGCCCCAATAGCTGTTCCAGCTGGTGTCGAGCATGCGCTGCACCAGTAAAGTGCACCGTGTGCAAACCCAGGGCTCCAGCCCCTCGGATGCACGCTGGATTGTCATCCACCAGTACCGTCTCCTCCGCCTCGCAGCCAATCTGCTCGAGAAGATAGTGGAAAATTCGGGGGTCGGGCTTGAGCAAGCCGATTTTCTGTGAGAGGAAGATTCTCTCGAAAAACTCGAGCGCAGGACTGATGCGTTGAATACTGCCCCAAAGCAGCGGATTGTTGTTGGACAGGGCATAGAGCGGGTACTCGCAGCCAAGCTGGCGCAGCCATTGCGGCACGCCCTCGATCTCGCAGAGGATGAGCGCCTGGTAGGCGCAGCGCAGCTGATCCAGACTGGCACTGGTGCCCAGGCCCCCGTGCAGAGCCTCGAGAAACTCTGCGGTGGTGGCCTGGCCTTTTTCATACGCCGGAAATACCGGACTGCTACTAAACCACTGACTCAAAGACGTTTCGTCGTGCCTGAACGCGGTGCCGGGCAAGGCCAGCAAAGCTTTGACTCCAGCCGTCCGCACCAGGGTGTCGCACAGATCGAAAACGATGCTTTTTATCATTGGAGCCGCTCTATTTCTTCCAGCTGTTTGTCCAGGCGTTTGGGAGAAATCGGCTGGTCCGTGCCCAACTCCTGGGCAAAGATGGAAACCCTGAATTCTTCCACCATCCAGCGCAGGGTCTCAATTGCTTCCCGGCGCTGGGGCGAGGCCTCTCCCTGCTGCAACCGGCTCAGGGCCTCTTGATAGGGCCGCACCTGGAGAGCCTTCTGGACATCCTTGCCGGCGCCGCTCCGAGCCCGTTCGGCGCGCACCAGTACGGCCTTGAGATAACGCTGTAAATTCCCCAGCCTCCCGAAGGGTATCTGCACCAGAAAATCTTTGGGCAATAAGCGCTCGAGGTCCCCTTCCAGACCTGGGTAGGGGTTTGGATAGAGGCGGATTTCGCGCAAATTATGCAGCAAATCTTCCAGCCGGTCGATAAAAGCCGGTGCCAGCCCCTGGAGCTTTTTGCGGGCCCGGTCCAGATCCCGCTCAAAAGCCACCGCACTGAGCGGATAGAGCGATTCTCGAGCAAACAGGTAATCCTCCAGATGCTTTAAAGCGTAGTCGCGCAGCTCGGCGGCGCTGCCCAGGGGCCTGTAGAGTTCCTTGAACTCATCCAGCTGCTTGAGGTCGCGTCTGAGCCACTTCAATTCGTCCTGCAAGGCCAGCTCGCACAGCCGTACCAGACCCGCCCGGCTCGCGCCCTCGGCCTCGGCCCGGGTTTTGTAGAGCATTGAGCGAACGCTGTCTTCTTCATCCCGCAATCCGGGAAATCCGAACACCGGTACCCCACCTACAGCGGTGACTTCGACCCGCTCGGGCAAATCGCCAAAATTCCAGGTTTTTATGCCGCCCTTTTCCCACGCGGACGCCGCCTGCTCCCAGGCCTGAAGTTCGGCCGGGGTATCGTGCGCCTCCAGATTGCTGGCCAGTTCCTGCAGATCCCGCCCGGCGGCCAGCGGCCGCTCTTCGCCGTCCTGGATCTCGACCCGCATCTGCAGGTGATCCGGCATTTCCTCCAGCTTCCAGTCCGAGCGCTGGACGCGAATGCGGTAGTGCTCCAGAATAAAAACCTCCAGGGCTTCCAAAAAAGAAGAATGGGTGGGCCGCAGCGCAGCGGCAATCTGGCAGGCTTTATCCGGGATCGGCAGCAACTGCTTGCGCAAGGCCTTGGGCAGGGAGCGCAGCAGATAGGTGATCTTCTCCTCCATGAACCCCGGCCCCAGCCACTCCAGGACCTCGGGATGGATGGCATGCATTAGCTGGTAGGGTATTTTGAGGGTAACGCCGTCGTCTTCCTGGCCGGGTCGATACGCATAGGACAGCGGCAGTTCTTCCTGGCCCAGAGTCAGGTGATCGGGCAAGGTGTCCGCGTTGTAATCGGCTCCGGGATCATCCAGCAAATCCGCCTCGCGCATGTGGAGGAACTCGGGGTCGCCCGCCAGATTTTCGCGCACTACCCGGTTCAGATCGTGTACCGACGAGACCTCCTCGAGACGCTGCGCGTAGAACTGGTAGACCACTTCTTCCAGATCGGCGCCGTAATGGCGCCGCAAGCGCGTCTGGTAGGTCTCGATTTTGTGGTAGAGTCGGCGATTGTGCTGCAGAAAGGCATGGGGCACCTCTAGCTGCTCGCCCATCAGGGCCTCGCGGATGAAGATCTCGGTGGCGTGGGCCGGGTCGACGCGCTGGTAGGCAATGCGGTGGGAGAGTACTTCCAGGCCGTAGAGCGTGAGGGTCTCCCGCACCAGGACCCGGCCCGAGCGTTCGTTCCAGTAGGGCTCCTTGTAGGACGCCCGACACAAGTGGCCGCCCAATTCTACCAACCAGGCCGCCGAGATGCGGGCACAGGTGCGGGCGAAGAGTCGCGAAGTCTCGACCATTTCAGCCGCCACCACCCATTCGGGGGTTTTGTCGGGCGCGGGACTCTTGCTCTTCCCCCGGGCCTGAAAGAGGCTCGATCCGGGAAAGAGCATGACCTCGCGGCCGCGCGCCGCGCGATAGAAATTAAATTCCTTTTTGCGGGCGATATTGCCGAGCAAGCCGCTGACCACCGCCCGGTGAATGGCATCGTGGTCGGCCGCTTCCTGGTCGATCTTAAAACCGCCGATTTCGCGCAGCGTTTCGGAGAGCTGCACGTGGATGTCGCGCCACTCGCGCATCCGCGCGTACGAGAGGAAGTGAGCGCGACAAAATTTGCGCATCTGGTTCTGGGTGTGCCGCTCCTCCAGCTGGTCGTGGTACGCATCCCAGATATTGAGAAAGGTGAGAAAATCGGAGTGCGAGTGGAGAAACTGCCGGTGCATCTGGTCGGCCTGCTCCTTTTGATCCTGGGGCCGTTCGCGCGGATCCTGGATGCTGATGGCCGCGGCGATGACCAGGACCTCGCGCAGCGCGCCTTCCGCGCGCGCCTGCAGAACCATGCGCGCCACCGTAGGCGCGATCGGCAGCCGCGCCATATCGCGACCCCGGCGGGTCAAACGGCGCTGGGCATCCAGGGCGCCCAGCTCTTCCAGCAACAGAAAACCGGCGCGGATGGCCTGGGGCAGGGGCGGATCGATAAAGGGAAAGGTCTCGACGTCTCCAAGCCGCAACGCCATCATGTGGAGAATCACCGCGGCCAGATTGGCGCGTTGGATTTCGGGCTGGGTATAAGGGGGACGCGACAACAGATCGGACTCGTCGTAGAGGCGGATGCAGATGCCATTCGCAAGGCGGCCACAGCGCCCTTTGCGCTGTTCGGCACTGCTCTGAGAGATAGGCTCTACCGGCAGACGTTGAGTCTGGTTGCGCGAGTTGTAGCGGCTGAGGCGGGCCAGGCCGGTGTCGACGACGTAGCGAATGCCGGGAATGGTCACTGAAGTCTCGGCGATATTGGTGGCAATGACGATCCGGCGACGGCCCTGCGGCGCAAAGACGCGCTGCTGTTCGGCAGCGGTGAGACGCCCGAAGAGAGGCAGAATTTCGGCGTGTTGCAAAGGCCGCCCTGCGAGCAAATCGCGGCATTCGTGAATATCCTTTTCGGTCGGCATGAACACCAGAACATCGCCGTGGCGCGACTCCTCCACTACCTTTTCAACCGCGTGCACTGCGGCGTCTATATAGGTGTAGTCCCCGCTTTCCTCGAGCAGTTCATCCAGCGGCCAGTAGCGCACTTCAACCGGATACATGCGGCCCGAGACCTGGATGATCGGAGCGTCGTCGAATGCTTTTGAAAAGGTTTCGGTATCGATAGTGGCCGAAGTAATTATCAGTTTCAGGTCGGGGCGGCGGCGGCGCAAAAGCCGCAGGTAGCCCAGCAGGTAGTCTATGTTGAGGCTGCGCTCGTGGGCCTCGTCGACGATGACGGTATCGTACTCCAGGAGCTGCGGATCCTGCTGGATTTCGGCCAGGAGCATGCCGTCGGTCATCATTTTGATGAGGGTCTGATCCGAGGTCTGATCCTTGAAGCGAATCTTGCATCCCACTTCGCGGCCCCAGTCGACCTGCAGTTCTTCGGCGATGCGGCGCGACAGCGACAGGGCGGCGACGCGGCGCGGCTGGGTGCAGGCGATTCTGGCCTCCAGGCCGCGGCCTGCTTCCAGACAGATCTTGGGAATCTGGGTGGTTTTGCCCGAACCCGTCTCGCCGGCGATGATGACCACGGGCGCAGCGCGGATGGCCTCGAGAATTTCGTCTTTGCGGGCGCTGATGGGCAGTTCGTCGGGGTAGTGGATGCTGGGCCGTTTGC
>MDTE01013004.1_pt1 | contig 24237 bp, 25 predicted proteins | sample 811231 | NCBI WGS metagenome assembly MDTE01 (sample SAMN05326651, study PRJNA326480) | marine metagenome | isolation source: seawater | place: Indian Ocean: Red Sea | collected 2010 | reverse complement strand
TCGTGGTGTTACGGGCTCTGAGTTAATGACTATGAAACAGCATAAAAATATTTTTGAAAGGATTTACAATGCAACGCACTCCTGATTTATTTGATCTTTCCAGCAAAACAGCGCTGATAACTGGCGCTGGTGGTTTGCTTGGACCCAAGCACGCTGAAGCACTAGTAGAGTGCGGTGCAAGAGTTATTCTTACTGATCATCACGAAGATAGAGTTTTTGCAAGAGAACAAGAACTAAATGAAAAATATGGTAAGAGAGTTGCAACATCTCATCGAATGGATGTAACCAACAAACAAGAAGTAGAAGAGGTTTTTTCAAGATATGATGCGATTGATATTTTGATTAATAACGCTGCCAAGGACCCAAAAGTAAAAAAAGGTGGAGGACTAAAGCCTGATTCTAGATTTGAAACAATGTCCCAGGAGTATTGGTCCGAAGGAATCGACGCTGCTGTAAACGGAACTTTTATCTGCTCACAGGTTGCTGCTAACAAGATGTTAAGAAACAATCAGGGCGGCGTTATCCTCAATATCTCTTCCGATCTTGGGGTCATTGCTCCCGATCAAAGAATTTATAGAAAGCCCGATGTTGCAGAGGACATGCAAAATGTAAAGCCGATCACATACTCGGCGGCCAAGTGGGCTATTATTGGTATGACAAAGTATCTCGCTGTTTATTTTGCAAATAAAAACATTCGAGTAAACTGCTTAAGCCCAACTGGCGTCTTTAATGATCACCCAGAGGAGTTTGTAAAGAAGTTGTCTAACATTATTCCAATGGGACGTATGGCTCACATTGATGAATACAAGGGAGCAATCGCATTTTTGTGTTCGGATGCTAGCACATATATGACTGGTGAAAATATGGTGATTGACGGAGGCAAAACAGTATGGTAAACAAGAACACTCCAGAAATGAAACATGTCGATAAAGGCTGGGGATGGGAAAGATGGATTGTCAACAAAGAGGAATATTGCGGAAAACTTCTATTCTTCAATAAAGACAAGCGATGCTCTTGGCACTATCACAAGCTAAAGGACGAAGTATTCTATCTTCAGTCCGGCAAGATGTTGATCAAATATGGTGATGATGACAGCCTGGAGGATGCGAACGAGCTTATCCTTAATACAGGTGACAATTTTCATGTATATAGAGGGCTCAGACATCAGATGATCGCCTTAGAAGACTCAGAACTTTTCGAGTTTTCAACACAGCATTTTGACAGCGACAGTTACAGGGTGGTAAAGGGTGACTAAAAAAGTAAAGGTAAATTTGTTTGATAACCTCACTCCGGAGTTCTATGACGAATATTGGGGGTTTCAAAATTTCTCAAGTGAGTTTGAGCCGCAAAAGATCGAGTGGATAAAAAAAAGTATTGGAATGGGTTACCCTGAGTTCGATGGCGTTACAGTTTTCACAGATAAAAATTTAGTTGATCCCTGGGTAGATAAAGTTAAATCAAAATATAAGGTTGCTTTTATTGTTGAGTGTCGTGGTGTTCACGACTGGGCCTATGAACAAGTTAAACGAGTTGAACATAAGTTTGATCGAATTTTTACTTTTGATGAAGAGTTGTTGGCAAGAGGTGACAAGTATGTTAAAAATCTGATTGGCACATCAAGAGTTTCAAATGAGGATGCAGGTGTTCACAAGAAAAGTAAAATGTTATCTATGATTGCTTCTAAACAAGTTTTGACTCGTGGACATAGATTGAGACACAAGGTAGCAGAGGCCTTGAAGGGAAGATATGAAGTTGATATGTGGGGAGGGGGATATCGACCTTTTGGGAAAAGCATATCTGGCAGGACCGCCGGAGCTATTAGAGAAGGGAAAAACGAACCTTTACAGGATTACAGATTCAGCATTACGGTTATGAACTCAAGCGAAAAGAATTACTTCACAGAAACTCTGGTGGATGTGTTTCGCCAAGGTGCCATTCCGATTTTTTGGGGTTGTCCAAATATTGGGGAATATTTTAATGAAGATGGTATTTTGCAGTTCAACACAGGACAAGAACTCTTTGACATACTAGACAACATCTCAGAGGAACTATACGAAAGCAAGTTTGAAGCAATCAATGAGAATTATGAACTTGCTAAACAATATATCTCAATGGATGATACTTTCGCCACAAACTTAATAAATGAATTTCCGGAGCTAGTAAATGACTAGAAAATATCTACCGACATTATCAGAACTTATTGATAGATTGTCTATTGCCCAACTTAAAGAAGTGTTTATTACAGAACACAAAGAAGAATATGCACAAGAAATTAAAGACATTGTTCACGATATAGACCTGTGCTTAAAAGAAACAAAAGGTTTAAACGCAGAAGTTGTCAGAGCTATAGTTGTTTTGTCTCAGATGAATTTGCACATTTGGCACAATGAATCAAACTATAGAAAAGGCATAAAAGATGGTAACAACCTAGAGCTAACTCACGGACTAAATGGTATTCGTAATACGGCCAAGAATAAAATTCAAGAAATTGCTGGCGGACGAAAAGATTACAAGATAGATTGTTTAGCGGCAGAGTTTAAGGATTGGGACATTAGCTGGCAATAATGCTTTTCCCAGAGATCAAAATTTTTGAAGCTGATATGTTTAGAGAATATCGTGGAGATATTTGGACAACATATAAGAAGAGCACTTTCCCGGTAGATTTAGACTTTATACACGATAAATTCTCTTCCTCTCGAAAGGGCGTCATAAGAGGAATCCACGGTGACTACAAGACTTGGAAGCTGGTAAGCTGCTTACAGGGCGAGTTATATTTTGTTGTTGTTGATAATCGACAAGGATCAAAAAATTATTTAAAGTGGGATTGTATGATGCTTGATGATAAGGACAGGAGGCAGGTCTTATTACCTCCCGGTTTTGGAAATGGGTTTTGTGTTATGAGTGATTCTGCTGTTTTTAGCTACAAATTAGCATACGAGGGAGAATACTCAGATGTTGATCAACAATTTACCTTAAAGTGGGACGACGATCGTGTTAATATAAATTGGCCCATAAACAACCCAATATTACAGGCGAGAGATAAATGAACATACCTGATCACTTAAAAAAAGTTAGAGAAGTGTCCATAACCCCTCAAGAACTAATTGATTTTGAAACAAAGGTTAAAGATACCTACGAAGCTGGAAAAATTAAAGGACCAATTCATCTAGCAAAAAATAATGAAAACGAACTTATAGAAATATTCCAATACGTGAGTCAAGATGATTGGGTCTTCGTGCCTTGGAGAAATCATTATCATGCTCTTCTGCATGGTGTTGATCCTGACAAGTTGTTTGATTCGATTGTCGAGGGCAGAAGTATGGGAACAAATAATTTAAAACCAAACTTTTACGCCTCGTCGATTGTTGGTGGCATTATACCTCTTGCGCTGGGTGTGGCTCTAGGAATTAAACAAAAAGGTGGCGATAATCGTGTTTGGTGTTTTGTTGGTGATATGACAATGGAAACAGGTGTTTTTCACGAAGCTTACAAATATAGCAAAAACTTTGACCTCCCTATTCAGTGGGTTGTTGAAGATAATGATATGAGTGTTCATACTCCAACGGATATGGCTTGGGGTAAAAAACAAGAGGCTCCTGATGGCGTTATCTATTACAAGTATGAAATGGAGTATCCTCACCACGGAACAGGAAAGTGGGTAAATTTCTAATGAAGTATAAAAGTGAACTTATCAGGTCAATGAATTGGCTTGCCGGCAAGGAAGATACTGTGTTTCTCGGGCAAGCATGCAAAGTAAGTGGTCATGCCATTTCCAGTACTTTAGTTGAAGTCCCAGATGAAAAAAGAATTGAATTACCTGTCTTTGAGGAAACGCAATTGGGTATATCAACGGGTATGGCTTTGGAGGGGTATGTTCCGATCACAATGTATCCTCGGTTTGATTTTTTTATTTTAGCCTGCAATCAATTAGTAAATCATCTTGATAAAATAAGGGATATGTCTAAAGGAGAGATGACTCCTCGTGTTATCATAAGAGTAGCTGTTGGTACAAAGAACCCTATTGACGCAGGGCCACAACATACCCAAGATCACACGGAGGCTTTTCGTAGAATGTTGACCGAGGTAAATGTTGTTGATCTGCAAGAGCCAGAAGACATCTTTCCTGCCTTTAAAGACGCATATGAAAGATCTGATTCAAAATCAACACTAATAATTGAACACGGAGAGTTCTATGGGACAAAATAAGTTTACTTGGCCGTTAATAAATGATAATATTACTGCCGACGACAAACTCGCCTTGATTAGGTGGCTACAAGAGCCAGGTGTAAGGTTTACACAATCAAAGTATGTCAAAAAATTTGAACAAGCGTGGTCTGATTGGCTTGGGGTTAAATACACAGTATTTGTTAACTCTGGTGCTTCTGCAAACTATATTATGACTTCAATTATGAAGGAACTCAAGGGCGGTGGAGAAGTGATTGTGCCACCAATTGGTTGGGTGTCCGATATAGCCCCAGTGGTCAACCTGGGTATGACTCCTGTGTTTGTGGACGTTGATCCAGAAAGCCTGGCTATTACTGCTGAGAATATTGAGAGTGCAATTACTGACAAAACAGTTGGCATTGTGTTAGTTCATGCGCTTGGTTTTAATGGGCTGACCGATAAACTGGTTGAATTAGCCGACAAACATAATTTAGTATTGATTGAGGATTGTTGTGAGTCTCATGGTGCTACATTTAACGGGAGAAAGATTGGCACTATTGGGGATATGTCAAACTTTTCTTTTTATTTTGGGCACCACATCACCACTGTTGAGGGAGGTGTTGTTTGTACGAACAACAAAGATATATACGAATTGGCAAAAATGTTCAGATCCCATGGTATGATTCGAGAAGCCAGCGAGGATGTTTCCGACGGTTACACGAATAAATACCCAGACTTAAATCCGTTGTTTTTGTTTGCGGTGCCAGGATATAATTTGAGAAACACAGAATTTAACGCTGTATTGGGTTTAAAACAATTACATCGCCTTAATGGACACTGTAGGCAGCGAGCACAAAATTTGAATCTTTGGCTTGAAAACTTAGATAAAGATAAGTTTTTTACCGATTATTTATTAGAGGGAAATAGTAGTTTCGCTTTACCTTTGATTTTGAAAGAGAAGGATAAAGAACTGTTCAATAGAGTGTGTTCAGCCTTAGAAGAGGCCAAGGTAGAATATAGAATAGGTACAGCCGGAGGAGGGAATCAAGCTCGTCAGCCGTACTTAGAGAAATATCCTCACAAAATTATTGGTGATCTAAGTGTATCAAACCATATACACGATTATGGACTTTATGTAGGAAACCACACTGACCTTAAAATTAAACAAATTAAAACATTATGCGAGATATTAAATGACTGTTAACTTTCAAGACCAAAAAGTTTTAGTAACTGGCGGCACCGGAATGATAGGAAGGCAACTTGTTGATCTTTTAGTTGCTCGTGGTGCCAAGGTTTATGTTGTCTCTTTAGATCCACCAAGAGGATTGCCAGAAGGTGTGATGTACAAACTGGCCGACCTAACAGATTTTTCTGCTTGTAAAGAAATTTGCGATGGTATGGATTATGTTTTTAATTTGGTCGGCGTCAAGGGTTCACCAAAAATGTGTAAAGAGCAGCCCGCAGATTTTATGGTCCCAATGCTCCAATTCAACACCAATATGATGGAGGCTGCTCGCCGTGCAGGCGTTAAGTGGTATTTGTATACCAGCAGTGTTGGTGTATACCATCCGGCAGAAGTTTTTAGGGAGGATGATGTTTGGTCAACCTTCCCTTCAGAAAATGACAGGTTTGCAGGATGGGCAAAGAGAATTGGAGAACTACAAGCGGAGGCCTATAGTATTCAATACGGTTGGGACTGCGTGTCTATTGTTCGACCAGCAAATGTTTATGGTCCTTATGATAATTTTGACCCTGAGAATGCAATGGTTATTCCCTCTTTGATTCGTAAGGCTTTTGAGAATGATACTTTAGAAGTTTGGGGTGATGGCTCCCCAATTAGAGATTTCATTCACTCTAGAGATGTTGCTTTAGGTATGATTCACATGGTTGATAACAAAGTGACCAAGCCAGTAAATCTAGGCAGCGGCGAAGGCATCGCAATCAAAGAGATAGTTGATATTGTAGTTGACAAGTGCCCAAAAGAACTTCAGGTGGCTTGGGACACCACTAAACCAGCCGGAGATAAAAGAAGGATCCTTGATTCAACTCGTGCTAAAGAGGTGGGATTTGAGACGACAATTAGTTTAGCCGACGGTATCCAAGAGACGATTGATTGGTTCGAGGAAAATAGGAGCTTGATTGATGACCGCCACAATGCCTTTAGGAAATAGTGTGCTTGTCACGGGAGCTAGCAGCGGACTTGGAAAATACATTGCCTCTAACATTGATTGTATTGGTTTAACTAGAGAAAACGCTGATTCTGTTTTTAGGAAACACAAGCATTTTGATCTAATTGTGCATTGTGCGTTTAACGCTTCAAAGAATACTAACAATTACTATAAAATATTGGAAGACAATATCTTCTTAACAAAGCGTTTGTGTTCTCTGTCTCACGATAAGTTTGTATTTTTGTCCTCTGTTGACATTTATCGAGAGGAGGATAATCTTTATAAGACAACAAAATTAATGGCCGAGTCTATTGTTAGAGAGTTAGCAACGAGTCCTTTGGTTGTTCGAACAAGTGCAATTATTGGGCCAACAATGAGAAAGAATAGTCTTTTAAGAATATTAGATGATAATAATCCTGCATTATCCTTGTCGGAAGATTCAACGTTTAATTATGTCTTACAAAGTGATATACTGTCGATGATACAAGTTTCCGCAAACAACAACTACTCTGGTATTATGGATTTTGTAGCGTCAAAAAATATAAGACTTAAAGATATAGCAAAACATTTTTCTAAGACTGTAAGTTTTGGGGATTACCTTTATGAGACACCCGTCATATCAAACAGGTGTCTTCAAGAAAAATTTCCAACAGCTTGGTATACATCGTTGGGAAACATTGAAAGATTTATAAAGGAAAGAAGTAAATGACAAAGAAAATTCTTTTGTGCGGTGCCACTGGATTTATCGGTAAAAACTTGCTAGAACACTTCTCCAGTAAGGACAAGTATAGTGTCCGAGCCATTTACCATAATAAACAGCCAGATATTGAACCAAGTGAGCACCCGAATGTTGAATTTATTTATGCTGACCTAAACAATAAAGAAGATGTAGATAGGGTGATGGAGGGTATTAATATTGTCCTTCAGTTCGCTGCCACAACATCTGGTGCTAAAGATATTACAACCAAGCCATTTATTCACGTTACAGATAATGCGGTTATGAATTCTTTATTGCTGCGATCTGCCTATGAAAACAACGTTGAACATTTTGTTTTCCCAAGTTGTACAGTGATGTACCAGCCAAGCGAAGAGGCCTTATCCGAGAGTGATTTTTCAGGAGAGGATGAGATATATCCAAAATATTTTGGCGTGGGTAACACAAAAGTTTATATTGAAAAGATGTGCGACTTCTACTCCAGACTAGGAAGAACAAAGCATACAGTTATTAGGCACTCAAACATATATGGACCTCACGACAAATATGACCTTGAGAGGAGTCATGTCTTTGGTGCTACAGTTACTAAAGTTATGACCGCAGAAGATAAAGTTGTTATGTGGGGGACAGGCGAGGAAAAAAGAGATCTTCTTCACGTTGATGACTTGTGCAATTTTGTTGAATTAGCCTTAGAGAATCAGAGCGAAAACTATGAGTTATTTAATGTTGGATTAGGCGAAGCAACATCAGTTCGCAATCTTGTACAAAAAATTATTGATTCCTCCGGCAAAGAATTGGAAATTCACTCTGACTTAACTAAGCCAACTATTAAAACTAGTTTATATTTAGATTGCACAAAGGCTTTTGATAAGTTAGGGTGGGCACCGCAAGTATCCCTTGATAAGGGCATAGAAAAAACTTTAGATTGGTATAAGGAAAATATTGATGTCTAAGAGTGTTTTTATAACTGGTATCACCGGAATGGTGGGTTCTCACCTGGCCGACTATCTTTTAGAGAACACTGACTGGGAGATCTATGGGTTTTGTAGGTGGAATGATAACTTTGAAAATATACAACACATTTTCCCAAAAATAAATTCTAAGGACAGAGTGAGCCTAATCTATGGTGATTTAAATGATTACCCCTCGATAACCAAAGCCCTTAGAACAAGCAAGCCAGATTATGTGTTTCATCTTGCTGCTCAAAGTTATCCACAAACAAGTTTTGTTGCACCACTTGAGACTTTAGAAACCAACATACTGGGGACGGCAAAACTTCTAGAGTCCATCAGGGACTTAGATATCAAGCCTGTGATACATGTTTGTGCATCGTCAGAGGTTTTTGGAAGAGTGCCAAAAGAGTTTCTTCCAATTAATGAGGAGGTTACTTTCCATCCGGCGTCACCTTATGCAATATCTAAAGTTGGTACTGATCTAATTGGAAGATACTACGCTGAAGCATACGGACTAACTGTTATGACAACTAGGATGTTTACACACACAGGACCACGACGTGGGGATGTTTTTGCAGAGTCAACCTTTGCAAAACAGATTGCTATGATTGAAGCTGGCAAGTTACCTCCCGTAATTAAGGTTGGTAATCTACAATCGTTGAGAACTTGGTCTGATGTCAGAGATGCGGTTAGGGCCTATTATTTACTTGTAACTCATAACCCAACAGCCGGTGAATATTATAACATTGGTGGAAGCTACAGTTGTACTGTTGAAGACATGTTAAAATACCTAATCAGCCAATCAACTGTAAAAGATATAAAAATAGAGACTGACCCAGATAGGTTACGACCAATTGATGCGGATCTGCAAGTTCCAGATACGACTAAGTTTAAAAATCATACAGGCTGGGAACCAACGATACCATTTGAAAAAACGATGAATGACTTGTTAGACTATTGGCGAGAAAAAGTCAAGGGCGATAAGGAGTTTCTTTCTAGATAATGTCTGTTAAAATTTTGGTCATAGGCGAAAGCTGCAAGGATGTTTTTAATTACGGCAACTGTGACCGTCTTTGTCCTGATGCACCTGTCCCAGTTTTCAACGGGACAGCAACCACTGTGTCAGATGGTATGGCCATGAATGTTTTGCATAATATTAAATCACTTGGTGTGGAGTGTGATATTATTACAAACAGTAACTGGCAGTTGGTTAAAAAAAGCAGATATATTGACAATAAAACAAATCAAATGCTTTTAAGAATTGATGAGAACGATGAAGTTGTAGATGAACTTGATATTTCTTTAATAGAAGAAAACATAAAAAATTACGACGCCGTTATAATATCTGATTATTGTAAAGGGTTTTTATCCGAAGCAGTCATGAAAAAAATTTCTATGATGCACGACAGAGTTTTCCTAGACACTAAAAAGTTGTTAGGTGACTGGTGCGATCATATGAATTACATTAAAATAAATTACTATGAACATGCTAGAACTAAACACTTATTGAAAAAAGACCTGTACGACCAATTGATTATAACCCTTGGGTCAAATGGTTGTGAGCATCGTGGAAAAATATACCCTGTAGAAAAAGTTGAGATTAAAGATTCCTCTGGTGCTGGTGACACATTTATAGCGGGACTTGTGGTCGAATATTTAAAAGAGTTTAATGTCGATGATGCAATACACTTTGCAAACCAATGCGCTACTAAAGTGGTTCAAAAGCGGGGTGTAAGTGTGGTATGAAGATTGTTTGGACTAACGGGTGTTTTGATGTCTTACATAGAGGTCATATTGAAATGTTTAAGTACGCAAAATCCTTGGGCGACAAACTTATTGTAGGACTTGACACGGACGAAAAAGTTAAACTCGCCAAAGGAAAGGATAGACCCTTTAATACCCTGGAAGACAGAGAATTTCTAGTAAGATCGATAAGGTATGTCGATGAAACAATTTCGTTTTCATCAAGGAACGATCTAGAAAGCTTAATAAAATCTATAAAGCCTGATATTCTTGTTGTAGGATCAGACTGGGAAGGGAAATATGTTGTTGGTTCCCAATATGCAAAAGAACTAAAGTTTTTTGACCGTATTGGTGAGTACTCAACGACAAGAATTTTACAAAATGCTAATTTACGTTGATATAGATGATACAATATGCACCTATGAGGGTGAGCGTCACTATCCAGATGCTATTCCAATTAAGGAAAGAATACAAAAAATTAATGACCTCTATGACCAGGGGCATCAAATAATTTATTGGACTGCCAGGGGTGGAACCACAGGTATTGACTGGACAGAGTTAACTCAAGAGCAGTTAAAAAAATGGGGCGTTAAATGCCACCAGATTAAAATGTGGAAACCACCATATGATCTTTTCATATGTGATAAGGCCATAAACACTTTAGAATATTTCAAGGAGAAAGAAAATGAAACTATCTAGTCAGGCTATCGGAGCTTTGTTGATGACTCTGCAAAAATGCCTATCCGAGCAAATTGACATAACGGATCTTTTGTCAGAGTGGGAACTCTCTATAAAGAACGATGAGGTCTTTGTTGATAATCCCCCCCCTGTTTATGCCGAGAACAGTGAAACTAACATATTTGAAACCGAGTAAATGCCAACTTATATTTACAAATGTGATGAGTGTGAAGAAATATTTGAATATTTTCACTCTTATAAAGTCAAAATGACCACCTGCGAGTCCTGTGGAAGCGAAGCTCTTAACAAAATGTTAAACACTCCGGTTAACATTGCAAAGCGCTTGAGTAAGAAAAAAGCCTCGCCTGGTAGAATTGTTAAAAAGACAATTGAGGAAACAAAACAAGAGATGGAAAGAGAAAAAGAGAGACTAAGGAGTCGTGAAAAATAAATGATTGCTTGGTTTTTACTTGTTCTTTTTGTTTTTATCTCTCTGTGTTTGGCTTGGTATGTAAAAGAACTACTAAAAAGATTTAGATATCTATCAGATAATAGCTTTATTTTAAGAGAAAAGGTAGAGAGATACAGACAACATCTTCGTGCTGTCTATGAGTTGCCTACATTTTATGGCGACGATACGATGAGGGGACTCATGGCACACACTCAAGATCTGGTTGCTGACTTACAAGAACTTGAAGAAGTATTCTTTCTAGCCGAGGTAGCAGAGGAGGAATACTATGCCGAAGAAGAAGAATAACTATTACTTCACTTCTGAGACAGAACAGGCCATAATAGAGTATGCAAAGTCTGAATGTAAACAAATTAGAGAGGATTTGTACAGAGACAAAATACAGCCTGCGTTTAACGAATTAGTTGATAAAATTGTTTACACATATAAATTTACGTCTTTAGATAATATAGATGTTTTAAAAGATGATTGTAAAATTTGGCTTACAACTATATTGGGGAAATTTGACGCCTCAAAAGGTACAAAAGCTTTTTCTTATTTTTCAGTTGTTACAAAAAATTGGTTTACACACAAAGCAAAAAAACAAACACAAAGAAACAAAAGAGAAATAAACTACGATGATTTAGTAAAAGAGATAGAAGTAGTTACCGCAAATGAAAGCAAGACCTTTGAAGAAAAACAAGAAGAAGCAGAATTCTGGATTCACCTTTTAAGCGAAGTTAAAAGCTGGGATCGACCCAATCTTAGGGAAAATGAAAAGTGCGTTCTTAACGCTGTGATAACCCTGATGGAGAGTATTGATCAAATAGAGATATTCAATAAAAAAGCCATATACCTTTATCTTCGAGAAATAACTGGCTTAAATACAAAGCAAATTGTTAGCTCCTTAAACCGCATGAGAGAAAGATACGGCACTTTTAAGAAAAAATGGGACAACGGAGAAATATAATACCGACCTATTTAAGGTAAGCGGAGGTGCCACAGATGAAAAAAGACCTAGATTCCTTAATAGAGCAGGCTTTAGACAATATAAAAAACGATAGACAGCTTACTGAGACACTTCTGATGGAATTACAGGAGTATATGGGAGTACCTGGGAATCAAGACAGGTACTCAGATTCCGGGCCAGTGGCCGCAAAATATGTGGAAACTCTTCAGAGAAGTAATGAACAATTAGTAAAATTAGCCACCTTGGTCCAGAAAAGAGAGGCTGCTCGTTCTCAGGAGGGTCTTACGGACTTTGATCGTGAGAATCTCTTTAAAATGATTAAGGAGGATTAGGGTGTCTAATTCAAACTCAAAAAAGCCACAGTATCCGAAAACTAACGCTACAACCATATCTCGTCCGCAACAACCAAGACTTTTGAGACCTTTTTCTCCAGGGCGAGAGGGCTTTTTTGATGTTCTTCAGGAGCTAATGTTTGAAAAACTAACCATTCCTGCTAAAGATAATGAAGTAATAAATTTTCATATAGCGACTGTTTATAAGGTAGACGGTGGCGCTGATGGCAGCTTTATAAATGACTTTTTCGGTTTTAATCAGGTAAGGGTTAGGGCAAGGATAGACGAACCAGATACTTCTCACAGCACAGTGATGATCCCAGATGGCTTTGACGATGAGTTGCGTATAGGGTTGCTTGTTGAGTTTACTGGTTTTCCAGATGAAATCGGAGGGATCCCAAAGGTTGGTGACACAATTGAAGTATCTTTTTATAACAAATCAAATAAAACTAAATTGTTTGGCAATGGGCTTATAAACAGAATAGTTAGCACAAGCAAGGTGGCTGGTGTTAAAAATAAAAATTCTACATCGCTACCGGCACCAATGGCAAAGATTTTTACGCCAACGCCAGATGATTGTACAAGACCTGGCAGCCCTAAAAAATCCAGCGTTGCTCCAGCAGGAGGCGCTGCACTGTCTGGTCAAAACAGAGCAGCGACAGTTAGCGATAGAAACCCAAGAAAGTTAAATTCTCCAACAGAAGACTCAACAAGTGCCATTGTAAATTCAAGACAACCAGAAGAACAACAACCAGCGCTTGTTCCACCTTTTCCCCCAACTCCAAACCCAAATCGCCAAACGGACAATTCTCGATCGCCTGGACCCGGCCCTTTTGAGGCGTCGCCTGGAACTAATGCAACCACACCCTCCGGCGGACCTATAAAAACAGAGCCGTGCAAGAGTAAGGTTTTGACTATTGGAGAGTTTCGAAACCGAATTAAAAAAGCCCCAAGAGGAAAAAGAAGAGTAACGTTAACAGGTCCACTGCGTGGGCTGACAAACACAACCGATCCCTTACCAACTTGGGATAAAAAGACAGACCGGAAGATTAAAACATTACACCCAGATATTAGGAGAGTTGTTTCGGAGTTTATAAATTATGCTGCGGACGAAGAAAACATCTATCTTAGGGTAACATCAGCATACAGGACTGTTCAAAAACAAGACTCATTGTATGCAGTTGGGCGCACTGTAAGGCCTGGTGCTAAAAAACTTACAAATGCCAAAGGTCTGCCAAAGAGCAGCATCCACCAGTTTGGTGTTGCTTTTGATTGCGCTGAGTTTGCTTTTGGAAGAGATAAGAGAACGGGCAAAAGATTTGAAGGCGGACAGTGGGGAAAGCGTTTCCCGAAGACCCCGGAGCAAATAAGCAGATGGAAAGAGATTGAAGCTATAGGAAAAAAATTTGGCTTTATATGGGGTGGAAATTTTAGAGGTTTTTATGACCCAGTTCACTTCGAGCCAGTTAGAATCCCAGGCAAAGCTAAAACATTAAGAGTAAAGGAAAAAGCGGGAGACGTTTTTGAGGATCCAAAACTTGGTCCAAACTACGTTTATCCGAAGTTAAAAAAATAAATGACACTACAATCAGGACAAAGCACAGTTGGAGTTCCCCAATCTGAACTAGACAAGTTAAAGAGCACACCTAATGCCGAACAACTCAATAGCGGCTTGTTTAATACTTCCGTTGTTGAGGCTGTTCCAAATTTTAACCAAACCGAAGCAGAGACTGTTTATCAAGGAAAGCATAACTCTTATATTGTGATGGGCAGAGACAGGCCCAGGGACATACAGTCTGGATATGGTGGTGTCGGTGTTACACAGTGTGGAACAATAGATTTGGTTGTTGGGCTTGGCGGAAAAACCGGCATAGAAGTTAACGAACAAAATCAGTCTGTTTACACTGCCAAAAGTCCAGAACTTGACTCAGCAAGAATTTATATAAGTCAAAGAACAGATGTTGACGATAACTTTATCTTGCCGGACGGAAAAGTGGGCAATTCAAGAAATAAGTCTGCGGTTGCCGTTAAGGCTGACGCTGTTAGACTTATTGCAAGAGACGGGATAAAACTAGTCACAGGAACCGATGTTTACGATGGCGCAAACGGTGTCAGAATAGATATACAGGAGGGCATAGATCTTATTGCCGGCAAATGGGAGGCTGGACTTCAGCCCCTGGTCAAGGGTGATAATCTTGTAACGGCCCTAAAACAGTTAGTTGATTTGGTATCTGATGTAAACGGTAACTTAACAACACTTTATACGATGTATTGTCAGTTGGTGATAGCTCTTTCTGTTCATACTCACATAGCTACTATACCTGGCGGACCAGTTACTCCATCTCCAGATTTTGCTTTTACGGCTATCCCACAATTTGGACAATTAGCAACCTTAGGTTTAAATTTGGGTCTCCATGGAAAAAACTGTGGCGGACATAAAGTAACTTATCTTGAGGCCCCTGGAAGCGGCTATATTAATAGCATATTTAACACCACAAACTAAGTAAATTTATGAAGAACAAAGTTAACCCAACACCAGAAATATTTACAGATCCGCTACCAGTAGCAACCAGAAATGGTAACGGGCAGATAACAGGCTGGAGTAATATCCCTACTTCTGCCATTAGGCGAGGTGTTGGATATGATTATGAAAACGAAAGAAACAAATTTATTCTTGATATGATTCATACGTCTGTTTTAGGTGGTTATGGCCATCTAAATATTGGGCAAGAGGTCTTTAACAGTATTACCGGATACGGACTAACACCAGAAAATAGATTTTTGTTTTTGGAAGATGCTTTAGCATATGCAGCGCTATATCCACAGAACGCAAAAGTTTTTCTTTCTCCAACAGCACCACCAAATCCACGAAACCCAAGATTAAAGGGTAAGTCTTGGGCTTTGTTATTTGTGGGAAAAAAAGAACAACAAGATATGTTGACGGTTATCACAAACGCCATCAATATGCAAAACTCAACTCTTGATACAGTTACAACAGAAGAGGCACAACGACCAGAAAACCAAAAGACCATTAATGATCCGGCGGGACCAAGGACTAGTAAAGCAAAATATACGATTGTAGAAGGGGATTGGTTATCTAAAATAGCTATACGGTACGGCATTACTTTAGAGCAAATATTGGCTTTAGAGGAAAACGCACAGTTTAGAGAAAACCCAGACCTCATTCTACCCGGACAAGTTGTTACCCTTCCCTTTAACGAAGCAAACTCAAGATTGCCGGAATTAGTTCCTGCGTATTCTGGCAACAGGGTCAAGCAGTTGCTACAGGCTGGTGGGCAGCCTGGTGATTCAATACCATCTGGATTGACTGTTGTAAAAAAAGAATTAGATGAGGAAAGTAATAAAGTAGACCCTGAAGTAGATCTTGAAGATTGGACAAGTAATGTTCCATCGGATGCGGGCACAAGCAATGAACAATTGGGCGTAACAAACGAGATATCAGTAAATGTTCTTTCCTACGCTAACAAAAAACTTTTGAAGAAAGTCTATTACAACCCCCGAGAAAAAAAATATTATTGTGTCTTTAGAACACTAGCCAAGAATCCCAAATCTTTTGATATTGGCGGCGGCGAGCAGGCAGTTCAAAACATATCAAATTTTAAATTTGATTTTGCTGTTCCCGAGATCCTTAAATTCGCTGATAGAGACAATGCCGCCAACAGGGCAGCGATTGACCCTAGTAAAGTCGAATTCCTTAGTTTCTATGGTAGCCCAAACAGGCCACAACCTGCACCTGCGGGGCAAAGCTTTTGGACATTGGCTGTAAGGATACCTGAATCTGAGATTGAAAAACTTAGCAAGGTCGGCGGCAGATCTACACGGGATGAAAGTCCGTCTGTACTGCAAAGAGCCAAGAAGCTGTTGGAAAACAAAGGAGAGCCAGGCAAAGATGGTTTGAGACGCACTCCAATGATAGTTGGAGAAATGAAAGAAAACATTAGAGCCACACAAAGGGTTTTAAGACTATATCATCGAAAACTTGAGGAAGAAAATATAACCCCATCAATGATGGATGGTGTTAATCTTGCACAAGAAGCAGAACGTTTGGCATCAATAATTGCCACGCTGGAAAAGTACCTTACTAAATTTGGCGTAGTAATAGATAACAGTGCAAAAGTTGAAATTGTTTGTGACGCAAAATACAAACCCGTTGAAGTATTTTACAATGGACAACAGTTTTCTTTAGATGACTTACCGTCAATTTACACCTTTATAATATTCAGAAAAGTCCCACCCAGAAGTGTTGCTTTTTTATTCCACTCTCCTCAGATTGCAGCTTTAGCAGAAGTTAGTGATAGTGAATTGCCGCCCCCCATTGAGTTTGTTCAAAAATATGTTTATCCTAGTCCAATTATAAAGCCCACGGATATAAAAAACAAACAAGAAGAGAACAAAAAAAGCGACAACAAATATCCACAAGAGCCAGCCGGCACTGCCTTAGGGAAAAATACTTTTGAAGTAAGTCCGAAAAAGAGCAAACCAAGTGCCAAACCTAAAACCAAAGCAGAGGTAGAAAGAGAGTTCCAAAAAAGATTTCAGATTGGGAACCAAGCATTTGCATTTTATACAAGCACTGTTAATAACGCTGGGTGTGAAACTCCTCTTGCAAAATATTTAAACGACGCTTATTTAATATACCAACTTTTTGGTGGCAAGTCAAGTTTTAGACAAATTGTTTCTGTCACTGTAAAAATTCTCAGAGACGAGGTTATCAGCCTTAAGAGAAATGAACAATTATTGATGCAGGGTGCCGGATATGTCGAAAACCCAGAGCAAGCACTGCTGGACATTGAAAGAGAAGTTAACAGGCAGTTTTTTGCTTGCTTTAGGGTACTTGGAGATAAACTAGCAAAAGAGGTTTTGGAGCCTGGTGGTGTTCCGCCCGAGGTTCAAAATTTGGTAAAAGCAGGACTAACGCCCCCTCGTGGGATAAGTCTTAATAAAACACCAACATTTGATTTTTGGGGGTTGTGGAGAAAACAACTAGAACAATTAATAATCCGCTTCGTTAAACAGTTGATTCTACAGGCGTTTAGACAATTGTTATTGGCAGCTTCTGGATGTGGACCTGAAACGGTTATTGATGACGGTAATAATGTGTCAAGGAATAGGGCAAGGGACACTCACTCACCTTATGGACGTGTCAGGATTAATGACCTTGTTGATTATGCAAACATTGATTTACTAGAGGTGGCCAGAGATCTAAACATTCGGGACACAACTATACAAAATGAAGGACGAGGCAATGTTACACAATTAATGAAAGTGCCCCCGTCTGTTGAACAATTGAGGCAACTAAACGATGACTGCTCCGACCTAATGGTTGATATAGATGTTGTAGCAGTGCTCCAGGGGTCTGGAGGTCAGGCATTGATAGACTCTCTTTATCGGGGAATAAACTTAGGAACTTTAAGAATAGACGAACTTTCAAATGCAGATCGGGAAGCTATTTTGGCAGGAGATGTCTACAGTGACGAGTTAACAAGATATTTCCTCAACAGCATTCAGGAGTCTGTGTATGAAGGCGATGTTCGTTACGCCACGTTAAATTTTTCGAAAGAACTTATTGTAAAATACTTTAAGAGATTAGGACAAGTTCTTGGGCCTGAAATCTCACTCGGGCTTGAAAAACCGCTTGACACCAAAGAGGCATATTGTGATAGTCGAGATGTATTGGCATATGGTCTTGGTAACGCACTTGATGTAGGGTTAGAGGATTTATCTGAATTGGGGGACGACGACGACACGCCAATCGCCGGAGGATTAACGAAGAGGCAGTTAAGGTCACAAATAGGTCAGCGAATAGAACAAAACTCAATTAAGATAGGGCTTTTGTGTGAGATGGCCGGCAAAGACTTTGATTTTATTGAAGATATACAAAACTTTTGGGACAGCATAGGGCTTGCACAATGGTTTTTAGATTTGCTAGCCCTTTTGGGCAAAGCATCCGCAGAAGCACAGGGAATACAAGCCAAATCAAACACAGCAGCCATGAGGGCTTTGGCAGCACAAGAAATAACTCCAGAGTCTCTTAGGAACGCTGGCGCAGACAATAAAATACAACTAACAAAAATATACAAATTTTATGAGCGTTATTTTGGTGATAATTACGCAGAGATACCTGATAAAAGAGATGCCAGAACTAGTCAATATGTTGCCCCAACTGCAATTAAATACAACATCAATCAAGTGGGAGACATACCTGGCAATCATCCGCACTATGATATGGGGTATCAGAGCACTGGATTAGGTCGTAATGCTAGCCCGCCAAACAATAGATCTTTTGGACGTCTCCAATTAGACTACCTTCCTCGTGATAATTCTGACGGCTTGGTTAGAGTCTACTTCAACAAAGAGAGAAGGGCAGTTGTTGGCTCTGGGGAAGAAGCTAGCCTCGGATATAAGCCCGAGGCCCCCCAACTACTTTGCGAATTTGGATTAGAGCCCTACGATGATTCCGACACCGGAGCAAACCACAAAAAATATAAAGTTAGCTACCATTTGGATCGTGCGGCGTCCATATTAACACAGCCCGGTGTGGCCCGCCGAAACCATTCAGACAGGATCAATAGGAACCATAGTAATTTAATGCATATTGGGTATGGAAAAACAATTGGAAACAAGAATAGCAAAGGTGGCACCGGGACGAGGGTAGTTGCCGATGCTGTTGCTGATAACGTTTTTTCTGACTTCACCCCTCAAAACAACGAAGTTGATGGTGTGGCTGTTCGTGGAATAATGACTCCCTATATTAATGCCTATTACAACATTACTAGGACTGTTTCGTATAGCTTATATGCAAATGAGAGTGTAAAGGACCGGGTTGATGATACTATTCAACAGGCCGCCATACCACCGTTTTCTCCAAACGGAGATCCTTGTAACTTCGGACCAGATGAACAAAAGGCAATAGCAACGATAAATTCCATTCAACAAAGAATATTTAATTTTGCTTTGAACGTGGCCCCGCTTTTTAATAATGGTTACGCACTGGACACACCAGACACTGTTAATATGATTTCTGCATATCTTGAGAACAAGATCATTAAGGATTTCCGTGATCAAAGTATTTTTGGCTATCTGGTACAAGGGATGGAATTTATTGCAAGGACTTGTTCTAGAACTGATGTTGATGAGTCTGGGATAGCTTTTAATCCTGCGCTAGTCCCAGACCCTGAAGATCAGATAAAGTATGTTATTCGGCAAATGCTCAGAAAAACTCTCTATAATATGTCATCAGAGGCCGATGTGGGAGACGATAATTTTTCAGGATGGGGCGCTCTGACTAGAAACTTGTTTGAAGAAATTGAAGAACAAAAAATCATAAATAACTTAAACGGTCAACCCGCCCTGGATCGAAGATCAGCTTATGAAATGTTAGCTAGATATATGTATACAGGGAATACTTTTGGAACATTTGGAAACAAAGATCTAACTTTTTCTGAATTTGAAGATGGTTATCTAGAAGAAGGTGGCGGCTTGGGCGAACGTCTTGGGTTTTCACGCAATTTTCAAACTTTCATAGATAGTCAATTTTTGGCCGCTGTACCAATACCTTTGTTGGTTGGTTTGCAATACATTTTTTATGATAAAGTTGTTGCGATCACTGATAAATTACCAACAATGGCATTTTACGCCAAAAAAAGAATACTAGCTTGTGACCAAGGGTTAAGAGCAAGCCTCGATCCTGCTGCAAGTGTAAATTATCCGTCATTAGAAATAAATCAGGCTCAACCAAAAACACTAGAAGACCTAATAGCTGACGATCAAAAACTAGAAACCGAGATGGAGCGCCAATTGGCAATTGCCAGACCTGTGGTGGCGGAAGAGGTTGGGGAACGAGTTCAACAACAACAACAACAACTTCAAATGGGCGTTGTTCCCCCGGAGGAGAGAAGACCAAGCCCCTTCCCGGTTGAAGTTGGTGGCAGAAGTTATAACAACAGACGAGATTTACTCAGAGACAAAACAAGATATCAGTCTTTACTAGAACGTTGTAACCGTATTCGTGCCCAAAAGATAGCTCTTGAAACCAGGCTTGGGTATTTTGCAGCGGATGTTGCACGATCAGAGCACCTTTACAAAACGACAGGCCGAAACCTTTTTGGCAAATCAGATGGGTATGAGGATTTTATGAGTACGAGAATTGATAGCTCGGCTTATCGCTCAGAAATACATAGTGCAGTTATTACTATAAATCGTGTGTGCTCTTTAGGGATTACACAATATGGAACAGATGTGATCACGGGCGGGACCCCGGCTAACCAAAGAGCATACGACGCCGACCGTGATTTGAAAGTGGGAGGAAAAGATTTAATAACACAAGCAGACTTTAATCTGTCTAGACAATATCACCCCACGCCCCCGATCACCAAGCTCCAGGCTTTTACTAATCAAAAGCTTGGCTACATTGAGAATCTTATAGAATCGGGTATGCTCTCTAAAACGGCTGGACTCAGAGACCCAATGGAAGAAGGGGCATTTTATGAATCTATTATTCGTGCGTTTGACGATTTTGTTGGTTTCGCCGGATCAGTTGGGGGTAATGGGCTGCCATCTGAAGCCCCTCCATTTAGAAAACTAAATAGTATGTCCGACTTTAGCATAGGTAATCCTCGGAATAGGGCTTCTAGGAATAATACAGTTATAGGAATCTTGGCAAACATTACCAAGGAAGTTGCCGAACTTGATGAGTCCGCCTTATTCAGAGATTTAGGTATATCGTCTTGGGATAGAGATCAAAGAAATCGGGTTGAGGGCATAATTACAGAGATGACAGATATTGTAGCTCGACTAGGAGACGGGTAAATGGCAAACAAATTAGAGGGAATATCGGTTTCTTTACCTTTGACTTATGACAACACTGATGGGCCTTTTAGGTTAAATAAAACTTTAAAAGATGTTGTTAAACAAAATTTAAAAAATCTAGTATTGACATCCCCCGGTGAAAGAGTTATGATACCAGATTTTGGTGCTGGGGTTCGTCGTCTATTGTTTGATCCAGCAACACCGTCCACATACCAAACACTAAAGGGTAGGGTTTCTACACAAATTAGCAAATTTATGCCTTTTGTGGAGATAGAAGAAATGGTTATTTTGACCCCGGATGAAGACGAGAGTTTGTCACCCAATTCTGTTAGATTAATTATAAGGTATAATATAGGTCCAATTAATGATAGCGATACCTTGATAATAACTCAGAACCAGAACTAATTACTGAAGCTTATAGAGGTTTAGTGATGCCAAAACGCCCAATAAAATATACAAATAGAGAATTTGATACAATCAAAGAGTCTCTTGTAAATTATGCAAAACGTTATTATGCAAACACATTTCAGGACTTTAATGAGGCCTCGTTTGGCGCTTTGATGTTAGATTTGGTTGCCTATGTTGGAGACCAATTGTCTTTTTATACTGATTACCAGGCAAACGAAAGTTTTCTTGATACCGCAATAGAATTGCCAAATGTGCAAAGACTAGCAAAACAGCTAGGATATAAAGTGCCTGGATCTCCCACTTCTACGGGTATTTGTAATTTTTATGTTCTTATTCCCGCTGCGTCAACAACAGGGGGACCTGATACTAATTATATACCAATTTTGAAACGAGGGTCTCTTGTGGGTGGATCTGGCGGAGCCGTCTACACAGTGACCCAGGATATTGATTTTACCAGTAGCAACAATGAGATAACCGTTGCGAAAGTGGATTCTGATACTGGTGTGCCAACAGATTTTGCAATTAAGGCAAGCGGACAAGTGGTATCAGGCAGACTTCAAGAGGAAGAAATAACAGTAGGCAGTTACCAAAGGTTCCTCAGACTAAGAATGTCAGCCGAATCAGTTTCCGAGATTGTTTCTGTTGTCGATTCCCAGGGCAACGAGTATTTTCAAGTTGATTATTTAACTCAAGATATAGTTTTGGTAAAAGAGCCAAACCGAGGGACTAATCGAGATGTTGTTCCGTTCATAATGAAAACAAAACCTTGTCCTCGCAGGTTTGTTACTGAATTTGATAGCGAAGGAAACACATTTTTGCAGTTTGGGTATGGATCATCAGACAATTTAACGGGTGACCTATTAGCTAGTCCAGCGGATGTTGTTTTGGATGTTGTGGGAAGGGAATATGTTTCCGATGCCACGTTCGACCCCAGTAATTTAATTAAGACTGATAAGTTTGGTGTAGCGCCAGAAGACACTACTTTGACTGTGGTTTATAGATCAAACCAAGGTTCTACTATAAATGCAGCAGCTTCTACGGTTAATCAGGTGTTGGAGTCTTCATTTACTTTTGATAATCGAGACATCTTGTCACCCCCTTTACTAAGTGACGTCGAAGCTTCTCTGGAGGTTGAAAACCCTGAGCCAATTCTTGGAGATACGGAAGAATTAACCGCAGAGGAAGTGAGGATAAGGGCCTACGCTGCCTACGCATCACAAAATCGGGCCGTTACTAAAGAAGATTATATCAGCGTTTGCTATAGGATGCCTAGCGGGTTTGGGAAAATAAAGCGTGTTAATATAATGCAAGACCCTCGATCTGCAACAAGGAACCTAAATCTTTTTGTTTTGGCTGAGGGTTCAAACGGAAAATTAGCTGCACCTCCAAGTCAACTGAAGACAAACTTAAAGACTTGGATTGATAGGTACCGAATGATAAACGATAGTGTTGACATTTTGGATGGAAAAATAATAAATTATGGAATACAGTTTGAAGTCATAGCCGACTCAGATGTTAATCGTTTCGATGTGCTGAATGCTTGTGTTAGTAAGATTAGAGAAAGATTCATAAATGTCAAAAAAGAAATGGGCGAGCCCATATACATTTCTGAAATATTTAAACACTTAAATACTGTCCCTGGAGTTATAGATACGACAATGGTTAAATTGGTAAATAAAACTGGCGGATCTTATAGTTCTTATGCATACGAGGTTGAAAAAAACCTGTCTGACGATGGAAGGTTCCTGATAATCCCGCCGGATGCAGTCGCCGACATAATGTTCCCTGTTGATGATATAACGGGAGTTGTTAAATAATGGCCATTAAAAGATATTTTGCTACGCAGGACAATACAATTACAAATGCTTTCGAGGCTAATCTTCGCACAAGAGGAACAGGGTCCAATATGGGAGCGTCCGATATCCTAGAGGCTTTTGTAATTCATGGGCAAACCACCGCATCTATAAACGCTACAAACGCCGAACAGGCAAGAATACTCATACAGTTTCCGATAGATTCAATAGTCTCGGACATTAATGATGGGGTTGTTCCATCTTCAAGTGTGGAATATAGATTAAAGATGTTTAACGCTCCTCATGCCGATAGCCTACCCTATGAGTATCCACTGAAGGTTGCTGTTGTTAGTGGTAACTTTTGGACCGAAGGCAGAGGGCTGGATATGAACGAGTATACAGATTTTGGCGTCTGTAACTGGATATCTAGTTCGAATTTGATAGCGTGGGAGCACGAAGGTGGCGACTTCTACAACAGTGCAAGTAGCGGTGACACTGCTTATTCCTCAAGCTTTTATCTCTCTGGTGGCAGCGAAGACTTGGATGTTGATGTTGGTTTTGCAGTAGATTTGTGGCGATCAGATGGTGTTGGGACAGCTTCAAATTTCGGATTTATGATAAAACACGATGACGACATAATATCCGGCTCATCTGGATCATTTTTTACAAAGAAGTTTTTTGGAAGAACAAGCGACTATTTTCTGAAGAGACCGTATATCGAAGCCAGGTGGGACTCTTCCAGAAAGGATCAGAGAGGAGTTACTCTGATTTCTAGTGCTTTAGCTCCGCCGTCAGATAATCTTAATACTGTCTACCTCTATAATAGAATAAGGGGACAGCTAAGGGACATACCCAGCTTGATTGGTACTGACCAAATAATATACGTCAGTTTTTATAGTGGAAGCAACAATGATCTACCAACTGGACATCGGCTCCATGTTATCGACACGGACGGAAACGTCCAACAAGAGATAACAGGCGGAATAGTTGTTGAAGGCGGTACGGCCAAGACGGGTATATACAGTTGTTCTTTTGC